>Ga0136620_10000412_pt1 | contig 19657 bp, 20 predicted proteins | sample AntDrymUQ4162106_2_FD_104806 | JGI IMG/M metagenome (GOLD analysis project Ga0136620, IMG submission 104806) | Polar desert sand microbial communities from Dry Valleys, Antarctica - metaG UQ416 (21.06) | ecosystem: Environmental > Terrestrial > Soil > Desert | place: Antarctica: Dry Valley... | reverse complement strand
TTTAGCCGCCGGGGAATGCGAGTCGTAGGACCTGTCGGTAGACCGATCGGTATTGGCGTCCGAGCCGGCCGCTGTTGTATGGCAGCCCGTGGCGCTTGCACACCGCGCGAACCTTCGGCGCGATTTCCGCGTAGCGGTTGCTCGGCAGGTCGGGAAAGAGGTGGTGCTCGATCTGGAATGACAGATTGCCGGTCAGCAGGTGAAAGAGGCGGCTGCCCTCGAGGTTGCACGAGCCGATCAGCTGGCGCCGGTAAAAGCCGCCGCGTGTCTCGTTGCGGTACTGCTCCTCGGTGAACGTCTCGGCGCCCTCCGGGATGTGCCCGCAGAAGACGATCGTGTGCACCCACACGTTGCGGACGAGGTTCGCGACGACGTTGGCGATCAACGCCCGGCGCGCGCCGCGGCGGCCGGCCAGCGCGGGAAAGAGCGCGTAGTCCTTGAGCAGCTGGCGGCGCGCCTTGTGCACCAGCGCGACGATCTCCCGACGCGCCGTGGCCCGGGACTTCTCACCCCGGCCCACCGCGTCGAGCTCCAGGTCATACACGGCGATGCCCCACTCAAAGACCGCCGCCATGAGAAAGAAGTAGACCGGTTGAGCTAGGTAGACCGGGTGCCAGGGCTGCGCGGGCTCAACGCGCATCGCCGAGTAGCCCAGGTCGCGGTCGCGGCCCAGGACGTTTGTGAACGTGTGGTGCTGGAAGTTGTGCGCGTGCTTCCACGACCCGGCCGTCGACGCTGCATCCCACTCCCACGTGCTGGAGTGGATCGCCGGGTCACACATCCAGTCCCACTGGCCGTGAAGGACGTTATGGCCGATCTCCCATGTTCTCCAACACCTTGGCCAGCGAGAGCAGCAAGGTGCCCGCCACCGCCGCGGGGCCAAACCGCGCACCGACAAGCAGCACCCGCCCCGCGAACTCGAGGTGGCGCTGGAGGGCAATCAGACGGACGATGTAGGTGCGATCGCGGCCACCCAGATCAGCCCGCACGGCGCCGCGGATAGCGTCCAACTCGCGGGCAAGCGCCTCAAGCGGGTCGGCCCCAGCCACAACAACGACACAACCCGCCGGCCACACAGGCTTCACAGCGGCAGGCGGCATCTAAGGATCTTAGGCGCAACGCAGCCGGCGACGCTCTACCGCGTGTCGTCGGACCACGAAGGGTGCCACGGCTTGAGGACATTCGAGTGCGAAAGCGGCGATGATCTGTGGTGATGGTGGAACGTGTAGCGGTCATTGACATGGGTTCGAACTCGTTTCGGCTGGTGGTCTTCGAGTACGAGCCGGACAGCTGGTGGAGCCTCGCCGACGAGATCCGCGAGGCCACACGCGTGAGCGCGGGGATGGGAGACGAGGGGGTACTGAAGGCCGAGCCGATGGACCGCGCCTTGCACACGGCGTCGGTCTTCTCGTCCTTTCTGGAGGCCTCCGGCGTGGAGCGCGTGGACGCCGTGGCCACCAGCGCGATTCGCGACGCCGCCAACCGGGACGAGCTCCTGGACGCGATCCGCGAGCGTACGGGGCTCGAGGTGCGCGTAATCAGCGGTCCGGAGGAGGCCTGGTACGGCTATCTGGCAATCGCCAACTCGCTCACCATCACCGACGGCTTTGGCATCGATCTGGGTGGCGGCAGCGTGCAGCTCATGCGGATCGCAGACCGGCGGCTGGAAGAGGCGGAGTCGGTCCGCCTGGGGTCGGTGCGTGTGAGCGAAGCCTTTCTCGAGGGCGAGAAGACCACTGGCAAGCAGGTCAAAGCGCTGCGCAAGCATGTGGCGCGCACCCTTTCGGAGTTCGAGTGGTGGGAGGGGGGCGAGGGGCAACGCCTGGCCGGCATCGGGGGCACGATCCGCAACCTGGCCACCGCGGCACAAAAGCGCCTCGAGCTGCCCGACGCGGACGTGCAGGGTTTCCTGCTCGCGCGCGATGTGCTCGAGGGGCTGATCGAGCGGCTGGCGTCCAAGCCGGTTGCAAAACGGGGCTCGGTGGGGGGCATCAAGCCCGACCGCGGCGATGTGATCCTCGGCGGTGCGCTCGTCCTTGCGGGGGCGATGGAGCACGGCGGCTTCGAGGCCGTGGAGGTCAGCGAGGCCGGTATGCGCGAAGGAGTCTTCTTCGAGCGCCTGCTGAAGGACCGCGATCCACCGCTGCTCGAGGACGTGCGGCGCGAGTCGGTCATCAACCTGGCCCACCGCTTCCGCACCGATGACCAGCACGTCGAACACGTGGCTCGGCTCTCCCTCGGGATGTTCGACGCGCTCGAAGAGGCCGATCTGCACGAGCTCGGCGACTGGGAGCGCGAGCTGCTCTGGGCCGCCTGCATGCTCCACGACATCGGAGCCACGATCGACTATGAGGATCACCACCGCCATTCGCAGTACCTGATCCTGAGCGCGGGGCTGCCGGGCTTCGATCCAAGGGAGCTCGCGCTGGTCGCGCTGATCGCCCGCTGGCACCGCAAGGGCGACCCGGACCCCTCCGAGCTCGGCGAGCTCGAGCGCAAGCACGACCGCAAGCGCCTGCTGCTCCTGTGCGGCGTGATCCGCCTTGCCGAGCAGCTCGAGCGTAGCCGCGATGGCTCGGTCGCCGCGGTGGAGCTCGACGACCGCGAGCCATGCCTGATCCTGCGCCCCGTTACCGACGGCGGCCCGCGGGGGGACCCGAGCGTGGCCATCTGGTCGGCGCAGGGCAACTCGGACATCCTGGCCGACGCGATCGGCAAACCGGTCGAGGTCGTCGGGCCCGACACCTGACGACACCGGGCACCGGGAGCGATGCCCCGGCCCGTGACGTTGACACGTGCTCAGCGAAGCGAGATCGCGATTTGCTCCAGGAGGTCCATCTGCTCCTGCATGCCGCCCTCCATCCCCGATTTGATGACCGCATCGCGCTCGTCCTTGCTCGCGAGCTCCATGAGGAGCGTTAGGCTCGTGCCGCCGTCCGCTTCGGTGAACGTCACGGTGTTCAGGGCTTCCCCTTCGGGCATCGCCTCGTACACCTCGGTCGAGACAATCCGCTCGTTTGGGTCGATCTCGCGGTACTCACCGTGGAAGGCGACTTCGAATCCGCCTTCCGCCACCATCACGTAACGCCACGCGCCGCCGACCCGCAGGTCGATCTCAGCGATCGTCATGGCGCCGCGGTGGCCGCTCCACCAGCGTTTGACCAGCTCTGGCGTGGTCCACGCCTCGTAGACCAGGTGCTTGGGTGCGTCGAACTCCCGCGCAATCAGGATCTGCGTGTCCGTCGGGAGCGTCACCACTGCCGTACCGCTACTCGTCACTGCCACCATCTCCTTCTCCCTTTCCTTTGAGTTGCACCAACACGACATCCAGTGCTTCGAACCGGTCGCTCCACGTCCGTTCGTAGTTCTTGACCCAGTCGTGGATGGGCTTGAGCGGGTGCCCGTTGAGCCGGTACATCCGCTGTCGCCCTTCATCGCGTACGCCGACCAGATCCACCTCCCGCAGCACCTTGAGGTGCTTGGAGACCTGTGGTTGAGCCAAACCGATCAGCCTGACGAGATCGTTCACGGGGCGCTCCCCGTCGGCGAGGACGTCCAGGATCTGCCGCCGGCGGGGCTCGGCCACCGCATTGAACGCATCTGCGGTGGTCGCGGCTCGTGCCATTGGCGAATTATATGCTCATATAAGAATATGTCAAGGCGTCAGGAGGGGACCGATGGACAGGCGCCGATCAGCAAGTCACCGAACTCGCGTGTCGATTCACGCCGTGCTCGCTCGACGCTCAGGTAGAAACAGGGTGCGCCGAGCCGGGATCGACCCGGATTCTCGTCGCCATCCGAGACGAAGGGAGCAACACGATGCGTTTCATGGTTCTGCTGAAGGCCGATGCGGACACAGAAGGGGGCGTGATGCCCAGCAACGAGCTTCTCGCCGAGATGGGGCAATACAACGAGGAGATGGTCAAGGCCGGTGTGCTCCTTGCCGGCGAGGGTCTACATCCGAGCTCGAAGGGCAAGCGGGTCAAGTTCTCCGGCAAGGATCGGAGCGTGATCGACGGCCCCTTCGCCGAGGCCAAGGAGCTGATCGCCGGCTATTGGCTGATCCAGGTCAAGTCCATCGACGAGGCGATCGAGTGGGTCAAGCGCTGTCCCAACCCGCTTAAGGGCGAGTCCGAGATCGAGGTTCGCCAGGTGTTCGAGGCCGAGGACTTCGGCGACGAGTTCACACCCGAGTTGCGCGAGCAAGAGGACCGGATCCGCGCGCAGGCGGAGGCCAATCAGTAGCCGCGTGCTGTTGTCGGAGCCGTGATGGCTTCCGACGCCCATAGAGCCATCGACGCGGTCTGGCGGATCGAGTCGGCCAGGCTCATCGCCGGCCTCGCGCGGATCGTGCGCGACGTCGGGCTGGCCGAGGACATGGCGCAGGACGCGCTGGTTGCCGCCCTCGAGCAGTGGCCGGAGTCAGGCGTGCCGGACAACCCGGGCGCCTGGCTCATGGGCACGGCCAAGCACCTGGCGATCGACCGCCTGCGGCACAGGCAGATGGCCGAGCGCAAGCAGGAGCAGCTGGGACGCCAGATGGAGATCGAGCAGCCGGAGCCCGATCTCGACGCCGAGATCGACGACGACATCGGCGACGACCTGCTGAGCCTCATCTTCACGGCGTGCCATCCGGTGCTCTCTACCGACGCGCGCATCGCGCTGACCCTCCGGCTGGTCGGGGCTCTGACCACCGCCGAGATCGCGCGGGCGTTCCTTGTCCCGGAGCCGACCATCGCACAGCGAATAGTGCGGGCCAAGCGCACACTCGCCGAGGCGCACGTGCCGATCGAGGTCCCCAGCGGGAGCGAGCGCGACCCCCGCCTGGCTTCGGTGCTCGAGGTCGTCTACATCATCTTCAACGAGGGCTACTCGGCCACCGCCGGCGGGGATTGGATGCGGCCGGCGCTCTGCGAGGACGCGCTGCGCCTGGGACGCATGCTGGCCGAGCTCGCACCGGAGGAGCCGGAGGTCCACGGCCTCGTCGCGCTGATGGAGATCCAGGCGTCGCGCTCGCGCGCGCGGACGGGCCCCACCGGGGAGCCGATTCTGCTGCTCGACCAGGACCGAGCGAGCTGGGATCAGGTGCTGGTGCGCCGCGGCCTGGCCGCGCTCGCGCGGGCCGAGGAGCTGGGCGGCGCGCTCGGCCCGAACGCACTGCAGGCCGCGATCGCCGCCTGTCACGCACGGGCACGTGATCCGGCGCAGACCGACTGGGAGCGCATCGCCGCGTTGTACGACGCGCTGGCGCAGCTCACGCCGTCCCCCGTCGTGGACCTTAACCGCGCGGTCGCGCTCTCGATGGCGTTCGGCCCTGCGGCGGGCCTCGAGCTGGTCGATCAGCTCACTTCGGAGCCGGCGCTCGAGGGCTACCACCTGCTGCCGACCGTACGCGGGGACCTGCTCGAGAAGCTCGGACGCCTAGGCGAGGCCCGGGAGGAGTTCGAGCGCGCGGCGCAGCTCACGCGCAACGAGCGGGAGCGCACGCTGCTCCTTCAGCGTGTGACCGCGCTGAGCGCACGCCGGTGATACGCCGCGCGCCGCGATCGGTCCTTGAGCTTCGAGCTGCTGCCGCTCTCCGAGGGCGTGACCGATCCCGAGCACTTCAAGGAGCTGCTGGCCGAGTCCGCCTCACCGGGTGGACGTTTGGCCGACCCCGATTTCCCTCCAACAGCGGCCCCAAGGCTTTAGACCCCCGCTCCTCCCCAAGACCTCAAGAGTGGGCACGGGTTTGGCGAGTGGATTCACATGCCCGTCGAGCCCTCCGCTCGAGGTGGCGGCCTCCGCCTCCTCTGGCTGCTGCCCGTGCTTTCCTGCACTCTGGTCGCCACCTGCCTCGGCGCGGTCGCCGCGTTCGCGGGCACCTCCGGCGGCGCCGCCAGTCCCGGAGCGTTACGGGCCACCGAAGGTGCCGTGACGGGGGGCCTTGCGCCGTTGCGCCTCTACAACCGGCTCCGCGAAGGCGATCCAGCACCCTGGGAGCGTGCGACGGCGAGCTCGATCGTAACGGTGCGCGACGGCGAGACGGTGACCATGCGCTCCGGCCCCCGTGGAGGTGGCCCGATGCAGCTCGGTTCGCGCACGGAGTTCGGCACCCGCACATCGATGTCCGTCGTGCGCCGGCGCGGCCGCTGGCTCGGCGTGAGCACGGCCGCACGGCCCAACGGCAAGCTCGGCTGGGTCGATGGGCGCAGCGACGCCCTGCGCCCGGCTCGCACGGGGTTGGCCATTCGGATCGACCTGTCGGCGCGCCGCCTGGAGCTGCGCCGCGACGGCGAGGTGCTCAGGCGGGCGACGGTATCCGTGGGGCGGCCGGGCTCGACCACTCCGACGGGGCGCTTCGCGATCACCGACAAGCTGCGCGGCGATCGCTTCGGAAGCTACTACGGCTGCTGCATCCTCGCGCTGTCGGGCACCCAGCCCAACCTCCCGCCCGGATGGCCCGGCGGCAACCGCCTCGCCATCCACGGCACGCCCAATCCCTCCTCGCTCGGCGGGGCGGTGTCGGCAGGCTGCGTACACGCGCCCGTCGCCGCCCTCGAGCTGATGATGCGGACTGTGCCGGTGGGCACCCCGGTGTTCATCCGGGCCTGACGCCACTCAGGCTTCCGGTGGATCGCCGCCCCGGATAGCCTGCCCGCGCCATGGACTCGGTGGTCATCCTGTGCGGCGGGCGGGGCACGCGCCTGCAGGAGCACACCCGGGCGATCCCCAAGCCGCTGGTGGAGATCGGCGGGCGGCCGATCGTGTGGCATGTGGTCCAGATCTACGCCGCCCAGGGCTTCCGGCACTTCATTTTGGCCACCGGCTACCGCGGCGAAATGCTCGAGGAGTTCGCCGCGGCCGAGCGGTGGCCGGACGGGGTGTCGGTGGAATGCGTGGATACGGGCGAGGACACTCCTACCGGCGGTCGCATCCACCTGCTTCGGGACCGCTTCGCCCAAGAGCGCTTCTGCGTGACCTACGCCGATGGCGTGGCCGACATCGATTTGGCCGAGGAGCTGCGCCATCACGCAGAGCACGGCGGCCTGGCCACGATGACGGTTGTCCGCCCCGAGCTGCAGTTCGGCGTCACGGAGCTCGGGGAGGGGGACCGTGTATCCGGATTCACCGAGAAGCCGCGCTCGGAGCACTGGATCAACGGGGGCTTCTTCTGTTTTCAGCCCGGCGTCTTCGACTATCTCACCGAGGACAGCGTGCTCGAGCGCGAGCCTCTGGAGAGCCTGGCCGGCGACGGCCAGCTGCACGCCTTTCGCCATACAGGCTTCTGGGAGTGCGTGGACACCTACAAGGACGCGGTGACGCTGAACGATCTCTGGTCTTCCGGGGCGCCCTGGAAGGTGTGGGAGTAGGGCTCGAGGGAAGGTCTGCAAGACCCGCGCGGAAGGAACTCGCCGGCCGCGGGCGAAACATTGGGCCGTGAAGCAGTCCGGCACCGCAGCGCTCACACTCTCCGCCGAGATCCGAGCGCGCTTCGACGAGTTCTCCCGTTCTCAGAAGGACGTGGGCCAGTACATCGTCGACCATCTGGACGAGGCCTCCTTCCATACCGCGGAGGAGCTCGCGCGCCGCGCCAACACCTCCAGCTCCACGGTCGTGCGCTTTGCGCAGGCCCTGGGCTTCGAGGGCTTCCCCGAGCTGCAGGCGGCCGCGCGAGACGAATACCGCCGCGTCCGCGAGGGCGAGGGCGCACCCACGGACGTCGCCAACCCGCCACTCTTCCCGATAGACCAGACGGAGTTCGAGGCGGCGCTGGCCGCCGACCACGTGAACGTGGAGGAGACGGCCCGTCGCGTGGACCGCGAGCAGATCGAGGCGTCGGTGGAGCTGATCTCCCGAACCGATCGCATCGTGCTGTGCGGCACCGACCAGATGGCGTTCTTCGCGAGCTACCTGCGCCACCTGCTGATGTTGCTCGACCTGCGCGCGGAGGTGGTTGCGAGCCCCAGCCAGGAGGGTCTGGCCAAGCTTGGCCGCATCGACGAGCAGACCGTGCTGGTGGGCTTCTCCGCGGGGCGCCCGCACCCGCTGGTGGTGCGGGCTATGAAGCTGGCACGCAACCGCCGTGCGGCGACGATCGCCATCTGCGACGCAACCCTCTCCGAGGTCGCCAAGCTGGGTGACCAAAAGCTCTTCTACTCCTCCAACAGCCCCGCCTACGTGCGCTCGCACGCGGCGCTGCTGAGCCTGGTCCAGGCCTTGGCCTACGGCGTGTACGCCTTGGATGAGCCGGCCTACGCGGACCGCATCAAGGCCTTCCGGCTCAAGTAGGACAAAGCCGCTTTGTCCGGTCCGGGCGCCCCGCTTGTGCGGGGTACCATTGCGGGCATGCGAGAAGAAGCCACCTTCCGCGTCAAGTCCGGCCTAGCCGAGATGCTCAAGGGCGGGGTGATCATGGACGTGGTCACCGCCGACCAGGCTCGTCTGGCCGAGTCCGCGGGGGCCGCTGCGGTGATGGCGCTCGAGCGCGTGCCCGCCGACATCCGCTCCGACGGCGGCGTTGCGCGCATGTCCGATCCCACGAAGATCGAGGAGATTCAGCAGGCCGTGAGCATCCCTGTGATGGCCAAGGCGCGGATCGGCCACTTCGTGGAGGCCCAGGTGCTGGAGGCGCTCGAGGTGGACTACGTGGACGAGTCCGAGGTGCTCACCCCGGCGGATGAGGCCCACCACATCGACAAGTGGGCGTTCAAGGTGCCGTTCGTGTGCGGGGCCACCAACCTGGGAGAGGCGCTGCGGCGCGTTGCCGAAGGCGCCGCGATGATCCGCAGCAAGGGCGAGGCCGGCACCGGCAATGTGGTCGAGGCCGTGCGCCACATGCGCTCCATCGGCGGCGAGATCCGCCGCCTCAGTGCTCTCGATCCCGACGAGCTGGCCACGGCGGCCAAGAACCTGCAGGCACCGCTCGACCTTGTGCGTGACGTGGCCGTGAAGGGAGGGCTGCCCGTGGTCATGTTCTCCGCTGGAGGCATCGCGACGCCTGCCGACGCCGCGCTCATGATGCGCCTTGGCGCCGAGGGTGTGTTCGTGGGCTCGGGCATCTTCAAGTCCGAGGACCCAGCCCGGACCGCCGCGGCCGTGGTCGAGGCCACCACGCACTTCGAGGATCCGGTGCGCATCGCCGCCGCCTCGCGCGATCTCGGCGCGCCGATGACCGGCATCGGGATGGACTCGATCGAGTCGGCTGGCGGGCTGCTTTCCCAACGCGGTTGGTAGAGCCGAGCCATCTCACCGTCGGCGTGCTGGCGATTCAGGGCGACTTCCAGGCCCACTCGCGCGTCCTGGCGGCACTAGGAGTCCAAGCCCGCGAGGTACGGGTGCCCGCCGACCTGGATGGCCTCGACGCGCTGGTGATCCCCGGCGGGGAGTCCACCACGATGACGCTTGGCATCGAGCGCGAGGGACTGGCCGACCCGCTGCGCGAGCTGGTCCGGGCCGGCGTTCCGACACTCGGCACCTGCGCGGGGCTGATCATGCTCGACCGCGAGCACCTCGGCCTGCTCGACGTGAGCACCCGGCGCAACGCCTTCGGGCGCCAGGTACGCAGCTTCGAGGCCGACCTCGAGGTGCAGGGGCTCGCGGGGGGCCCGCTGCGTGCCGTGTTCATCCGCGCGCCCTGGGTGGAGGAGTCCGGAGAAGGAGTGCAGGTGCTGGCCGAAGTGGAGGGACACCCCGTGGCCGTCCGCCAAAGCGAGATAATTGCAGTGGCGTTCCATCCCGAGATTCACGGGGACTCGCGGCTGCATCAGTGGCTGATCGCGCGGGCGGGCGAGAGAAACGGAGATATCGACAAGTGAAAGACCATCGAGCCGATGCGCTGGCGCAGATCCTCGTGGGGTACTCCACCAAGGTGCGCGAGGGCGACACCTGCATCGTGTCGGGCGCCGCGGCGGCGGAGCCGCTGCTGCTGGCCATCTATGAGGAGGTGCTCAAGGCGGGGGGCCTGCCGATCGTGCAGATGACCCCCGACCAGGCGGCAGCCTCGTTCTTCCGGCTGGCCTCCGATGACCAGCTGGACTGGGTGGCGCCGCCTTCGGAGTGGGCCGCCGAGCATTCTGACGTGCGGATCGCGGTGATGGCCGAGTCCAACTCGCGCGCGCTCTCGAGCGCCGACCCGAAGAAGCAGGCGCGTGCCCAGAAGGCGCGCAAGCGGGTCATGGAGACGACCCTGCGCCGCGCCGCGGAGGGCGAGCACCGGTGGGCGCTTACGCTCTTTCCCACCCACGCCTACGCCGGCGAGGCCGGCATGTCGCTGAGCGAGTACGAGGACTTCTACTACGCCGCCTGCCTGGCTACCGACGGCGACCCGGTGACCGCGTGGGAGCGCCAGGCCGGAGAGGTCAACCGACTGGCGGAATGGGTCCAAGGGGCGGAGGAGGTCCACATCACCGCTCCGGGCACAGACGTCAAGCTCGTCGTGGCCGGCCGCAAGTGGATTCCCTGCTCGGGCCACCACAACATGCCCGACGGCGAGTTCTTCACTGGGCCCGTGGAGGACTCGGTGGAGGGCGAGGTGTCGTTCTCGTTCCCGGCCACCTATGGCGGGCGCGAGGTCTCCGGCGTGCGCTTTCGGTTCGAGGGGGGCAAGGTGGTGGACGCCTCCGCCGAGCGCGGCGAGGCGTTTCTGTTCGAGATGCTCGATGCCGACGACGGCGCGCGGCGCCTGGGCGAGCTGGGGATCGGCACCAACTACGGCATCGCCGACGGCACCAAGGAGATCCTGCTCGACGAGAAGATCGGCGGCACCGTCCATATGGCCGTGGGAGCCAGCTATCCCGAGACCGGCGGCACCAACAGCTCGGCGGTGCACTGGGACATGGTTTGCGACCTGCGCCAGGGCGGCTCGATCACCGTCGACGGCAAGGAGCTGCAGCGCGACGGGCAGTTCGTGGTCTGAGCCCCGGGGCGGCGATAACCTTGATCGCCATGTCCGGCCACTCCAAATGGGCGTCGATCAAGCACAAGAAGGCGATCGTCGATCAGCGCAAGGGCAAGGCCTTCACCAAGCTGGCCCGCGCCATCCAGGTGGCGGCCCGCGAGGGCGGAGGGGACATCGAGGGCAACCCCTCGCTCGCGATGGCCGTACAGAAGGCCAAGGACGCGTCCATGCCCAAGGACAACATCGAGCGGGCGATCGCCAAGGGCACCGGTGCCGACCAGGACGCCGACGCCTTCGACTCGATCACCTACGAGGGCTACGGGCCGGGAGGCGTCGCCGTCCTGGTGGACGCCCTCACCGACAACCGCAACCGCACCGGGTCCGAGGTGCGCCACGCGTTCAGCTCCTCCGGCGGCAGCCTGGGTGAGCCCGGTTCGGTGGCCTGGATCTTCGAGAAGAAGGGCGAGCTTGTGGCCGACGGCAGCCGCTACTCAGAGGACGACCTGATGGTGGCCATCGACGCCGGCGCCGAGGACGTGACCCTCGACGGCGACGTGGTCGAGGTCGTCACCGCCCCCGAGGACTTCGCCGCGGTGCGCGACGCCCTGGGCGAGGCCGGGGTCGAGCTGGAGTCGGCGGAGCTGGTGCAGCGACCCACCACCCGCACGCCGGTCGAGGAGTCCGACGCCAAGTCGCTCATGCGGCTGATCGACACGCTGGAGGAGCACGACGACGTGCAGGCGGTCCACGCCAACTTCGACGTGGACGCCGAGGTGCTCGAGCGCGTGGCGGCTGTCTAGCGCTTCAAAGTCCAGAACGAGCAGCCCGATGCTCGTCCCCGTGCAAGCGGCCAGGAGCAGGATCGCCCGCGACGGCCAGCGCAGCGTTGTCACCCGGCGAGCGCACACGACCAGGGGTGCCATGTCGCGCTCCACGCGGGAGGCATCCGATCCCCCGCCCAGAATCAAGCCGATGGTGGTCGTCCTCGGCATCGATCCCGGCACCGCGAACACGGGCTACGGCGTGGTGCTCTCGCGCGGGCGCACCCTGGCGGCGCTTGACGGTGGCGTTATTGGCACCGGCTCCGGTGAGCCGCTGGAGCGGCGCCTGGCCCGCATCCATGCGCGCGTGCGTGACCTGATCACCAAGTACAAGCCCGACTGCGTGGCAATCGAGGAGCTCTACTTCGGCCAGAACGCCCGTTCAGCGTTCGCCGTGGGCCAGGCGCGCGGGGTGGTGCTGCTCTCGGCCGGCATGTCCGGATTGCCATGCTTCTCCTACACCCCACAGCAGGTAAAGCAGGCTGTGTGTGGATCCGGTCGCGCCGAGAAGGACCAGGTGCAGCGTATGGTGGGAGCCCTGCTGTCGTTGCCCGAGCCACCCGAGCCCGACCATGCCGCGGACGCTCTGGCGGTGGCGATCTGCCACGCCAACGGCGCCCCGGTGCGGGAGGCGATTGGCTCGTGATCGCATCTGTGAGCGGGGACGTGGCCGTGCGCCGCCCAGGCGAGGTCGTGATCGAGACCGCCGGCGGGGTGGGCTACCGCCTCGCCGTATCCGCGGGAACCCTTGCCACCGTGCCGGGCGTGGGGGGCCAGGCCTCTCTGCAGAGTCACCTCATCCTCCGCGACGACGGGATGCACCTCTTCGGGTTCGCGACCGAGTCCGAGCGCGACCTGTTCCTGATGCTGATCGGGGTGCAGAACGTGGGGCCCAAGGTGGCGCTGGCAGTGCTTTCGGGGGGCGCTCCGCGCGAGCTATTGAGCGCCATCGCCTCGGGCGACTCGGCACGCTTTCAGGCCGTGCCGGGAATCGGCAAGCGCACCGCTGAGCGAATCATCGTCGAGCTGCGCGAGAAGGTGGCCGGCGCAGCGTCGGATGAGATCACGATCACCCGCGCCTCCGATGACCCGCGCGCGATCGCGCGCGAGGGCCTGGTGGGCCTGGGCTTCGAGCCCACAGAGGCCGATGGCCTCCTGGATGCCGCCGACGGGGACACGCCCGAGGAGCTGATTGCAGCGGCTCTGAAGGCTGCCCGATGAGCGGCATCCGCACGCCGGGCGTCGAGCGGTTGCAGGCGCCCGAGACGATCGACGCCGAGGAGGACCTCGACCGGTCGCTGCGCCCGCGCCGGCTCGAGGACTTCGTGGGCCAGGAGGGCGTGCGCGACCAGCTCGGGGTGTTTGTGGAGGCCGCCCGCGCCCGTGGCGAGGCATTGGACCATGTGCTGCTCGCTGGGCCCCCCGGTCTGGGCAAGACCTCGCTCGCACAGATCGTGGCTGCCGAGCTGGAGGCCGAGTTCGTGGCCACCGCCGGGCCGGCGCTGGAGCGCAAGGGCGATGTGGCCTCCTACCTCTCTTCGCTCGAACCGCGGTCGGTCTTCTTCGTGGACGAGATCCACCGCCTCCCGCGTGCGCTGGAAGAGACCTTCTACCCGGCCATGGAGGATCGCCGCCTGCCGATCACCGTCGGCCAGGGGGCGGGTGCGCGGGTCGTCAACCTCGACCTGCCTCCGTTCACGCTGGTCGGGGCCACCACCCGCGCGGGGCTGCTCACCACGCCGCTGCGCGACCGGTTCGGCGTGACCTTTCGCCTCGAGCTCTACGGCCCCGAGGATCTCGGCCGCATCGTGCGCCGCTCGGCCGGCATTCTCGGCGTCGAGATCGACACGGAGGGCTCTGAGTCGATCGCATCGCGCTCGCGCGGTACGCCTCGGGTGGCCAACCGGCTGCTCAAGCGCGTGCGCGACTACGCCGAGGTGCGCCACCCGTCCCAGGCTGTGATCACGGCGCGGGTGGCTTCCGAGGCGCTGGACATGCTCGAGGTGGACGCAATGGGCCTCGACCGCCTCGACCGCGAGATCCTGCGAACCATCTGCCAGAAGTTCGGCGGCGGACCGGTCGGCCTCTCCACGCTGGCCGTGGCCGTGGGAGAGGAGCAGGACACCGTCGAGGACGTGTATGAGCCCTACCTGTTGCAGCAGGGCCTGCTGATGCGCACCCCCCGTGGACGCGTGGCCACCCCGGCCGCGTTCGAGCACGTGGGGCTGCAGCCGCCGCGCGGTGGGGCAGACAGCCTTTTCTGACGCGGGGACGGCGGCCGAGGGGCGGTGCCTCGGCGCTTCCTTCGCCGAGCCGTTTTTGCGTGCCGGAAGGCTCACCATCCACCGGAGGGCCCGCGCGAACCGCTGCCCGTCCAGGGCTGGCTAGTCTGCGGTGCGTGCCGAACTTCATCTGCCCCAACTGCGGGAACCGCAGCACCTCCACCGAGCGCACCGCGGGCTTCCGCGACCGCGCGCGCGGCTGTGAGCGGTGCGGCTTTGGCTTCCTGTTCGAGCTTCTCGACGACTACTACCCGGCGCCCAACGCGGCGTTCTTCTTGCTCGACCAGCAGGGCCGCCTGATCGGAGCCGGTCGCGGCGCGCGCGAGCTCACCGGCCTGGGTGACCTCGACGTGATCGGGCGCAAGGTCAACGAGGTGCTGGGCCTGCAGTTCGAGACCGGCGACGACCACATCGGCACCGCCCTCGAGTGGGGCGTTAGGGTGCTGGACAAGGAGGTGGTCGTGCACGCCGAAGGGGATCGCCCTGAACCGGCGAAGGCGGACATATTCCCCGCGTACGACGATGACGGCGGTCTGCTGCTCGTGCTGACCCCCCGTTAGACGCACCTCGCGCCCGTGACCTCTCGCAACCGCAACCTCGCGATCATCGGCCTCGTCCTGGCGCTGGCCGTGGTGTCGCTGCTGATGATCATCCCGGGCGCGCCGCTGTCCAAGCCGACGAAGCTGGGCCTGGACCTCCGCGGCGGTGTGGAGCTGGTCTATGAGGGGCGCAAGTCCACCCCTCAGGCGCCGCCCATCAATGAGGAGAACATCAACGACGCGATCGAGACGATCCGCAAGCGCACCGATGCACTGGGCGTCTCTGAGCCCGAGATCCAGCGCGCGGGCCAGAACCAGATCTCGATCGGCCTTCCCGACGTCCAGAACGCCGACCGCGCGATCGAACAGGTCGGCACCACCGCCCAGCTGCAGTTCTATGACTGGGAGCCCAACATCCTCGGGGACCGTGGTCCCAACTCCCCGTACTCCGGGTCCAAGTCGCTGTACGAGGCTGTCAAGGCCGCCGAGGGTCTCGAGCCCAAGGCCGAGGAAGAGGATCTGCCGGCGGACAACCCCGACCGTCTCACGCGTGAGGAGGCCGATCGCCAGAACGACACCGCCGGCGAGAAGTTCTACCTCTTCAACGCCGAGAAGCGGCTGATCACAGGTCCCGACGCGAGCTGCGACGAACTGCTGGCCGACTTCGAGAGCGTCGAGGGCGACCCGCGCCAGGACACGGCCGTTCCGAAGGACAGCGAGTGCCGGCAAGAGCTGACCGCGATACCGGAGGGCGACGCCGAGCGCAGCGAGGACGGCTCGGTGGACACCAGCAGCGGTCCGCCGCCCGGCAGCCAGATCCTGCGCGCGCCGCAGGGCATCACGGTGATCGAGGACGAGCGCGCCCCCAATCAGCCCCAGAACGTGCAGCGCTTCTGGGTGCTGGAGGACGACTCAGAGCTCTCGGGCACCGACATCGAGAACCCCGAGGCCACCCTAGACCAGTCTCAGGGGCAGGGGCCCGCGGTGACGATGGACTTCTCCGGCCGCGGCGAGAAGGCCTTCGAACGGGTCACAAAGCGCATCGCCCAGCGCGGCTCGGAGATCATCGCGCCGCCGGGCACACCCGTGGACCAGCGCCTCCAGCGCTTTGCGATCACGCTGGACAACCAGATCGTCTCGCTGGCCACGATCGACTTCCGTGAGAACCCGGAGGGCATCGATGGCCGCACGGGCGCCCAGATCACCGGCTTGGAGGCCCAAGAGGCCCAGGACCTGGCCGAGCAGCTGCGCATCGGCGCGCTGCCGATCAATCTGAAGCTCATCTCACAGACCCAGGTGTCGGCCACGCTGGGCCAGCAGGCGCTGGACCAGGGCCTCGTCGCGGGCGGGGCGGGCCTGGCCCTCACCGTCCTCTTCCTGCTGCTCTTCTACCGCGTGCTGGGCGCGGTCGCGGCCGTGGCGCTCGTGGTCTACGCGATCCTGCTGTTCGCGCTGGTCAAGCTGATCCCGATCACGCTCACCCTGCCGGGCATTGCGGGCCTGATCCTCACCCTGGGCATCGCCGCTGACGCCAACATCGTCGTATTCGAGCGCGTCAAGGAGGAGGCCAGAGCCGGGCGGTCGATCCCGGCAGCCATCGCCGGCGGTTACTCCAAGGCCCTGCGCACGATCATCGACGCCAACGTGGTGACCATCGGCGTGGCCTTCATCCTGTTCACGCTGGCCACCGCCGGCGTGAAGGGCTTCGCGTTCACGCTGGGCATCGGCACGATCATCTCGCTGTTCACCGCGGTGCTCGCCACCTCGGCCTTCCTCGGCTCGATGAGCCGCACGAAGGTCATCCGGTCGCGCCACGCGATCGGGGCAGGCAAGGACAAGAGCGGCTGGAGCTTTGACTTCATCGGCCGGTCGAAGTACTTCTTCTCGGCCTCGGGAGCGATTCTCGTGGCGGGTGCGCTGGCCATCGCCGGGCTGGGCCTGCAGTTCGGCATCGATTTCGAGTCCGGCACCCGGATCAAGGCGCCGATCGAGCGAGCGGCCAGCGTGGACCAGGTGCGCGACACCCTATCCCCGCTCGGCTACGGCGACGCCAAGATCCAAAAGGTGGACGAGCCCGAGCTGGGCGCCAACGTCTTCCAGATCGCGACCCCCACGCTCGATCCGGGGGAGGTGACGGAGGTGCGCCAGGCTCTGGATGAGGCGTTCGGAGCCCCACGGGCAACGTTCTCGTCGAACTCGATCGGGCCGACCTTCGGCGCTCAGATAGCCCGCACAGCCCTGATCGCGATCCTCGCCTCGCTCGTCCTGATCTCGATCTACATCGCGCTGCGCTTCGAGGCGAAGTTCGCCGTGCCCGTGCTCATCGCGGTGGCGCACGACATCCTCATCACCAGCGGCGTCTACGCCATCGTCGGCCGGGAGGTGACGACGTCCACGGTCGCGGCGCTGCTCACCATCCTGGGCTACTCGCTCTACGACACGATCATCGTGTTCGACCGCATCCGCGAGAACGTGCCCCGGATGCCTCGAGCAACGTTCTCTCAGATCGTGAACCGGTCGATGTCCGAGGTGTTCACCCGATCGGTGGCCACCAGCATCTGCACGCTGTTCCCGGTCGCGGCGCTGATGCTCTTCGGCGGCGAAACGCTGCGCGACTTCGCCTTCGCCCTGCTCGTGGGCATCCTGTCGGGCGCCTATTCGTCGATCTTCATCGCCTCCCCGGTGCTCACGCTCTGGAAGGAGCGCGAGGCGGTCTACGTACGCAGGCGCAAACTCGTGATGGAAGATCACGGGGGCCACGTGCCTCCGTTCGCCACCGGCACGATCGGCGAGGAGGAGCAGGTTGCCGCGGGGACGGGGAGCGATGTCGCGACCCGCCGCCGGCGGCGCGGCCCGGGCTCGCCCGCCGCGCGCCCGGCCACGGCCGGTGGGCCCGATCCGTCCCAGCCTTCCGCGCCGCTGCCCGAGGAGCCGCAGCGCGGCCCCGAGCCGAGCAGAACCGGAGTGGGCGGGGCCGAGCCAAGCAGGCCCGAGGCGAGCAGGACCAAGCCCCGCGCCGGCGAGGGCGAGGGCGAGGGCGACGGTCAGGACGCTTCAACCGGTTCTCGCGTGAGCAGTACCGGCGGTCGATCCAAGCCCAGTGGCGCGAGCTCCAGCCGCGGTCGCAAGAAGCACGGGAGGCGCTGATGGCCATGGTCGTGTGGGTCATGATGGGTATCGCGATCTGGCACTTCGCCGTCTTCGTGCCGGACCGCTTCTGGGGTGGCATCGTGGGCGCCTTCCTGGCGGCGATCGCGGGAGCCGCGCTGTTCGGCTTCTTGGTGGCCGGTCTGAGCGTGCCGGGTCGCAACGACACCGAGCTCATCCAGGCCCTGATTGCCATCCCCGGTGCCGTCGCCGCCCTCGCCGCCTCGTGGTTCTACGGGTCGCGCGCTGAGGGTGCGCACCGGCCCGAAGTGCTCTAGAAGACCCCTGAAAAACCGCGATCCGGCGAAATGGCCCGGGCACGCCGCTGACGAGTTGGGGCGGTCTCAAACGGTTGGCTTGGCGATGTTCCTCTGGCTCTCATGCTGGGGTTGAGGCCAGATGGCGCCCGATTGGGTTGAGGTTGACGTTGGCGGCGGCCCAGGCGGCCTGTAACTCGGCCTTCCGCCGACCTAAGTAGCGGCTCTTGCGCGCTCGGTAGCGATGGGCGAGCAGGCCGAGCAGCCGCTCGATCCGTGGCCGGGTGCGGCGCAGGTGCTCGGCCGTCTCTGGGTCATCGAGCGCCTGGCGGGCGGCGATCAGGTGCTCCTCCTCGGAGGCGATCAGGATCTGGCGCCGGCGCTGGGTCGGACAGCAGCGTTCCATGAGCGGGCACGCCTGACAGGCTTGGGTTGCAAAGCCTGCCCGGCGGGTTCCCGAGGGCTCGGTGCGGATCGGCGCGACCTGCCCGGCGGGGCAGGTGACGGTGCCTGCCTCGAGGTCGATCTCAAAGGCGCGCTTTGGCAGCCGACCCTCCTTGACCGGCGCCTCGGGCACCGGCGCCAGCACCTGAACCTCGCGCTGTGCCAGCTCTGCCCGCACGGGCCCGATGCCATAGGCGGTGTCGCCCAGGATCAGCTCGGGCCGACGCGCCTTGGGCTGGGCCTCGATCAGCACCTTGGCCTGGGGACCGTCCTGCTCTGAGGCCGGCGCCACCGCGACGGCGGTGATCAGCGGCTCGGTCGTGTTGGTCACCGCGGCTGAGAGCTTGTAGCCGTCAAAGCGCTGGTGGGCGGACTTGCGCCCGTGGCGCATCTCGGTGTCGATGACCGAGAGGATGCGCCCAGGGCGGGTACCGCGGTGAAGGCGTGGCACGCCGCCTTGATCGACGTCGAAGTCCTGCCCGATCAGCTCGCGCAGGAGACGATGGGCCGCCACGACCTGCTCATCTTCGAGCAGCTCGGGCTGCTGCTCCAGCGCGGTCAGGGCGCGCTCTGCGTCCTCTGCCACCCGCGTCAACATCCGCTCGCGCTCTGCCCGCTTGCGCCAGGCGCAGTCGGGCTTCTCGGCGGGCTTTGCGTAATCGAACTGGAGCCCCCGCTCGAGCACGCCGGCGGCATCGGGCTCGGCACCCTGCAGCGCGTCGAGCAGCTTGCGCACCCCGCCGCGCACCAGCCGCACCGTGTCCTGGGTGGCGGCGGCACCGAGCATCGGCGTCGAATCGATGATCTGCTCGGCCGGGGCATCGAGCAGGCCGAGCTGCTCGGCCAAGCGCAGCGTGTTCTCGAGCGCGAGGCGCTCCTTACCGTGCAGCAGCAGGCGGGCGCGGAACTTGGTCAGCGTGGTCGCGTGCCAGCCGGTGTGATCGACCGCGAGGCCCAGTGCCACCTTCCAGCGCAGATCCCAGGCGAGCGCCTCCATCGCCTGCTCGTCAGAAAGCCCGGTGCGGTGCTGGAGCAACAGCACCTTGGCCAGCTTCGAGGGCGGGATCGAGGGCCGCCCCCGGCCCTCGGAATAGCACTCGGCGAAGTCCTGATCAGTGACGATCCGCTCGCCGTGGGCGGCAAGCAGCGCATAGAAAGAGCCCTCGGGCAGCGGCCCGACCATCTCGGCCGCATCGAAGAACCCGACCTGCCTGGATTCGGTAGCAAGCATGCCAGAATGGTCCCGCTCAGACCGGACAGGACGGGCACTTTTTCAGGGGTCTTCTAG
>Ga0136620_10000411_pt1 | contig 19685 bp, 17 predicted proteins | sample AntDrymUQ4162106_2_FD_104806 | JGI IMG/M metagenome (GOLD analysis project Ga0136620, IMG submission 104806) | Polar desert sand microbial communities from Dry Valleys, Antarctica - metaG UQ416 (21.06) | ecosystem: Environmental > Terrestrial > Soil > Desert | place: Antarctica: Dry Valley... | reverse complement strand
GACCTCGGGCGCGTTGGCGGTCTGCACCTCCAGGTGCTCGGCGGCGAAGGCGTCAGCGACGGCGACGGCATGGTCCAGGTCGTCGACCAGCGCCACCCCACCCTGACCGGCGAAGGCCGCACGGATGCGGTCGGCGTGACGGGCAGTGTCGACCTCGCCGACCAGCGCCTCCTCGACAGCCTCGACGAGGGCCGCAGACGGTGTGATGAGCAGGCACGTCGCCAGCGGGTCGTGTTCAGCCTGAGCCACGAGGTCGGCGGCGACGGCGCGAGGGTCGGCGGTGTCATCGGCGATGATCGCCACCTCCGTCACCCCCGCCGGCGCGTCGATCCCGCAGACGCCGTCTGCGGCGAGGATCCGCTTGGCCTCGTTGACGTAGACGTTGCCGGGTCCCACCACCTTGTCGCAGCGGGGCACCGTGGCGGTGCCGTAGGCCATGGCCGCGACCGCCTGGGCGCCGCCGATACGCAGGATGCGGTCGGCGCCGGCCAGGGCGGCTGCGGCGAGGATGGCCTGGCTGACCCGGCCGTCGCGACCGGGCGGCGTGCACAGCACGACCTCATCCACACCCGCGACACGCGCCGGCACCACCGTCATCAGCACCGTCGACGGATACGCCCCGCGACCGCCCGGGACGTACACCCCCACTCGGCGCAGCGGATGGTGTGCGACACCGAGCACCGCGCCGTTGCGCTCGGCGCGCCAGTCACGGGGTCGGGCCTGCTCGTGAAACCAGCGGATCTGCTCGGCCGCGCGCTCCATGCCCGACCGCAGGGCGGGCTCCAACCCGTCGAGGGCTGCCTTGGCGTCTTCGGGAGCGACTTCCAGACCGCCGGCACCGTCCCACCCGTCGAACTGGCGAGTGTGGCGGGCCACGCCGGCATCGCCGCTGGCGCGCACGTCGTCCAGGATCGCGCGGGCCGTCGCCCGCGCGGTGGCCACGGTCTCCAGTGAGGCGCGCGGCAGCCGCCCGGACACATCGGCGCGGTCGCCACGCAGGTCGAGCAGGGTCAGCATCCGCCGCACTGTATCCAGCCCCTGTCGCTCGCGCTCAAGTGGTCGTGGGCGGTGGCGCAGCCGACTACGACGCATCCACACCCCGGGTGACGCAGCCGACTGCGGTGCAGCCACGCCCCGGGTGGCGGACGGGAAACAGCGCAAGCCGGCACGTACCCTGGACCGGGATGGAACTTCCTTTGTTCCCTCTGCATCTCGTCCTGTTCCCGGGGCGACCCTTGCCGTTGCACGTATTCGAGTTGCGCTACCGCCAGATGCTGGCCGACTGCCTGCGCGCTGACCGGCGCTTCGGGGTGGTTGCGATCAAGGCGGGTTCCGACGTTGGCCGGCCGGCCGACGTGTTCAGGGTCGGCACGATCGCCGAGATCGAGCACGTCGAGCGTTTCGACGACGGGCGAGCGCGCATCGCCACACGGGGCGTGCAGCGCTTCCGCATCGACGTGATCGTGCCGGGCCGGCCCTACCTGTGCGGGCGGGTGCGACCACTGGAGGAGGCGCCGGCCGTCGCCGCGGACACCGAGCGTGCACAGCTGCTGCGCCGCGTGCTACTGCCCTACCTCGCCGAGCTTGGCGCCCCCGACGAACTGTTGCGCCGGATCCCCTCCCGTCCCACAGAGCTTGCCTGGCTGGCCGCGGCGGCGCTGCAGGTCGAGGTCCCCGAGCAGCAGCGGTTGCTGGAACTGGACAGCTGCGGCCAACGGCTCGAGGCGACGTTGGAGGCCTTACGACGTGAAGCCGGTCTGATGCGTCACTTCGGCACCGTCGGATCGCTGCGCCCCCCTGGGCCCGCCGGGGCCGACCTCAACTAGGAGGTTGCTGGACTTGGGCGGAGGCGGAGGCGGACGCCGCACACAGCCAACGCCGCAGGTCAGCGGACTGGCGGCGGTCGCCGGAGCGATATCTTCAGCATCCTCCGAGAGACCGTTGGTTCTCTAGGCGCCGTGGCCGCGGCTCAGCTCCTCCAGCGCCTCAGGGTCAATCTCCTCGCCGTTGACCGCGGCAACGCGGCAGTTGGTCGCCGCACGCAGCGTGGCGGTGCGCCGACCGCCCTCCAACAGGGCGCGCTCCCCGAGGACGGCGCCAGGCCCCACCTCGCTGACCGGCTCGCCGTCGAGCTCGACCACGAGCACACCGTCGAGGAGCAGGAACAGCTCGTCGCCCGGCTCGTCCTGCTTGACGAGCGTCTCGCCGCGGGACAGCCTGCGCATCCGCGGCCGAGAGGCCGGATTCATGATCGACAAGGACAGCTCGCGCTCCAGCGCCGTTTCGATTTCGGTCACGAGGGCCGGGGAGTCCTGGTCGCCCCACGGCGTGTGGACTCCGAACGCCTGTCGTAGCCAGGTGCGGAACTCGATCGTGCCGCTCTTGGCGAACAGCTTGCCGCCGGCGTCGTAGACCCAATGGCGCGGAAACGGACTGGCGCCCATCAGCTTCTGCTCACTGCGCCCGTCGGCGTGCATGGTCACCTCCAGCGTGGTCCAGGCCACCGGAGCGGACAGCTGCACGAACGGCGGGTGATTGACCCGTCGTGGCGCAGGCAGCCCCGTGCGCCCGCCCGCCGACTGGCGGAAGCGAACCCACTCATCGGTGACATCAGGATCAGGACGCCGGTCAGGAAACGGCACCGCCTGCACCGTCATGCCGGCCCGGCCTAACCGGAGCTTCGTGACCCCGATGTGCCCGCCACCGTCCTGGCCATAGGCGGTGATGCGGCCGCTGTCATCGACCTCGATCCAGGCCGACAGGACGTTGGCGAAGCGGAAGCGGTCCGCCGCGCGCAGGGCCTCGAGATCGTCGATGGTGTCCGGGGGCGGCTGGTCGTAATGCGTGAAGCCCACCTCGAAGGGCAGCTTCGTCATCCCCGGCAAAGCCTGCGAGGGGATCCAAGAGATGGACGTCACCGAGCTGTCGTAACGCATTGCTCCGTCCCTTCGTCCTGCCGTCAAGCTGGCCCGGCCCACCCTCACGCAGCAAGCCCGCTCCCGCATCCCACCTGCACGTGTCGCGGCCGCCGATGCCTCGCGCCGCATCGTACGGCGGACGGATCGGCGCTGTCGACCGGGTAGCGCATCATGGTCGCCGCCATGGACCACAGCCAGCACACCACGCGACCTCGGCGATGGTTGGCCCCACTGCGGGCACTCATCGACGTCGTGCACAATCCCCAGCTCCGGCGCGTGCAGCTGGCTTGGAGCGGCTGCATCACCGCCGAGTGGGCGTTCATCGTGGCGCTCGGGGTCTACGCCTTCCGCGAGCAGGGCGTCATCGGCGTCGGCCTCGTTGGTCTGGTTCGCACGCTGCCAGCGGCGATCGTCGGGCCGTTCGCGGCCAGTCTGGCCGACCGCTACCGCCGTGAGCTGGTGCTGCGCACGGTGCTGACCGTGCGGGCGGTCGCACTCACGGGAGCGGCGGCTGCCCTCTGGGCCGGTGCGCCCACGATCGTCTTGTACGGGCTGGCGGCGGCCGACGCGATCGTCTACACGCTGTTCTGGCCTGCCCAGTCCGCGCTGTTGCCGTCGCTGGCGCGCTCGCCGGAGCAGCTGACCGCCTGCAACATTGCGTCGACGACAGTGGAGAACCTCGGCACGCTGATCGGACCGACGTTAAGCGGCGTCCTGCTGCTGGTCTGGGATGTGCCCGTGGTGTTCGCGACCGCAGCCGCGCTCCTGGCGCTGTCCGCCGTCGCGGTGGCAGGCATCCGCACAGATGAGGCACCCAACCTCGAGGGCGAGGAGCACCAGCGGCGCGCGGCCATCGGCGAACTGCTCGCCGGGTTCCAGACCTTGGCTCATGAGCCCCGCCCCCGCCTCGTGGTGTCGCTGTACCTCGCGCAGACCTTCTGTCTGGGCGCCCTGACCGTGCTGATCGTGGTCATGGCGATCGAGTTGCTCGGTCTCGGCGAGGCCGGTGTCGGCTACCTCAACGCGGCGGTCGGGGCCGGTGGGCTGGTGGGGGCGCTGGCAACCGTGGCGCTGGTGGGCCGCCGACAACTCGCCGTCCCGTTCCAGGCCGGCCTGATCGCGTGGGGTGTGGCACTGGCCGCGATTGGGTTCCTGCCCAGCCGGGTCACCGCCCTGGCCATGGTCGCGATCGTGGGCTCGGCCAACGCCCTGATCGACGTCACGGCGCTCACCTTGTTGCAACGCATCGTCTCCCCGCACCTGCTGGCGCGGGTGCTGGGTGTCTTCGAGGGCCTGTGGTGGGGCATGCAGGGGCTTGGCGCGATAGCAGCCTCCCTGGTGGTGACGCAATGGGGGGTTCGCGCGAGCCTGGTCGCGACCGGCACGCTGCTGGCGACAGCGGCGGTGCTGGCGAGCCGGGGGCTGGCGCGGATCGACGACGACGCCCACCCCCCACAACCGCAACTCGAGTTGCTGCGAGGGGTGCCGTTGTTCGCGTCCCTGCCCGTGCTGCCGCTCGAGCGGTTGGCGTTCGCCGCCGAGCCCGTTGTTGGCCGGGCTGGTGAGATTCTCGTGCGCCGAGGTGACGAAGGCGACCGCTTCTATGTCATCGTGCATGGGCAGGTCGAGGTGACGGCACCGCAGCTGACGCGGGCGCTAGGGCCCGGCGACTTCTTCGGGGAGATCGCCCTCCTGCGTGGCGTGCCGCGAACCGCGACCGTGACCGCCAAGACTGAGGTAGAGCTGTTGACCCTCGAACGCCAGCAGTTCATCAGCGCGGTGGCCGGGCACGCATCAAGCGCGGCGGCCGCCGAGGCCGTCGTCGTAGCCCGGCTGGACTGAGCAGGATCGGAGTCAGTGTGGAAGATCCGCTGGGGATGCAGCCAGAGGCGATGCGCCAGCTGGGTTACCGGACCGTCGATTTCCTGGTCGACCTGCTGGCCGATCCGCGCGCCGTGCCGGCCACCCGCGGCGCTTCTCCGCGAGAAATGGCTCGGCGGATCGACGCGACCCAGCCGGCCATGGCACAGGACTTCGAATCGATCCTGGATGACCTGGGACGTAACGTGCTGCCGTTCGCCAGCCGCTGCGACCACCCGGGGTACTTCGCGTTCGTCCCTGGGTCGGGAACCTGGCCGGGCGCGCTGGGCGACCTCATCGCCGGTGCGCTCAACATCTACGCCGGCTCGTGGCAGGAGTCCGCCGGGCCCAGCCAGGTCGAGCTGGTGGTGCTCGACTGGTTCAAGCAGTGGATCGGTTACCCACCGCAGGCAGCGGGCGTGCTGGTCAGCGGCGGATCCGCGGCGAACATGACCGCGCTGGCCTGCGCCCGCGAGGCGCGACTTGGTGCGATGTCCGATCGTGCCGTGGCCTACATCTCGGATCAGGCGCACTCCTCGATGGTGCGCGCGGCACGGGTGCTGGGCTTCCGGCCCGACCAGGTGCGGGTCCTGCCGGTCGACGACGACTTCCGCATGCGGCCAGACACGCTGGTGCCCGCGATGGCCGCCGACCGGCTGGCCGGCCGCCGGCCGTTGTTCGTCGCGGCCAGTGCCGGCTCGACCAATACCGGCGCCGTCGACCCGCTATCCGAGCTCGCCGCCGTGTGTCGCGACGAGAACGTGTGGTTCCACGTCGATGCGGCCTATGGGGGCTTCGCGGCACTGACTGAGCGGGGTCGTGGCTGGCTGTCGGGCATCGAGGCAGCTGACTCCGTCACGCTCGACCCGCACAAGTGGCTGTACCAGCCGTTCGAGTGCGGCAGCCTGCTGGTCCGCGACGGGGACCTGCTGCGCCGGGCCTTCGAGATCACGCCTGACTACCTGAAGGACGCCCAGGCGGCGGCCGGCGAGGTCAATTTCGCCGATCTCAGCATCCAGCTCACCCGGATGAGTCGCGCAGTGAAGCTGTGGGTGTCGTTGCGCTACTTCGGAATCGATGCCTTCCGCGCCACGGTGGACCGCTGTCTGGACCTGGTGCACCAGGCGCAGGAACGCATCGAGGCCAGCGCGGACCTGGAGCTGCTGCGCCCCGCCAGTCTGGGCATCCTGTGCTTCCGGCGCAGCTTCGCTGACACCGACGACGAGGACGAGATCGCCCGTCGCAACGCTGCCTTGGTGGCGGCCTTCGCCGGGACCGGCCTTGGCCTGGTGTCCTCAACGCGGCTGCGCGGCCGCTACGCGATCCGGCTGTGCGTGCTGAACCACGGCAGTGGCCCCGACGACATCGAGCGGGTGCTGCACTGGTTCGAGACGTCCACGCCTCACCCTGTTCCACCGGCGGCTCGCCGGGTGCTGGCCCAAGAGCGCCACATGCCGGTCGATCGGACCTGGCTTGGTTACCCACCCGTGGCGGTGGCGACCTTGCGCGCATTGCCGCTGTTCGCCGAGCTCACCGACGACGATCTCGAGCGCGTCGGCCGCGCCGCCGAGGTGCGGGTCGCCCCGGCCGGAGAGGAGGTGGTCCGGCGCTGGCATGCCGCACGCGACTTCTACGTAATCATCGATGGGACCCTGGCGGTGCACGTCGAGAGTCGCCACGTCCGCGCCCTCGGGGCCGGTGACTTCTTCGGCGAGTTGGCCGCACTCGATTGGGGAGCCAGCTTCGGCTACGCCCGGCTGGCAACGGTTACCGCCACCAGTGACGCGCTCCTGCTAATGCTTCCGGGGGCGACCCTCAACGACTTGGTGCGCGAGTTCCCAGACGTCGAGACGCAGATTCGTCATGCCGTCGCCGACCGCCTCCCGCAGTCGTGACGGGCTCGACGGTCACACGCTGCTGGTGGGCCACGTCGGATCCGGCCTACATCGCCTACCACGACGACGAGTGGGGGCGCCCGGTCACCGACGACCGGACGCTGTTCGAGAAGCTGTGCCTGGAGGGTTTCCAGGCCGGCCTGTCGTGGCTGACAATCCTGCGCAAGCGCGAGCGGTTCCGTCAGGCGTTCGCGGGCTTCGTTCCCGCCGCCGTTGCGGCGTTCGGACCCGACGACGAGGCCCGGTTGCTCGCCGACCCCGGCATCGTGCGCAACCGCGCCAAGATCGCAGCGACGATCGGCAATGCCCGCGCCGTGTTGGAGGTCGGTTCGCTGCGCGACGTGGTCTGGGCGTTTGCACCGGATCCCAGCGCACCGCGTCGCTCGGCGGCCGACGTCCCCGCCATCACCCCGGAGTCCCTAGCGCTCAGCCGCGAGCTCAAGCGCCGTGGCTTCCGTTTCGTTGGGCCGACGACGGTCTACGCCTTCATGCAGGCGATGGGTCTGGTCAACGACCATCTGGCCGACTGCCTGGTCTATGCCGCCTGCGCCGGCGAGCAGACCGCCGCCCGCCAGTCGGAACAGCGATGAGTTCCGCAGTGTTGGGAAGTCGGAACTTCTACGACGGCCGTGCGGCGACACTCGGAAGGCCAGGCCAACGACATGCCGACTCCACGCACCATCCAGCGCACTTACCTGGTGCTGCTGCTGGGGAACACGCTGGCGATGTCGCTCATCTGGGGGATCAACACGATCTTCCTGCTCGACGCTGGGCTGTCGAACCTGGAAGCCTTCGCCGCCAACGCCTTTTTCACCGCCGGCATGGTGCTGTTCGAGGTGCCGACCGGGATCATCGCCGACACCACAGGGCGCCGAAGGTCGTACCTGCTCGGCAGCGTGACGTTGAGCGCGTCGACGCTGCTGTACGTGCTGCTGTGGCAGGTCCACGCCCCGTTCTGGCAATGGGCGGGGACGTCGATCCTGCTCGGTCTCGGGTACACGTTCTTCTCGGGAGCGGTCGAAGCCTGGCTGGTTGACGCGCTCACGGCCACGGGCTTCAACGACGACATGGACACCGTGTTCGGGCGCGGACAGGTCGTCAGCGGTGCGGCGATGCTCGGCGGCTCGGTCGCCGGCGGGTTCATCGCGCAGCACAGCAGTGTGGGGGTGCCGTTCGTGCTCCGCGGCCTGGTGTTGCTGGTGATGTTCGCGGTCGCGTTCGCGACGATGCACGACGTCGGCTTCACCCCGCAGCGGGGCGGCCGGCCACTGGCCGAGATGCGCAAGATCGCCTCCGCCTCGATCGAGTACGGCTGGCGCGTACCGGCGGTGAAGTGGCTGATGGTCGAGGCCCTGTTCACCGGCGGCGTTGTCTTCTACGGCTTCTACGCGTTGCAGCCCTACCTGCTGCAGCTGTACGGCGATCCGAACGCCTACCAGATCGCCGGTCTTGTTGCGGCCATCATCGCCTCCGCGCAGATCCTCGGTGGTGTGATGGCGTCTCGCTTCCGGCGGCTGTTTCGCCGCCGCACCTCGGCCTTGATCGTTGCCGCGGCGGCAAGTGTTGTCACGCTTGGTGCCATCGGATTTGTGGAGAACTTCTGGGCCGTGATCGGCTTCATCGCTGTTTGGGGGCTGCTGTTCGCTGCCTCGATGCCGGTCCGTCAGGCCTACCTCAACGGCCTGATCCCGTCCCAGCAGCGAGCGACGATCCTGTCGTTCGGCTCGCTGACCGCCTCGGTCGGTGGGGTGTGGGCGCAGCCGCTCCTTGGCCGGGCCGCCGACGTGTGGGGCTACGCACCGTCGTACCTGGTGGCGGCGGGTATCTCGGCCTTGGCGCTGCCCTTCCTGGTGCTGTCGCGACGCCAGCACGCTGGCGCGGACACCGTGCAGGTCGTCACCCCCGTAAAGCCTGTCGCGCAACCCGCATGAACATCGGCTGGGTTGCGACCAACCGGCCTGCAGGGACTATCCGACCTGATCGGTCGGGCGGATCAGCACCTCGTTAACGCTGACGTGCGGCGGCTGCGTGACGACGTAGACCACGCCCGCCGCGATGTCGGACGACTCCAGCGGACGCATCTTGGTCACCCGTTCCTTGACCCGCTGCTTGCTCTCGGCGTGGGTGATGTGATCGCTCAACTCGGTCGCCACCGCTCCCGGCTCGACCAAGGTCACGCGCACGCCCCGCGCGGTGACCTCCTGGCGCAGCGACTCCGAGAAGGCGTTGACGGCCCACTTCGAGGCGTTGTAGACGCCCGACCCTTCCCTGGCGAGGCGCCCCGCCACCGATGACACCTGCACGATGTCGCCCGACCCCTGCTCCACCAGCCGCGGCAGCGCCGCGTTTGTGACATACATCAGGCCCAGCACGTTGGTCTCGATCATGCGGCGCCAGTCACTGGTGTCGGCATCCAGGATCGGTCCCAGCAACATGACCCCGGCGTTGTTGACGACGATGTCCAGACCGCCCAGGTCCGCGCGTGTGCGGCCAACCGCGTCGTGCGCCTGCTGCTCCTGCGTGACGTCCAGATCAAGGGTCAGCGCGCGGCCGCCGCCGGCGCTGATCTTGTCCGCCAGCGCGTCGATGCGGTCGACACGCCGGGCGCCGATCGCCACCGCCGCGCCCTCGGCGGCCAGCGCCAACGCCGTCGCCTCACCGATGCCCGACGAGGCGCCGGTCACCAGCGCCACCTTGCCTGCAAGTCGTGGATTCGCCATGCCTGCCACCCTAATGCGTCAGGCGGCGACGGGGACGGGCAGCGGCACGGCCTGCGGCTCGGGCGCGGCCGGGGACGACCAACCAAAGTAGCTCTGCAGCGTGGGCTTGAACGCGTTGTAGCGCAGGTCGCGGCGCACCAGGTTCAGCCCGATGCAGTACTTGCTGCAGCGACTGCTGCGAATCCCCCGGCGCTGGAGCACCCGGTCCGCGGTGCCGCGACCACGCTCGGACTTGACCTCGACGATGAGCCACTGGCCCGGGGTGGCGACCGCGGCGTCGTCGCCCCGCTGGAACTCCAGGTCATAGTCGATCGTGACCCGCTCCGGGCTGTGCTTGCCGACCAGGGTGACGCGGCGGTAACGCATGGCCAGCTGTGCCGACAGTTCGTGGTCAAAGACCTGGTCGTACACGTCCTGAAAGCAGCGTTGCACGAAGGCCTGAGCCGCTGCGGTGACCCCGCCGTGCTCGTCGGGCCGGTACACCATTCGTTGCTTGATGGTGCGGTCACGCGTGCCCTTGAGCTTGACCTCGAAGTAGCACAGGCCTGTGTCGAGATACTGGCGGGAGCGCACCTTGAACCGCCGGCGCTTGCCCTGGGCGTGCTGGTGGTAGGCGGCCAGCGCCTCGGAGTCGAAGTACACCGTCGAGTAGCTGAAGGCCGTGCGCCCCTCGATATCCAGGACGTCGAAGTGCTCGCCGAGCTCGCCGAGCGCCGCCGAGAAGTCAGCGGCGTCGACCAGGTACTTGTTCTCCTGCCGGTGCATCAGCGCCGCCCGGTCGTTGAGCTGCTCCAGCGACACGCGGTCCAAGCCGGCCAGTTGGTCGGTCCCAAGAGCGGTCATGCCGGCACCTTCTGCAGGTCGGCACCGTGGGGAGCCGACGAGCTCGGCCGCTCGATGTACTGGACCTCGAGCTCCATCGTGTCGCGCACGAAGTCGATGGCCGTGACGGTGCTCTCCAAGACCTCCGCGCCGAGCCGCTGCTCGAGGGTCGCCCGTAGCGCCGCCGAGTTCGTGTGCACCGAATCCAGCGTGACGTGCCGGCGTTGGGCGGCGCGCATGACACGTGGATGATCAAGCGCAAAGATGCTGGCCAGGATCAGCACGTTCAGGACCAGCGTGAAGCCGTAGTCGGGGGCTCCGATCCCGTTGACCATTCCCAGCACCAGCGCGCCGAAGAAGTAACCGAGCTCGCGGTTGCTGAACGGCTCGCTGCGAAGGCGGATGATCGACAGCATCGCGAACAGCCCGAAGCCGATGGCGGTGGCTGACTCGGCGGTGGAGATCACCGCGACCACCGTGAACAGCCCGATGTTGAAGAAGCAGAAGACCACCGCGAGGTCTTTGCGGGTGTGCCGGCGGAAGTAGATCACTACCGCGAAGACGACGATCGCGACCAGGTCAGTACCCAGCCGCAGCGCGAAATCGCCGTACTCCGCGATCGTGTCTGGTAGCTGCAACAGCACGACGTTCTCCTTCTGGATGGAGGCGGCTTGCCAGGTGTCCAGCAGCTCACGGGAAGGTGGCTGCAAGGTGAACGATGCGCCGAAGCCCTAAGAGCGGCGTGAGACCTGTATGAGAACGCGCTTAGGCACCGCAGTCCCGCGACGTTGTCAACATGGGGACGACGAAGTCGCGGGACCACTGCAATGGCCGGCCAGCTTTAGGACACGGCGGTGGCGCCCAACAGCCCCTTCAGCTCGGCGTAGAGGTCGGGGGTACGACTGACGCACAGCCCGTCGTCGAGCCGCAACGTGGTGATGCGCCCGGCCGCGTTGCACAGCCGCAGGTGCACCGCGACCACGCCGCGGTGCTCCGCCAGCAGCGCCTTGAGGGGCGTGACGATCTCGGGCGTGCACTGCTGTGGCGCCAGGGTGAGGACCAGGGGCGCCCCCGTCGCGTCGGACAGGTCGGGTGCGCTGACCTCGGAGACGATGACCTTGGGAGTGTCGCCGTTGTCCAGCCGGCCCTTGACGCACAGGACCGCGTCCTCGGCCAGCAGCTCGTCGGACTGGTTGTAGACGGCCGGGAAGCAGATGATCTCGACCCCGCCTTCGAGATCTTCCAGAGTTCCCGTGGCATAGGGCTCACCCTTGCGGGTGAACTTGCGGGTCTTGCCGGTGAAGATGCCGGCCAGCGTCAGCGACCCCCCGTTCGCCGCCGCCAGCGTCTGCGGGATCGAGCGCGGCGAGATCTGTGTGATCAGCCGCTCCAGGCCGAGCAGCGGGTGGTCCGAGACGTACAGGCCGAGCATCTCGCGCTCGGCGGCCAGCTTCTCGGCGCGTTCGTATTCCACGTCGGGGATCACCACCGCGTCGACCAGCCCGGCAACCGGCTCGGCAGCCCCTGCGAAGCTGTCGAACAGCGAGAACTGCCCCTCGGCCTCGGCGCGCTTGGTGGCGATCGCCTGCTCGACGATGGCCTCGAAGACCTGCAGCAAACCCTTGCGTGGGTGGGGCCGCTGGGATGTGGACAGGGACTCGAAGGCGCCAGCCTTGACCAGCGACTCCAACGTCCGGCGGTTCAGTACTGGGCCGTCGACCTTGCCGGCGAAGTCGGCGAAGTCGGTGAAGGCGCCGTGGCGGGTGCGCGCGGCGATGATCGCCTCCACGACCAGCTCGCCGACGTTGCGAACCGCCGACAGCCCGAAGCGGATCTGCTGCTGCCCGCCACCGACCGCGCCTTCCCGCAGCGGTGCGAAGTCCACCTCCGAGGAGTTGACGTCGGGCGGCAGGACGGTGATGCCCATGGTCCGGCAGGAGTGCAGGTACAGCGGGAGGCGGTCCTTGTTGTTCTTGACCGAGGTCAGCAGCGCGGCCATGTACTCGACCGGGTAGTTGGCCCTCAACCAGGCGGTCTGGTAGCTGACCAGCCCGTAGCCGGCGGAGTGCGACTTGTTGAACGCGTAGTCGGCGAAACCCTCGATCAGGTTCCACAGATCGGTGCCGAGCTTGGCCTGGTAGCCCTCGGCCACCACCCCGTCGAGGAACTTGGAGCGCTGCGCCTCCATCTCCGCGGGCTTCTTCTTGCCGATCGCTCGCCGCAGCAGATCGGCTTGGCCGAGGGTGAACCCCGCGATGACCTTGGCGATCTCCAGGACCTGCTCCTGGTAGACGAGGATGCCGTAGGTCGGTTCCAGGATCTCGGCCAGGTCGGGGTGTGCGTAGCTGACTTTTTCGCGGCCGTGCTTGCGCTCGCAGTAGCTGGTGTGCAGCCTCGCCGACATCGGCCCTGGCCGGTACAGCGCCAGCAGCGCGACGATGTCGTCGAAGCGGTCCGGCTGCAGCTGCCGGCACAGCGCCGTCATGCCAGGCGAATCGAGCTGGAAGACGCCGTCGGTGTCGCCATGGGCCAGCATCTTGTAGGTCACCGGGTCGTCGAGGGGCACCTCCTCGATAACGATGCGCTCGCCGGTGGTGGTTTCGATGTGGCTCAGCGCGTCGGTGATCACCGTCAGGTTGCGCAGGCCGAGGAAGTCCATTTTCAGCAGACCGATGGCCTCGACCATGCCGCCGTCGTACTGGGTGACGATCTCGCCGTCGGCCTCGACGCGCAGGACCGGGCTGTGCTCGGTGATGGGACCCGCGCCGATGACGACACCGGCGGCGTGGATGGAGTGCTGGCGGCGCAGGCCTTCCAATGACAGCGCCGTGTCGAGCACCTTCTTGGCTTCGGGCTCGGTCTCCCAGGCGGTGCGCAGCTCGCTGGACATCTCGCGGGCCTTGGCCAGCGGGAAGTCCTTGCCCATAACCGGCGCCGGCATCATCTTGGTGAGCCGGTCGCCGAACCCGAACGGGTAGCCGAGGACACGGGCGGCGTCTTTGACCGCCTGCTTGGCCTTGATGGTGCTGAAGGTGACGATCTGTGCGACGCGGTCGTCGCCGTAGCGCTCGCGGGCGTAGCGGATCATCTCGCCGCGGCGGCGCTCGTCGAAGTCCATGTCGATGTCGGGCATCGACACGCGCTCGGGGTTGAGGAAGCGCTCGAAGATCAGGCCGTGCGCGATGGGGTCGAGGTCGGTGATCCCGGCGCAGTAGGCCACGGCGCAGCCGGCCGCCGATCCCCGCCCCGGCCCCACCCGGATCCCGACCGAGCGCGCGTACTGGCACAGGTCCGCCACGATCAAGAAGTAGGCGGGAAAGCCCATCTGCTCGATGACCGCCAGCTCGTAGTGCAACCTGCGGCGCACTTCGTCGGGGATACCTGCCTCGCGGTCGCCGGCCCGGAGGTCGCCGTCCTCGCGGTCCCCGGCCTCGCTGTGGCCGGCGCCGCGGTCGCCGGTCGCTGCCCGGCCGTCGCGGCGGTAGCGGCGCCGCGCGCCGTCGAAGACCAGCTGGCGCAGGTAGGCGGCCTCGGTCATCCCGTCCGGGCAGTCGAAGCGAGGCAGGTGGTTGGTGCCGAAGGCGATCTCGACGTTGCAGCGCTCGCCGATGTCCAGGGTGTTGCGCCAAGTCTCGGGGTGGTCGGCGAACAACGCGTGCATCTCGGCGGGTGACTTGACGTAGAACTGGTCGCCGGAGAACTTGAAGCGGTCGGGGTCAGACATCTGCGACCCCGTTTGGATGCACAGCAACGCGTCGTGAGCGGTGGCGTCGGCCTGGTCGGTGTAGTGGCTGTCGTTGGTGACCACCAGCGGCAGCGACAGCTCGGCGGCGATGCGGATCAGCTCACCGTTGGTCTGGGCCTGCTCGGGGATGCCGTGGTCCTGCAGCTCGATGAAGTAGCGGTCGGGACCGAAGACGTCGCGGTAGAAGGCAGCGGCCGCCACCGCGTCGTCGCGGCGGCCGGCGAGCAGCAGCTGGTTGACCTCGCCGCCGAGGCAGCCCGAAAGGCAGATCAGCCCGTCGGCGTGCTCGGCGAGCAGCTCACGGTCGGCACGCGGCTTGTACCAGTAGCCCTCCAGGTAGGCCCGCGACACCAGCTTCATCAGGTTGCGATATCCCTGTTGGGTCTCGGCCAGCAGCCCCAGGTGGTAGTAGGGCTCCTTGCGCGCCCCGCCATTCCCGCCTCTAGGCCCACGCGCACCCTTGGCGAAGCGGCTGTCGGGCGCGACGTAGGCCTCGCAACCGATGATCGGCTTGACGCCGTGCTCCAGGCCCGCCTTGTAGAAGTCGATGGCGCCGAACATGTTGCCGTGGTCGGTGATCGCCAGTGCCGGCATGCCCTGCTCGGCCGCCCGCCGCATGAGCCCGGACACCCTGCTCGCGCCGTCGAGCATCGAGTACTCGGTGTGGGTGTGGAGGTGGACGAATGAGTCGGGCACTGCTGCTGCTGCTTCCTCGTAGCGGGCCATGGACACCAGCTGCGGGGAAGAATAACAGCCATGTGGTTCGTGCCGGGTACGGACCTCCGGCGGTAGGAGTCTAGGCCACCATGCACCTGCGCGACCGTTGGCTCACTGTCAGGCCACGACCGCGTCGAGAACCCGGGCCAGGAAGCCGTCGACGTGCCGCTCATGCATCCAGCGCAGCACAACCACCAGATCATGGTCGGGCAGAACCCACACCTCGTTGGGACCAGCCCCTCTGGCCGCATACGCCGAGGCCGGGACGCTGGGGCGCAGCGCCCGTGCGGTGTTGAGCCACCACAGGTAGCCATACGAGGGGTTCAACGCGGTCGCGGCCAGCACCGCCTGATGCCACTCGCGCGACAGCAGCCGCACCCCGTTCCAGGTCCCCTCCCCGAGCATCAGCTGGCCGATGCGGGCCAGGTCGAGCGCGTCGATGAAGATGCCCCCGCCCCAGTGCCCGCCGCCGCTGACCGACGCCATCTCGACGCCGTCGATTGTCACCGAGGCGTTGTCGTACCCGTGCCAGCGCCAGGTGTCGCCGGCGCCGGTGCGATCCATCAGCTCGCGCCGGAAGACAGTGGGCAAGGGCTCCCGGTGCACCTGCAACAGGGCGTAGGCCAGGGCATTGACGCGGACGTCGTTGTACTCCCAGAACGTTCCCGGCGCGCGGAGGGTGCGGTCGCGGCCCTCACGACGGTCGGCGATGTCAGGCTTCCCCCACAGCGTGGCCTCCAGCTCGCTGGTCTGAGTCAGCAGGTGGTGCCAGGTGATGTCCCGGTTCCTGGGGGTGGTGAACAGGCCCAACTCGTCGTCGGCCATCCAGTGGTGGACCGGGGCGTGGACGTCGCCGATCAGGCCCGCGTCGACGGCTAGCCCCGCGATCAAGGCCAGGCAGCTCTTGGCGACGCTGAAGGTCATGTCGACCCGGGAGGGGTCGCCCCAGGCGGCGACGATGGCGCCGTGGCGGACGACCAGCCCGTTGGCATCTCCATGAGGCGACGTTGGCCCGATGATGTCGTCGTATTCGCCGCCGAAGCGCTGCGCCAGCGCCTCGCGAGGGTCGCGCGGCCAGTCGGTGTGCGACGCTTGCGCGAACGCGACGGCCGCGTACAAGCGGCCGGCGTCCATCCCCGCCTGGCCCGGCGTGAGCGTCGGCCACCCGCTGCTGCGGGTCATGGAGGCGGTCAGGTCGCTGCTGGTCATGGGTCGGTTCACGATAGCGACACCGCGACGAGATCAGTGCGATGAGTGAGATTGTTCGGTATGACTCACCGCATGGGGGCCAAGGGTCAGGTGGTGATCCCCAAGGAGCTTCATGAGGCGTTGGACCTCCAACCCGGCGACGAGATCACCTTCTGGCGTGAGCAGGAACACGTGTCGTTGCGCCGAGCCTGGCCGCTCCGACCGCTGCGCGGTCGCTTCGCTGGCCTGGATGTCGACCTCGTCGCCGAACTCCAGGCCGAGCGTCGCCTCGACCGCGCACAGGAGGATCGCAACAGGTGACGGCGATCCTCGACGCCTGGGCGATTGTGGCGTACCTACGCAACGGGCCTGCGGTGGCTCGGGCCGAGGAAGTTATGACCGAGCGCCCGGTGATGACCGGGATCAATCTCGGCGAGGTCTTCTACATCCTTCACCGTTGGGCGGGCCCCCAAGCGTCCCACGAGACGGTTCGTGACCTCGATGCCAAGCTCGATGTCGAGACGCCCGACAGCGAACGGGTGCTCGCCGCGGCAACCATCAAGGCCGAGCACCGTCTGTCCTACGCAGACGCATTCGCCGCCGCGACCGCTCTGGCGCATGACGTTGCCTTGCTCACCGGCGACCCGGAACTCCTCGGCGACGATATGCCCTGGCGATCGAGGATCTGCGCAGCACGAGGAGCTGAAGATCCGGTGCGGGCAGGGTCGTCTGGGGTTCGGCGCGAGTGCATCACTGTGCCGTGGCTGCCCTGCCCGAGCTGCGTGAGAGCAAGCTGGCGGTCAGCGACCTCGGCATCAGCCACCCGCTAACGCCGTCAAGCGTTCCACGAGGGAATCTGGTGCGGTGATGCATACTGCGATAGCATCATGCATCATGCCAAGGACAACGTTGAATCTGGATGCTTCCGTCCTTCGTGAGCTGCGAGACCGTCAGCGCCGGCAGGGGACATCGCTCGGCCAACTAGCCTCGGAGTTGCTGGCGCGCGCACTTGCCGGCGATCACACGCCGACCCAGCCGTCGCCCTTTGCCTGGTACGCCCAGCCCATGGGGGCACGGGTTGATCTCGACGATCGCGATGACCTTGAAACGGCGCTAGAAGCCGATTCGGCGAAGTGAGCGCGGCCTGCGACACCAACGTCCTGCTCTACGCGTCCGATGAGCAGAGCCCACGTCAGCGGGCCGCCGTCGAACTCTTGACCCGGCTCGCCCAAGGGCCGGAGATCGTCTATCTGTTCTGGCCCGTCCTCATCGGATACTTGCGCATCGCCACTCATCCGAGCGTATTCGAGCGTCCGCTGACACCGGCGCGCGCCATGGCCAACGTCGATGGGCTGCTCGGCAGACCGCACATTCGCGCGCCAGGGGAGCAACCCGGCTTCTGGGATACCTTCACACAGCTGACCGGAGGCGACGTCGTCCGGGGCAATCTGGTGAGCGACGCCCATCTCGCTGCTCTGATGCGGCAGCAAGGGGTGTCCACGATCTGGACCGCCGACCGCGATTTCCGTCGCTTCTCCGGCATCGCCGTGCGCAACCCCTTCAGTTGATCAAACTCCACCGGCCCGGGGTCACCATCCGTGAGACGGCGGGCAGAGGCGGGCGGTTCCACAGGGCGAACAGAAAGAGCCGGGTATCGGTTCGCACATCGGAACCAACAACCGCCGATGGTGTCCTCGCGGGCGATGAGGCCTATCCTCGATGCGCCCGGACTGACCTCAGGCGGCGCCGCGCAGGCGGGCTAGCATCGCGGTCAGGTCGTCGGGCAGTGGTTCGTCGCGCTCGATGTGCTCGCCAGTGACCGGGTGGGGGAAGCCCAGATGCCCCGCGTGCAATGCCGGACGGGTCAGCCCCAGCTCCGTGGTCAGCGTCCGCGACGCGCCGTAGGCGGTGTCACCGCTGACTGGATGGCCCACGGCGGCCATGTGCACGCGGACCTGGTGAGTCCGGCCGGTCTCGAGGCGGATGGCCAGCACGGCGGCGCGGCCGTGCGCTTCGGCGACGTCGTAGTGGCTGACCGCCCGCCGCCCCCCAGGATCGACGACGAAGCGGGTGCGATCGTTCTTCGAGCGCAGGATCGGCGCATCGACGGTGGCGTTGGGTGGGTCGGGAACACCGTCCACCAGCGCCCAGTACCGGCGGATGACCTGGTGGGCGGCGAAGGCGGCCACCAGGCCGGCGCGGGCGGGTTCGGTCTTGGCCACGACCAGCAGCCCCGACGTGCCGCGATCCAGGCGATGGACGATCCCGGGACGGTCACCGGTCTGCGCGGGCGCACCGGCTCCCACTCCGTGCTCGTCAACGGCGGGAGCCAGCGGCACCCCCATGGCCCGCAGCGCGTCGACCAGGGTCGTGCCCCCGCGCACCCCCGCACCGGCGTGGACCACCAAGCCGGCCGGTTTCACCACCACGAGCAGGTGCTCGTCCTCGTAACGAATCGCCACCGGCTCGGGCGCCGGGACCGCGGTGGGCGACGGAGGTTCGGCGACCGTAACCCGCTCCCCCACACGCAGACGCCGCGACTTGCCAATCAGCTGACCGTCGACCGCCACCTGCTCGGCGACCAGGCGAGCCTGTGACCGTGCGCGCGACTCGGCCAACCAGGCAGCCAGCGCTTTATCGGCTCGCAGCCCGTCCTCTGCGTCGGCGACGATCCGGTCCAGCGGCAGTGCCACAGCCGGCTAGTGGCGGGGTGTCGTGGTGTCCGGCCGCACTGAACGGTGTGCGGCCTGCCTGCGCTGGCTGGCCCGAGCCTGGCGGTCGGAGACCGTCAACAGCACCGCGATCGACAGCGCGCCGGTGACGATGCCGATGTCGGCGATATTGAACACCGGCCACCAGCGCAAGTCGAAAAAGTCAACCACGTGTCCCGACGGGAAGCCCGGCGCGCGGAACAGCCGATCGGCGACGTTACCGAGGGCGCCGCCGGTCACCAGGCCGTAGGCAACGGCCAGTGACAGGCGGTCGGTGCTCGGCAACGCGCGCAGCACCAGCACCAGCACCAGCACCGTGACGATCACGAACAGTCCCGGGAAGCCGGGGAAGCCGAACGCCCCGCCGGGGTTGCGGATCACTCGTAGATCCAGGACGCCGAGATCCACGATGCGGCCGCTTGTCTCCAGCGTCTGCACCGCCAGCACCTTGCTCGCCTGGTCCAGGATTAGCCAGAGGACCGCCACCGTTGCGCAGACCACGGGCACCAGGCGGCCGGCGTGTGGCCCGTGGCTCACCTGAACCGCTCGGCCCGGCGGCGGCAGTCCACGCAGTGCACCGTTTGTGGCACGGCCTCCAGGCGCTCGTGGGCGATCGGGGACGCGCACGACACGCATACGCCATAGGTTCCCGCGTCGATACGTTCCAGCGCCCGGTCGATGTCGAGGATCACCTGACGGGCGTTGCGCGCCAGTGACATCGTGCGCTCCCGTTCGAAGGTGGCGCTGCCGGTCTCCGCCTCGTCGTCGAACCGCGAGTCCCGCCATGACTGGTCGGCGAAGTCGGCTTCCAGCTCGCTGGCCTGTGCCGCCAGCTCCCCACGCTCCGTCTCCAGCCGCGCGCGCAGGGCCGTGACCAGCCGCTTGGGCGGTCGCTTGGCAGTGGGCGTCTCGTTGGCCATGGTGCGGCGGAGTGTAAGACGCGCGACGGTAGTCAGCAGCGGCCGGATGGACCTGGGTCGCTACCATGCCGGTCTGGTTTCCACAGGACCGCACCGCCGGCCGCAAGCTCGTCGCACAGGAGGTACGCGTGGGGTTCAACCCCGTCGAGCAGCACCCCGACTTTCCTGCGCTCGAACAGGGTGTGCTGG
>Ga0136620_10000410_pt1 | contig 19693 bp, 18 predicted proteins | sample AntDrymUQ4162106_2_FD_104806 | JGI IMG/M metagenome (GOLD analysis project Ga0136620, IMG submission 104806) | Polar desert sand microbial communities from Dry Valleys, Antarctica - metaG UQ416 (21.06) | ecosystem: Environmental > Terrestrial > Soil > Desert | place: Antarctica: Dry Valley... | reverse complement strand
GGCTAGGCGCCGGCGAGGGCGATTGCCGCGAGGCGCTGGAGGCAGGAGACGCCCTCCTGCGGAGCCCGGACGGCGGGGAGGATCGTTTCCTCCACGTACGAGCGGTCGGGTCGGAAGCGCTTGCTCGACGCGATCCGGCCATTCTCGACCCGGATGAGCGTGCCCTCGTCGACCTCGCGCTTGCGCACGGACACGCGCAGGGTGTGCTCGAGCACCTCGAGCGCATCACGCGTCGAGGCGAAGAACAGTTCCCTGGCGGCGGTGCCGATCCAGAGCGGCCGTCCCACCGCGCGGGCGATGTGGAGAGTGGTGGGGACCCGCTCGTCGAGCCAGGCGGTCGACATCGCGCCGTGCAGCTCCTCGAGTGCCTCGCAGCTGCCGGCCGTATGCTCGGCCAGCGCGAAGATCGCCTCGGAGTCGACCGTCATCTCCGGCTGGGCGCGCCTGAAGCCATGGCGAGCGAAGATCTCCTCGTCGTTCACGATGATCCCGTTGTGGATCCCGACGACCGCGCCGTGTCGGATGGGGTGGTTGTTGGCCTCGATCCTCGGATGGCCCTTGGTGTAGTCGCGCACGTGCACGAGCGCCTGCGTCGCGTCGAGCGGCACGCTGAGCTCGTCGAGGAGCGCGCTCGCCCCCGAGCGCCGCTTGTGCACCGACACCGTCCGACCGGCCCCGCGATACGCATACCCGACGGCGTCCGCGCCGCGCTCGGCGATTCCAGCCAGCAGCGCCTGCGCCGCGAGCGTCCGGTCGACGATCGACTCGGGGCTCAGGCTGTATCCAGCGATGCCGCACATTCAGAGTTCCATCCTAGGATCGTCGTCGGTTGGAGACGTTTCGGGGTTGCGAAGCATAGACGCGGAATGTGTTGCCGAAGTTAGCGCAGGCCCGTCGTGATTTCGAGACATCCGCTGGTTTCCCTCGATTACCTGACGGATTCGCTCAAGCAGCGACGACCGGACGCCGATAGACCGGACACAGTGGAGCGCCAGCCTGCCGCCGAGCACCTCGACGAGACCCCCGCCCCCGAGCCGTTCCTGGAGCTCCTGCCCGCCTTCGAGGAGCCGGTCGAGGCTCATCAGCCGGCGGAGCAGCCGGAGGACGACGACGAGCCCGAGCTCGTCGCACTCGAGGCCACCCAGGACCCGCTCAAGCTCTACGTGCGGCAAATCGGCGACGGGCGCCTGCTGACGCCGGGTGAGGAGCGCGAGCTCGCGCGCCGCAAGGACCTGGGCGACGAAGACGCGAAGCGGAAGCTGATCGAGTCGAATCTGCGGCTCGTGATGTCGATCACACGCAACTACACCAAGGCCAACGTGCCGCTTCTGGATCTGATCCAGGAGGGGAATCTCGGCCTGATTCGCGCCGTCGAGAAGTTCGACTACAAACTCGGCTTCAAGCTCTCCACATACGCCACCTGGTGGATCCGCCAAGCGGTCACCCGCGCGCTCGCCGAGCAGGGGCGTACGATCAGGCTCCCGGTGCACGTGGCCGACCAGGTGCGGCGCGTCACGCGCTCCCGCCGGGTGCTCGCGCAGAAGCTCAACCGGGCGCCGAAGCTCGACGAGATCGCGGTCGAGAGTGGCTTCACCCCCCAGCGTGTGCGCGAGCTGCTCGAGCTCGTCGAGGATCCCCTCAGTCTCGAGACGCCCGTCGGGGACGGCGAGAGCCTCTACGGCGACATGATCGAGGACACGAAGTCGATCGAGCCGGACGTTCAGACGGCCGATCGCCTGCGTGCGCAGGAGCTGGCCGAGGCCCTGAAGCGACTGAACCCGCGCATGCGCTACGTCCTCGCCCACCGCTTCGGCCTCGACGGTGTCGTCCCGCAGACCCTCGAGGAGGTGGGCGTCGGCCTCGGCCTCACGCGCGAGCGGGTGCGCCAGCTCGAGGCGCGAGCACTGCGCGAGCTCCGGGCGGTCGCGCCCGGGCTCGAGTTCTATCTGCGTACGTAGGTCTAGAGGCCGACGGACTCCATCTCGCGGAGCGAGGCGAGCCGCTTCAGCGAGTCGAGCTCGATCTGGCGCACCCGCTCGCGCGTGAGGCCGAGCCGGCGCCCGATCTCCTCGAGCGTCTTCGGCTCCGCGTCGGCGAGCCCGTAGCGGAGGACGACCACCTGCCGCTCGCGGTCCGAGAGCGCCCGGAGCGCCTCCTTGAGCGCCTGGCTGCGCAGCGACACCTCGACCTCTTCTTCCGGCAGCGGACCGTCGCCCGCCACGAAATCGCCGAAGACCGCGTCCTCGGTCTCGCCGACCGGCTGGTCGAGGCTCGTCGAGGCACGGGCGGCCGCACGCACCTCCAGCGCCTGTTGCAGCGGGAGCGAGGCCTCCTCGGCGATCTCGTCGAGCGTCGGCTCGCGGCCGAGCTGCGTCCAAAGCGTGCGCTCGGCGCGGTTCATCTTCTGCAGTCGCTCGACGATGTGCACGGGCATGCGGATCGTCCTGGCCTTGTCGGCAAGAGCGCGTGCCACCGCCTGGCGGATCCACCAGGTGGCGTACGTGGAGAACTTGAAGCCGCGGCGCCAGTCGAACTTCTCGACGGCCCTGATCAGCCCCAGCGTGCCCTCCTGGATCAGATCGAGAAACGGGAGCCCCTGGTTGCGGTAGTTCTTCGCGATCGAGACGACAAGACGGAGGTTTGCCTGGATCATGTGCTGCTTGGCCCGCATGTCCCCGCGCTCGATCTTCTTCGCCAGCTCGACCTCCTGGGCAGCGGTCAGGAGCTGGTGACGTCCGGCTTCGCGGAGAAAGAGCTGGAGCGCGTCGGTGGTCGTCTCCTGCGGTGTGGCGGCCGGCGGTGGAGCCGGCTGCGGCTCCTCGGCCCGGGACTCGCCCGAGACCTCGATACCGCGCTGCTCGAGCTCGCGCATGAGCGCGTCCTGCTCGAGCGGGTCGAGCTCGTGGGCCTCGACGAGCTCGGCGAGCTCGACCGCGCGCAAGGAGCCGGCCTGCTCGGCGGTTTCCAGCAGGTGCTGGATCTCCTCGGTGCGCAGGAAGTGATCGATGTCGATCGTCGTCATGTGAGGGCAGGCAGCGGGAGCTTGCCAGGGCCTTGTACCCGCCAGCTTCTCCCTCTCAAACGCCCGTGTCCAGCCCGACGCACGGAAAGCGGCGTTATGTCAAGTTGGAGAATGTTCGCACGGGACCCCCACGCGCAGCGGTCGTTGTGCGCGTGCGTCCCCGTCCAGTACGATCGCGCCGATGCACCTCCGTATGCCGAGCATCGACCACGGCGTCCAGTCGTTCGCGTGGGCATTCCTCTTCTTCCTGATCCTCTGGTTCGGGATGCTTGCGATCGGTGTCTCCGGTGCGACCTCCTTCATCCTCTCCCTCGTCGCCGGCGGCGCGATCTTCCTCTTCGTACGACTGAACGGCGAGGACGTTCCCGGCCGCCGCTAGCGGCCGAGTAGCCAGGTCCACCGATTCGCGGGTGATGTGAGGCCGCAAGGCGGCCTCCTTCAGGGATCTTCGCGCGCGGAGGATTCGCGGAAGCGGATCCTCCGCTTGCGCTACTGAGAGAGCGCGAGTACGAGCCGGCGCGCGAGCTCGCTGCCGATCACGGCGTCGAGGCGGGCGCGCGCCGACGGACGCCGCCGTCCGACGCCGAGGGCGAGGCAATGGACGAGCAGGAGCTCGGAGGCCTTCGGTTTCGCGTTCGCTGCGGCGCCCATCACACACGGGCTATCGGCCTGCGTAGGCAGGCGCCATCATCCCTGAGCTCAGGGGTCAAGCTCAGACCTCGTCGCGTTGCTCCGGGTTGGCCGCTACAGGGCGTCGTCGTCTCAGGCCGAAGCGGCGGCGCTCCCCGGTGTCCGCGTGCTCGCCGCGCTCGGCCGTCAGCGGATCGTCGGCCGCGGGTCGGTCGTGAACACGGGTCGGGCCGTCGTCGGCCGTCGTGGTGACGGGAGCAGGCCCGCGCCTCACCTCGTGCACGTCGTGCACCCCGTCCACCGCGAGCCGTGGGCCGGATGTATCGAACGTGAGCCCCAACGTGAGCCCGACGCCGAAGGCGATCGCCGCGAGCAGCTCTCCGAGATCGCTGACGACCCCATCGACCCCGAGATCGCGAGACCAGTTCGAGGTGTTGAAGAAGTCGGCGGGCTGACGCGCCAGCAGCACCCAGCCGCCGACGAGGAGCACGGGCAGGAACCCGAGCGCGAACACGCCCGCGGAGAGGCGCGGCCAGCCACCCTTCGTCCAGCCGCCTAGGATTTGCGAGAGCGCCATCGTCAGCCCCGCCGCCGCGATCAGCCCGTAGGTCGCCCAGTAGTCCTCCGACGAGCCGGTCCCCATCTGTACGGCCAGCCAGATCAGGAACCCGGCGACCGCCGCCCCGATCAGGGTCGAGATCCCTCTGGTGATGCCGATCATGGTGAGCCTCCGTTCGCGTTGATCCGGAGGCGAATTCTTCCCGGTGCGGCGAAAAACCGAACCGCGGCTACTCGAGGCGCAAGCGGCGCTCGTCGAAGATCGAGGAGAAGAGCTCCGCCCGGAAGCTCTCGATCGCGTCGAACGCGTCGTCGGCGAAGATGTGCGCGACGACACCCACGTTCGCGTCGTTGCAGAAGGGCACGTCGACGTGGGCCTGCGAGACGAGGTTGACCGACAGCGCCCGGCAGGCCGGACAGCGCACCGCCAGCCCGAGCGAGCGCTCGCCCGGCGCCACGGCCAGAAAAGAGGACGGGAAGACCGGTCGCGGCCTGTCCTCGGCGTAGCAGTAGAAGCTCCACGGCCACTCCCCCGCTCTCACCCTCGCCGCCGCGGTCTCGGCGAGCTCCGGCCAGACGTCGTCGAACGTCGAGGTCATCAGGTTGAGGAAGCGACCGCCACCCGCTCCCAAGGGCGCCCAGTCGAGCTCGTCGTGCGAGACGAGACCGGGATGCTCGTCGCCGCAGCCGCAGTCGAAGCGGATTCCGTAGACGGCGGGATGAGCTGCTCCGGGCAGCCGCTCGAGCCGGCGGAAGGCGGACAACCTGACCCGCGCCTCCTCGTGGTGGGGGCAGGAGAACGTGTAGCAGCCGGTGAGCACGTCGTACATGCGTACAGCTTCATCGGCGGATCGGACGACCAGAAGACAGCCCCCGAAAGGTGATGCAGCCGCTCAGTACTCGATCAGCGAGTGCACCTCGTACCGCGCGAGCCGCTCACGTCCGCCCAGGAACGTCAAGTCGATGATGAAGGCCGCGCCCACGACCACGCCGCCGAGCTCCTCGATCAACCCGCCGATCGCGTCCACCGTGCCGCCGGTCGCCAGCACGTCGTCGTGGATCAGCACGCGCACTCCCTCCCAGAAGGAGGACGGGTGTAGCTCGAGCGCGTTCTCGCCGTACTCGAGCGCGTACGTGACGCTGACGGTGTCGGGTGGCAGTTTCCCCGGCCGGCGCGCGGGCACGAAGCCGCAGCCGATGTCGCGGGCGAGGGCGGCTCCGAGGATGAATCCGCGAGCCTCCGCGCCGACCACGAGCTGCGGCTCGCGCGACCTCCCCCACTCCGCCAGCTCCGCGACCGCCTGCGTCAGCGAGCCCGGATGGGCGAGCAGCGGACTGATGTCCTTGAACCCGACTCCCGGCTGGGGAAAATCCGGTACCTCCCGAACCATGGTGCGTAGGTCGATGCTCACCGGTGGACTCTACCGCTCGGCGAGGTTCCGCAGCTCGCGCCAGAAGAGCAGGCGCGAGAGCTCCTGCGACGCCTCTGCGAGCGCCTGGAGATCGTCGAGCCCGGCCTTGCGCCGCTCAGGGCTCCTAGCGCGGAGCGCGGGTGCGACGAGCTGCTCGAGGAGGCCGGCCTCGCGGCCGGCAGAGTTGCGGAAGGTGCGCAGATGACGGGCGTCGATGCCGTAGCGGGCGAGTCGACCGCACGCCGAGGCGATCTCGGCGTCGCTCTCGCGATAGAGCCGCTCGCCGGACTCCACGCGTGGCACGAGCAGGCCGAACTCCTCCAGCGCGCGGGCCAGCTCGGAATCGATCCCGGCGCGCTCGCACAGCTCGGCCAGGTCGAGCTCCTCCTCGCGCTCGCCGATCCCCGCGGGTCTCCTGCGCTTCCGCTCCGCCGCAGATCCTCCCGAAGCCAGCTCCTGCCGGATCACCCGCAACGGCAGGAACTCGTCCCGCTGCAGTCGGAGGATCGTCACGAGTCGGTCGACGTCCTCCTCGCTGAAGAGCCGGTAACCGCCGCGGGTGCGCTTCGGGGTCAGCAGCCCCTGATCCTCGAGGTAGCGGATCTTGGAGATCGAGATGTCCTCGAACTCACCTTGCAGGCGCGCGCAGACGGCCCCGATCGTGTGCAGGCGCTGCTCGTCCTGCCGCTCGGGTCGACGGTCGGCGGCGGTGGTGCTCATCGGCGCAGGAAGGTCAGGCGGTACTTGCCGATCTGCACCTCGTCGTCGTCCTCGAGCTCGCCGCTCTCGATCCGCCGCCGGTTCACGAAGGTGCCGTTCAGGCTGCCGAGGTCCGTGATCGTGAACCGCTCGCCGTCGCGGAGGATCTCCGCGTGCTTGCGCGAGACGGTCACGTCGTCGAGGAAGACGTCGCAGTCGGGGGAGCGGCCGATCAGCGTCCGCTCCCCCGACGGGAAGAAGCTCTCGCCTGCCCGGCCGCCGCCCGAGCGGACGACGAGCGCGGGCCCCGTGACCGGACGCTCGCCGAGCGTCGCAGCGGGATCGTCCGCAAGATCCTCCGGCGTGAACGTCATCGTCTGCTCGTCCGGATCGTCCTTGCGCAGGTGCGAGCCGCACTTGGAGCAGTAGTTGGCCGCCTCCGGGTTCTGGAAGCCGCACTCCGGGCAATAGACGTGGCTCACGCGCGCCCCTCGCGGACGTCGACGGCTGGCTCGGAGTGCATCAAGTGGGCTCTTCGACGTCGGGAGTCGGGGAGCTGCGCGGGGCGAGGATGTCGGTGAGGCGGTCGACATCGACCTCGCTCACGCCCTTCCCCTTCAACCGCGCCGCGCGCTCGGCCCGCAGGATGTCGATTCGGCCCTGCAACATTCGGCGGCGGTACGAGACCGCGTCCTCCTCGGTCTGGAGCTCCTCGATCAGCGCTTTCAGGTCCTCATCGGACAGCGTGTGCAGATCGGGCAGCGGCTGTACGGGCCTTTCCTCCACTTCACGCCTTTCTCGTCGGGGGCAGCCCTCAGTAAAGCAGCCGCCGCACCGAGGGGTCAACCTCAGCTTGAGGCTTCTACCGACGTTCGCCGCGGAACCGCGTCCCCCTGCACGATCTCCTCGACGAGCGCGCGCAGCTCGAGCTCGAGCTCCTCCGAGTCGGCAGCCGTTTCGCCCTCCGCGTAGTGGTGCAGCAGCGGCTCGTCCGGATCGGGCAGCACCTGCGCCCATCCGCGTGTGGAGATCAGCTTGATCCCGTCGGTGAGATCGAGCTCGCGGCCGGCGAGCTGCTCGTTCAGGAGCCTCATCACGAGACCTTTCTGCGCCCACGGACAGGCCATCTGGCGGTGCAGCAGAGTGGTCCGGGGCAGCTCGGCGACGAGCTCCGAGAGAGGGCGCCGCTCGGGCGCGAGGAGCTCGAGGAGCTTCGCGAGGCTCGCCATCGCGTCGTAGGCCGGCAGGAACTCCGGAAAGACGTATCCGCCGCCGACCGCACCGGCGAACACGACTCCGTCAGCCGCGGCCGCGCGCGTCAGGTCGGCGAGCGAATGCGGCGTCCGGATGACCTCGAGCCTCGCATCGACGACGAGGTCGACCTGGCCGGTGACGGTGATCGGGACAGCGACCTTACCCCGGACGCCCCTCGCGCCGAGCAGACGCAGGAACAGGAGCAGCGCGTGCTCGACCGGTACCTCCTTGCCCGTGTCGTCGATCAGATAGAGCCGCTCGGCGGCCGGATCGAACACGGCTCCCAGGTCTGCCCCGATCGCCGAGACCAGCCGCTTCGTGTGTCCCATGGCCTCGGCGAGGGTCGGGTGCGTGTCGGTTTCGTCGGCGAAGAACCCGTGTGCCGACAGCGACTCCACGCCGAGCGGGCCGACGACGAGCGGCAGCACGAACGAGGCCGCCGAGTAGCCGTAGTCGACCACGATCCGGAAGCCCCGCTCACGGATTCCGTCGACGTCGAGCGAATCGAGCAGGTCCTGCGCATAGCTCTCGCGGACCCGAGCGGGGTACGACACGGATCCCACTCCGCTCGCGGCCACGCGTCGGAGCTCCTGGCGCGTGAAGTTCTTCTCGATCTCCTTCTGGAACGTGGCTGTGAGCAGGACGCCGGGTGGCTCGTAGAAGCGGATGAAGACGGCCTCCCGGTCGAGGTGGCTGACTCCGACGTGGACGCCTGCGTCGAATGCCTGCGTCTTCAGCACGTGCCGGCTGACCGACGGCGGCGAGACGCGGAGGTCGGCGACGTCGATGCCCGTCGCGTTCAGGCCCGAGATCATCGCCCGCTTGATCATCCGGCACGCAGGCCCCGAATCGCGGCTCACGACGACCCGGGTGCCGCGCTTGAGCGCCGTCCCGAGCGCCGCCGCCAGCCGCACCGCCGTCTCGGGTGTGAGGTCGACGTTCACGAGCCCGGTGACCCCGTCCGTCCCGAAGAGGCGCGTCGCGGCGCGCGACTCCCAGATCAGGTTCTCATGCACCTGAGAACCGCTCTCGACCTCCTTGAAGGGGTAGATCCGGACGTGCGGCATGATCCTCGACTCCGAGCCGATCGTGACCTCGTCGCCGATCGCGGCACCCTCGTGGATGCGGACGTGGTCGCGGATATCGCACGAGCGACCGACGATCGCACCCTCGATCAGGCAGCTGCGCCCGACGTGGGTCGAGCTGTCGACGACCGTACGCGTGGCCTGCGCTCGCTCCAGCAGCGTGACGCTGTTCGAGAGGACCGTGTAGGGCCCGACGCTCGCGTCACGCGCGACGCGGCAGTAGTTGCCGACGAACGCCGGTCCCTGGAACTCCTCGACGTCGTCGATCTCGACCCCTTCGCCCAGCCACACGTTGCCGCGCAGCCGCATTCCGGCGATCGAAAGCCGCACCTTCTCGTCGAGCGCGTCGAAGTTCGCCTGCCGGTACTGGTCGAGGTTGCCGATGTCCTGCCAGTAGCCGTCCATCACCTCGCCGTAGAGCGGCCGACCCATCTCGAGCAGCAACGGGAAGAGGTCCTTCGAGAAATCGAAGGCTCCCTCGGCGGGAACGTGGCGCAGCACTTCGGGCTCGAGCACGTAGATGCCGGTATTGATCGTGTCCGAGAACACCTGCCCCCACGACGGCTTCTCGAGGAAGCGCTCGACGCGGCCCTCCTCGTCGGTGACGACGATCCCGAACTCGAGCGGGTTGTCGACGGACTTGAGGCCGATCGTGGCGGCGGCGCCCTTCTCCCTGTGGAACTCGACGAGCGAGCTGAGGTCGACGTCGCAGAGGGCATCGCCGGAGATGACGAGAAACGTCTCGTCGAGGGCGTCGCGCGCTCGCCCGACCGAGCCGGCCGTCCCGAGCGGCAGCTCCTCCACCGAGTACTCGATGTTCATCCCGAGCGACTCGCCACTGCCAAAATAGCTGCGGATCGCCTGAGGGAGAAAGGCCAGCGTGATCACGACGTCCTCGAAGCCGTGGCCGCGAAGCAGGTCCAGGATGTGCTCGATGCACGGCTTGCCGACGATCGGCACCATCGGCTTCGGTTGATTCGACGTCAGCGGGCGCAGGCGGGTACCCTCGCCGCCGGCCATGACGACGGCCTTCATGCCGAATAGCGCCGGGCCTCGACGACGTACTGCGCCGCGGCGACGAGCGCGAGCCCGAGGGCGCCGAAGAAGAGCCACAGCGGCCAGTCGGTGTCGCGACCGACGACGACCAGGATCCCCACGGCCAGGTAGAGCAGCCACGTGGCGAGCTTGCCGAGCCGGCTGACCGAGAGCTCGTAGTCACGCGGCACGAGCAGCTTGTATCCGACGACGAGGAGCGCGTCCCGTGCGACGATCACGACCGCGGCCACCCACGGCAGCTTGCCCTCGAGCGCGAGCAGGATGGCGGCAACGTCGATCATCAGCCGGTCGGCGAGCGGATCGGCGAGCCGGCCGAAGCGCGACTCGACGCGCCAGCGGCGCGCCAGGTAACCGTCCACCTGATCGGTGACGCCTGCGACGAGGAAGATCCAGCCCGCGCCCCAGCTCGAGCCGTCGCCCGCGCCGAGATACACGGCCACGAAGGCGGGGATCAGCACGAGCCGCAGCACTGTCAGTGCGTTAGGCAGCTGTGCGAGCGGAGCGGACACGGCGCTCGTGGCCATGCCGGGAGGATAGTCGGCGGTCTAGGCTGGCCGGAATGCGCTCGACACTCACGTTGCCGGGCTTCGTCAATGCGCACAGCCACACGTTCCAGCGGGCGCTCCGCGGCCGTGCGGCCGGCGGCGACTTTTGGTCCTGGCGGGGGGAGATGCTCGCCGAGGCCGAGCGGCAGACGCCGCGGCTCGTCCGGGAGAGGTACGTGGGTTGGTACCGCGAGATGAAGGCGGCCGGTTACACGGCCGTCGGCGAATTCCACTATCTCGGGGTCGACGCGGGCCGAGCCGCGGTCGAGGCGGCGGAAGAAGCCGGCGTGGTGCTCGTGCTGCTCCATGTTGCCTACGCGCGCGGCGGCCTGCCTCGCATGCGTCAGGCGTCGGTCGCCGCCTATCTCGAGGAGGTGGAGGTGCTGCGTGGCGAGGGCGTCAGGGTCGGCATCGCCCCCCACTCCGTCCGCGCCTGTCCGGCCGCATGGCTCGAGCAGGTCGGGGCCTATGCGGCTGCCGAGGGCCTGCCCCTGCACGTGCACGCGGACGAGCAACCGCGGGAGATCGAGGAGTGCCAAGCCGAGCACGGCTGCCGTCCGATCGAGCTCCTCGCGCGCAGCGGCTGTCTCGGTCCGCACACCACCGTCGTGCACGCCACGCACGCCGACGGAGCCGAGCTCGACCTGATCGCGGAGGCCGGTGCGACGATCTGTGCCTGCCCGACGACGGAGGCCGACCTCGCCGACGGCTTCCTCCCGGCCGCACGGATCGAGCACCGCCGGATCTCGCTCTGCATCGGCTCGGACTCGAACGTCCGCATCGACCCGTTCGAGGAGCTGCGCGAGCTCGAAGGGATCGCTCGCCGCCAGACCGGCCGCCGCGGCGTGTTCGGCACCGAGCGGCTGCTGTGCTTCGGCGCCGACGAGGGAGCGCGCTCGCTCGGGCTCGAGCGCTGGCCGGAGGTCGAGATCGACCTGGAGCACCGCTCGCTCGCCGGAGTCGCGGCGGCGTACCTCTTCGACGCACTCGTGGCGGGTTGCGGCGCGGACGTTGTGAGCTAACGACGCGCCGCGCCGTGCTGTGCCGCCCAGTACGCCGTCCGATCGAGGTACGCCGACTCGGCGGCGGCGCCCCGGCGCCCCCAAGCGCCGTCGTAGGACGCGTAGCCCGTAACGGGCCGGGCCGGCTCGATCTGCGTCCCCTCGTGCCACTCGTTGTAGCTCGTCACCGTCACCAGGTCGGCTCGAGCCCGGATCGCGCCCTGCCACATCCCGTCGTAAGTCAGGCCGTCCCTGCGTGGGCGGACGCGCTCGTCGGTCGTCGCGTTCCGTGCGTCATAGCCGGGTCCCACCGACGGGGCGCACAGGAGCTGGAGGCGGCGCGCCTGCGCGCAGTAGCGGGGGAAGAAATCGCCGCCGTACAGGAGCACGTCGTAGGTGTAGACGCCGTCGAATCCGCCTGCGGCGGCCTTGCCGGGCAGGTTCGTGTTCGCGAAGAGCCGGACGCCCGCGACACTCCGGTTGAGCGCGAGCCACTCCTCGTCGGGGAGGTGCACCGACGCCCACACGTAGAAGTCCGTCACCCCGAAGGTGCGCAGGTGGGAGATGTCGTCACGCGTCGAGGCGACGGTTCTGCCGGTGTAGGGCTCGAGGTGCGCCGCGACGGCCAGGCCCTGCGCACGCGCCGCCGCCTGCACGAGCGGCAGCCGCTGATCCTCGAGCGAGTCGCGGCCCCACCACGAGACGATGACGGTGCCGATGCCGGCGGCTGCGAGCTCGCGCATCTGAGCGGCGAGCACGACGACGTTCGAGGACGAGTAGACCCCCCGCGACGGGTAGTAGTTGGAGCCGACCTGCGCCGGCGGAGCGCTGCCTCCCTGCTGCCAGTGTTGATACTCGCCGTCGCGCTCCGGGGTCCCGAACCAGGCGTAGTAGAAGATCGCCGTCTGGGCTCGAGGTTGCGCCGCCACCCGCGTTCCCCCGGCGTCCACGTCTGCCCGCGCGGTCACCGCGGCCGGCGCGGTCAGGCACGCCAGAATCACCAGAGTGGCGCAGACTCGTGCCTTCACCGCCCAGCGACTGTACTCCGCCGGCCGGCTGCTTTCCAGACCCTTTCGGAGGGTTCGCTCGGGTCTGCTGCCGTCGGGTTCAGGCTGCACACGAGGCCGGTAGTCCGGTACCGTTGCGGCAACCGGCTGTGCTGACGCCTCGGCCCGCTCCGGACACGCGACGGAAGGGACGCAGCCAAGCAGTGCGAACCGCAATCGTCTCGACCTACCCACCGCGGGCCTGCGGCATCGGCACTTTTTCGGCCGACGTTCGTAGCGCTCTCCTCGGCCTGGACGGACTCGACCGCGTCGACAAGGTCGTCGTCGTCAACGAGCCGTCCCGGCCCCAGCGCCCCGGGGTCATCGCCACGATCGCTCAGGCGGTTCGCGGCGACTACGTCCGTGCCGCTCGGATCCTCGACCGGTCGGACGTCGACGTCGTCCTGCTCCAGCACGAGTTCGGGATCTACGGAGGCGCGGACGGCGGGTACGTGTGCTCGCTGGCGGAGGAGCTCTCGCAGCCGCTCGTGGTGACGCTGCACACGGTGCTGTCGGAGCCGACGGCGCACCAGTCGAGAGTGCTCGCCAGCTTGTGCCGTCAAGCCGAGCTCGTGATCGTGATGACGGAGACGGCGCGTCGGCTGCTCCTCTCGAACGGTACCTGCCCCCCCGAGAAGATCCGCGTCGTCCCACACGGTGCCCCACCCGTGCTCGCACAGCGCGCAGAGGCGTACGAGCGGGCGCCCGCCAGCGGCGAGGGGGCGGCGGCGACGCGCGTGACCTACGGCGCCGGCGAGGGGCGCTTCCTGCTCTCGACCTTCGGGCTGATCTCCGCGGGGAAGGGGATCGAGACGGTGATCGGGGCACTGCCGTCGATCGTCGAGCGTCATCCGGAGGTGTTCTACGTGATCGCGGGAAGGACGCATCCCGACGTGGCCTATCGCGAGGGCGAGCGATACCGGCTGAAACTGGAAGAGGAAGTCCTCGACCTCGGGCTCGAGGATAACGTCGAGTTCGACGACCGTTTCCTGACGATCGAGGAGATCGCCGACCTGCTGGCGGCAACGGACGTCTTCGTGACCCCGTACGCCGGACGCGAGCAGATCGCTTCGGGCGCGCTCACGTTCGGCCTCGCAGCGGGCTGTGCTGTCGTCTCGACGCCGTACTGGTACGCGCAGGACATGCTCGGGTCCGGCGCCGGTGAGATCGTGCCCTTCGCCGATCCGGCCGCGCTCGCGGCCGCCGTCTGCCGCTACATCGAGGAACCAGAGCGCCTCGCAGCCGCGCGCACGGAGGCCCGGAGAATCGGCGCGCAACTCGTATGGCCGTCGGTCGCACAGGCCACAGCCTCGGTGCTACGCGAGGCTGTCCAGATCGCGCCGCGCCGCCGCCGACCCATCGCCCTCCTCGACCCGCAGCTCGTGAGCATGCGTACCGATCATCTGCTCACGCTCGTCGACGACGTTGGCATCGTGCAGCACGCGAACGGCGTGATCCCCAACCGCGAGAGCGGCTACTGCGTCGACGATGTCGCGCGGCTCGCGGTCGTCGCGGTGGAGCTCGCCCGTCGCGGCGACGCGCAGGTCTGGACGTCGATCGCCTACCGCTCGCTCGCCTTCCTCCAGGATGCGACCGATCCACAGGCGGGGATGCGGAACTTCATGGGTTACGACCGGCGGTGGCTCGACAAGCCTCACGTGGGCGACCACGTCGGGCGGTCCGTCTGGGCCCTCGGCGAGATCCTCTCGACCGCGTGGGTGCCCTCGCTCGTCAGCCCGACGCGCAGCCTGCTCGACGCGATCGTCGGGACGCTCGGGTCCGAAACGTCGCTGCGCACCGGCGCCTATGCCGTGCTCGGGCTGGCACGGCTCGACTCCGATCGGCTTCAGCCGGCGGCTCAGCTCGTGCTCGAACGGGTCGTAGACCAGCTCATGAGCGCGTACGAGACGCACGCCTCGGCGGAGTGGCGCTGGTTCGAGGACGCGCTCAGCTACGACAACGCGCGCCTCCCGCACGCGCTGATCGCCGGCGGCGTCGCGCTCGACCGCGACGAGCTGACGAAGACCGGCCTGGATGCCCTGCGGTGGCTCGGCGACGAGTCCGGTCTCGTCGACGGGACACTGCGGCTGACCGGGCACCTCGGTCGTCACCGCACGGAGCCGGCTCCCGGCGGTGGCGACGAGCAGCCGCTCGACGCCGACGCCTTCGTCGCGGCAGAGCTGGCCGCGTTCTCCGTGACGGGTGAACCGGAGCACGCACTGCGGGCGCAGCGGGCGTTCGACTGGTTTCTCGGGCGCAACCGCCTGCACCAGCCGCTGTACGACTTCGCAACCGGCGGGTGCAGCGACGGCCTGGGCGAAGAGACGAGTAACGACAACCAGGGTGCCGAGTCGACGCTCGCCGTTCACCGCGCCGCCCTGCTGCTCGACGCCGCCGGCCTGTCGGCCGTCCTCCGCCAGCGAACGCGCGAGCCGGCGCAGGCGTGACCGGGATCCGCTCGACGGAAGGGCGCGAGGACGTGAGCGAGCGCGAGTTGTTCCGACGCCACGCTGCCAATCCGATCCTGACTGCGGACGACTGGCCGTATCCGGTCAACGTCGTCTTCAACCCGGCTGCGGCGCAGCTCGACGGCGCGACCGTGCTGCTCGCGCGTGTCGAGGATCTGACCGGCATCTCTCACCTTGGCGTCGCTCGCTCCGACAACGGTGTCGACGGCTGGTCGATCGACCCGGAGCCGCTGCTCGCTCCTGCTCGGGGTGTCGAGACAGAGCAATGGGGATTCGAGGATGCTCGCGTCGTCTTCGTACCCGAGCTCGAGCGCTGGGTGATCACCTGCACTGCCTACGGCCCCGCCGGCCCCGCCGTCTACCTCGCCACGACCCAAGACTTCGTGAGCGTCGAGCGGCACGGGATCGTCCGGCAGGCCGAGGACAAGAACGCCGCCCTCCTGCCCACCCGGATCGATGGCAAGTGGGTCATGTTCCACCGACCGAGGACCGAATACGGCGTCGCCCGGGGCGAGATCCTCCTCTCTCGCTCGCCCGACCTCGTCAACTGGAGCGCGCCGGAGCACGTGATGCAGCCGCGCGAGGGAGCCTGGTGGGACTCGTTGCGGATCGGGATCGGCCCGCCGCCGCTACGAACGGAGCACGGCTGGTTGCTGATCTACCACGGCGTCAAGGAGACGATTGCCGGCGGGATCTACAGAGTCGGGCTCGCGCTCACAGACCTCGACGAGCCGACCCGCGTGCTGCACCGCCTTCCGCAATGGATCTTCGGGCCGCTCGAGAGCTACGAACGTGAGGGTGACGTTCCGAACGTCGTCTTCCCGTGCGGGTTCGTTCACGACGAATCGAGCGGCGAAATCCGTCTCTACTACGGCGCTGCCGACACCTCGATCTGCCTCGCGAGGGCGCCGCTCGAAGAGCTGCTCGCCGCCGTGCTCGCAGCCCCCGTCTAGCGCGAGCCCCGACCGACGACACCTCCGTAGACGTCGAGGTAGGCGTCGACCATGCGTGTGACGCCGAAGCGCGCGATCGCCTGGGTGCGGATGGCGGCACGGTCGAGGGTTGCAGCAGCGCCGACCGCTGCCACGGCGCCTTCGACATCGTCGACCAGGTAGCCGGTCTCCCCGTCGTCGATCAGCTCTGCCATCGAGCCGCGCCGGAACGCGATCACCGGTGTTCCGCACGCCATGGCCTCGACGACGCTGTAGCCGAACGGCTCGTCGAATCCGATCGGGTGCAGCAGTGCCTGCGCACCGCCGAGCAGCTCGGACCGCTCGTCCGCACCCACGGCGCCGATAAAGGACACCTGCTCGCCGTCGATCCGAGGCGCGACCTGCTCGTCGAAGTACTTCTCGTCCTGGACGATCCCGGCGATCACGAGCGGTAGCTCGGAGCCCAGGGCGATGTCGATCGCGTCGGCTGTGCCCTTGTCCGGATGGATCCTTCCGAAGGAGAGGAGGTATCCGCCGGCTGCGGGGTGCAGCGAGAACGCGTCGGTGTCGATTCCATGATGGATCGTCGCGACGTAGTCGAGGGTCGGATGACGGTCCGCGTCGCTGATCGCGACGTAGGGGGCGGTCGCGTTGTACCGCTGGTAGACCGGCAGGATCCGCTGCGACGAGAACCCGTGGATCGTCGTCAGGACGGGTGTGTCGACGAGCCGACTGTAGGTCAGCGGGAGGAAGTCGAAGCTGTTGTGGATGAGGTCGAACTCGTCGGCGCGCTCGAATGCGTGCGCGATGTGAAGGCACTCGGCCACCTTGGGCTCGACGTCCGGATCCTCCGAGTACCCTCGAGCGACGACCGAGGCAAGTCGGCCGGAGGTGACCGAATCCGCGCTCGCAAAGAGAGTGGCATCGATTCCCCGTGCGACGAGTCCCTCGGTGAGGAGAGACGCGAACTGCTCCCAGGGCCCGTAGTGCCGGGGTGGAACGCGCCAGGAAACCGGTGCCAGGACCGCGACGCGCAGCGATGTCACGACGGGGATCTCGACCCGGTTTCGACGTGGATCACGGTCGTTCGACTCTACTTCCGCCGACTCCGCGTCGTGACCGCCGCGTGAGGCCCGGCGCGAGGTTGCTTTCAGCGATACCGCGGCTGAGAATGGCACGAGATGCGCCTGCGGCGAATCCTCTCCTTCGGCTCAGCTTCTGGCCTCTCCGTCGGCTTTCTCGCTCTGAGTCTGCTCGCGGTCGCGGCGTACGTGAACGCTTCCGACTCGTCGGCCGTCAAGGGGTGGCTGCTGGTGGCAATCCCCCTGTCGTCCATCCTGGCCGTCGTCGTCGGGATCGTCCGCTATCGGCCGGTGCGGCGCGACCTCTGGTATCTCGTCGCGGCCGCGCAAGTCGCCGGGGCCGTCGGGGCCGGTGTCTGGAACGCGAAGTTCGCCGCGCACGATGCGCCGCCGGTGCCGGGCGGAACCCAGGACGTCTTCTTCATCGCGTTCTACTTCGTGCTGGGCGCAGCGCTGGTGGTTGCGCTCAGACGCTTGGAGCTCGGCAACCAGGGCGTCATCGACGCGGCCATCTTCGCCGCCGGCGGGATGCTCCTGGTCCTCCTCGTGCTGATCGACCCGTACATCGCCACGAACGACCTTCCGGCGCTTGGCCGCGCCGCGCAGGTCGGCTCTGCCTTCGCCGACGTCTGCCTCCTCGCGATCGCGCTGAGGCTCCTCATGACGCCCGAGGCGGAAACGCCGTCGCTCCAACTACTGGTCGGCGCGAGCCTGGCCTGGATCGCTTCCGACGTCGTCTGGATCTGGCTGACGTTGATCGGCAACTCTGTTCCCGGCTCATCAGCCGACACGGGTTGGCTGGTCTTCTACGCCCTGTGTGGTAGTGCGGCGCTCCACCCGTCGATGGCTGCGCTGTCGGCGGTACGGGAGCCCCACGCTGCGGTCGTTCGCTGGCCCTTCCTCGCGCTGCTGGCCATGACACTTCTGGGGAGCACGGCCGTCACGGGGTACGGGCTGCTCTTGAAGAAGGAGACGAACTCCGCTGGAACGGTCGCGATCACGTCAGTCCTCTCGCTTCTCGTCCTCACGCGGGTCGCCCTCCTGTTGCGAGGGGAGCAGCGGCTTCGCCGCGATCTCGATGCGCGCAACGAACGCCTGCTCGAGCTCGATCGGATGAAGGACGGCTTCGTGGCGTCCGTCTCGCATGAGCTACGCACGCCGCTCACCGCGATCCGCGGCTTCACGACGACCATGACCGAGCGTTGGGACCAGCTGGCCGATGAGGACAAGCTCACGTTTCTGCGCACGATCGACGTTCAGGCGAGACGCCTGAACCGCCTCGTCGACACCGTTCTGCTCCTTTCCAGGATCCAGGCCGGTCGACTGTCGACCGTATCCGAGCCGGTCGACATCGCCGAGACGGCCCGGAAGGCGGTCGACGAGCTAGAGCTGGACGTCGAAATCGAGCTCACGGGCGAGATCGCAGCGGTGGTCGCGGCCGATCCCGACCAGATCTACCAGGTCTTCGTGAACCTCCTCATCAACGCGCGGCGGTACGGCACACCGCCGATTCGCATCCGGATCGAGCTCGACGACCGAGACGTCACGGTTCGTGTCTCGGACGAAGGCGACGGAGTCCCGGTGGACTTCGTACCGCATCTCTTCGACACCTTCACGCAGGCGCCGACCGCGCGATACACGCAAGGTTCCGGCCTCGGCCTCGCAATCGTCAAGGGAATGGTGGAGACGGCCGGCGGGGAGGTTTGGTACGAGCACCTTCTGCCCCGCGGCGCCTGCTTCGTCGTCAGACTCCGGCGCTTTCCCGATCCGCGCGGAAGCGAGGTCGTTCTCGACCCACCTTCACCGCGATCGGTGGTCGGGTCCGCCGAGGACGGTCGCATCGACGTCGACGCCGCGACGACAGACGGCCAGCTCAATCGCTCCACCTAGACTGGCAACGTCTGACCGTGCGCTGAAGCGCGCCGGGCCTCCTGAGCCGCGAGGCCGATCGCGTGCGAGCGATCGAGCGAGGATTCGTGATCTGCGAGCGGCGGTATGGTCAGGTGGGCGGCCCGTTGCGGACTGTTCGCGTCCGGGACTGACGGCAGTTGTGCCGACGCGACAGCGATGTTTCAGCGGCCGCCCATTGCGCTCACATCCATTGCGCTCACAGCCACGTCACCGGAACGCTCCGAGCCTCGTCGAGACTCTCCTTGCAGCCGAATCATTAGTCGGGGCGCCGAGATTCGAACTCGGGACCTCTAGTCCCCCAGACTCTTCAGGTGAGATCGTGCAAGTTCGTCGGAGGTGGCGCGAGCCCACATGGTTGCGCCGGAAACAGGCTGTGGACGGTCGGCTACTCGCATGGGCTGGAGGGCGCCTCAGCGGGCGTTTGGGCCAGGATTGGGCCACGAGTCCGCGGCGCTCGCCCGGACGGCCAGATCACTTCAGCGAGGGGCCACTGCGTACAGCCTCCCGACGACACGCGCGCAAGTATTTAAAGCCGCGCAAGTATTTAAAGCAGAGCGACGCCGCGCCCAACACTGGGCTTAACCCAGCCAGCCGTGCACGTATTCGTTGCCCTTTCAGTCCCCGCGCGACTAGATAAGTTGCCATCGGAAGGTCGTAGGACCAGTCACCCAGACCGCGATCTTTCCCGCGCCGGTAGCGAGAAACGACGACTTCGCAGGTGAAGCGGTTGAACCTGAACGTGGAGTTCAGTTCGTCGGCGCCTCTGCAAGCCGCGCTTTCGAGTTGCAACGGGCATGGCACGACAGTCTGCATCCTCCGGGTAGACGTCGCAGTACGGGATTCGCAGCTTCGCCGTGATGATCTCGTCAGCCTGCGACTCGGTCCAGTAGTACTTCGCATCCGACGTAGGCGGGTGGCTTCTGCGCCGCCCAACAAGATGTCATTCCGGTGGACGCGGCGAGCGCAAAGACGTCATCGGCGAGAATCTTGAG
>Ga0136620_10000409_pt1 | contig 19705 bp, 19 predicted proteins | sample AntDrymUQ4162106_2_FD_104806 | JGI IMG/M metagenome (GOLD analysis project Ga0136620, IMG submission 104806) | Polar desert sand microbial communities from Dry Valleys, Antarctica - metaG UQ416 (21.06) | ecosystem: Environmental > Terrestrial > Soil > Desert | place: Antarctica: Dry Valley... | reverse complement strand
GAGACGCCGCGGTGGGTGCCGTGCATCCATGCCTTGAGATTGCTGATCGCGCGATGCGCGCGGGGCAGCAGTTGCTCGCTCGGCGCGACGGTCGCCTGCTTGCGGGGGCGGTGCTGGTAGCCGTGCTTGGCCAGCACGCGGTAGGCCGGCAGGCCGTCGGTGTGCACGGTCGCCTGCGTCTGCGTGGTCGTCTGGGTGAAGGCCAACAGCGACGGGCCCGACGCGTCGGGCAGCACCGCCAGCCGGACGCGTCCCGAGCCGCGACCGCGGACCTCGATCGCGATTCCGCACAGCGTCTTCTTGCCGCGCTGGCGGCCGCCTTTGAGGCCTTCTTCGTAGCCGCCAAGGAAGAACTCGTCTATCTCGACCTCGCGCTTGAGCGGCTCGCGCTCGGGCGCGATCATCGTGCCGCGCAGCTTGTGCAGCATCGCCCACGCGGTCTCGTGACAGCCGATCCCGAGTTGGCGCTGCAGCTGCGTGGCCGAGATCCCGGGGTGGAACGTGGAGACCAGGTAGGCCGCCCAGAACCAGGTGCTCAGCGCCATCCTCGTGCCGTGCATCACCGTGCCTGCGGTCACCGAGGTCTGCTGCCCGCACGCGGTGCAGATCCACAGATGCCGACGCGTCTCCCGGCCCGACTGCCTGCCGCCGCAGCCCGGGCACACGAACCCCTCAGGCCACCGCGACGCGAACAGGTACTCACGGCAGGCGTCCTCGGTCCCGAACCGCTGTTGGAAGTCCAAGATCGTCACCGGGTACTCGAGCCGAGCCACCCAACGAAGCTACAAACTCGGCCGGATGGAGCGAACCCGGTACGCACTAGAGCGTTAGACGCTCAGTCGTCGTCGTCACCCTCGTCGTCGTCGTTGCCATTGCCGTTGCCGTGGCCGTTGCCGTGGCCGTTGCCATTGCCCTTGCCCTTGCCCTTGCCCTTGCCCTTGCCCTTGCCCTTGCCCTTGCCCTTGCCCTTGCCCTTGCCCTTGCCCTTGCCGTTGCCGTTGCCGTGACCACCGTGCTCTGCATTGCCATTGCCATTGCTGACGGGCGGCGGCGCAGCGCGAGCAGGCGCGGGTGGTGGCGCAGCGGATACTGGCGGCGCCGGCGCCGGGGCGGCGGGCTCGGGAGCGCGGGATCGCGTGCGGGAGGGCCGGCGGGCGCGGCGCTGAGGGGCGACGCGGCGAGTGACCCGTCGCGTCCGCGGGTTCGAGGTGGAGGGCGCCCCGGGGGCGGACTGACGCTTCACCGGGAGCGGCACACCGGCCACGCGCTGCCTGGCCGGTCCAGCGCCGGCGCCTCCGGAGCCCGAGCGCTCGCCTTGCCCATCACGGCCCTTGTTCTTCTGGAGCCGCCTCTTGCGGGCAGTCCGAGCGGCGAGCGCCGTGTCCCCGGGACCACCTTCGGCGAAGGCCTCGTCGGCAGTGCCATCGTCGCTCACGATCAGGCCGAGCGGGGGCGCGTCGGGGCGCAGCGCAACCCGTGGACCGCGGCCCTCGGCGCCACTCCCATTGCCGGCGCCGTCGCCCAGCTGGCTTACGGCAAGAAGAACTACGACGAGCGCCAGGCCGCCGACAGCGGCAAGCCGTCTACGGCGCGGCTGTGCCGCGCCGGCGCGCCGGGGGCCCCTCAGTGGCCCGCCCCCCGCCACCCTCTCAATCCGCGCCCTGCGGCGTGCCCGCCAACCGGCGTCCGCCGGCACCCCGTCGAACGAGTGCTCGTCGTGCTGCACGACTTCTTCGGCCGGATAGCGGTCGTTCACTGTTCCAAGCTAACCCATAATGCGGCTCGCCGAGGCGCGCAGCCGCGCTGGGCCGCTCAACGGGCGGCCAGATGGGGAGGGGCGCGGGCTAGCGATTGGAGCGGCGGCCCAGTAGCCCCCGGCGGTCCAACCGTGCCTGCAGGGCCTGAATCTCCCTCCAGGCCTCATCCAGGCGATGTGTGAGGACCTGGGCGCCCGCCCTCTCGCGCTTCAGATCCCCTTCCAGATCGGCGACGGTCTCGGCTGTGGAGACCGATTGCTGCACCCGCGCGGTCAGGCGCTTGACCTTCGCGCGTTCGGCCGCGAGATCGGCGCTCAACTGCTGCCGAACCGCACGCTCTGCCGGAAGAGCCTTCTCAACCATCGCCAGGCGCCCCTTGGTCTCCGACAGCGTCTCGGCCTGGCGCTCCAGACGCTCCAGAAGTTCGGAGTGCTCGCCGACGGGCGGTACGGACACCGGCTCATTGCGGGCAAATCGCTGGCTGGGGCCCCCTGGCATCAGACGCGGGATGATAGCGCCGTCCCCGGTGTCAGATGCTCCGACCCGACGACGGCAATCCCCGCCTCAGCTACGCGCCGGTTCTTGCAAGGCGCCGCTGGACGACGTTGCCGAGCAGCTTCACGACCGCCGAGTCTCCGCTCACCTTGACGTGGCCCTGCTCATGCGCCCGAACCCAATCGCGGAGGCTTCCGTCCTGCGCCAGCCTGTTGAACTCCGCCCGGCCGACGGAGACGTCTAGCCGGGCATCGCCGCCGGGATCCTTCGATACCTCGGGGCCCGGCGTCTCGACCCGCCAGATCGGCGCATGACCGTGCGCGGGTCGCAACTCGAGTCGCACGACCAGCTTGAGCTCGCCGAGCGCCGGCACCTCCTCCTGCAACCGCTGCACCGCCGTGACGATCAGAGACTTCGTATCGCTCGAGCTCACCGTCGCAGCAGCTTAGATCTTGTGCCGCTGCAGGAGCGTCTTCCCGATCACCATCCGCTGGATCTCCGAGGTGCCCTCGCCGATCAGCAGCAGCGGAGCGTCGCGGTATAGCCGCTCGATCTCGTACTCCTTGGAGTAGCCGTAGCCGCCGTGGATCCGAAAGCATTCCTCCACGCACAACCGGCCGGCTTCTGAGGCGAAGAGCTTGGCCATGCCGGCCTCGAGGTCCGACCGCTCGCCGGCGTCCTTGAGGCGGGCGGCGCGCAGGGTGAGCAGGCGGGCCGCCTCGACCTGAGTTGCCATATCGGCGAGCTTGAACTGGATCGCCTGATGCTGGGCGATGGGCTTGCCGAAGGACTTTCGCTCCTGCGAGTAGCGCAGCCCCAGCTCCAGCGCGCGCTGGGCGATGCCCACGCCGCGGGCGGCCACGTTCACTCGACCCACCTCCAGCGCGTCCATCATCTGAGAGAACCCCTTGTTCAGCCCCGCCTCCTCCCCGCCGAGCACGTTCTCGGCGGGACAGCGATAGCCGTCGAACACGAGCTCCGTCGACTCGACGCCCTTGTAGCCCATCTTCCTGAGCTTGGGGGGCACAGTGAAGCCTTTGTAGGGGCCCGTGTTCTCGCCGACGCCCGGCTCCTTCTCGGCGATGAAGCAAGTCATGCCCTTGTGGCGCGGGTCCGCCTCAGGGTCGGTCTTGACGAGCACGAACACGAGGCCCGACATGAGGCCGTTCGTGACCCACATCTTCTGGCCGTTTATCTCGTAGTCGTCGTCACTGGTCTTCTTGGCCGATGTCTTGATCGCCTGGACGTCGGAGCCCAGCTCGGGCTCGGAGAGCGAGAATGCGGCCCGGATCTCGCCGGTGGCCATCCTCGGCAGGTACTTCTCCTTCTGTTCGTGGTTGCCGAACTTCATCAGCAGATAGGAGCCGATGAAGTGCGTGTTGACGATGCCCGAGATCGAGATCCAGCCCCTCGACAGCTCCTCCACGATCATCGTGTAGGTGGTGAGGTCCAGCCCCATCCCGCCGTACTCCTCGGGGATCGTCACGCCGAAGAGCCCGAGCTCGCGCATCTGCTCGACGATCGGCTCCGGGAACTCGTCCTCGTGGTCGTAGTGCTCGGCGTTGGGAAGAATCTGCTCGTCGGCGAACTGGCGCACCATGTCGGTGATCGCTTTCTGCTCGTCGGTCTTGTCGAGGGGGCTCTCGGCTACGGCCATTCGATTCGGCGCTCCGGGTCGGGTCAGGGGACAACGCAGGATACCTGCGGTCCGACGGGCGCCCGCAAAAGCGAGGAGCGCAGCGCGATCGTTGATCGCGCGAGGCCCGCGGCGCTACCTAGTACCCGGCGGGGTAGCGCGCCGTGAAGCCGCTCGGCGAGCGGCTGTACTTGCGCCAGCGCGGCCCGCGGCCGGAGGTGGGCTCACGCGAGTTGCCGACGCTGGTGTCCAGGCGTAGCCCGCCGATCACGACGTAGGCGTGGCCGGGGTTGGTGTAGACGGTGATCCAGCGCCCCTTGCCCGGGCGGCCCCAGCGCATGAAGCTGCCGGAATCCAGCGGGCTGTCCAGGAACCCCCCGCCGTACAGGGCGAAGCTGATCGTGCCGGAGCAGTCATACCCGCGGTCCAGCGCCGCGGCCGTCGCGCTGCGCCTGGGGTAGGGCTTGTGGCCGCCGCCGTAGAGGTAGGGCTTGTGCACGATCCGGTTGGCGGCCTCGATAGCGCGCTTCACCCGGCTCGGAGCCCCTGCGGGCGGGATCGCAAGGCCGTTGACGATCTTCGCGCGCTCCGCGGGCGGCGGAGGCGGCACGTACTCGGCACCGCCGGAGGGGCCGGCGGAGGCGCCCGCGGGAGCCAGTAGAGCAACGGCGGCGCAAGCCGGCACGGCTCGCAGGGAAAGTTTCCGTAGGCGGGAAGGCAAGATCTCTTTCGTCCGCCTACGGGGTTAGCTGACGGGCTCGCGCTGAAAGAGCTTGCGCGCTTCCTCAACTCAAGGAAGTTAGCCCCAGTGGCAGATGCGCCACCTTTGGTTCCCCCGCTCCACGGCCAGCGTGGATTCGGCGTTCGGGCACGGTAACAGATGTCTCGGCATCCGTTCGCCCGGCTTGAACGGATCCTCCTCTTGGGTGCCTCGCCGCGCTGTTTTTTCGCCGATACGGTGGGAAAGACGCCCTACTGGTGCGGATCGTCACCTGTTTGCGGCATGTCGGATGGCGGTCCGTGACCAGCGCTGCGGGCGTCGGCGGCGCGCGGCGGTGCGCGAGAATCGCCGCGTGAACTTCGCGCGGGACGTGATCGACGCCGCCGATCCGGCTAGACGGGCCCTCGTCGCTCTCGACGCCGAGGGCTCGAGGACCGAGTTCAGCTTCGGCGAGGTAGCCGGCGGCGCCGCGCGGCTGGCTGGCACCCTGGCTGCTCGGGGAGTGGGTCGTGGCGACATCGTGATGACGGTGATCGGCAACCGCCCGGAGTGGGTGCTGGCGCTGGCAGCCTGCTTTCGGCTCGGCGCGGTCGCGCTGCCGTGCACGCTGCAGCTCCGGGCCGCCGACCTGCGGGCACGCATGGACGTCGCCGAGCCCGCCCTGGTGCTGGCCGGCCGTGATGAGGCCGATGTGGTGCGCCAGGCCGGTTTCACGGGCCCGGTGCTCGCAGTGCCCGATTCGCGGTTGCTGGAGTCTGCCCCCGCGCCCGCTGCGGAGCTGGCGCCCGATGACCCGGCGCTGATCGTGTTCACCTCCGGGACCGCCGGGGCGCCCAAGGCGATCCGCCACGGACAGCGCTACCTCACCGGCCAGCGAACCCAGGCCGAGCATTGGTTCGGCGCCCGGGCCGGCGACCTGTGCTGGTGCACGGCCGCCAGCGGCTGGTCAAAGTCGGCCCGCAATTCCTTCGTCGCCCCCTGGCTGATGGGGGCGTCGGCGCTTCTTCACGATGGGCGCTTCGACCCCGAAGAGCGGCTGGAGCTCGTGGAACGGGAGGGAGTGCACGTGCTCTGCATGGCACCCACGGAGTACCGCGCGATCGCCAAGCGCGCCGGGCTGCGCGCGCTGCCCTCGCTCCGCCACGCCGTGGCCGCCGGCGAGCCGCTCAACCCCGAGATCGTGGATCGCTGGCGCGAGGACGCCGGCGTGGCCGTCCACGACGGCTACGGCCAGACCGAGACCGGCGCACTCACCGGGATGCCGCTGGGCCGGGCCGTTAGGGCCGGCTCGATGGGGCGCCCCCTCCCCGGCTTCCGCCTGTGGGTGGACGAGGGCGAGCTGGTGGCCGACCCGTCCACCGTGCCCACCTTCTTCCTCGACGGACCCCCAGGCCCCTGGCGTACCGGCGACCGCGTACGCGAGGAGGAGGACGGATACCTGTGGTTCGAAGGGCGCACCGACGATGTGATCATCTCCGCCGGCTACCGGATCGGACCTTTCGAGGTCGAGTCGGCGCTCATTTCCCATCCCGCCGTGGCGGAGGCCGCGGCCGTGGCTGCTCCCGACGACGAGCGCGGCCAGGTCGTGCGCGCCGTGGTGGTGCTCCGCGACGGCTACCACCCGGGCAAGCACCTGGCCGCCGAGCTCAAGGAGCATGCCAAGCGCCAGACGGCGCCGTACAAGTACCCGCGCATCGTGGACTTCGCCGAGGCCTTGCCGAAGACCCCGAGCGGCAAGATCCGGCGCGCGGAGCTGCGCGGCGAGTAGTCACTAGCCTCGGAGCTGTGACCAACCGCCTGGCCGCCGAGACCTCCCCCTACCTCCTCCAGCACCGCGACAACCCGGTGGCCTGGCAGCCCTGGGACGAGCGGGCGCTGGCCCAGGCTCGCGAGCAGAGCCGCCCGATCCTGCTCTCGATCGGCTACTCCGCCTGCCACTGGTGTCACGTGATGGAGCGAGAGTCCTTCGAGGACGTGGACACGGCCGATTACATGAACGAGCACTTCGTCTGCATCAAGCTCGACCGCGAGGAGCGCCCCGACCTGGACTCCATCTACATGGAGGCATGTCAGGCGATGACCGGGCGCGGCGGCTGGCCGCTCAACGTCTTTCTCACCCCTGAGCAGGTGCCCTTCTATGCAGGCACCTACTTCCCACCCGAGGAGCGCCATGGCATGCCCAGCTGGAGCGCGGTGCTCGAGGCGGTGTCCAAGGCGTGGGAGGAGCGCTCGGAAGAGATCCGCGAGAGCGGCACGCGCGTGGTCGAGCGACTGCAGGGGGCGGCGGCGCTGCGCCCGTCGGCTCAGCCGCTCGATCGGGCCGGGCTGGACCGAGTCACTGAGTCGCTGCGCGGCCTCTACGACCAGCGCCTCGGCGGCTTCGGCGGCGCCCCCAAGTTCCCGCCCGCCTCCACCATCGAACTGCTGCTGCGCCTGGGCGAGACCGAGATGACCTCACACACCCTGAGGGCCATGGCCGCCGGCGGCATGTACGACCTGGTGGGCGGTGGCTTTGCGCGCTACTCGGTGGACGAGCGCTGGCTGGTCCCGCACTTCGAGAAGATGCTCTACGACAACGCGCTGCTCGCCCGTGCCTATCTGCACGGCTGGCAGGTCACCGGGGAGCCTCTGTTCAGACGCGTGACCGAAGAGACGCTGGAGTGGGCGCTGCGCGAGATGCGTGCACCCGAGGGCGGCTTCTACTCGGCGCTGGACGCGGACTCCGAGGGCGAAGAGGGACTGTTCTACGTCTGGACGCCCGGCGAGCTGCGCGACCTGCTCGGCGACGACGACGCTTCAGCGGCCGCAAGCTACTACGGAGTACACCCGGGTGGGAACTTCGAGGGCCGGTCGATACTGACCCGCGGCGAGGAAGAGCCCCACAACATCGAGGACATTCGACGCCGCCTCTACGACGCTCGCGCCCAGCGCGAGTGGCCCGCTCTGGACGACAAACGGCTCACCTCCTGGAATGCGCTGGCGATCTCGGCCCTTGCCGAGGCCGGTGCCATGCTCGAGCGCCGCGATTTCCTGGAAGCGGCGCGCGACGCCGCCGAGTTCGTGCTGCGCGATCTGCGCGACGACGACGGGCGCCTGCTGCGCACCTTCAAGGACGGCGATGCCAAGCTCAACGCCTATCTGGAGGACCACGCCTTCCTGCTGGAGGCGCTGATCACCCTGTACGAGAGCACCTTCGAGGCAGACTGGCTCGTGGCCGCGCGCGAGCTGGCCGACACCATGATCGCGCGCTTCGCCGACGAGGTGAATGGCGGCTTCTTCGAGACCTCCTCCGACCACGAGCAGCTCGTGGCGCGGCGCAAGGACCTCGAGGACCACCCCATCCCGTCCGGCAATGCGAGCGCCGCGTACGGCCTGTTGCGCCTGGCCGCGCTCACCGGCGAGCACGAGTACGAGCGCCGCGCCGAGGGCGTGCTGGTTCTGCTCCACGAGCTGGCCGCCACCCATCCCCATGCCTTCTCCCACCTCCTGCAGGCGCTGGACTTCCGCCTCTCCCCCGTGCGCGAGGTAGCCCTGGCCGGAGACGACACCACCGAGCTGCAGCGCACCGTGCGCAGCGCCTTCCGGCCCCACATCGTGCTGGCGGGCGGCGAGCCCGGGGGCGTTCCCCTCATGAACGGGCGCGAGCCCGTGGACGGCCGGCCCGCCGCCTACGTGTGCGAGGGGTTCGCCTGCCGTGCGCCCGTCACCGAGCCGGCCGAGCTCGAGGAGCTGCTGCGCTGAGCCTGCTTGTCGCGGCCGTCGCGGCAGTGGCCACTGCGGGGGCCTCCCCCGCTCCCGCCCCACCCCAGGCAACAGCGGCCAACGAGGCCTACCGTGCAGCGGTGCGCCTGGCGCGTCGGGGGCCGCGTCCCGCCGCGTCGGGCCGGGAGCGTTCCGCCCACCGCATTGCGCTCCGGGCCTTTGCCCGCGCGGGCCTGCGCACCGAGGTGCAGCGCTTCGCCGTGCCCGGCCGCGGGCGGTCGCAGAATGCGATCGGCATTGACGACACGCCGCGCCGCTGCCTGCGGGTGGTGATGGCCCACGCCGATACCACCACCGCAGGCCCGGGCGCCAACGACAACGCCTCCGGGGTGGGCGTGGTGGTCGCGCTGGCGGGCCGCCTGCGGGCCACCCGTCCCGCCTGCGACACGTGGCTCGTGGCCACCGGCGCCGAGGAGCGGATCTACACCGGCTCGCCCGACCACCTGGGCTCGCTGGCGCTGGCTCGCCGGATCCGCGGCCGCGGCCTGCACTCGCGCGTTCGCTGGGCGCTGTCGCTCGACGAGGTGGGGCGCGGCGCAACCTTCTGGCTGCGCTCGCCCGCTCCTCGCCCCCGGCGGGGCGTGGAGCCGGCGATCATGCGGGCGGCGCGCGCCACGGGGACACGGGTGGATTGGGTGCGCGACGAGGGCACCGGCAACTCCGACCACCGGGAGTTCGAGCTGCTGGGCATGCCCGCCGCCAAGCTCGGCGTGGGCGGTATGGGTGAGCCGTGCCGCCACCGCGCCTGCGACCGCGCGGGGCGGCTGAACCCCGGCTCGCTGCGCCGCGCCCGCCGAGCGGTGGAGCAGGCCCTACAGCCCGGCTGAGGTGGGGCCTGGCTACGGGGTGGAGGGCTGCTTGACCTGCCAGCGGACGTTTCCCTCATCATCCTGCTGGGTCACGTTGATCGTGCCCTTCTGCCGGTCGACGCTGGCCTTGCAGTCGAACTGGTCGCCCTTCTTGACCTCCACCTCGTCAGGGCAGTCGACACTGGCATCCTTGGCCCCCAGCTGATCGCGCAGGCCCTTCTCGATCTCCGACTCCGCCTTGCCGATGTCCAGCGACTCGGTGCCGCACGCGCCGATCGCCAGAGCCGCGAGCAACGTTGCAGGCAGGGCCGAGCGTCGCACAGGGCGGATCCTACCCGCGCCCCGGCGGGCGAGAGCCTAGCTAGGCCTGCGCCGGCTGGGCCTCCGGCTCCTCCTGGCCGCGGAGCTGGGCTCCGCCGGCCGGTCCGCCGCCATCGGTCTGCGCAAGCTTGGATGGCCACCAAAAGCGCTTGCCCAGTTTCACGCCCAGGGCCGGCACCAGCACGCTGCGGACCAGGAACGTATCCAGCAGCACGCCGAAGGCCACCACGAAGCCGATTTCGGTCAGGAAGACCAGCGGCAGTACCGCGAGGACCGAGAACGTCCCGGCCAGGACGATTCCCGCGCTCGTGATCACGCCGCCGGTCACCGCCAGCGCCCTGAGCATGCCCTCGCGCGTGCCGTGCTCGAGCGTTTCCTCTCTTGCCCGTGCCACCAGGAAGATGTTGTAGTCCACGCCCAGCGCGACCAGGAAGACGAAGGCGAACAGCGGCAGCGACGGGTCGGAGCCGGGGAAATCGAAGAACACGTCGAAGGCGAAGTAGCCGACGCCGAGCGCGGCGAGGAAGCTGATGATCACCGTACCCATCAGCACGAGCGGCGCGACCACGGATCTGAGAAGGAGCACGAGGATCAAGAGGACCACCAGGAGGACGATCGGCGGGATGAGAATCGAGTCGCTTGCTGCCGCCTCGCGGACGTCGAACTCGATCGCGCTGGCACCGCCCACCAGCGTCCCCGGAGCCGCGCGGTCGGCCGCGTCACGAATCGGGTCGACGAGATCGAAGGCCTCGGTCGAATAGGGCGGCGGGCCGAGGGTGGCCTGCAGGAGCACGCCGCGCTGGCCGGCGGCCACCGGAGGTGAGACCGACTCGACTCCCTGCACCCCTTCCACAGCGTCCGATACCGCCTGCACATCGCCCCGCGAGCGCACGATGATGTCGGCGGGCGCGCTCGCGCCCGCCGGGAAGCTCTGGCTGAGGATCTCCTGTCCCGCCACCGACTCCACCTCTGTCCGGTAGCTGTCGTTGGTCGTGAGGTCCGTGGAGAAGAAGGCCAGGCCGGCACAGAGCACGAACAGCACGACCAGCGATCCAACGATCACGCGGACGGGCCCGGCCTTGACGCGGTCGCCCACGCGCTTCCAGAAGCCATGAGTCGCATCCGCGGTCCGCTCGTGGCGGTGGCGGCGCAGCTCGTAGGGAGTGAACACCGCGCGGTCGAGGGGGCCGACGATCAGCGACGGCACCAGCCCGCGGGTGAGCCGCCGCAGCAGTGCGTTGATGAGGACCACCGGAAGCAGCAGGAAGACCACCAGCGAACCCGTGGCAGCGCGTGCAAAGGCCCCGAACCGGCTCCCCCCGACGATGCCCGACCGCGCCCGGTCGGACATGTCGCTTTCGCTGGGCACGGTGGCCGGCGTGTGCGGCACGAAGGGCCAGAACGCACGCCGCCCGAAGACCGTGAGCAGCGCCGGGAGCAGGGTGAGCATGGACAGCGCAGCGCACGCCACGCCGATGGCTCCGATCGGTCCCAGGCCCGATGTGCCGTTCACCTTGGCGATCGTCAGGCACAACAGCGCCGCGATCACCGTGGCGGCGGAGGCGAACACCGCCGGCCCGGCTGAGGCCATGGCGGTGGCGATCGCCTCGTGGCGATCGGCGGTCCGGTGCAGCTCCTCGCGATAGCGCGCGACGATCAGCAGCGCGTAGTCGGTGCCGGCGCCGAGGACCAATATCGACATGATCGAGCTCGACTGCCCGTTGATCGTCACGCCCAGCTCGGAGATGCCGTAGCCGACGGCGCGCGAGAGGGTCTCGGCGAACATCACGGCCACGAGCGGGATGAACAGGAAGATCGGCGAGCGGTAGATCGCCACCAGTAGGAACACGACCAAAGAGACAGCCGCCAGCAGCAGCGTGCCGTTGATGGAGGTGAAGACCTCGATTGCGTCGGCGGCGTACCCGGCGCCGCCCGTCAGCTTCACTTCCAGGCCGCCGCCCGGATCCGAGGCGATCTCGCGCCACTTCTGCACCGGGTCCAGGAGCGTGTCCGACTCGCCGTCGCCCCTGATGTACGCGGTCACGATCGCCGCCTTGCCGTCCGGCGAGCAGATCGGCCCTACGAACGGCCGGTAATCGGCGGGCTGGCCGGGAACAGGGGTGGTGAGCGCGCCGCAGCCCGACGGCAGGTTGGCGCCCTTGGGCGGCCCCCCGCCCCCGGTGCTCTGACTTCCAGAAGATCCCTCGCGTCCCCCTGCGGCCGCGGTGGGGCCGTCGGCCACCACGCCCGGGTACCGGCGCTCGGTCAGCCGGCGGGCGTCGCCGCCAATGCGCCTCCGGTCCGCGTCCGTCAGGCCCGCGTCGCGTCTGTAGACGATCACCGCCGGCGCGAGCTCGGCCCCCTGAAGATCCTCGGATGCCGTCAGCGCCTTCGTCGACTCCGCGTCCCCCGGCAAGAAGGACGTGGACTCGTTGTTCTCGGCCTCTGTGAACTTCGCCGGCAGCTGGGCCAGCCCGGCGGCGATGAAGATCCCGATCAGCCATACCGCCGCCACGATCCACTTGCTGCCACGGCGGGAGAACATGGCGAATATGGATCGGCGCTCGGCGTTCAAGGGCAGGATCGCCATGCTGACACACGCCCTCGAGGGACTTAGGTCTCACGCTGTGAACACTGCGGCGCCCCGGACAAAGGCCTTTCACATCGGCGGCACACGCGCCGCACATCGACCAATAGGCTGGCGCCGATGCGCTATCCCCGCACTCTCAGCCTGCTTGCCGTGCTGTGTCTGCTGGCGTCGGTCTCGGCGGCCGGCGCCAAGACCATCAAGGGCAGCAAGCGCGCCGACCGTCTCAACGGCACGGCTCGCTCCGACGTGATCCGCGGCGGAGCGGGGAGAGACCGCATCGCAGGCCGGAAGGGCCGCGACCGCCTCTTCGGCGGCCGCGGTAATGACCGCGTCCGGGGCGACCGAGGGCGCGACATAGTCCGCGGCGAGGCCGGCAACGACGGCCTCGACGGCGGGCGCGACCGCGACCGAGTGAACGGCGGCGCGGGCAACGATCGCGTAGCGGGGGCCGCAGGCAACGATGCGCTGCGCGGGCGAGCCGGGCGCGATCTGCTGCGGGGCGGCGCGGGCGCCGACCGGCTCAACTCCGACGCCGGCAACGACGAGCTGCGCGGCGACGCCGGTGACGACCGCCTGGCCGCGGGCCCGGGCGATGATCGCCTCTTCGGCGGCGCGGGGGCGGACCGCCTCTTCGCCGGCGCCCCCGGCTCACCGGACGGCGGCGACGACCTGTTCGGCGACGCCGGGAACGACAAGCTTCGCGGCGACCGAGGCCTCGACCGCGTTGACGGCGGCACCGGCAACGATGACATCACCGGCGGCCGCGACGAAGACGACCTGATCGGTGGCGCCGGCAACGACCGCATCGACGCCCGCGACGGCTCCGAGGACACGATCGACTGCGGCGAAGGCGAGGACACTCTGCTGGTGGACGCCTCTGAGGACGGCATCACCGACTGCGAGAACGTTGTGTTTGTGTTCCCGCTGGGCGTCTAGCCCAGGAGCGCTAGCGGCCTTGTGCCGCGAGCTTCCTTGCCGCCGCGCGGGCCTCGGCGCGTTCCTTGGCCCGTGTCTTTCGCACGGCGCGCTGCACGGTGTCGGGCTTGGTGAAGATGTTGGAGGCGACACCCTCGTAGACGGGCACGCCCACGCGAGCGGCGTACTCCTCGAGCCCCGCCAGATCATTCGCGTGGGCAAGCTGGGAGTCCTGGACGTCCTGGCCGCCCTGGGCGCAGGCCTGCGTCACGATGTCCGGCGGGTCGGGCAGCCCCACTGCATCAAAGTCGGGGCTCTGCCAGTTGAAGCTGCGTCCAGCGTTGCGGGCATAGCGGTGCCGCCGGTTGAGGAAGCCCAGGCCGAAGCGGTAGCTGATCAGCTTGAGAATCGACTCGTGGCCCATCACCCCGTGGTCCACGCGGAAGCCGCCACTGCCCTTGGGCTTGCGGGTGTAGGGCGAGATGGCCACAGCCGGTACTCGGAAGCCCATTTGGCCGAAGTCCTCATAGAGGCTGCGGCTGGCGCGATCGTCGACCGTCCGCGGCGGCCGCACATGGTCGAAGAACCCGCCCCACTCGTCGTAGATCACGAACATGGCCCCGCGCCGGTAGTTGGGCGACCGCACGAATGCGTTGACCGCGTCGGCCATGAAGGCCTGGCCGAGCCGGACGTCGCCCAGCGGATGCTCATCGGCGGAGAGCCCGTCCCCTCCCCCGCCGTCCTTGAACGGCGGGTCCACGAACGAGATGTTGGGCAGCGTGCCTGCGGCGCAGTCCTGGTAGTAGCGGCTGATGGGGCTGGTCCAAGCGGCGCCGCGCGGACCATACAATGCGGAGAACGGGAGGTCGGAGTTGTAGTAGCGCGCGCTCACGCCCCTGCCCAGCGCGCGATCGAAGATCGTCTCCCACTGTTCTCCGGCCGAGTTGGCCGGGATGCGGTTGTTCTTGTTGCCCCCGCACTGGGCTCCCCACTTGTAGTGGCGGTTGGGGTAGGTCGAGGCGAGGATCGAGCAGAACCAGCGGTCGAACGAGGTGTAGTTCTGAGCCGCCGCGTGTATGAAGGCCAGCTCATTGCGGTCGAAGTAGGTGAGCGCAAACTCGTCGGTGTCGGCCCCCTTGGCCAAGAAGCCCCCCAAGAGCTGGGCGCGACCTGACTCCCAGCCGTGCCCCGGGTCGGGGTGCCCGCAGCCCTTCCATTCCACGCCGCCCGAGCCGAGCGTGGAGTGATGCCTCGTCGGCACGCTTTGACCCTGCTCGTTCCGGTAGCTGACGCGCTGAGTGGCGTCAGCATCTCCCGACAGCCAGCCGAAGTAGTGGTCGAACGACCGGTTCTCCATCATCAGCACCACGACGTGGTCGAGCTCCATGTTGCGCGGGCTGGGCAGCCGGTTGCGCCGCGCCTGGGCCTCGGCGGCCTCGCTCATCAGGGTGCTCACCGGCAGCGCGCCGGCCATTCCGGCGAGTCCGGCCCCATAGGCCGTCCGCTCGAGGAACTCCCGCCTGCTGAGGTCCGCGTCACTCACCGCGGGCCGAGCCTACCTGCCGCCGGGGTCAGGAGGTGAAGGTTCGGTTGACCGAGGCTCCGGTGCTCGGCCGATCGGCGATCGGCCTGCGCTCCTCGCTGACCTAGGCTCCGGTGCTCGGCCGATCGGCGATCGGCCTGCGCTCCTCGCTACAGGACGGCCATGTAGCGATCGAGCTCCCACTGGGTCACCTGCACCCGGTAGTCCTCCCACTCCTGGCGCTTGATCTCGACGTAGCGGTTGAAGATGTGCTCGCCGAAGGTGCGCAGCACCAGCTCGGACTCCGAGGTCAGCTCGATGGCCTCGCCCAGCGTGGCCGGCAGCTGCTCGATGCCCTGGCGCCTGCGCTCCTCGGGCGACAGGTGGTAGAGGTTCTTGTCCATCGGCTCGGGCAGCTCGTAGCCCCTTTCGATGCCCTCCAGCCCTGCCGCCAGAAGGATGGCGAAGGTGAGGTAGGGGTTGCAGGCGGGATCCGGGCAGCGCAGCTCCATGCGCGTGGCCTGCTCCTTGCCGGGGTGGTACAGGGGCACCCGCACCAGCGCTGAGCGGTTGCGGCGCGACCAGGCGCAGTAGACCGGGGCTTCATACCCGGGCACGAGGCGCTTGTAGGAGTTGACCCACTGGGCGAACACCGACGACATCTCGCGTGCGTGGCGCAGCTGACCCGCGATGAAGGCCTTGCCCACGTCGGAGAGGAAGAACTGGTCGTCGGCGTCGTAGAACGCATTTCGGCCGTCCTTGAACAGCGACTGATGTGTGTGCATCCCGGAGCCGTTCTCGCCGAACAGTGGCTTGGGCATGAAGGTGGCGTGCCATCCGTACTTCATGGCGTACTCCTTCACGGTGATGCGGTAGGTCATGCAGTCGTCGGCCATCTTCAGCGCCGGCGCGTAGCGCATGTCGATCTCGTGCTGGGAGGGCCCCACCTCGTGGTGGGTGTACTCGACATGGATGCCCAGCTCTTCGAGGGCCAGCACGGTCTCGCGGCGCACGTCGGAGCCGGCGTCCAGCGTGGTCAGGTCGAAGTAGCCGCCCTCGTCCAGGATCTCCGGCTGGCCCGACTCCGGGCGGGCGTTGCGGAAGTAGAAGAACTCCAGCTCGGGACCCACGTTGAAGGTGTCGAAGCCCATCCCCTCGGCGCGCTCCAGCACGCGCCTGAGCACGTGCCGCGGGTCGCCCTCGTAGGGCTCGCGGCTGGGGGTGACCACGTCGCAGAACAGCCGCGCCACCCCGCTCTCCTCGGGCCGCCAGGGCAGCACCGCGAAGGTGGCCGGATCGGGCATGGCGATCATGTCCGACTCCTCGATCGCGTTGAAGCCGGTGATCGACGAGCCGTCGAAGCCCATTCCGCCCTCGAAGGCGTCGTCCAGCTCCGCGGCGTTGATGGAGAAGCTCTTCAGCTGGCCGAGGATGTCGGTGAACCACAGCCGCACGAAGCGGATGTCCGACTCCTCGACGAATGCCTTGACGTCGTCCGCGGTCTTCGGCTGGTCGGCCATGGTCCCCTCCCGGTCGCCTGTGCGAATCGCACCCTACCGAGAGCCGAGCCAGAACTGCCTGTACCGGCGGGCGGGGCTAGGTGTACGAGCGGGCCCAGTGCTTCAGGGCGCTGACGACGGGCTCGAGTGCCTGACCTTTGCCGGTGAGCGCATACTGAACGCGGGTGCAGCCGCACTCCTCGCGGCGCTCGACGATGTGCTCGCCCTCGAGCTCTTTCAGGCGCTCGGAGAGCAGCCGGTCCGACAGCTCGGGCACGAGCACCCTGATCTCCGAGAAACGCAGCGGGCCGTCCATCATCACCAGGAGGATTGCGCCGGTCCAGCGCTTGCCCACCAGCTCGATCGCCTGGTGATAGAGGGTGCAGCAGGGCGCCCGTCCATGCGGGTCCTCCCGCCCGGCCTCCCCGGCCCGGCGGGTCGCCGTATGAGTCCCGGCAACCACCTTCACAACCATAGACGACCGTACGGCGAGGCCGGAACGGTTCTCCGTCCTCGCCGGACCCACGGCTAGGCCGCCTGGAGGAGGCGGCCCTCCTCCGCGGACCCGTCGTTGGGTACGTCGCCTGCTCGCGTCACCAGGTTCATGAATCCGTTCATCGCGATGTGCGCCACGGCCTCGAGAATCTGCTCGTCTTCCCAGCCGGCCTCGCGCGCCTCTTCGTGGCGGTGCAAGGCGGGCGGCCCGTCAGCCGTGAGCAGATCCCTCACGTAGCGCAGCAGGGTTGCCTCGCGCTCGTCGCGGGAGTCGAACTCACGCGCGAGGGTGACCTCGTCCATGCCCAGGCCCGCATCGCGGGCGGTGCGCTGGAGCGTGGAGAGCGCGTACTCGCTGCCCTGATGCTGCGCCACCGCCAGTGCAATGCGGTGCTCGGTGGGCGAGCTGAGCGTGCCATGGCGCAACTCGGAGCGCAGTCGCGCGTAGGCGCGCAGGGTCGAGGGCGCGCCCGCGAGGACTCCGACGATGTTCGAGAGCTGCCCGCCACCGGCGAGGGCCCCCTTCAGCACGGGGACGCTGCGCTCCGGCGCCGTGAGCTCGTCGTGGACTTGAAACCGGCTCTCCTTGGTCTTCATGGTGATCTTCCTTGGGATTGGACTTACTGTGGGTAAGTATAGGTGACGACGCGTCAGCGAGGTGTGCCACCGCGAAGGCCACCGCGAGGTCGCATATGCGAGCCCCGTATATCCACGTACGCGCGAGCGGCGCCAGGCGGATGCATGACGAAGTGAGTGCGGGCGCCGAGTGCGCCGACCGGCGGGCGGCCGAGTGCGGCCCGCGCGAGCCGTTCCCGGCGCGGCCTAAGAACGCCTGCCCTTCTCCGTCTCCTCTTCATGGGCCTCCAGGCGCTCGACCAGCGTCTTGAGTGCCCACTTGGCTTGAGTCAGCCTGCCCTGGGCGTCGTCAATGAGCTTCTGTATCTCCACCGCCTGCTCACTCGGACTCTTTTCCGTCGCACCCATAGCAAGACCGCATCTTGACGCGTTCCGCTAATCGTTGGTGAGACGTCCCTAGACGGGGCTGGCGTTGGCGGTGGCCACCGCCATGAAGACCAGGAAGACGCCGAGCAGGACGGCCCAGAGCGCTATCCGGTCGGGCTGGGACTGGATCCGCGTGGCGGTGACCGAAGGTCTGCGGCGCGCCGGGACGGGGTGGCCGGTGATGGTCACCGTGCGGCGGCCGTTCTCGGCATAGGCGGGCGGGCGGTCATCTTTGGCGCCGTCGACCACACGGAGGTGGGGCGGCGGGATGGCCTCGCGAGCGTCGTCGTCGCGCGGTGCACGGGCGGCTGCGTGTGGCATCGGCGGCTCTCTTTCTGTGTGCCTGCGGGGTTAGCTGTCGGGCTCGCGCTGAAAGAGTCGCGCTACGCCGCGTAAACGGCGATTCGCCCCCGGCCCTCCGGGCCTCTGGTTCCCCCACGCCCCTGACGGAGCTTTGGCTGGACGCGGGCCAGAGTAACACGGCGTCCGGCGCATCCGCCAGTCCCGGCCCTCAGCGCGAGGCGACCTTTTCCAGATAGGCGCCGACGGCGTCGGCCTCCGTACCCTCGAGCAGGCCCGCGGGCATGCGGCCCTCGCCGGTGCCGCCTTTGGCGATCGCCTGAACGATGCGGTTCTTGTTGACCGCCCCGATCTCGTCCAAGTCGGGGCCCGTCACGCCCCGGGCATTGACGGCGTCGAGGTTGTGGCAACTGGCGCACTGCTGGCGGAAGAGAACTTTCCCGTTTCCCTCTTCTGCCGAGAGGGCCGCGCTCTCCAGCGAGCCCTTGCCGCCTGCCGCCTCACTGCTGTTCATGAGAATCAGTGTCGGCACCACCACCCCGAGCAGCAGGTACACGATGATCACGCCGTACCGAAAGCCGCGACGCCTGCCCCCCATGAGGAAGGCCTCTCCGGCCACGGTGGGACCGCCCGAGAAGGAGATGAACAGCACCGCGCCGCCGAGCAGCACGAACGGCACCAGGAACGCCAGGGCCTCCATTGCGGGGGCACTCTAATCCACGGGCCATTCGCGCACGGCCCTCCCGGCGCAGCCTGGCGCGCGCGGCTCAGCCGCCGTGCACCAGCGACGCGCCGGCATACACATTGAAACCGCCGTCGCGCACGAAGCCGCACAGGAACATCCTGCTCTCCTCGGCCAGCTCGATGGCCAGCGACGTGGGTGCCCCGACGGCCACGATCCCGGCGAGGCGGGCCAGCGCCGCCTTCTGCACCAGCTCGAAGCTGACGCGGCCGCTGAGACAGGCGACCACCCCGCTGAGCGGATGCCGCCCCGCGAGCAGCATCGCCCCGATGGCCTTGTCCATCGCGTTGTGGCGGCCGACGTCCTCGCGCAGGACCAACAGCTCGCCCGTTGTCTCGAAAAGGGCCGTGGCGTGCAGGCCACCGGTGCGCTCGAAGGCTTCCTGGGCGCCGCGCGACGCATCGGGCAGCCTTGACACCACCCTGGCCGCGATCGGAGCGAGCGGGGACTGCCGGGACGGGAGGGCCAGGCGCACGTGCTCCAGGGCCGCCTTGCCACAGACCCCGCAGGAGGAACTGAGGTGAAAACGGCGCTCGTGGCCGGAATCGCGCCTCAGCCCGCCGGTGGTGGCCACGGCGATGGTGTTGGCAGCGAGGTCCTCGGTGAGCCCCACCTCAGCGAGGTCGGCTCGGCCCTCTATGAGCGCTTCGCCCGCGAGGAAGCCCACGGCCAACTCCTCGTCCTCGCCTGGCGTGCGCATCGTGACCGCCAGCGGGCTTCCATCCACGCGAATCTCAAGCGGCTCCTCGATCGCCACCTCGTCGCGTGAGTGCTCGCGCGCACCGCCCGCCACCCGCTCGATCCAGGTGAGCGCCACGCGCGGGTCGAGGGCAGTCGGCATGTTCCGATTGTCGCGCACCGGCGGGTGCGGCCGGCTCGCATGCGACTGAATGAGAAGGGCCCCGCACTAGGCGGGGCCCTTCCCGTAGCCGGCCGGTAAGCCGGATCTTGTCGTGGGCAGCCATCCATCTGCCCCGCGCGGTCGGCCTTGCGACCTCCTGCGGGGCGGGCCTCGCGGCCCTGCGGCCTACCTGGGACTCGGCGGGCAGCGTCAACGTCCCTGCTTGGCCTTGCACCGGGTGGGGTTTGCCTGGCCGGCGTGTCGCCACGCCGCCGGTGCGCTCTTACCGCACCATTTC
>Ga0136620_10000408_pt1 | contig 19726 bp, 18 predicted proteins | sample AntDrymUQ4162106_2_FD_104806 | JGI IMG/M metagenome (GOLD analysis project Ga0136620, IMG submission 104806) | Polar desert sand microbial communities from Dry Valleys, Antarctica - metaG UQ416 (21.06) | ecosystem: Environmental > Terrestrial > Soil > Desert | place: Antarctica: Dry Valley... | reverse complement strand
GAGCACGGATGTGCGCAGCTCGCCACCGTCGTCGGCGACGATCGATGAGCCCAGCTTTGCGACCACGGTCACGGTCGCGCAAGTGTAGGTCGGCGCTCGCCGGCGTTACTCGAGCACGAGGCGTAAAGCCGCCAATTGATCTATCCCGGGTGTAGCTCGAACGCCTCGTCGCCGATCCTGACCTCGTCGCCAGGCTCGAAGCCCTGCTTGCGAAGCGCGCTGATGACGCCGATCTCGTGCAGGCGCTGCTCGACGTAGCCCAGGGCCTCGTCGTTGGAGAGGTCGTGGCGGCGCGCGAGCAGCTCGATGCCCCTTCCCTCGACGCGAAAGACGCCGTCGCTGACCCGAGCGACCTCGAAGCCATGGTCGGCGGCGGGCCGGTAGACGCGATGCTCGGCCTCGAACTCCGGAGCAACGTCGTGCTGGCCAGGGGGGGCGGCGGGCGCCGCCGGCGCGTCCGGCACGGCGTCGAGGATCGCGCGGCGCAGCTCGTCGAGCCCGGCTCCACTGACCGCCGAGACCGTGAGGATGTCCCGGGTCTGCGGTCCCGTGCGCTCGCGCCAACCCGCGACGGCCCGACGCGCGTGCTCGTCGGGGATCAGGTCGCGCTTCGACAGGATGAGGATCTCGGGAAGCTGCGCGAGTCCGCCGCCGTAGGCCTCCAACTCGCCGCGCACCGTGGCGTAGGCGCCCTCGCCGTCGTCACGCGCGATCTCGACGACGTGGATGATCACGCGACAGCGCTCGACGTGGGCGAGGAACTCCTGCCCCAGGCCGGCGCCTTCGGCCGCCCCCTCGATCAGGCCCGGGATGTCGGCGATGACGAGCTGGCGGTCGTCGCCCTCGAGCGTGCCCAGGGCGGGTTCGAGAGTCGTGAACGGATAGTCAGCGACCTTCGGCCGCGCTCGGGTGAGGCGTCCCAGCAGCGACGACTTGCCGGCGTTCGGCATCCCGACGAGACCCGCGTCGGCGAGCAGCTTGAGACGCAGCTCGATCCACCCCGACTGTCCCTCGACCCCGTGCTCGGCAAAGCGCGGCGCCTGGCGCGTCGAGCTCGCGAAGCGCTTGTTGCCGTGCCCTCCGCCGCCGCCCCGAGCGATCACGGCGCGCTGTCCGGCTTCGGTGAGGTCGTAGCGCTCGCCGTCGAGGCCGTCGACCTCGGTGCCCGGGGCGACCGTGACGATTCGGTCCTCGCCCCGCGAGCCATGACGGCGCTTGCCCTGCCCATGCCCGCCGCGTCCTCCGCGGAAGTGCTTGCCGTGGCGCAACGCCGCCAGATCACGCCGTGAGGGGTCGCAAACCACCACGACGTCGCCGCCGTTTCCGCCGTCGCCGCCGTCGGGCCCGCCCTTGGGAACGTGCGCCTCGCGGCGAAAGCTCACACAGCCGTTGCCGCCGCGTCCCCCCTCGACGTAGATCCGCGCCCGGTCGTAGAGCATCGGGCGCTCGTCAGGTCGTGGTGCCGGGGATACCGGCGAGCGTCCACTCGCCGTCGACCACCTCGAGCTCGAAGCTCTGCTCACCGCGAGGGCCCGTCACCGTCGCCGTCGTGTCACCCTCGCCGAGCCTTGTCTCGAAGCTGAGCTCGGCGACCTCCTCGGCCGTGATCGGCCTGTCCTCGAACTTCGCCTCGCCGGCGTCGGCGAGTCCACTCTGAGCGACGACGAGCGTCTCGCAGCTCGCGACCTCCTTGTCGAGCGCCGTCGCGAGCTCCTCGCTGACATAGCCGCACGCGGTGTCGGCGTCGCCTTCGTACTCGGCGGTCATGAACTCGCGCACGCGCTGCTCCGCGCCCTGCGCCCCGGGTGCGGGAGAGACGCTGTCATCGCTCCCGCAGCCCGCCAAGACGGCCGTGGCCGCGAGCATGATCGCTGCGGTACCGCGAATCATCGGTGGGATTAGTGCCGCGTCCGGCGATGCAGACCCGCTTGTGGCGAGCGAAGGTCAAGCATGGCAAGGACGCAGGGAGCCGGAATGGCAGCGCCATTTCGGCGACTGAGGACGCCGCCAGGCGCTGGCCTGCAGCCGCCACAACGGGGACTGCATCGGTGGACGGGGCACTAGGACTGGCTGACCGAGATGACGCGGCCGCGGCGCGAGGGGCGAAACTCGACCGTTCCCGCGCGCGTGGCAAAGATCGTGTGGTCACGCCCGATCCCGGCGCCATCGCCGGCCCGAAAGCGCGTTCCGCGCTGGCGCACGATGATCTCGCCCCCGCCGACCTGCTGACCCGCGAAGACCTTGACCCCAAGCATCTTGGGGTTCGAGTCGCGCCCATTGCGGCTTGATCCAAGTCCCTTCTTGTGTGCCATCAGTCGTCCTTCTTAGCAGAACCGGTTCCCGACGCTGCGGGCTTCTTGGCCGCCGGCTTCTTGGCGGCGGGCTTCTTCGCGGCCGCGGCCTTCTTCGCGGCGGCGGGCTTCTTTGCGGCGGGCTTGGCGGTCGTCGTCTTCGTCGCCGCCGGCTTTCGGCTCAGCAGCTTGACGTCCGTCACCTCGAGCTTGGTCAGCTCGGAGCGGTGGCCGGCGCGGCGGCGATAGCCCTTCTTGGGCCGGTACTTGAAGATCCGCACCTTGGGCCCGCGCAGATGCTCGGCGATCACCGCTTCGACCTTCACCTTCTCGAGCTCGCCCGGCTCGAGGACGACCTTCTCGTCGTCGCGGAACATCACCGCCCGCAGCGCAATCTTTCCGCCCTCGTCGTCGGGCAGGCGGTCGACGACGAGCGTCTCGCCCTCCGCGGCGCGGTACTGCTTGCCACCACTCTCGACTATTGCGTAGGAGCTCATCTGGATCAGTCCGAGTCGCTCGCTGCGGCACGAGAACGGCCGCGGCCGCCCCTGTGGCCACGTCGCCGGCGAGTCGACCCGGATTCTACTTGGGGGTCGTCCTCATCCGAGGAGGCGGCTGCGTCTTCGCCGCCCGCGCCGTTGGCGCCCTCGAGCAGCGAGGCGATCGCGGCTGAGCGCTCGACGCTTTCGATCCGCACCAGCTTGCGCTTGCCGACATGGGCATTGCCGCCGGTGACGCTGACGATGTAGGCGTCGACGCGCGCGATCGCATCGTCGGCGTTGAACATATGCGGCTCCTCGATCGTCACCAGGACCTCCTCTCCGACCTGGAACGGCAGCGCCCGCTGCTCGATCGTCTCGCGGGTGCCGCTCTCAATCACGTCGAAGGTCTCGATCGATAGCGCCTCGCCGCCCTCGAAGTGAAAGTGCTTGCCGGTTTCGGCCTCGAGCTCCTCGAGCCCGCTCTCCGGACGCAGCAACTCCGCGGCGACCCTGGCGTTCACGCGTACCAGATGGGCGGGCTCCTGGCGCTCCTGTGCGACGTCGCGCAACCGGCGCAGGACCTGGATCGCGACGGTCTCCTCCGACTTGACGACGCCCTCGCCGTGGCACGTCGGGCACGGCTTCGTGAGGATCTCGCGCACCCCGTCGGTGACGTTCTGGCGCGTCATCTCGACGAGTCCGAGCGGCGAGACCTCGACCACGTAGGTCTTGGTCTTGTCCTCGTCTAGCGCTCGGCGCAGCGTCTTGAGAACCTGGTCGCGGTTGCGCGAGCGAGCCATGTCGATGAAGTCGATGACGATGATCCCGCCGATGTCGCGCAGCCTCAGCTGACGCACCGCCTCGTCGGCGGCCTCGACGTTGACCTTCGTGATCGTGTCCTCGAGCCGACCCTTGGCGCGTCCCGTGAAGCTGCCCGTGTTGACGTCGATCACGGTCAGCGCCTCGGCGTAGTCGATCATCAGGTAGCCGCCCGATGCCAGGTCCACCCGGCGCTGTAGCGTCGACGCGAACGCGTCCTCGAGCCCGTAGCGCTCGAACACCGGCTCGCGCTCGCCGTAGAGCTGCACCGAGTCGACGAGCTCCGGCGCCGTGCGCAGGAAGAAGCTCGTCACCCTCTGGTGCTGCTTTTCGTCATCGATGATCGCTTCGGCGAACTCGCTGCGCAGGACGTCGCGCAGCACGCGCACCGAGAGATCGGCCTCCTGAAAGACGAGCGTCGGCGCCTCGGCGTCCTGTGAGCGTCGCTGCAGCACGTCGGTGAGCTTGTGCAGGTAGTCGATCTCGCGCTTGAAGTCGGCCTGCTTGGCGCCCTGCGCGGCCGTGCGCACGATCAGCCCGCCGTCACCCGCGTCGAGCTTGTCGAGCAGCTTGCGCAGACGATCGCGCTCGGAGTCGGACAGGCGCCTCGACACCCCGACACCGCCGCCCTGAGGCATGTAGACGAGATAGCGGCCGGCCACAGAGATCTGCATCGATAGCCGGGCTCCCTTCGTCTTCAGCGGATCCTTTACCACCTGGACGAGGATCTCCTGGCGCGGCTTGAGCAGCTCGTCGATTCGCCGGCCCTTGCCGCGACCGCGGCGCGGGGCCGCCTCGCCTCCGGGCAGCACGATCTCGTCGACGTGCAGGAAGCCGTTTCGCTCCAGCCCGATGTCGACGAACGCCGCCTCCATGCCGGGTAGCACGTTGTCGACGACGCCCTTGTAGATGTTGCCGACGATCGACCGCTGGCCGCGGCGCTCGACATAGAGCTCCGCGACCTTCCAGCCGCCGTCGGGTCGTGCGCCCCCGCTCTTTGCGGAGTCGCCCTTCTTCTGCTGTCCGCCGCGATTGCCGGCGGACGAACTTGACTTTCTCTCTTGAACCGCGACCCGAGTCTCCCCGCGATCAACGGATACGAATATGCGTTTCTTCAAAACCTCACCTTTCGGTGCCCGCGTCGGCGGGCACTACAGAGCAGTTGCCGCCCTGCTCTTGGAGGTGAGCCGCGCCTGAACGTAGATGCTCTGCAGGAGACCGATTGCCATGAAGGTGACGAGCACGGAGGAACCTCCGTAGCTCATCAGCGGCAAGGGGATCCCCGTGATCGGCATGACCCCGAGGGCCATGCCGACGTTGACGAAGACCTGGAACATCAGCATTGCCGCGATACCCGCGGCGACCATGCTCCCGTACAAGTTCTTCGAAAGCGTCAGGATTCGCAGCGCCCGCCATATGAGCAGGGCGTATAGGGATAGTAGGAATGCAGCGCCGACGAAGCCGAAGCGCTCGCCTACCACGGCAAAGATGAAGTCCGTGTGGCGCTCCGGCAGGAACCCGCTCTGCGCTTGCGTGGCCTCGTCGCCGCGTCCGGTCTTTCCACCGGATCCGACGGCGATCAGGGCCTGATTTACCTGGTAGCTACTGTCGCGTGGATCCTCGCTCGGGTTCAAGAACGAGGTCAGGCGCTCCTGCTGGTAATCCTTGAGCACCGGAAGTCCGATCGCGGGCGTGACGACGAGCACGAGCAATATCGCCGCGACCGCCGCCCCTCCCACAGCAGCGAAATGCTGCCAGCTGATGCCGGCGATGTAGAGCACCGCAAGGGTGATCACGCCGTACACCAGACCGGTTCCGAGGTCGGGTTGCAGGAACACCAACGCCGCCGGCGCCACCCCCATCAGGAGCAGGCGCGCCGTTCGCTTGCGTTCGGACGTCCGCCTGAGGCGGTCGATCGCGAATCCGGCGAGCGCCGCTATCAACAACACCTTTCCGAGCTCTGAGGGCTGGAAGGTGAAGAACGGGAACTCGATCCAGCGGCGGCTACCACGCGCCGCGGTGCCGGCGACGAGCACCAGCACGATCGAGGCCATCATGAAGGTGTAGAGCCCGACGCGAAGCTCGCGAAAGCGCGAGTAGTCGACGCGCGAGATCGCAAGCATCAGCGCGATGCCGATCACGGCATAGATGCTCTGCCTGATGACGAAGAAATATGGGTTGCCGGCCACGTCGCCCTTCGTCGTCACCGCGAGCGTGATGATGCTGAAGGCGATCAGCCCGATCGCGGCAAAGGCGAGCAGCGGGTCGAGATAGGCGATGCCGGTGCGCTCCGCCGCGCTGCGGCGCGGGGTCGTGAAGGCGCGCGGTCGCGGCGTCGAGCGGGTCCTTGGCCTGGCCCTGGTGGGTGCGCGAACGGTGGCCATCAGTCGTAGGCGCCGCCCGCGGCGGCGGGGGCTTCAGGCGCCGCGCGACCCGGCGCGTTGGGCTTGTCGAAAAAGGTGGCGAGGATCTGGGACGCGGCCGGTGCGGCGGCATCGGCTCCAAATCCGCCCTCCTCGATCGTCACCGCGACGACGATCTCGGGGTCTGGGTAAGGCGCCAGCGCGACGTACCACGACTGATCCGCATCAAGGCCGCGCTCGGCGGTTCCCGTCTTGCCCGCGATCTCGACTGGGAAGCCACCGAATACCTGGTACGAGGTGCCGCCGGGCTCCATCGCTGCAGCGTTCAGGCCGCGCATGATCACGTCGCGGTAGCGCGACGCGATCTCGACCTGGCCCTTGGGAGCGGGGTCGAACTCCTGCACCACACGGCCACTCGGGTCCTCGATGCGCTGTGCGAGGTGGGGCCGCACGAGGCTACCGCCATTCGCGATCGCGGCGTATGCGACCGCCATCTGCAGCGGATTCGCCTGAAGGTCGCCCTGGCCGACCGAGAGGTTGATGCTGTCACCGACGCTCCAGGGACGGTCGGTGTCGCCGGCCTCGTAGAGCTCGTTGCGCCACTCCGGCGTTGGAATCAGGCCGCCGCCCTCGGCGGGCAGGTCGATTCCGGTCGGCGACCCGAGGCCGAGGTCGCCTGCCCACTGCTGGATCGGCTCGCTCTTTACATCGTCGGCCGCGAGCCCGAGCTTGTAGAAGTACACGTCGGACGAGACCTGGAGCGCGGTGGGCATGGTGATCGTCCCGTTGACCACGTCGCCAGCGTTCTTGAACTCGATCCCTCCGACCGTGATCGAGCCGGGATCGTCGACCGGGGTCTCGGGCGTGATCAGCCCTTCCTCGAGCGCGGCGACGGCGGTGATCGGCTTGAAGGTGGACCCCGTGGGATACAGACCCTGGATGGCGCGATTCGACAGCGGCGCCCCGGTGTCTTCAGAGCTCAGGCGCTCGTAGACCGACGGCGAGAGGCTGGGGCGCGTGAAGATCGCCGGGTCGAATGTCGGATAGGACCCGAGTCCGAGGATCTCGCCATCCTGGACGTCCATCGCCACAAACGCGCCCGGCAGGCCACCGAACTGGGCCAGCGCGGATTCTCCGGCGGCCTGTACCTCGGCGTCGAGCGTCGTGCGCAAGTTATTGCCCGTCACGGCCTCCTCGGAGCTCAGCGGAGTTCCGCGCGGCGTCCCGGCCGCGTCGACCTGGACCCGCGTGGCCCCGTTTCGCCCCCGCAGCAGATGGTCGTACTGGTACTCGAGACCCGTCTGGCCGACCTGGTCTCCCGGGACGAGATCCTGGTAGCGAGGCTCTTCGAGCTGCTCCGCGGTCACCTCGCTCACGTAGCCGAAGATGTGGGCCCCGAGGGTCCCCTGCTCGTAGCGGCGCACGAAGACGCGCTCGACGCTGATTCCGGGCAGCTCGGTCTGATGCTCTTGCAGGTAGTAGACAAGCGGGTAGTCGACCTCGCGCTTGAGCGTAACGGGGCTCGCGGGCAGCTCGGCCGTCTGCTCGCGGATCTCCTTGCGCACGTCGGAGAGCTTCATTTCGGCAAGCTCGGCGACGCGCCGCAGCACGCGCTCGCGCTGCTCGCGCTCGGCGGGAAGCTGTTCGGCCTGGACCTGGAGCGCAAGCGCGGTGCGGTTTTCGACCAGCACGTCGCCGTTGCGGTCGAGGATCTCGCCGCGCGGCGCCTGAACGCCGATCTCGCGCACCTGGTTGTTCTGGGCCTCCTCGAGATAGCGGTCACCCGACAGCACCTGGAGGTACCAGAGGCGAAAGAAGATCAGCGCGAACATCGCCAACGCGACGCCGCCGAGGATCGCGACGCGCAGCGTGAACTGCGAGGTCGAGGGAGAGTTTCGGTCGGGAAGGTACATCTGGTCTATCGGGCGCCCTGCATGATTACGCGGTGCGGAACGGAATCGGAAGCCGGCCGCGGCGCGGAGTGTCCTCGACGAGCGCCGGGCTCAGCACGCGCCGCACCAGAGGGTAGACGGGGAACGCCAGAAGCAGGCCGAAGATCGCCTGCATGACCAGCTCGCGCAGCACCAGCAGGCTGACGGGGCTCTCGACGCCGAGCATCAGCTGCACGGCGGCGAAGCCGGCCGAGGCGAGCAGCGTCAGCGAACCGGCCAGCGCCGGAGCGATCAGCGGGCTGGTCACGTCGAAGCTCTCGCGGTAGCGGCCCGCGAGGTACCCCGCGGTCAGCAGCACGAGCGACGAGACGCCGAGCGTCTGCAGCAAGGCCGAGTCGAGCAGAAACCCGACCGCAAAGCCGCAGACGGCTCCGACGACCGCCCCGCCGAGAAGCCCGAGGCAGACGACGACGACGGGTAGCACGTTCGGCGACGCCCCCAGCAGCGAGATCCGCGAGAAGAAGGCAAGCTGGACGACGACGGCTACGAGCATCAGCAGCGCCAGGCGCAGGACGATCTTCGGCGTGATGATCATCCCTCGGCCCCGATATCGGCGGATGCCCCATCAGCGGCGCCAGCAGTCGTCAGGACCTGGACGAAGTCGAGGTCGCGCACGTCCGCGAACGGCTCGACGTGGACGCGGGCGTAGGTCTCCTGCTCGCCGATCGTCGCCTCGGTGACGCGACCGACCGGGATCCCGTAGGGAAACGCCGAGCTCAACCTGCCGCTCGTCCACCCCGCCGTCACCACGGTCTGGCCCTCGCGGACCTGGCTTTCGTTCTCGATGAAGTCGAGCAGCAGGTCCTGGGGGTCTCCAACCTCGGGCTTGACGACGCCGGACGGCCCGTCCGGCACCGCCGTCGCCGAGACCGCGCTGCGGTGATCGGTTATCAGCGTCACCTGGGCGGTACCGGCGGTCGTTTCGGTCACGCGGCCGACAAGCCCGTCTCCGGTGACCACCGGGTCGTCGACCGCGAGCTGAGAGCTCGATCCGCGATCCAGGGTCACCGTCGAGTACCAGACCGTCGGCGAGCGCCCGATCACGCGCGCCGTGACGGACTCGAAGCCGGCGATGCCACCCCCCTCGCCCAGCTTGAGCAGTCCGCGCAGCTGCTCGTTCTCCTTTGTCGCGGCCTCGGCGGCGACAATGCGCTCGCGCAGGTCCTGAACCTCGGTCTTCAAGGACTCGTTCTCACCCCGGGCATCGAAGGTGTCGTCGAACCATCCAACGAGGTCGCGCGCGGGCTTGAGCGCTCGGTCGGCGCCCTCCTCGATCGGCGCCAGGATCGTGGCGAGTCCGCGCTGGATCGCGTGCAGAGGACCGCTCGACCCCTCGCTGAAGTGAGACGACAGCAAGACCAGCGAGACGATCACCAGCAGCACGAGCACCGCGCGGCGGCGGCGGACCTGCTTGCGATACACGGTGCGCTATCCCGCCGAGGCCGCAAAGCGGCGCCGGCTCGATTTGCGGCTCGCGCGGTGGATCGTGTCGAACTCCTCCAGCGAGCGGCCCGAGCCTACGGCAACGCAGGTGAGCGGCGAATCGGCAAGTTGTGCGGGCATCTGGGTCTCCTCGCGCAGCCGCTGCTCCATCCCCTGCAGCAGCGCCCCGCCTCCGGCCAGCGTGACCCCGCGGTCGATGATGTCGGCGGCGAGCTCGGGTGGCGTGCGATCGAGAGTCTCACGGACCGCGCTGATGATCTGCCCCAACGGCTCCTCGAGCGCTCCGCGAACCTCCTCCGAGCCCAGCATGACCGTCTTCGGCAAACCGCTGACCATGTCGCGCCCGCGAATCTCGTACTTGACCTCCTCGCCGATCTTCGTGGCGGATCCGATCTCGAGCTTGACCTCTTCGGCAGTCTGCATCCCGATCATGAGCTTGTGGTTCTGTTTGCAGTGCGCGATCAGGGCATCGTCCATCTCGTCGCCTCCGACCCGAATCGACTGGGATACGACGATCCCGCCGAGCGAGATCACCGCCACTTCGCTGGTCCCGCCTCCGATGTCGACGACCATGCTCCCGGTCGGCTCGGACACGGGAAGCCCCGCCCCGATCGCCGCAGCCATCGGCTCCTCGATCAGATAGGCCTGCCGGGCGCCGGCCGATAGACAAGCTTCCTCGACGGCGCGCTTCTCGACCCCCGTCACGCCCGACGGCACGCAGACGACCACTCGCGGGTGCGCCCAGCGATTCTGGTGCACCTTCTCGATGAAGTGGCGCAGCATGCGCTCGGTGATGTCGAAGTCCGCGATCACGCCATCCTTGAGCGGTCTAATCGCCGAGATCGTGCCCGGCGTGCGCCCCAGCATGCGCTTCGCCTCGACGCCGACGGCGTGGACCTCGCCGCTGTGCGAGTCCACCGCGACGACCGAGGGCTCGGAGAGCACGATTCCGCGCCCACGTACGTAGACGAGCGTATTGGCGGTCCCGAGGTCGACGGCCATGTCGCGGCCGCCGAAGCCGGTTAGGTAGCTGAACAGGCCCATGTGGGTTGGGAAATGGCGTTTTGGCCCGCTTGGCGGGCGGTGAGTCCCGCCGCGGTCGGTCATCGTCCACCGACTTGGAGCGCTGGCGGGCGAGTCGAGCCAGTCTAGCGAAGCTCAGTGCACGCGAAATTGCCGTTTCTGGGCCCTGAGCCAATCCGGTCGCGGCCCCTCGGCGCAAGTAAGGGAGCAGGCTCGGACGTGCGTGAGATATTCACTGCCATAGGGGTCAATTTCGCACCCCACGTCCTCGCCCCGGAACGAAGAGACCCTCCGGAAGCAGGTCGAGCACCAGACCGACTGGCAGCCCGACGACGTTCGAGAAGTCGCCCTCCATGCGGTCGATCAGGATCGAGCCGAGGCCCTGGATCGCGTAGGCGCCGGCGCGGTCGCGCCACTCGCCCGAGGCCACATAGAGATCGAGGGTCGCCGGCTCGAGGCGGTTGAAGGTCACCTCGGAGGCCACCACTCCCGCGAGCTCATCCCCCCGCTCACCGGCCCCGAGCACCACCAACCCCCCGAGGACCGTGTGGGCTCGCCCCGACAACGCCTCCAGATGCGAGCGGGCGCTCACCTCATCGGCTGCCTTACCCAGCACCCGTCCGTCCAGGACCACTTCGGTATCTGCGGCGAGCACGACCGCGCCCTCGGGCGCCGAGCTCACGACCGCCCGTGCCTTGCGCCGCGCGTTCTCGAGCACAACCTCGCGTGGCTCTCCCTCACCCAGCTCCTCGACTTCGGGCACCACGACCTCGAACTCGACTCCCAGCGCGGTCAGGATCTCCCGGCGCCGTGGCGAGGCCGAGGCGAGGATCAGAGGTCCGGAAACCAGATCCCGATCTCGCGCTCGGCCGACTCGTCGGAGTCCGAGCCGTGCACGAGGTTGAACGTCACCTCGGTCGCGAAGTCACCGCGGATCGAGCCCGTCGCGGCCTCGAGTGGGTTCGTGGCGCCGATCAGCTGGCGCGCAGCGACCACCGCGTCGTTGCCCTCGAGAACCATCGCGACGAGCGGGCCACCGGTGATAAACGACACCAGCTCGCCGAAGAAGGGCTTCTCGGCGTGCTCGGCGTAGTGGGTGTTTGCGATCTCCTCGTCGGCCCGCATCAGCTTCATCGCCACCGGGTGCAGGCCCTTGCGCTCGAAGCGCGAGACCACCTCACCGGTCAGCCCGCGCTCGAAGGCATCGGGCTTGACGAGGATCAGGGTTCGCGACACGGAGGAGAGCTCGCCCTAGGAGGCGGCAGCCGGACGCGGCGGGAGATCGTCGCCCGACTCACCCTCGAAGCGGTGCTCCTGGGTCGCTTCGTCGACGCCGGACTTCGCCTTGGCACTTCTGGCGGGGCGGCTTCGGCTGCTCGCCGGGCTGCCGGAGCTGACCTTGCCCCGGGCGGGCTCCGAGGCGCGCTTGGTTCGCTTCGGCGCCGGCCGCGCCGCGGGCTTGCGGCCCTCCGGCGCTGCGCTCGGGCGGGCGGGCGGCGGCTTGGACTGCGCGCCGCTGGAGCGCTCGGGCGCTCGCTTGGCCGCGCGGGGCCGGCGCTCGGGCGCCCGCTTCTTCGCGGGGGGCGGCTGCTCGCGCCGTGTCGGGGTCTCGCAGTAGGGACACATCGCCCAGCGTGGGTCGATCGGCTTGTCGCAAGAGGGGCAGGGATCCTTGACCCGGGCCTGGCAGTTGGGACAGCGCAAAAAGCCCTTCTCGATCGGGTACTCGCACTTCGGGCACGACTGCTCGGTGAGCTGCTTGACGCGCAGCTCCGCGGCGCGGATCTCGAGCTCGCGCTCGCGCCGGTCCTCGACGAACTCCGGCGGGCGCAGGATCGTGTAGATGATCGTGCCGATGAAGGGAAACAGCGATGCGCCGACCGAACACATGACCAGGATCTGATCCTCCATCCGCCGCCGCGCGTCGAAGAACGTCCAGGCCACGAGCGACAACCACACCACGACCAGGAAAAGGATCAGCAGGTTGACGGTCAGGTTGAGCGCGTCGTTCTCGATCCCGAAGAGGGCTAGGGTCATGGTTGGGGCCCCGAACCGGGTCGTTTACGGACTGCCCGAGGCGGCCGCAGTGTACTTAGTCGTCCCTGCACCAATGACCCGAAGTGCCGTCGCGGGCCGCGAATTGCGCCCTCCCCTCGATCGCGCCGGCGATCACAGAAAAGCGCGCCCGAACAGGTAGCCGAGACCGAAGAAGACGAGGATCACGACGGCCACAACGGCCGCCACGAGGCCCATCATCGCGAGGAGCTCTGAGCGTGCCTCTCGGTCCATTCCCGCAGAAGGTAGTGCGAACCGGCGCACAGCGCCACCCCGTCGCGATCCAGCGCGAGCCGGCGGGCTCGCGCAATCGCCTCGCCCGGGTCGATCTCGACCTCGGCCGACAACCCGGCCTCGGCGCAGGCCGCAGCGAGGACCGCCGCCGGGACGCTCGCTGCATCCGGCCTGCCGAGGCCGCCCAGCCGGTCAGCCGCGATCTCGGTGCAGACAGCGTGCGCCAGCCCCGGCGCGAGCGCGCCGACGATGCCCTCGACGTCCTTTCCCTGCAGCACGGCCAGGCAGGCGACCACCGGCCGGCCGCCGCTGGCCTCGGGCAGCGACTCGGCCAGAGCGCGGGCGCCGTCGGGATTGTGCGCGGCGTCGAGGAGCATCGGCGGATCGGTGCCGGCTTCCTCAAGCCGGCCTCGAAGCTCGATCGTCGCCGCCACGCCCCGGACCGCCTCGGGATCGAGGCGCCCGAGCATCGCCTCGGCCGCCGCGAGCGCGACGGCGAAGTTGCGACGCTGGTAGGCCCCCTTGACCCGCAACTCGAGCGCCGCGCCCGGCTGTGCGCTGACCACCAGCGAATGGCGCTCGGCGGCAACCCGGCGCGCCTGCGCCTCGATCCGGGGCGATAGCTCGCCGAGGACGAGCGTCGAGTGATCACGCAATACGGCGAGCTTCTCAGCCGCGATCTCCTCCACGGTGTCGCCCAGCCATTCGGTGTGCTCGAGGCCGACGGAGGTCAAGGCGGTGACGCCCGACGGGATGACGTTGGTCGCGTCGAGGCGTCCCCCGAGCCCAGCCTCGATGACCCCAACCTTCACGTCAGCGGACGCCAGCGCGACGAACGCCGCCGCGGTCGCGGCCTCGAACTGGGTCACGGACTCGCCCTCGTCAAGCGTCCGGTTCACGGCGCCGAGCGACTCCGCGACCCGCTCGACCGCGCGCGCGAAGCCCTCGGCGTCGATCTCCGCATCGCCGATCAGCACCCGCTGCGACCAGCGCTCGACGTGCGGCGAGACGTAGGCGCCGGAGCGCACGCCGTGGGCCTCGAGCAGCCGCGTCGTCATCTCGGCGACCGACGACTTGCCGTTCGTGCCGACGACGTGGATCGAGGCGAAGCGGTGCTGGGGCATCCCCAGGGCCGAGGTCAGACGCCTGATCCGCTCCAGGCCCAGGCGCCAGCCGATCGGCTCGAGCGACGCCAGGTAGCGCTCGGCTTCGGCGGGGGTCCAGCCGCCGGCGGCCCGCACCCCGAACCCTTAGTCGTCGGCGCCGAGCTCCTCGAGCTCGGCGCGATAGGCGGCGAGCTTGGCGCGCTCCTCCTCGACGACCTCGGCGGGAGCCTTGGCGGTGAAGCCGTCGTTGGCGAGCTTTCGCTGTGCGCGCTCGACCTCGGAGCGCAGGACGCCGCGCCGTTCGTCGATTCGCCGCCGCACCTGGTCGGAGTCGATCTCCTCCGAGGCCAGCAGCTCGACCGATTGAACCGTCGCCAGGGCGGCGTCGCCGTCGGCCGGGGCGCCGTCGAACGAGATCCGAGCCAGGCGGCCGACCAGCTCGTGGGGAGCGACGTCGTCGGCGACGCGCCCCGTCAGGACGGCGCCGGCGGCGACGTCCGCGAGATCGCGCCAGCGCCGCAGGCTGCGGGTCAGCTCGATCGCGGCTTCGATCTCGGCCTCGGCGTCCTCGTCGACGAGCACCGGGTCGGCCACAGGGAACTCGGAGACGACGAGCGCTCGCTCGCCGCCGGGCATGTAGCTCCAGATCTCCTCGGTCACGAACGGCATGATCGGATGCGCAAGCGCAAGCACGCGTTCGAGGACATGCAGCAGGTTCGCGCACGCCTCTAACTCGCCGTCGTAAAGGCGCGGCTTGACGATCTCCAGATACCAGTCGCAGAGCTCCGACCAGAAGAAGCGGTAGAGCTCGCCCGCGGCGTGCGAGAAGTCGTAGGCGTCGAGGTTGGCGCTCACCGTCTCGGTAGCGCGCTGCAGACGCGACAGGATCCAGCGGTCCTCGGCCAGGATTGGCCGCGCCGCCGGCTCGGCGTCGCCGGCGTTGAGCAGGATCAGCCGCGAGGCGTTCCACATCTTGTTGGCGAGGTCGAGCCCCTGCTGGATGCGCTGCTTCGAGTACGGGACGTCCTGGCTCGAGGACATGACCAGGAGGCCGAAGCGCAGCGCGTCGGCGCCGCTGCGCTCGATCTCCTCGACCGGGTCGATCCCCGTGCCGAGGCTCTTCGACATCCGCCGCCGGTCGGGCGCCTGGATCACCGAGTGGACGTAGACGTCGCGAAACGGAACGTCTCCGGGAAACTCGAGGCCCATCATGATCATCCGCGCGACCCAGAGGTAGATGATGTCGCGCGCCGTGGTGAGAAAGCTCGTCGGATAGAACGCGCGCAGCTCAGGGGTGTCGTCGGGCCAGCCGAGCGTCGCGAACGGCCACAGCGCGGAGGAAAACCAGGTGTCGAGCACGTCCTCGTCCCGGCGCAGGCCGGCGTGTCCGTTGGGGCATTCGTCGGGGGGCGTCTCGGAGACCATGACCTCGCCGCACTCGTCGCAGTAGTAGACCGGCAGCCGGTGGCCCCACCAGAGCTGGCGCGACACGCACCAGGGGCGGATGTTTCGCATCCAGTCGAGGTAGACGCGCTTCCACTGCTCCGGGGTGATCCTCACCTCGTCCCGCTCGACGACCTCGATCGCGGGCTGCGCGAGCTCGTCCATGCGGCAGAACCACTGCAGCGAGATAAGCGGCTCGATGCGCTCGCCGGAGCGGTGAGAGAACGGGACCGAGTGCGTGAACTCGTGCTCGGCGCGGATCCGCCCCTCCTTGCGCAGCGCCGCGACGACGGCCTGCTGAGCCTCAGCCACCGTGAGGCCGGAAAACCGCTCTCCAGCTACCTCGGTCATGCGCCCGTCCTCGCCGATCGCGCTCACGGCGTCGAGGCCGTGGCGGCGCGCGATCTCGAAGTCGTTTACGTCATGGCCCGGGGTGACCTTGAGCGCCCCGGTCCCGAACTCGGGATCGATGTAGTCGTCGGCGACGACCTCGAGCCGGCGATCGACCAGTGGCAGGACCGCGTGGCGCCCGACCAGCTCTCGGTAGCGCTCGTCCTGCGGGTGCACCGCGACCGCGGTGTCGGCGAGCATCGTCTCAGGGCGCACCGTCGCCACCGTGATCACCTCGCCGGAGCCCTCGATCGGATAGTCGATCTCGTACAGCGTGTCGGTGACCTCGCGGTTTTCGACCTCGAGGTCCGAGATCGCCGACCGCAGCCCCGGGTCCCAGTTGACCATGTAGTTGTCGCGGTAGATGTAGCCCTTGTCGTGGAGGCCGACGAAGGCGCGGTAGACCGCCCGGACGTAGTCCTCGTCGAGGGTGAAGCGCTCGCGCTCGTAGTCGCACGACGCCCCGAGGCGCTTGTACTGCTCGACGATCTGCGAGCCGTACTCCGCCTTCCACTCCCAGACGCGCTCGGTAAACGCCTCACGGCCGAGCTCGGTGCGCGAGGTCCCCTCGCCGGCGAGCTGCTTTTCGACCACGGCCTGGGTTCCGATTCCGGCGTGGTCGGTGCCGAGGACCCACAGCGCGTTGCGCCCCTGCATGCGCCGCATCCGCACCATCGCGTCCTGAATCGCGCCGTTTAACGCATGACCCATGTGCAGCGACCCGGTGACGTTCGGCGGTGGGATCGCGACCGAGAAGTTGTCCTGCGCCGCGCCCTCGGCCGCGGGATGAAAATAGCCGCCCTCCAGCCACGAGGCGAGCACCCGCCGCTCGACCTCCGCGGGGTCGTAGCGGGTCGTCTGCTCGAGCCTTGCCCGGCGCTCCGCGTCCACGGCGCCGATCTTAGTTAGCGTGCCTGCACGCTTTGCGCGCGCGGCGGCTCGCCTACGTCTACGCCGACTCCTCCTCGAGCTCGGCGACGTCGCCGGGCTCGTCGGGCGCCGCTTCGGTGACCAGCGTCGGCTTGCGGCCGCCCTCGATCGTTTCCTTGGTGACGACGCACTTGCGCACGTCGCGGCGCGACGGCAGCTCGAACTGCACGTCGAGGAGCGTCTCCTCGAGGATCGAGCGCAGGCCGCGAGCCCCCGTCTCACGCTCGAGCGCCTTGTCGGATATCGCGCTCAGCGAGTCCTCGGCGAACACCAGCTCGATGTCGTCGAACTCGAAGAAGCGCATGAACTGGCGCGTCAGGGCGTTCTTGGGCTCGGTCAGGATCGTGATCAGGTCGTCGCGGCTGAGCTGATGGATCGCGGCCACGACGGGCAGACGGCCGATGAACTCGGGGATCAGTCCGTACTCCATCAGGTCCTCAGGCAGCACCTGCTCGAAGAGGTCGCCGGTGTCCTCGAGCCGCGGCGAGGAGATCGCGGCGCCGAAGCCGACGCCCTTGTGTCCGATCCGCTTCTCGATCACCTTGTCGAGCTGCGCGAACGAGCCGCCGCAGATGAAGAGGATGTTCTTCGTGTCGATCGTGAGGAACTCCTGGTGAGGGTGCTTGCGCCCGCCCTGCGGCGGCACCGAGGCGGTGGTTCCCTCGAGGATCTTCAGCAGCGCCTGCTGGACCCCCTCACCGGAGACGTCACGCGTGATCGACGGGTTGTCGGCCTTGCGGGCGATCTTGTCGACCTCGTCGATGTAGATGATCCCCGTCTCGGCCTTCTTGACGTCGAAGTCGGCGGCCTGGATCAGCTTCAAGAGGATGTTCTCGACGTCCTCGCCGACGTAGCCGGCCTCGGTGAGCGCCGTGGCGTCGGCGATCGCGAACGGAACATTGAGGATCCGCGCCAGCGTCTGGGCGAGCAGCGTCTTGCCGCAGCCCGTCGGGCCGAGCAGCAGGATGTTGGACTTCTCGAGCTCGATGGCATCGTTGCCGGAGGCGTCGGCGTCCTCCTGGCTCATCTGGACGCGCTTGTAGTGGTTGTAGACCGCGACCGAGAGCGCACGCTTGGCGGTCTCCTGGCCGACGACGTACTCGTTGAGGACGTCGTGGATCTCGATCGGCTTCGGCAGGTTCTCGAGCTCGAAGCTCGGCGGGATCGTGAGCTCCTCGTCGATGATCTCGTTGCAGAGATCGATGCACTCGTCGCAGATGTAGACCCCGGGCCCGGCGATCAGCTTCTTGACCTGGCGCTGCGACTTGCCGCAGAAGCTGCACAGGAGCTGTTCGTTGGAGTCGGTCGGGCGGGCCAAGGCGTCTCTCCTTCTCGGGACCTGGGCCGGAGCGTTGCGTCTTTCAGCTTAAACGGGACGCCGCGCCGGCTTGATGCGTAGGTGTTACTTCATCGACGGGCGCATCCCTGCCTCGAGGGATCGCGACCGGCTAGAGGGATCGCGACCGGCTAGTGAGACGCGCGCGCTAGTGGTGGTCGATCACGCGGTCGACGAGGTTGTACTCCTTCGCCTCCTCCGCGCTCATGAAGTAGTCGCGCTCGGTGTCCTTGGCGACCTTCTCGATCGACTGACCGGTGTGCTTGGCGATGATCTCGTCGAGGCGGCCGCGCACGTCGATGATCTCCTTGGCGTGGATCTCGATGTCCGCCGCGGGGCCCTGAAAGCCGCCCGACACCTGATGGATCAGGATCTTGCAGTTAGGCAGCGCCATGCGCTTGCCGGCGGCGCCGCCGCCGAGCAGCAGGGCCCCCATGCTCATCGCCACGCCGACGCAGATCGTCTGCACGTCGGGCTTGATGAACTGCATCGTGTCGTAGATCGCGAGGCCCGCGTACACCGACCCGCCGGGCGAGTTGATGTAGATGCTGATGTCCTTGTCGGGGTCCTCGGACTCGAGATGCAGCAGCTGGGCGACGATCAGGTTGGCGATCTCCTCGGTCACCGGCGTGCCCAGAAAGACGATGCGCTCGTTGAGCAGCCGCGAGTAGATGTCGAACGCCCGCTCGCCGCGGGAGGTCTGCTCGACGACCATTGGGACCAGGGGGCTCATGGCGCGTGAGTCTAGCGAGCAGGGTCGGCCGGCAAGTCTGTGTTGAGAGGAGAGATCAGACGGCTGCGGAGGGCAGCCGCGACCTCCTGGGGATGGTCGGTGACCTGATGCCAGCTGAAGCGCAGGACCTCGTAACCCGCGGCCGCCAGCTGCGCAGCACGGCGGCGGTCGTGCTCGAAGGTCGTGCGACCGCGGTGAGCCTCCCAGCCATCGGTCTCGACGATCAGGCACCGATGACTCCACAGGAAGTCGACCTCGTAGCCGAGAACCCGGACGTTTACCTCGGGCCGTGGCAGACGGCGGCGGGCACAGAGGCGCAAGAACCGGCGCTCGAGCTCGTTGCGACTTCGCTCGATCGGCTTCGGATTCGGAAGATTTACCTTGTACCCGAAGAACTCGGCCTGGCGGTGCGCGCGGCTTAGCTCGTCGGCAGTTGCGCAGTCCCGCAAATCCGCAAGCGTCCTGGCCGGCATCGTGACGAGAATGCCGAGTCTCCGGGTGGTCTCCGGCTGGGTAAGGGTGGCAGTGCGGTGGAGGCGGATGCCAGGACGCTGGCGTCTGCCTGAGTTGCCCGCCACGATCACGTGCACCGTGTGGGGACGCGGCGTAAGAAGGCGCCACAGCTCCGCGGCGGAGCGATGGCTGATGGCGGCGCCGGGCCCGCAGGCGAGCACCGCGGCCATCCAGCGGCCTTCGTTACTCAAGCGGGAGTGACCGACGGCGTAGACGCCGCGGTGCATCCGGTGCAGGCGGCCCCTGCGCGCGCGCTGGCGCGCCGTCGCGGCGTTGATTCCGAGCGCCTGAAGCTGCTCGACCGTGACGACTCCATGCTGGCGTCCCGCCAGCCGGGCAAGCCGGTGTTCGACCTCGCTCGCACGTTGCGTGACCATGTGTCACGGAAAGTGCGAAAGGCCCCAGGCCGCCCCCTTACCCAGCGGCCGTTCGGCTTCGCGGTGGCGCGCCACCACGCGGACGAGCGCCTGGCGCTACTTCTCGGCCGGCCCGTCGCCGGGGGTCCATAGCTCGCCCTTGTCGTCGGGCTCCTTGTCGGGCGTCCAGATCTGCTCGCGGGCCGCCGCCTGCTCGAGTGGTATCGGCTTCGCCGAGTCGACGATCACGTCGGCGG
>Ga0136620_10000407_pt1 | contig 19817 bp, 20 predicted proteins | sample AntDrymUQ4162106_2_FD_104806 | JGI IMG/M metagenome (GOLD analysis project Ga0136620, IMG submission 104806) | Polar desert sand microbial communities from Dry Valleys, Antarctica - metaG UQ416 (21.06) | ecosystem: Environmental > Terrestrial > Soil > Desert | place: Antarctica: Dry Valley... | reverse complement strand
TCGTGGATGTCAAGCAGGCCGTCGGCTCCGCTGCGCATGTAGTCAAGCCCGACGCCGAAGATGTCCATGAAGCGACGCAACTGTCCCGCATTCGGAGTCGCTTCGGGAACGCTTTCGGCTCCGGGTGTGGGCGGGCGCGTCTGTACGTCGTGGCGGCGATAAATGTTGGGGAGAGATTCGTAGAGCGCGCGCCCCATGCCGTGCGTCTGCGCGGCGGTGGCTACCCCACGATGGCCGCGTTTGTCCGTCTCGCCCGCGATCAGTTGGCTGAAAATCTGGTAGTAATAAGTTTTGCCGGGAACGAGTCCTCTCGCGGCGTTGGGGTCCAGCCCTTCTTCGAAGCTGCCGCTATCGAGAATCTCCACGTGACGCTTCAAGGGTGTGCCGGTATCGTCGAGCGTCGTCGCGGTCGTCCGGCGAAGCGTTTCGATGGCCTGACCGTTGACGATGCGCGACACGGTCTCGACGGCATAGACGATGCGAAACTCGCCCGCGCGTGTTTCCCAGCCGGGAAGGTCGACGGCAGTTGTACCCACCGGGGGAAACGCATTGCTGTCGTAGACGAGAAAAGGATCGACGCCAGCGGCGGGGCTGGGGGGAAATTCAAAGTCGCGCGACTTGCGCCGCAGCGTGACGCGCGGGATGGAGGCGAGAGTCTCCGCGCCTTCGAGGATGAAATCCCAACTGACGCGAATGCGACGGCCGACGAGGTCTGCATCGGCCGCAAAGTTTGCGAGCTTCATCGCAGTACCTCTTGCGTCGTGACGGTCAGCGCGCCTATCGTCGGTAGCTCATACTCGCCGATGTCGATGCGGCCGGTCACGGGAATCTCGGCGGTCGTGCCTTTGCGTCGATAGCGCAGCACGGTCGCGGCGTAGACGCCCGCTATCGCTTCCACCGCTTCGTAAACTTTGCTTAGGTAGAGAGGCCGCCCGAAATCCACATTCTTGAAAGCGTGCAACTGTCGCACGCTGAGTTCGACCTCGTGGAGCACGGATTCGGGACTGTAGTTGTGTTCGACCACGACGCTGATGTTGATGTCGACGAGCACGCAGGTCGGGTCTTGAATGTGGATGAACGTCCCGACCATTCGTTTGTCTTCAAAGAAAGCGACGAGCCGCCGCTTGAGGTCTTCGGGCGCGGCGCGGCAGGTGTCGCCTTCGGGCGCGATGAAGAGGTCTATCTGATTCCAGCCCTGACTGCGTGCGCGCACTTTGGCGACGCCTCCCGCCTGATGCGCGAGCGCGACGAAATCGCTCAAGGTGACGGCGCGCTGGCCTGAACGAAACGCCAGAGGCCCGAACCTGACGGCGTGTTCAAGAGTCTCTCGGTCCGCGCCTCCGGCGGCGGGAGACGGGTTGGTAACGGATTTGAAGAGTCGAATCGCCGTCTTCGCTTCGACGATAGATGCGGCGGGGACGTTTCCGGCGGAGCCGCCGCCGACGCGGTACCGCGCGCGAATGTTGTTGAGGCCGACGGGCGGAATGAGACCGTAGAGGCCGTCGCCGCAGACCACCCAAGCCACATCGTTCTCGTCGAACTGAACGTAATACTCGCGCGACTCCGAGGTTGAGAGCGTGATGCGCCCGTCGCTCGTCGTGTGATAGAGCAGGTTGTTGCGCCGCGTCCAAGGAACCCAGACCGCGCCTTCGTTGACTTCCACTTCGAGCGAATCGAGCAGGAGCGGGCTTTGCGAAAGTTTGAAGCTGAGGTTCGGCTCGCCCGTCGAGGAGCCAAGCATCTCCTGCGGCACGCTGCGGCTGTGCCTGACAGGAAGGCTCGGGTAAATTTTCTTGCCGTCCGAAGCGGTCTGCACCTGCGAGGTGCTGAGGTCGATTTCAAGATCTGGCAGGATATATTCAAAAGTTTGCGGCGTGACGCCGCTGCTGGCTTTCGTGGCAAACTGCGCGCCGCGCGGGATCGTCACTTTCGTCGGCTCGCCCGCGCTCGGCGCGCTGAAGGTCAGGCGCAGGTCGGCGGCGGCGGCAATCGGCGGCTTCAACTCGTAGCCGATGATCCGGAGCAGGTGCAGCACGCTGCGCCGCTCGGTGGCTGTGTGGAGGAAGGATTCGCTGGCGATGCGGTCTTGATAGTAGAGGATGATGTCGCCCATGTAGGCGAACAGGTCAACCATCAGGACGCCGAGATCGCTCGCCGACTGGTCAGTCCATTCGGGCAGGCGATAGCGCGCGAGTTCGAGCATGGCTCGACGCAGCGAGGCATAATCTTTGTTGGTGTAGTCAACCGCTGGCTTCAGCGACATAAGCGGCCTCTCAGGTGATCGGGATAATCAAGTCTTCTTTCGTCGGCTCGTTGGCATGGATATAACTCAGGCGCAGACGTAACTCTCCCTCGAAATGCTCGACGGTCGAACCCATGACGAGCACGCGCGGCTCCCATTGCAACAGAGACTCGCGCGCCTGCCTTTGCACGAGGTCGCTGAGCACGTCGTCGTTCGGGTCGTGGACGAGCGCGGGAATTTGCGTCCCGAACTCGCGCAGCATCGGACGCTCGCCGCGCCGCGTGCTGAGGATGACGCGAATGTTCTGTCGAATCTTCTCTCGCCCCGCCTTCATCTCGATACGCCCCGTCGCCGGGTCGATGCGGAAGGGAAAAGCGAATCCTTTAACATCATCGTCGTTCATAAATTTTGACCTCTTCAACAATCCGGGCTGACGCAACATTGCACACTCACTCGACGTTGCGTTTACCGATCTGATCTCCGTTCGCTAAATTAACCTTCACCTGTTTTATCTCGCCGCCGCGCACGTAAGCGTCAATAGCGTTCGCCAACGCCGTCGCCACCTGATCGAGAGACCAGGCTTCGTTCTTCGAGGTCTCCAAAGCAGTCTTGATAGCGTTCTTCAACTGGTTCTTGTTCAGCGCCATAGTCATCAACCTTAGTCATCAACCTTCAATCCAGAGGACACGCGGGCAACGCCGGAAGCGACGGCAACGAAAGGTCCGGCAACGCGGGCAAGCCGGGCAGCGGCGGCAGCGCGGGCAACGCTATCGAAGGCAGAGGCGGCAAGCTCGGTAACTCCGGCAACGCGGGCAGACTCGGCAGAGACAAGTCCGGGGGCGCAGGCAGAGATGGCAGAGGCGGCAACGCAGGCAGCGCGATAGTCGGGAGCGCGGGCAGGCTCGGCAGTTCAGGCAGCGTGGGCAGGCTCGGCAGAGACAGGTCGGGCAGCGCGGGCGGCACGGGCAGCGGCGGCAGGCTCGGCAGCGCAATTGACGGTAGAGTTGGGAAGCTGCAATTACTCATGGTTTGATCTTGACCGACTTCGAGAGAAGCAACGTAAAGGGCGGCACGGCGGGCGGCACGGGGAGCGGCGGGCCGCTCGGCCCCATCGCCGTCGGGTGCGTGTGCGTGGCGTAGGCCATCGCCAGAAAACTCTCGGCCAGGAGAGCCTTCTCGCCGGGCGAACCCGGCCCCGCGCCCATCCCCGAGCCTTGACCGAGATTGACGGTCGAGGTTTCGACGTTGAAATCTTTCGCGCTGATGGTGACGGCGTCTTTGGCGATGACCTTGATACCGTCCTCCTTCATCTCGATGACCGCGCCATTGACGTTGACCAGCGTAAGCCCGTCATCTTTCATCCTGATGAAGTTCCCGTGCTGTTCAGTGATGGTGGCCTCCTCCTCCTCGGCGTTGAGAAAGATGTGCGAGCCGTTCTTGTTGGAGATGAGGACGCTGCCGTTCTTGTCCAGCGCGATAAACGAATTGTCTTTATGACGGATGATGATTTTCTCCTCGCCCTCCTTGTCGAAGAGTTCGACGACGTGGCCGGAGGGCGTCTTGATGATGCGACTGTCGGGCGGCGTGACGGCGGCTTCCGTCGGCACGGTGTCGGTTGGATACCAGACGCCGACGTAGAGCGGGTAGCCGGGGTTGCCCGCCTCGAACTCGACCCAGACGCGCGCGCCGACGGGAGGCACGTAGAAATGCGCCGTCGGAAAACAAGGACGCGCCCAGACCTCCATCTCCGCGCCAAACATCGAAGGCACTTTCACCTTGATGCGACCCTGCTGCTCGGCATCCTCATCGTCCGTCACCTCGCCGCTGTACTTGCCGTAATACTTTCCGGCGTGACGCTCAAGGTCACGATTCATCGACATTCAATCTACCTCGTCACGATAAATCTGGTCTGGTAACTCGCGTTGCTCGGCTGCGGCCCGCCGCGATACAGGTGCTTTACGAGGGTCACGTACCAATCGCCCGTCGCCCATGCCGCGATGCCCTCGATGCCCACCTTTCCCTTCGCGCGCATCTTGTTCGAGCCGACCATCAAGCCTGTACCGCGCAGGCCGAGAATACGCGTGCGGTCGCGCCGGTCGGCGATGCTCGCGGGGAGCGCGGGGTTCGAGGGCAGACCGACGACGGAGCTTTCGCGCACCTGCGTTTCGGGCGCGGGCGCTGTTCCGGCGACCTGCATACCGCTCGCCAGCACCGCATCGCCGCCTGTACTCCTGCGCCCTAACTCGTCGGCGAGCGTCGCGTCGGTGGCGGGAACGGGTGGCGGCGGTTCGACGGGCGGAGGGCTGGTCACGGTTTCGCCCGTCGCAGGGTCGTGCGTGGCCGCCGCCTGTCTCGGAGGCGAGCCGGAGCTGACGCGCTGGTAGTCGAATTCGATTAACTGGGTGAGACCAGAGCAGAATCTCAGGTGTCCCATCTTCTCGGCTTCGAGCAGGCGGCTCTCCTGCACGAAATAGAACTTGGAGGCGCCCTCGTTGTATTCGACGAAGGCGCGCGCGCCGTAGTGTGAAGCGATGTCCTGTATGAACTGCAAGTCGGTGCGGTTGACCTGACGCAGCGGAGCGGTCGCAGGAAACTCGGTGTCGGGCGAAGGCTCAATCTGCCCGACGGTCAGCGGTGGGTATTCGCCGACGATAGCTGTAAGAATGGAGTTGAGCGTCCCCGTGTGCTCTCTGGTTTTGGCTTGAATGTTCATCAAGTAAGACTTGTCGTAAGCGACGATGGTTAACTGCCTTGAACTGCGTTCGGCATCGTGCCCGTTCACCTGCGCGATAGTTCCTTCAAACAAGACGGCGTGTTCGGATGTCCAACCCAAATCAATTTTGATCGTCTGCCAGCGCTCTACGACGCTCATCCCGACGCGCTGCGGGTCGCTCACCACGATGGTCGCCTTATCGGCCAGCCGGTCGTTATCTTCTATCTCGATAGACTGCACGGCGGTCGTAATGTCCCGTTCTTTTTGCCATTTCACCTGGATGAAAGGAGGCTCGGCAGGCATCTTCTAAAATCTCCGCGTGCGCTCGACGCGCCCGACATCGCCAGCCGACGGGATAACGATGGACGTGCCCGGCTCAAGATGAAACGGGAAGGCGCGCGGGTTGGCGTCGGCGATGCGCCACCACGCCTCGCTCGTGCTGTAGTAACGCCACGCCAGATACTCCATCGTCTCGCCCGCCGTGACGACGTGGCGGAACGAAGTGGGGTCGCGCGGCGGCTCGCCGACGAGCCTCATGGCGATGGTCGGACGAACGACGCCGGCGGCGTCCTGCGCCTCGAAAGTGTATAAGCCGCGATAGCGCGAGTTGGGTTGAACCGGCATAAGCTCTCCTAGACGAACAGGCCGACGATGGGCGTCACCGCGAGAAAGTCTGTCCCGATTCCGGCGCGCCCGTAACTCCGCGCGACCTGCACCGTCCGCACGACGTAATCAATCAACGGCCCGGCAGCGTAGGTCTGCTCCTTGAGCGTCACGTCAACGTCGGCGCGCAGGGGGTCGCCGTTGTCTTTGAAGGATGTGATTTTGATGTTGAGGTCTGACATTACGCAGACGCTCGAAATGCCGCCGTAGCTGAAAGAGACTTCGGGCGGAGTCGTCCAGCAGGGGACGGTCTTGTTAGAAATCCAGGAGACGATGTCCAACAGGTCCCAGGAGGGATACATGAAGGAGCGAAGCACGGCGAGGTCAGGCAGGATGCTGCCGCCGTAGTGGTCGCCGTCGTCGAGCGGGCCGGGCAGCGAGCCGTCGAGCTTGAACTCAAGGCCGATGGTTCTGAGTTCGCCCTCCTTGGCCTCAAGCGGCTTGGTGGCGGTCAGCAGCGAACCGATCTCCTTGACGTCCTTGTAGAAGCCCATGAGCGAGCCGATGACGCCGGAGGCCGCGGAGGTCTGGTCGAATCCCCACTGACCGAAGCTGTTGGCCTGTTCATACTTGAAAGACTTCTTATCCGTGAGCATTTCGGGGTTGTATTGGAAACGAAAAACGAGCGGCGGAATGTTTTCCAGATTCGCCATGTAGCCGGTCATGCGATCCATCGGTTGAGCCTCCCTTTCATGCGAATGCGGGCGTGATGCCTCCGCGATCCTCGAGTTCGCGCTGGTGTTGTTGCCACGTGTCGAGGTCAAACTGTGCTTCGTAGATGCGGGGCTGCGGTTGAAGATCGAGCGTCGGGGGCGGCTCTATCTCAATCGTGACCTCGCCTATCTCGACGGTCGCGCGGGCGCGGCTCGCCGCCGTGCCGACGCTCGTTACCACCTGTCCCGGTATCGAAGTTGCGACATCCGCCCCGACCGTCGGCGTGCGCGCGAAGTGGTCTGTGATACGACCCATCAGCGTCGTAAAGCCGCCGCCGCTCAACCAGCCTTCGTAGGCGCGCGCGATGGCATCGAGGCCGGTCTGCGGTCTGAGCGCAGCTTCGGCGCGCGCCGTGGACAAAGCATCGGCCAGTTGACGGGCACGGTCGGTGACGGTGCTCAAGTGGCCTTGCAAATCCCTGTTGAAGTTGGTTTCGCCAGTGGTGACGGCTTCGTTCATGGCCGCGCCGATGGAATTGAGCGCGCCCTGCGCCGTGCCGAAGATGCCGCGCATCTCCGTCGTCACGGCCACACCCGCGCCGGTGACAACCGTTGTCATACGCGTGATTTCAGAGGGCGGAAGAAGCGTGTCGGCGAGATTCGGGAAGGCCGCGATAGGCCCGCCCGTCCCGACGACGCCGGGACCCGGAACGGGTCGGGCAGCGGCGGCGGTCAGGGCTGTTGCTTCGGCGGGAGGCAGGCTCGTGCCGCGGATGACGCTGTGCAGCGCGGGCAGCACGAGCGGCAGAATGTCTACGAGATGAAAGATGAGACGAAAGGCGCGCGTGTCTCCGAGCATGATCAGCAGGTTGCCGAGGCCGTCGCGCAACCAGACCATCAAGGCGTCAATCGTGTTTTTGATTCCGTTGGAGACGAAGCGTAGCGCCTCGACGGTGGTCGTCAGCAGCGTGCCGATGATGCGGAAGATGGAGCCGAGAATGCCCGTCATAGCCGTCCCGATAATCGAGAGCATGTTTGCTCCGAGACGCGCGGCGGCGGCGATGGTGTCGTAGATGGTGACGAGCGCGACGCCGCGCAGGAGAAAGACGAGGCGCAGCGCGAACTGGAGCATGTCAATGATCGCCAGCTTGATGTCGTCGATTCTGAGGAGCAGCGAAGCGAACGCTCCGGTGAGAATCGGCACGAGTAGAATCAGACCGTTCACCAGCCCGGAGGCGGCCTGAAGCATGGGCAGGATGGGCATGCCGCTGCCCGCCTGCGCCGTCTGCTGCGGAGGCGCGGTGCCGGTGCTGAACATGTTGGTCAGAGCGTCGATGGTGGCTGTCAGACGCGGCAGCATCGTGGCGAGGCTTGAACCACCGGAAGAACCGCTCGAAGATGAAGAAGCGCCGCCTCCGATGCCGAGCCGGTTAAGAATACTGTCGATGGACTGTGTGATGCGCGCGAACTGGGCGAGATTGTAGGGCAACGCGATGCCGCCGATTGTGCCGCCGATGAGTCCGCCGATTGTACCGCCGAGAAATCGCCCGACTCCGCCCAGCAGCCCTTCCAGAAATCCGCCGCTGCTGGCCGTGAGATCGTTGATGTTGACGACATAGACTTTGAGCGCGCCGTTCAGGAGCGGCGGTTCACCAAACTGTCGTCCGGCTGTGAGCGCGGTGGCGAAGGCGACGCCGCGATAGCTCGCCGTGTTGCGCTCGATGCTGTCGAGCGCGCGACGCGCCAGCCGCATCTGGGTGAACAGGAGTCCTAACTGTGTGATGATCTCTTCTTCACCCATCTTTAGCCTCCCGGCGTTCTCTCGGCTTGAGCCAGTCCGGTCACATAGGCGTTTTCAATCGCGCCCTTGAAACGCTCGGCGACCCGCGCGATGAGGTCTGCGTCGAGCGCGCGTCCGGGCGCGTGTATCAGGAGGCGCGGGAATCGCACACGTCTGAGACCCGCGCGCCGCGCGAGGATGTGCGGCGAAGTCGGGTTCACACGGCTGACCTGTGCTTCCGTCTGCTCCGTCCAGTAGCGACTCATCTGCTCGACGTAGAGCGGCAGCGCAGCGCCGATGACATCGAATGCTCCACCGGCGACGAACCTGTCGAAACTGTTCGCCAGCACGTCCGAACGCTCCGCCATGCGCGCGCGCAACTCGTCCGATACAGGACTCATCACCGAAGACGAAAGCTGCTCCGCTCGTTCGGTCATCAGAGCATACTGCGCGGGCGAGCCGAGCCTCGCGGCCTGCCCGGCGGCTCTGGAAAAGGCGCGACTCGTGGCGAGAAGAAAATCGCGGCCTGAGGTGAACAGGCCGTTGATGTCGGATTGAAGCTGCGCGGAAGCGTTGGAGAGCGCGGCGGCGAAGTTCGGCGCGCCCGCTCCGAAGAAGGCCGCGTAGATGTCCGGGAAACCGGCCAGAGGCAGGCTCATCGCCGTTTCAGGCGTGAAGGGACGCGCCGTGAGAGTGATGTTGAGCAGGCGGCGCAAGGCTCTCACGCGTTCTTGAATCGAAGTGAAAAGGCCGAGCGTGTACATGGCCGGGCTGTGCTCTATCGCGAAGAGAAAAGCATTGAGCGCCTCTCGCGCGACGACGACGCCCAGTCCAAGCCACATACTGATGAGGTCGTCGATGGTCAATCGCGGCGGCGACGGCAGCGCACGCATCAAGAGGGGAGGAATGCCGAGGGCGGCGAGAAAAATCGGCATCAGGTCGAAGTTGAGGATGGCTTCGAGCGTGCTGCGCACCGCCTCGATGATGACGGTGAAGAAGCGCAGGAACTCCGACAACTGCTCGGCGAAGAAGCGTACCCCCCAGAGAAGATTCCTCATGTAGAGCGCGGCGAAGCGGAAATAGTAGTCGACGTTTTGCATGACGACGAGTTGCGTCGCCAGCAGAAAGTCGAAGGCCAGCGGCCCGAAGCCGCCGAGGGTTGTGTAGAAGAAATCTATGACATCACGGCGCAGCGCGAATATCTCGGCCTCGATTAACTGAAACTGTCGCACCAACTCGGTTTTGAGAATCAGGATGGCGGAGCGCAGCGTCGAGACGAGCAGCATGGAAGCAATCGGAATCAACAACGCCGCGCCGGTTATCCAGCGTATCCCCTCGGCCATCAACGCAGGCCAGTCCGTCGGAGCTGATTCCGCGCCCGACCCCGACGACGAGCCGAGCGATTGGTAGAGTTGATGTCCCTCGCTGGCGAAGCTGTTCACCTGATCGAGGCTCGAAGTGAAGGCGCGGAAAAAGAGCGCGCCCTGCCCGAACAGATCGGAGATGCTGCGCGGCACGCGGATGTCGAACATCGAAGGCGTTGGCACAGGGTAACGCTCCATCGCCGCGAGGATTGTGTCGAGCATGCTGCTGAAAGTTCCGGCGAGGCGCGGCAATGCCAACTCCTCTTCGACCGCATCGCCCACGCGCCGCAAGCCACGCAGAAATCTTCTGCCGCCCTCGCGGAAAGATTCGCCCAAGTCGGGCGCAGCCACGTCGGGAGACAGCAGCCTGTGCTGCGAAGGGTCGATCCAGAGAGTCACGGCTCCGTTATAGAAACGTATGACGGGGAAGGCGCGCGTCGCCACTTCCATCGCTCTCACCTGATGCAGGCGCACGTCGAGCCACTGGCCGAGCCGCGCCAGAGCTTCGGACATGGTCTTGGCGCGCATCATCATCGGCGCTCGATAGAAGGCGGCGATTCTGGCGAAATCAATCGGCATCAGAGCGTCTCACTTCCGGCATAAAAGCGTTTCTCAGGTTCTGACCGGCGCGGTGTAAGTTTGCGCGCCGAGCGCGTTGCGCAGGTCTTCCGCCCACGCGCGGACACTCGCTTCGCTGGCGGCGCGGGCGCGCACTCTCAAGCGCGAAACGACGGGCTGCAAGCGGTCGCTCTCCGGCAGGTCGCGCACCGGATGTTCCCTTCCCAGGTAATCGTCAATAGCCACGAAGATCGGCTCCAGTCCCTCGATTGATTGATAGACCGACTGCGGCAGCACTCGCGCTACGACCTCAAAGAGCAGGTCGCGCAAATTCTGTTCGACTAAAGCTTCGGCGAGCGGACGCGCGCGTTGAGCTTCGAGCGCCTGCATCTCGCCGCCGAAGACGGAGGGCGGATTGCGCGCGGCGGCCAGTCCGCGCCGGGCTTCCTCCGAGAGAGCCAGAGGGTTCGGCAGCAGACCCGGTATCTGTTCGCGGATTCCCTGAAACAGTTCGGCGAGCGGCGTGATAACATTGAGCGGAGGCGGCGAGCCTCCCGCGCGTCGCGCCACCGCAGCCGAATTGGGCATCGTGGGCATTGACGGAAACGGCGGAATAACCAACGCCGTGAGCCTCGATAACATGCCGGGCGGCGACGGCGGCGACGTTGGCGGCGGGGCGGTCGAACTGAAGATGCCGTTGAGAACTTTCATCGTCCTGATGAAAGCCATCATAGTCGTGACGAACTGGTGCTCGCTCGTCGCGGAGGTGATGAACGGCATGGCGAGCGCAGTCCATTCCGTGACGGCGGTTGTAACGCCGTCGCCGATGCGCCTCAACTCGTCGGTCGCTACTTTAAGCACAGTGTTGAGCGCCCTCGTTAGCGTCGGCATCAGCATCCGCAACGCGCCGAACACGACCCTCAGCATCCCGAAGATCGAATTCCTCCCCTCGTACAAACCCGTGAGGCGCTCGAAGAAATCCTCGAAGATGAAAACGATGACATCCTTGACCGCCATTACCAAACCCTGTATCAACGGAAACTGGATTCTGATCGCACGCATCACTCCGGCGACCTGCGTCAAGACGACAGCAAAGAGCGCGATGAGATACGGAAAGAGTTGGGCGAGTTGGTCGCCGATCATGAGCATCCCGCGCAGGACCGGATTCTGCACCTCCTCGCGCGGCCCGGAGATGACCTGCCAGAAACGCTGGAAGGGGCGTGCCATCTGCGCGACGGCTCCGAACAGGTTATAGACGAGCACCGTGTCGCCGGAGGTAAAGGCGGCTGGCAGGAAAGCTATCGGGGCGGGCGCGGCCAGCACGCCGATAAAGCTTCCGAGCAGCCCGAGCGTGATCGTGTTGAGCGCGGCGGCCAGCCCCGTGTACCACGTCGGCACGAGCCTGCGAATATTCTGGTAAAGAAACAGCGAGGTGACCGGCGTACTGAGCGAACCGAAGAGAGTGCCCACCATTCCGGCGAGCGGCTCGGTGAGGTTGGGGCCTTCGCGCGCCTGTACGGTCGAACTCGTGATCTGCTGGTAACGCGCGCGCAGCGCGTCGATGTTATCGATGGCGACGCGGACGTGAAAGCCGTGCAGCGGCAGGTGCGACCCGAACCACTGGATGAGAAAGGCGCTTTGCGCACGCGCCACCAGCAGCGCCTCCAACTCCACGAGGCGATCCCAGTCGTTGAGGTGGAAGCCGCCCTCCTTCGCGCCGCGTAGGAATTTTTCTCTGAGTTCTTGAAGCAGCAAGGCTAGAGGCATAGGCTACCTTTTGCGCGCGGATTCGATCTGGGCATTCTCGCGCTCTATCTGCTCGATGAGCAACTGGACATAAATCCGGCGTTCCTCAACATCCAGATTCATCAGTTCCGTCCAGGACCAGTGGAGGTGGTAGGCCAGGAAAAAAATCTCTTTGCGCAGCGATTCCTGGTCTACTCCAGTGCTAAAAAATGGCTTAAGTCCAGCGTCGTGTTGAAGACGTTGTTGCAGTTGACGCATTCGATGCGCCGCACGAGATCAACGCCGGGCGCGCCCTGATTGACGGCGCGGTCAATCAAGCGGCGGTCGGTCATCGTGAGGTCGGAGAGAATCTTCGGGCCGAGCGCTTCGAGACGGTGACGCGGAATCTCTCCGAGACTCTTGAGACAACGCGAGAGCAGCGCGTTCTTGCCGAGCGAGGCGTTCTGGTGCATCTGCGAAGCGACGGCCTCTTCATCCTGCCCGGTCGGCAGGCGCAGGGTCAGCGCCGTGTGCATCTGCCCGTCGCGCTCGACGTAGCCGTCTTCCAACTCGACGACGATGTCTTCGGGCGAATCGCCGTTCGTCATGGCTTTGACCGGAAGGTCTTCGAGGTCTTCCGTGACGTGCAGATTTTCGCGGCAGGCCGGACAGGTATAGTTGGCCTGCAACTCCGAGCCGAAGGTGATGCTGCGTAGCTTAAGCAGAAGGAAGTTGCGGTCAGCCGAATACATCGCGGCCACGACCGAGCGGTCGGTTTTCTCCAGTTCGCCGAGGCGCAGGAGGCAACTCGAAAGCAGTTCGGTGACGAGTTTGCCGCCGTTTCGTTGATACCGCTTGTCGGCCAGAATCGACTCTTCTTTGCCGGTCATCTTACGCATCACGACCGTCCGATGCACCCGCCCTTCGCTGTCCGTGTAACCGAGCGGGAGAGTGAATTCGAACTCCCGCCCGCGCGCCATTGTGCTCATTGCCATCTCTTCCTCACTTTATCTATCTAAGGAACATTGAAGACCACACGGAAGCCTCCCCATAGGCTAGCAGGTGAGAGCGCGCGCGCACCCCTCTTTAAGAGAGAGCGCGCGCATTTCCTTTCGAGCCTCAGGCTTCCGCACTACTCGACGCGTTCGAGTCCCTCGTGCTCAAGCACGATGGTCTGCTTGAACGTGCTGTTTGAACCGGCCTCAAGGTCGCTGAACTTTGAAGACTTGATCCAGGCCTTGTAGAAGGCGAACCTCAGTACATCGACGCCGTTGTGACGCTTGATAATCATGCCGTTCTTGCGTGAAGACGAACCGCCCTGCACGTTCGAGTTTAGGTTGAAGACAGACTTGAACCAGTCTTGGAAGCGTCTGTCCTCGGGGCTTCCGTCCACGTATCGCTCGATGGTCAGCGGCTCGAACTTGATGACGGCTGCGGCTATTTTGTAGACGTGGCTGCTTCCGCCGTCGGGCTGCTCGATGGTGTCCACCTCGCCCTCGCTTAACCCGGAAATCTTGCTTACGCCGGGACTCATCGTGCCGTCAATCATCAGCACAAACTCGTTTGTTCGATACGACTCCCAGATATCGCCAACTTGCGGCATTGTTTCTCCTCCTTAAGATTTCATCACGAGCTGCTTCAGCCGCTGCGGCCTGTCTCTCACTGCTCTCTCCGCTTCGACGGCGGAGCCTCAGCAGCGCTAAAACTTTAACCCTCTGCCGTTGACGCACCGCTCTGCTGTTGTCCGACGATGATGATGATGGTCTCCGCCGGTTTAGACGGGTAGAAGTAGACCTCGACTTTGAAGTTGCCCTGATCAACCTGCTCGGGCGGGTTGTTGCTCGCATCGCAGATCACCGTGAAGACCTCCTCGGGCTTCCCCGCCCCGAACGCGCCCTGCCGCCATAGTTCCATCAGGAACGGCGTCACGCTGTTGTACTTGACGACGCTCCAGAGCGTATCGCGGTTCGGCTCCTGCCTGACCCATCGCAGGCCGCGCCGGAGGCTGCTCTTGACGTAGTTAAAGAGGAGTCGCACGTTGACGTAGAGCCAGCGAGTGTCTGTGCTGAGCGTGCGGGAAGCATCGACGATAATGCCGGAGCCGGGCACGACGCGGATGCCGTTGACGCTTCCGTTCTTGACGAGGTCTGTGTGGTCTGCATCGCTCAACTGGTGCTCCACGTCGAGCGCGCCGACGATGTTGGCCTCATCTCCCGCCGGAGCTTTCCAGATGCCACGCGCCGTCTCCACGCGCGCGTAGACGCCCATCACATGCCCGACCGGCGGCACATACTTGACCGGGTTCGCGCCCGTCCCTACCGGGTCGAAGATCTTTATCCAGGGGCCGTAGAGCGCGCCGTAAACCTTCTTGCCTTGAAACGCCTGCCCGTAGGCGACGGCCTGCCCTGCGCCGACCGAAAGCTGCGGCACTGCGCCGACGAACATGCAGTCGCCGCGACCGGCGCAATAGCCGAGCGCGGCGGTGACAATGGCGGCGTCCGTGCGTTCGCAGCAGAGCAGTTGAATGTCCGCCGGGTCGAAGGCATAGAAGCCCGTATGGGTGGCTTGCTGTCCGATGAAGTCGTTGGCCGTCGCGGTTCCTTCCTGGCCCGGCGTGAGACGCGTGAAGGCGAGCGCGGCGGGCACGTCTGCGCCCGGCGCGCTCGCGCTGAACCGGTCGGTGGCGACGAGATAACGCGAGCCGCTGAGCGTATCGTTGAGGCGGCGCGGCGCGTAGTTGGGAAGGTCGCTCTCCATCGAAAGCCCCGTCCACGTTTCGACGACGTTGGCCTGTTCCGTTCCGCCGTAGGTGATAGTCAGGTCAAACAGGATGTTCTCTAAGGTCGTAGTGAATGGGTCGAAGTCTGCGATGTTGGCGATGGCGGGCGTCCACTCGATTGCATCGGTGGCATCGGTGATGCGCTGTATCTTGACTATCGCGCTACGCGTCGCGTCTCTGACGCGCACCACATCGCCCACCTGAAAGACATCGGAGTTTGCCACTTGCGTGCTCAAGGTAGTGGGCGCGGCGGCAGCGCCGAGCGTGGGAGTGGCGGCAGGCCCGGCGATGTTGAGTGGCACGTTAGCGGCGGTGGGTTGCAGGCTGCTCCAACCCTGACGAATGCGCGCAACCGCGCCCGCCGAAGTCAGCACGAGCCGGTTATCTACAGCGAGCGAAGCGATGAGCTTCGTCGTCCGGCGATTGATGGCGTCACGAATCTCCGCGCGCGTCGCCAGCGCGGGATTAGCGAAGTCGCTCGCCTGAAAGTTGATGACGGTCGCGGTGGTTTCTCCATCGATGTTGAGGGAAAGCGGCGGGGCGGCGCTCATATCCGTCGTCGCGGCGAGCGGCGCAGTGCCCTGAATAGTTGCGGGTGCGGTCTCGCGGACGCGCGTCGAGGCCGACGAACTCGGCGTTACCCTCACGCCCAACTCGCCGCCCCACGCGCCCGGATCAATCGAGCCGCGAAAGCCCGTCTCTAAGAGAAGCGTAGCGCGCGCCGCGCCGTCGGATAGCGTCAGCGTGGAGGGCGACGCGCCCGTCAACGGGTCGGTGGCGACGGCGCGATTGACGTAGACTGTCTGCCCGCCGTTATCGAAGAAGCCCTTGACCAGATACGCGCCGAGCGAGTTGGCGGTAAATCCACCGAACTGCTCGACGAACTGCGTGAACGTTGTGACCCTCGTGGGCCGGTTGGGCACGCCGCGCTTGGTCAGAATGTTGAAAGCGCCAACGGACACGGCAGCCCCGACGATTGCCGGCGCGCCCGCGCCGTCAACCTCAACCACATTAACGCCAATGTTGTATGCCATCGCCAATCTCTCCTTACTAAGCAGTTTTATCGTTGCCCTGACGACGCGTTTTCGCGCTGCTCCGGCTCGCCGCGTCGTCGCTCTCCGCATTGACGCCCTCTGTGCCGGAAGCTACGTCCGCGCCGATTGCATCCGCCGTTGCTTCTTTATCCGTCGCATGTTGATCTGCGTCGCCTGCCCCGGCATTAATCTCAGCCGAGCCAGCCGCGTCGTCTCCGGTTGACTCTTTTTCTCTCACCGAGACGAGCCGCTGGCTGACGAACGCCTGTAGCTGCGACGACGCTGTCTCTTCTTCTTCGAGTTCGGCTTGCCCGAAGGGAGGCAGCACGACGACGCGGCTCTCGAAGTGGAGTTCGACGGGCTGATCCTGTTGATTAAAGACAAGCTGTTTTTGCCCTTCTGTTTCGCTCATGCCAACCTCGCTTTCTTAAACCGGAGCCTTCGCCGACACCGCGATGCTCACGTCGCGGTAAGGCTGGACCGCCGGGGTGGAGACGCCGACCGTCTGCCACGTCGCGACCTTGAAGCTGAGCAGTGTGCGGTCTGGAAGTAACGGCGCGGCTCTTAGCTCCGGGGACGCATTGATGAGTTCGACCGTCAACGGCATGCCGTTGACGATAAGCTCGCTGCGCGGGGAAAGAGTTTTCAAAACTAACTCGTAAATTTCCGCCTTGTGTTGTCGGTTCTGCGCGAAGACATCTATGTCGTAGTAAAGGTCGTAAGGGATGCTGGCCGGACGCAGGCGGAAGCTGTTCTCAATGAAGTCGGTGCGAGTCTCACCGGAGGCCGAGCGTTCGGCGCTCAATTGAATGGCGCGCGGGATAATCTGTATGAAAGGCATGGCGGCAGCCGCCGGGTCGTCCGGGTTGTGCATGCGCGCCGCCACCGCCGCACCGCCGAAGTTCAGGCGTTGATGCAGACGCGCAACCATCTCCGTCTCCACGTCGCCGAGCATCTGTTCCCGCGTGGCGATCAACCCGTCGAGATTGCACTCCGCCACCGCATCGTCCACGCAGGCGAGTTCCAGAACGCTCAACGCGCCACGCACCTGCGGCGCAAGGTCTTCGATGCTCACGCGCACCAACTCCCAAGCCTCCGCGCGGAAAGCAGGCACATAACGAAACCATGCATTCGACGCATCGGCCAATGGCATCGTCGCGCTGCCCAGACGCAATCTCAAAAAGAATGTACGCGCAGGCGAGCCGTCTGCGGCGCGTGTGCTCCGAAACCAGAAGCGTAACTCCTCGAAGTTTGAAAGGTCTGTGGGCGGGAGCGTGCGGCGCAGTGTGTGGCCGCGCGCGGCGGCTGTCGTGTTGATGCGCGCGCTGATGCCGTCTGCCCCGTAGCGAAACTTATCGGGGTCGTTTGACATGCTGATTTGAGCAGACGCGGTTACACCGTCAGGAGTGAGAGGACTCCAACGGCTGGCATTGTTCATGGCATCGAGGACGAGATGCATCAAACGACTTTCCGCTCGATCCTGATGTGCGGATTGAGGTCTGGTGTGGATTAGGCTCCGAACCCGGATGAGCGGAAGGTCGGGAGTCTATTTTCCCCTCGACGCGAAAAGAAGCGACAAGCCTACCTGTCAGTGTGATTGACGGGCTGCACGACTTTCGCTGAATGAAAGCAGCGAGGTTAAAGACCGATGATAAGTGAACCCACTGTGAGCAGACCGCACAGTAATGAAAACCTTGTGATGGATGACAGAACTTGAAGGGCGGAGCGGATTTCCCGTTCCCTCGAAGGCTCTGTTAGGGAATACGGCTTATATCAAAAACTACCCAACCGTGTAGAGCACGCAGCCTAATCTTATAAACGAGAAAAGTCAACCTCATTCCCTCCTGACCGCTTATCGCTTTGCCGACCGACGGGTGAAACTCTTGGAATTTGAGCGAAGAATAAGCAGTATACAAAATTTAGGTTTCACCTCATTTTGAAGAGAGTCATAAAGGTTAGGTATTCATAAAGTGATGATTAGTGGTAGCGAGATGAACTTCCTCTCCTATGGTATAGGCGCGAACCCTTATGCTTATTCTCTTCACCTTATTAAATTACAATGACTGTTTCCGACTATTTTCGATCATAATAGTATATTGACGTGTGGCGTGGATCAATGTAGAGTTTGCGGCTATGAATACGCCCAATGACTTGATTCCTCTAAGAGAAGCGCGTCACCTGCTTGGCGTCAGCGATAATAAAGTAACTTCCCTCGTTAAAGTCGGACTACTTAAGACTTATACCGACCTGTTGGACAGGCGGAAGAAGCTCGTAAGCCGAGCAGAGGTTGAGGGACTTAAGGTTCCGCGCGCGGAGGCCGCATGAAAACAATCGTACTTGCAAACGCTAAAGGCGGTACGGGTAAAACAACATGTGCCGTAAACCTTTCGGCCTGCCTCGCGCTGCACCACGGGAAACGAGTTCTCGGCATAGACCTCGATCCTCAAGGTAACTTAGGTATCAGCTATGGGGTAGACCCTCGCCAGTTGACGCATACCGCCTACCACATGCTGACTGCCGAATCGCCAGATGTGCGTGAATACATCAGGGAAATCAAGCCGAACCTTCATCTGATACCGAACGCCATTGCACCTGATCTGGAGAACCGACTGGAGGCCAGTCACAATCGAGATTCCCTTCTCCGCTTGAGGCTCCGCCAGATCAAGAATCAATATGATTACGTGATCATCGACACGCCCCCGGCGATGCGGACGGCCACTATGAACGCTATAGTCGCGGCCGACGAAGTGATCGTGGTCGTAGATTGTGGCTTCTATGCCCTCTACGGCCTAACTGATCTAATGCGCCAGATTGCTCGCGTCTCAGACGCCTATGAGAAAGATCAGATAGTAATTCGTGGACTCCTCAACATGTTCAACCGCGGACAGAATCTTGACCGCGACGTTAAAAAAGAAGTCTCTGATTTCTTCGGTGGTTTGATGATCCAGACCATTATTCACAAGAATGTGAAGTTGGCTGAAGCTGCATCCGCTAGCCAATCAATTATTGAGTTCGACTCCAGCGCGCCAGGAGCCTTCGACTTCATTAAGCTGAGCAAGGAGCTACTTGCCGAATATGAGCCAGAAGAAGAAAAGCGGACTGCAACGCGGTCTAAGTGACATTGTAGAGAAACAGACCGCACCTACGCCTGACAAGTCCGAACTCAGCCGCGGACTCATAGTCAGGTTTGCGGACGCGAAAGAACCACCAACCCAGAGTACCCAGAGTACCAATGGTACCCCGCGTACCCTGAGTACCCATCCTGCCCCCATGCGCGACTTTCAGAAAGTTGCCAACTCGATCACGCGTGAGGCCGTGCCTGCCGGAATATTTAAGGGCAAGTGCAAGCAGATATACGATTTCCTCTATTCAAAAACCCGCGGGGCAATTGTACCTTCCAGATCCGCTAAACTAACTAGGCAAGTCATCATGCAAGGTTCTAATGTGGGCTCGACGAAGACATTGTTTCTCAATCTCCGGCATCTGCGCGCCGCCGGACTCATTACATGGACGGAGTGTGAAGGTACACATGGCGGAAACGAATACACGGTCTACCTGCCTGAGGAAGCCCTGAGTACACTGGGTACTCAGGGTACTCAGAGTGCCCCTAGTCACGATCTACCAATAGTACCCAGTGTAGAAAGTACTACGGGTACTCAGGGCTTATCTGCTGCATTATCAACAGTTGCGAAAGATCGTAAAACTCTTATTAAAGACAATGAAAGAATTGATGATGAAGTTGTGCTACTAGGTGAACTTTTTCGTGAACTTGAAAGGGAAGTAATAGGCAAAAATTCTGCATCTCTCCAGCAGTGGCAAGATCTGCGCGAACTATTAGTAACGGAATTGAAGATCGCGTCAGCACGTACGACAGTCTCGAATGTACCGGCATTCCTGACTGAACACTTACGGCGTAGATTGTGGAAAGTGGATAAGCAACGCGCAACTGAAATCGCCGCGGCCGAGCAAGGAAATCAGGCGCAAGCAGTCAGTGACAAAGAGACGCGGAAGTGTCCAGACTGTGCGGGAACAGGCTTCTGGTATCCAGAGGGACCAGACAAAGGTGTCGCCAAGTGCAAACACGCGAAGCTTATCACCAGCCCAGCGGAAAAGGGCTAAACCATACTTAAATGCCTTGGAATTATGTCCCAACGACTTTTTTGAACACGCTTCTCTAGATTTGTTTCACACCAAGTTTCACGTCTACTAATTAACCTCTAACAATAATTAAAAAACGTTGTTTATGTTGGCACAAGATATTTCCGATAATGCTTATTTTACGAAGAACATTCTTGACTATTTTTGA
>Ga0136620_10000405_pt1 | contig 19840 bp, 14 predicted proteins | sample AntDrymUQ4162106_2_FD_104806 | JGI IMG/M metagenome (GOLD analysis project Ga0136620, IMG submission 104806) | Polar desert sand microbial communities from Dry Valleys, Antarctica - metaG UQ416 (21.06) | ecosystem: Environmental > Terrestrial > Soil > Desert | place: Antarctica: Dry Valley... | reverse complement strand
GTGGTTGTAGGCGATGTCCGAGTAGTTCTCCTTCTTGTTGCTCAGATGACCCTGCTGCACGCTGCGAAGCAGCGCGGGGCACTGGTCGTGCGAGCGCGCTGCGATCGGGCTCCCGAACCAGTGGACGCAGACGCCGTCCAGCCGCTCCGGCGGGAGCAGCGTCCGGCGCTTCGCCTTGACGGCGCCCCAGTCGGCCCGCGGAATGATCTCGACGCTCATGTCCCTCTCCTCCAACTCGAACGACTCGAACGACCACCGCAGCTTCACGCTCATCTAAGCACCGGCCCTGACCGGTTTCAACGGTGCTTCGACTCGGGCGCTTGACACGACGGTGACCGCGGCAGGAGCATGGGCACGACGAGAGGGGACGATGGCGAGACGACGACGGCAACCGAAGCGGATCCTCAACTGCATCCCGTCGCCCGAGCGCGAGGACGACTGGAGACTGGACACCGCGGAGGACTCCGGCGTGATCGCCGCTGCGCCGCGAGTCCCGCCCAGGAAGGACCTCCGCGCGGCCTGGTGGAGGATCCAGGATCAGGGCGGCACAGGCTCGTGCGTCGGGTGGGCGACGGCCGACGCGGTGCTGCGCTGGCACTTCGTGAAGTCAGGCCGGATCGCCCGGAACGAGCTGATCTCGCCGCGCTTCCAGTGGATGGCCGCCAAGGAGACCGATGAGTTCAACTCCCGCCCGACGACCTTCGTCGAGGAGGAGGGCACGAGCCTGAAGTCCGCGCTCGACGTCTCGCGCAAGTACGGCGCCGTCAAGGACTCCGTGCTCCCGTGGGGCACGGGGCAGCTGTTCGCAGGCAGCGCGAAGACGTTCTACGCCATCGCCGCGCAGCTGAAGATCAGCATGTACTTCAACCTCGGCCACGAGCTCGAGAACTGGCGGCTCTGGCTGGCCACGAAGGGCCCGATCCTGACCCGGCTCAGCGTCGACTCCACCTGGGACCGCGCGACCGAGACCAAGGGGAAGCTGGACGTCTACCGGCCCGAGACCGCCCACGGCGGGCACGCCGTCGCGCTCGTGGGCTACACGCCCACGACCTTCGTCGTCCGCAACAGCTGGGGCACCGCCTGGGGCGACCGCGGGTTCGCGCACGCCTCGGTCGCCTACGCCCAGGACGCGTTCACCGAGGCCTACGGCGTCGAGGCATAGCTAGCCGGCGCGCGAAGATCCCTAAGAGGCCGCCCGCGGCCTGAAACCCGCTTCACATCAAGTCGCTGAGTTGGCCTCGCAGGCGGTACCAGCTTGACAAGCGGCGCCCGTTCGGACGAAGCTCAGGCTCCTCAGCAGTCCGGCGTCATGCGGCGGCGCTTCGAGTCAGAGGGGGGTGAGCAGTCGCATGACGGAGTCTGTAACCGATCCGCCGCAACCGGTTCCGGTACCGACCGATCCGACGCATTCCTCGCGTACGTCGCGTCGCTCCGCCGGCTGGGTCGACTGCAAGGAGGCGGCCTCCGTCCGCGATCTCTACCGTGAGGGCTACGAGCCGGTGCAGTTCAGCTGGATCAGCCCGAAGCCGATCTGGGAGTCGCGCAACGATCCGATCGCGCGCCTGATCGAGGATCCGACCGACGATGAGCGCCGCCGCTGGGTGGCGGCGATGCGTGCGAAGGGCGTCGATGCAGATCTCGTGGTGCGCCGCTACTCCGAGGCCGACGAGCTCTCGTTCCTCGTCATCGGCGACCCCGGTGAGGGTGACGCCTCCCAGTACCACGTGCTCCGGCCGCTGCGCTCGAAGGCCGGCGGTACTGCGTTCACCTATGTGGTCAGCGACGTGATCTATCCGGCCGGCGACGTCAACGAGTACGAGGACAAGTTCTTCTGGCCCTACCGCGAGCTGCCCGGGCCGATCTACGCGATTCCCGGCAACCACGACTGGTACGACGGCCTGCACGGGTTCATGACCCACTTCTGCCGCGCCGACCCCGACCTGCGGCCGGGGCCGAGAGAGGGCGGCCGGATCCGGCGTGCCCTGCGCAACCTCCTCTGGCGCGAGCCGTCGGAACCCGACCAGCAGGTGCTGGAGCGCGTGGGCAAGCTCCGGCAGGAGCGCTCCGAGCAGCCCGGTCCCTACTTCGCGCTCGACACAGGCCCGCTCCTGATCGTGGGGATCGACACCGGCATCCGCGGCAAGCTCGACCGCGAGCAGGGCGACTGGCTCCGCCGCATCTCGAAGCTGCCCAAGGCGAAGCTGCTCCTGACGGGCAAGCCGCTCGTAGTCGACGCAGGCACGAAGGAGACCGAGATCGAGAGCGGCGGCGGCGTGCGCGCGATCGTCGACGACCCGGAGCACCAGTACATCGCCGTGATCGGCGGCGACATCCACAACTACCAGCGCTACCCGGTGAAGATGCCCGACGGTCGCACGATCCAGCACATCGTCAGCGGGGCCGCGGGGGCGTACACGAAGGCGACGCACAAGATCCCCAAGGCCACTGTGGAGGCTTGCGGCTGCTCCGAGGACGACTTCCGCTGCTACCCGCGCCGCGGCGACTCGCTCGCCGCCTACTCGCGCCTCTACGACCAGCGCTTCGGATTCGATCGGGGCTATCTCGTCGTTCCCTACCAGCAGGCGCCGGCGATCATGAGCCAGCTGCTCGAGGGGAACATCGACCCGACGCGCTCCCAGGACGTCGAGCAGGAGATCACGAAGCAGGCCTGGAAGGCGGCGAAGCGGATCACGAAGTTCCCCGGCAGCGGCGGCCACTTCCACCGGAACTTCTCGGAGCTGCTCGACTGGAACGACCCGCCGCCGCCGCTCTTCAAGAGCTTCCTGCGCCTGAACGTCAAGCGGGGCGAGCTGGAGGTGCAGTGCTTCGCCGCGACCGGCTGTTCCGAGCATGCGGACGACCCGCCGCTCGAGGACTGGATCCGCGGCCGCGAGCAGGCGGACGGCACGTGGGCGTGGGAGGTCCTGCTTGACTGAGAGCTCGGTCTTCCAGCCGCTCCGGTTCCGGAATCTCGAGGTCAAGAACCGCGTCTTCCGCTCCAGCATCTCGGGTCGCTTCGACAACTACGACGGATCGGGCACGGAGGTACGGCTCCGCTGGGATCTGAAGTTCGCCCGCGGCGGCGTGGGCGCGATCATCTCCTCGAACACGCCTGTGCACCCGCGCGGGCTGATCGTCCCCAACTACGCGCACCTCGACGCCGACGACAAGATCCCGTTCTGGCGCGAGCTGGGCCGGCGCTCGCGCGAGTACGGCTGCGCCTACATCGCCCAGATCGCGTACTCGGGCCGGCAGCGCGACATCCCCGGGATCACCTACGCCAAGGGCCTGAGCTCGACGGACAAGTCCGAGCCGATCCACGGCCTCCCGTGCGAGCGGGCGACGGTCGCGCAGATCCGGGAGATCGTCAAGTGCTTCGCGCAGGCGGCGCGCCGGGCGCGGGAGGCGGAGCTCGACGGGATCGAGATCCACGGCTGCAACGGCTACCTGATCACGCAGTTCCTCTCGCCGGCGATCAACGACCGCGAGGACGAGTACGGCGGCTCGCTCGAGAACCGGGCCCGCCTCCCGCTCGAGATCGTGCGCGCGATCAGGCAAGAGGTTGGCGACGACTTCCACGTCCAGTTCAAGCTGAGCGGGGTCGACCACCACGACGCGCTCTTTCCGTGGTGGGGCAAGGGGACGACGATCGAGGACTCGATCCAGGTCGGGCGCTGGCTCGAGGAGGCGGGAGTGGACGGCTTCCACATCTCCTCGGGCAGCGCCTTCCCGCACCCGCGCAACCCGGCCGGCGGCTTCCCGATCGCGGACACGATCCGGGCCTACGACACGATGCTCTCGAGCGGGAAGAACACCTTCCGGAACTATCTGATGTTTCGCACGCCGCCCGTCAACAGGATCTTCAAGTGGGCATGGGAGCGGGCTGGGAAGCGCGACGGGATCGAGGGAATCAACCTGGGCGAGGCACGGCGCTTCAAGGCGGCGGTGTCGGTGCCCGTGCTCTGCGCGGGCGGCTTCCAGACGCACTCGTCGATCGCGCGCGCGATCGACGACGGCTCGGTGGACGGCGTCTCGATCGGGCGGCCGCTGATCGCGAACCCCGAGCTCGTGAACATGTTCGCGGCCGGGTTCGACCGGGCGCCGCGCCCGTGCACGTACTGCAACAAGTGCCTGATCAACTTCATCGAGAACCCGCTCGGCTGCTACGAGGAGAGCCGCTTCGACTCGCGGGAGGAGATGGTGCGCCAGATCCTGTCGGTCTACGAGCCCGAGCCTCAGCACCCCGTCCCATGAGCGTCATCTTCGAACCGCTGCAGCTCGGTGCGCTGACGGTCAAGAATCGCGTCTTCCGCTCCAGCCTCGGCGGCCGCTGGGACAACTACGACGGTTCGGGAACGGACGTCCGCATCAACTGGGAGGTCAAGTTCGCCCGGGGCGGAATCGGCGCGATCATCTCGTCGAACGCGCCGGTACATCGACGCGGCCGCCTCGTGCCCGGCTTCGCCCTGATCGATCGCGACGATCGCATCCCGTTCTTCCGCGAGCTCGGCAAGCGCGTGCACGAGTACGACTGCAAGTACATCGTCCAGCTGAACCACGCAGGGCGGCACCGCGATATCGGCGATCTCGAGTTTCCGAAGGGCGTGAGCTCGACCGACAGGCGCGAGCCGATCCACGGGTTCCCCTGCGATCGCCTGAGCGTCGCCGGGATCCGCGAGCTCGTGGACGCCTTCGCCCAGGGCGCCCGCCGCGCCCGCGAGGCGGGCCTCGACGGGGTCGAGATCGCCGGGGGAAACGGCGTGCTCGTGACGCAGTTCCTCTCCTCGGCAGTCAACGACCGCCGGGACGACTACGGCGGGTCGCTCGAGAATCGGGCACGCTTCCCGCTCGAGATCGTCAAGGCGATTCGCGGGGAGGTCGGCTCCGACTTCTACGTCGGCTTCAAGATCAGCGTCGAGGAGCGGATGAACGAGGTCTTCCCGTGGCTTCGGCGAGGGAACTCGGTCGACGAGTCCGTCCAGATCTGCAAGTGGCTCGAGGAAGCCGGCGTCGATGCGCTGCACATCACAGCGGGGGCCGCCTTCCCCCATCCGCGCAACCCGCCCGGCGCGATGCCCGTGAAGGACTTCGTCAAGTCGTACGACACGATCCTCTCGAGCGGCAGTCACACGCTCCGGAACTACATCGTGTTCCGGACTTGGCCGTTGAGCAGGCTCTTCCAGTGGCAGTGGGAGCGGCCGACTCGTCGCCGCGGGATCGAGGGGATCAACCTCCCCGAGGCTCGCGCCGTCAAGGCGGCGGTCGGGATTCCCGTCCTCTGCGGTGGAGGATTTCAGACGGCGTCCGTGATCGAGCGCGTCATCGAGAGCGGCGCGTGCGATGCGGTGACGATCGCCCGCTCGCTCCTCGCCAACCCGGATCTCGTCCACCTGTTCGAGCAGGGCCACGATCGGCCGCCGAGGCCCTGCACGTACTGCAACAAGTGCCTCGCGAACTTCCTGGAGAACCCGCTCGGCTGTTACGACGAGAGCCGCTACGACTCGCGCGAGGAGATGATCGACGAGATCCTCGCGGTCTACAGGGCAGGCGAGCCGTCTCCCGCATGAGCTTCGATGAGATCTTCACGCCTCTCGAGTTCCGCAACCTGACCGTCAAGAACCGGATCCTGCGCGCGAACGTCGCCGGCCGCTTCGACCACTACGACGGCACGGGCACTCAGGCGCGCATCAACTGGGAGCTGAAGTTCGCCCGCGGCGGCGTCGGGGCGATCGTCTCCTCCTGGTGCGGCGTGCACCGGCGCGGTTTCATCGTGCCGGGGTACGCGTCGCTCGAGAGCGACGAGCGGATCCCCTTCTGGCGCGAGCTCGGCCGGCGAGTCCACGAGCACGACTGCCCCTTCATCCTCCAGCTCGCCTTTGGCGGGCGCCAGCGCGACGTCAACGGGATCGAGTACGCCAAGGGCTGGAGCGCCACGGACGAGCCGGATCCCCTGCACGGGTTCGAGTGCGAGCGGATGACGAAGGCGCAGATCGAGGAGGTGACGGAGTCGTTCGCCGAGGGCGCCCGGCGAGCACGGGACGCGGGTCTCGACGGCGTTGAGATCCACGGCGCGAACGGCTACGTCTTCACGCAGTTCCTCTCCTCGGCGATCAACGACCGCGACGATGAGTACGGCGGCTCGCTCCCGAACCGGGCGCGCTTCCTGCTCGACACGGTGCGGGCGATCCGGGCTCGCGTCGGCGACGACTTCCACGTCCAGGTCAAGCTCAGCACCACCGAGTACGGGAACGCGCTGCTGCCGTGGGTCGGGAAGGGAAACACGATCGAGGACTCGGTGCAGGTGGCCCGCTGGGTCGAGGAGGCCGGGGCGGACGCGATCCACGTGTCGTCCGGCAACACGTTCCCCCACCCCGACAACCCCGCGGGCGGGTTCTCCGCCGCCGACGTCGTCGCGACCTACGACGTGCTGCTCTCGAGCGGCCGCCACACCTTCCGCAACTACCTGCTCTTCCGCACCTGGCCCTTCTCGCGGATCGTCGAGCACCGCGCCCGCCGCAGCCCGGGACGGGTCGAGGGCGCGAACCTCGCCGACGCGGCCGCGGTCAAGGCCGCCGTCTCGATCCCCGTCCTCTGCACGGGCGGGTTCCAGCGAGCCTCGACGATCTCGGCGGCGCTCAGCCGCGGAGACTGCGACGCGGTCACGATCGCGCGCGCGTTGATCGCGACGCCCGACCTCGTGCGGCATTACCGCGGCGGGCACGACGAGCCGCCGAGGCCGTGCACGTACTGCAACAAGTGCCTCTACGCCGTGCTCGAGAGCCCGCTCGGCTGCTACGACGAGCGGCGCTATTCGTCGCGCGAGGCGATGCTCGAGGAAATCCTCTCGGTGTACCGCGACGAGCCGGTGCCCGCAGCGTGACCGGCACTGCGACGCGCTACGGCCGGGCCGAGTTCCTCCCGCGCGAGCAGCGGCAGGGCACGGCGCTCTGCCTCTCCGGCGGTGGCTTCCGGGCCGCGCTCTTCCACCTGGGCGCGCTGCGCCGGCTGAACGAGCTCGGGATCCTCGGTCAGGTGGACACGCTGACGTCGGTGTCCGGCGGGAGCATCTTCGCGGCGCAGCTCGCCACGCACCTCTCGCGCAGCCCGGACGCGTGGCCGGCCGACGGCGGCGTCGTCGTGGGCTGGGAGGAGGGTGTCGCCGTGCCGATGCGGGCCTTCGCCGCGACGAACATCCGCACCCGGCCGGCGCTCCGTGGCCTCCATCCACTGCGCTGGCTCGACCAGAACGCGGCCGTCGACGCGCTGGCCGCGCGCTACGCGAAGGGGCCCGCGCCGGGCGGGTTGGACGAGCTGCCGTCCCGTCCGCGCTTCGTCATCTGCGCGACGGACATGCGCTTCCGCGAGCAGTGGGTCTTCGACTCCGCCGGGCGGATCGGCTCCCGCTCGGCCGGCTACTTCCCGCCCTCTGCCGCCTGGACGCTCGCGCGGGCGGTCGCCGCCTCCTCGTGCGTGCCGGGTCCGTTCCGGGCGATGCGCGTGCGCGACGGCGTCGATGCGCTGAGCGACGGCGCGTACGCGGGCGACGATCGCGAGCGGCTCGTGCGCTCGATCGACCTCGCGGACGGCGGCGTCTACGACAACCTCGGAATCGAGCCCGTGTGGCGCGACCACGCGGTCGTGCTCGTCTCCGACGCGTCGCCCTCGCTGTCCCCGGACCCGCCCATCCGCGCCGTCTGGCGCGCCCTCCGCTTCGCCGTGACCCTGCTCGAGCAGGCGACGGAGGTGCGCAAGCGCTGGCTCCTGTCCAGCTTCATGCGCGGCGACCTGGACGGCGCCTACTGGGGGATCGCGAGCAAGCCCTCGCACTACGAGCTCGACCCCGCGCCGACCTCGTACTCGGACGAGTTCGTCGAGCGCTTCATCGCGCCCGTGCGGATCGACATCGACGCCTTCTCCGAGGGCGAGATCGGCGTGCTCGAGAACCACGGCTATCTGATCGCCGACGCGGCGGTGCGCAGGCACGGCGAGCAGCTCGCCACCGAGGCCGCGCCGCTCGAAGCCCCGCACCCGGCCTGGCTCGACGAGGGCCGCGCGGAACACGCACTGGCCGACAGCGCCACCACCCGCTTCTTCTCCCGCCGGCTCCGGATCTAGGAGGACGACCGTGACCACCACCCCAGCCCCGCCCGCCGCAACCCGCCGCCCCCCGCGGCTCGCCACCCCGATCGAGCACATCCGCTCGCGCTACGACGCCGTCGTCGTCGGCTCGGGCTACGGGGCCTCGATCGCTGCCTCGCGGCTGGCGCGGGCGGGGCAGCGCGTCTGCCTGCTCGAGCGCGGGCGCGAGTTCCAGCCCGGCGAGTACCCCGACACGACCGCCGAGGCGCTGGCGCAGTTCCAGCTCGACAGCGAGCACGGCCACGTGGGGCCGAAGACCGGCCTCTTCGACTTCCGCGCCAACCGCGAGCTCGGCGTCTTCCAGGGCTGCGGCCTCGGCGGTACCTCGCTCGTGAACGCGGGCGTCGTGCTCCCGGCCGAGCAGCGCGTGCTGGAGGACCCCGTCTGGCCGCAGGCGCTCCGAGACGACGCGGCCGGCGGGCTGAAGGACGGCTACGAGCGGGCGTCGGCGATGCTCAGGCCCGCCCCCTACCCGCAAGGCTTTCCGCCGCTCGAGAAGCTCGCCGCGCTCCAGGCCGCGGGAGACCATCTCGGCGAGCGCTTCTACCGGCCGCCGATCAACGTCAACTACGTGGACGGCGTCAACCACGTCGGTGTCCCCCAGCAGGCCTGCCGGCTCTGCGGCGACTGCGTCAGCGGCTGCAACTACGCGGCCAAGAACACGCTGATCATGAACTACCTCCCCGACGCGCGGAACCACGGCGCGGAGATCTACACCCACGCGTGCGTGAGCCACGTCGAGCAGCGCGACGGGCACTGGCTGGTGCACTTCGAGCTCGTCGACTCCGGCCGCGACGTGTTCGACGCGCCCGCCCTCCATGTGGCCGCCGACGTCGTCGTGATCGGCGCGGGGGCGCTCGGCTCGACCGAGATCCTGCTCCGCTCCCGCGAGCGCGGCCTCCCGCTCTCCGACCGGATCGGCGAGCGCTTCAGCGGCAACGGCGACTTCCTCGCCTTCGGCTACAACCTCGACCGGCCCGTCAACGGGATCGGCTTCGGCGACCACGACGTGGGCGAGCTGCCCGCGGTCGGCCCCTGCATCGCCGGCATCGTCGACGTGCGCGAGCAGGAGGAGCTCGGGCAGGGGCTCGTGATCGAGGAGGGCGTGATCCCCGGCGCGATCTCCGTGGTGCTCGCCAAGGTGTTCGGGATCGCGGCGGGCATGGTCGGCCACGACACCGACGAGGGCCTCGCCGACTTCTACCGCGAGCGCAAGCGGGAGCTCGAGACGCTGCTGCACGGCCCTTACGGCGGCGCGCTGCACAACACGATCACCTACCTCGTGATGAGCCACGATGACGCGACCGGGCGGATCGTCCTGCAGGACGACCGGGCGCGCGTCGACTGGCCGGGCGTCGGGCGCAAGCCGATCTTCGAGCGGGTGAGCGGCCTGCTCGAGCAGGCGACGGCGGGGCTCGGCGGCACCTACGTGCGCAACCCGGTCTGGACGGAGCTCCTCGGTCACGACCTCGTCACCGTCCATCCGCTCGGCGGTTGCCCGATGGGCGAGGACGGGACCGGCGGCGTCGTCGACCACGGCGGCCGGGTGTTCGCAGGCGGCGGGAGCGAGGACGTCCACGAAGGCCTCTACGTGCTCGACGGGTCGGTGATCCCGCGCTCGCTCGGCGTCAACCCGCTGTTCACGATCTCCGCGGTCGCCGAGCGCGCCTGTGCCCTTATGGCCCAGGAACGGGGCTGGACGGTCCCGTACGACCTGCCGTCGCGCCCGGCGAAGGCGCCCTCGCCGCCGAAGACGGGGATCCGCTTCACCGAGACGATGAGGGGCTTCTTCTCGACGGCGGTGACGGACGACTTCGCGCGAGCCGACGAGCAGGGCCGGAGGGACGACTCGACCTTCGTCTTCACGCTCACCGTGATCGCCGACGACCTCGACGCGCTGCTCGGCGAGGAGTCGCACGCGGCCCGGATGATCGGCACCGTCGAGGCGCCCGCGCTCTCCGACCGGCCGCTCACGGTCACCGAGGGCGAGTTCAACCTGCTCGTCTCCGACCCGACCGATGCCGGCAGCCGGCGCATGCGCTACCGGATGAAGCTCTCCTCGGTGGAGGGCCACGAGTACTTCTTCGACGGCTACAAGCTCGTGCACGACGACCCGGGGATCGACCAGTGGGCGGACACGACGACGCTCTACGTCACGGTTCACGCGGGCGACAGCTACGCGGGAGACGTCGTCGGCAGGGGGATCCTGCGCATCCGGCCGCAGGACTTCATGCGCCAGATGACGACGATGCAGGTGACGAACGCTCCCGATGCAAAGGCGCGCCTGGCGGCCACCGGCCGCTACGCCGCGTACTTCACGGGCTCGCTGCGCGACGTGTACGGAGCGTTCTAGCGCTCGAGCTCGTCCAGCATCAGCGGGAAGACCTCCTCGCCCGCGTCCTTGCCGATGAAGACGTCGAGGTGCGCGTACCCGGGCAGAACGTGGAGGGCGTGCTTGCCCGGTGCGTGCCCGTCGAGGAAGCGGAACGTCCGCTCCTGGCTCTCCGGCAGGAAGCAGCGGTTGCGGCTGCCGGCGAAGAGGACGAAGCGCGCATCGGTCTGCGGCGGCTGGGCGGCGAAGTCCTGCGGCAGCTCGTCGCGGCCGTCCACGGAGACGAGGTTCCCCTGCCGCACGCAGCGCGACATCTGGCGGAAGAAGCTCATCGGCACCGCCGCGAACTCCCCCTTGATCCACTCGTGCGTCTCGTCGTTCAGATTCTCGTGCCGCCAGAGCGTCGGCCAGCCGGTGCCGTAGGTGAAGCTCGCGACGCGGCAGACGTCGTTGTCGCATTCGTGATGGGTCAGCTTGACGAAAGCGACGAGCGCCTTCGCGCGCAGGTTCGGCGCCTCGATCCCCCACTGCGGGTCGAGGTAGCGCAGGAACGGGCTCACGAGCGGCAGGACGCGCCGGATCTTGAAGCGCGACACGGGCGGGATGACGGTGTGCAGCGACACCGCGTTCGCCACGATCGTCGTCACCTCCGGGAGCAGCCCGGCGACGGCCGACATCATGAAGCTGGTCGAGCCCTGGCAGTGGATGATCGCCTTCAGCTCGTCCGCGCCGGTCTCCGCCAGGACGGTGCGGACCGCTGCCGGGTGGTCGTGGACGGCAGCCTGATCGAGCGTCCACTCGTTCGGGGGGACGTCGATGCTCGCGCGCCAGTTCTCGAGCCAGACGTCGTGTCCACGCGCGAGCAGCGCGTCGACGACGGTCGTGCGGACGGGTGCGTTGAACAGGTTCGCCCGAACACCGGCGCCGTGCACGAGCAGCACGGGCCCGCGCGTCGGCTCCTGCTCGCCGCGGACGTGGACGACGTCCAGCTCGAGGCCGTCGCTCGCGCGGAAGGGGACGACGCGCGTCTCCGACACCGTCTCTGAGGTTGTCTCTGACACCATCTCTGAGGTCGTCTCTGACACTGTCCGGTTATAGCTCACCGCACGCGCACGAGCAGCCCGCGCCCCGCGAAGCCGACGGTTCGGTCGAGGATCGCCAGGTGGCGGGCGCCGGCGAACGGCAGCCCGCGAACGTGCCAGAGCGTCTCGGCGTGCACCCACGCCGCCTGCCGTGCCTCGGTCACCTTCCACATCGCGACCACGTCGTCGAGTCGGCCGAGCACTTCGTCTGCGACGCCGACGAGACCGACTGCGTACTCGTGCTTCACCCGCGCCTCCGTCTCCTCGAGCAGACGGTCGACTCGGCCGAAGTCGGCGTGCTGCGGCGAGCCATGGCGTGGCTCGACCTCGCGCGCGGTGCAGGTCTGGACGAGGGCGACGGGGAGGTCGCGGTTGATGTGGGCGTTCATGCCGGCGAGCGCGAACTGGAGTGGCGCGATCCCCGGCCGCGAGCGGGCGTGGAAGAGCGGCGCCCAGGCATGGGGAACTCGGCCTCGGCCGAGCACGAACGCCGCGAGCGCGCGGAGGTAGAGGTTCGCGAAGGCGACGTCGAGCCAGCGGACGAAGCCGGCGTCCGCGAAGCTGTTCGCCGCGGTCTCGTGGACGGCTTCCGTGACGGCGCGGTAGAGGCGCGTGAAGCAGGCGATCCCGTCCTCGGGCGGCAGCGCCGCCTCGATCGCGAGCATCCGCTCGAGCACGCCTTCGATCCGGGCGGCCGGTGGCGCGCGCAGCACGTTCTCGAGCGTCATCTCGTCCAACCTTAGTTTCGCTCCGGGACGGCAACAGCCGCGCTTGACCCGCGCGGACCGAGGCGCGGATACTCGCGACACGGTGCTTGACTCCGACGATCGCCTGAAGCTCGACTACGACCAGACGACGCAGCTCCTGCGTGCCCTCATGGACGTCCGCTTCAAGCTGCTCGCCTTCGTCCCCACCGTCTCGGGCGCCGCCGTCGCGCTGCTCGGGCGCCCGCGGCCGGCGGCCGAGCTCGTTGGCGTGGGCCTGCTCGGCCTCGTCGCGACGCTCGGGGTATTCGTCTACGAGCTGCGGAACAGCCAGCTGCTCGACGCGCTCGTCCACCGCGCGGGGGAGCTCGAACGCCTGCTGGAGCTCTCGTCCGTGACCGGCTCTCAAGGCGCCGGCGGGCTCTTCCGGGAGCGCCCGCCTCACTCGGTGCGGTTCGCCGGTTTCCTGCCGTCGGTCGGACACGACCGGGGCCTGGCGCTCGTCTATGCGGCCGCGATCGCCGGGTGGTCGTACCTCGTGGCTTGGGGAGTGCGCGTTCGACGTACCGGAGGCGCGCGGCACCGGCGCGGTGGCGGGGGCCGCCGCCGGACTGCTCGTCCTACTGGAGGTCCAGCGTGTCGACAGGCGGCCCGACAAGGCGTGAGCGCGTTCGGATTCCGCGTCCTCCCGCAGCCGGACCTCCTGATCAAGCATCTAGAGTCGAGCCGTGCCCGGTCGACGAACGCTCGCCGTGGCGGCTCTGCTCGCCGCATCGGCGCTCTGCGTCGTCCTGCTCGAAATCCGAGTGCACGAGACTGGGAGCTCCTACTACCGCTTCCTGATCTGGAACCTCACCCTCGCGTGGGTGCCGTTCGTGCTCGCCGTCGCCGCCTACGCCCGGGCACGGCAGCGGGTCGACGTGCTCGTGTGGGTCCTGCTCGTTCCCTGGCTGCTGTTCTTCCCCAACGCGCCGTACCTGCTCACCGACTTCATCCACCTGGACGAGGGCCCGGCGCCGCTCTGGTACGACGCGCTGATGCTCTCGGCGTTCGCCTGGACGGGGCTCATGCTCGGCTTCGGCTCGCTCTATCTCGTCCAGACGATCCTCCGCCGCGCCGTCGGCGACTCGATCGCGTGGGCGGGCGTCCTCGGCGCCCTCGCGCTCGCGAGCCTCGGCGTCTTCATCGGGCGGTTCATCCGCTTCAACAGCTGGGACGCGCTCCTGCACCCGATGCGGGTCGCCGAGGTGATCCGGGAGCAGCTCGGGTCGGTTCCGCTGCGGACGGCGGAGGGGCTGGTCGCGCTGACCGCCTTCCTGGGCGTCGGCTACCTCGTCGTCTACAGCTTCGCGGACCTGCGGCTCGAGCTCGATCGAGATCAGACGTCCGGGTCACGCCGGCGGAAGTAGCCGCGCGCGTTCATCGTCATCACGACCGCACCGTCCTGGTTCAGGACCTCGCTCGTCGTGAAGACGGTGCCGCGGTCCGAGCGCTTCGAGGAGGGCTCCACCGCCGTCACGGTCACGCGCCCTGTCAGGCGGTCGCCCGGCCGCACCGGGGCCGTCCAGCGCAGCTCCTCGACTCCGGGTGAGCCCATCGACGCCGCGTCGAGCAGGATCGAGCGCACGAACAGGCCCATGAAGAGCGCGGCGGTGTGCCATCCGCTGGCGATCAGCCCGCCGTAGGGACCGTCCTCGGCCGCCACCTCGTCGACGTGGAACGGCTGCGGGTCGTAGCGGCGCGCGAACTCGACGATCTCCTCGCGCGTCACGCTCACCGTGCCCACGTCGGTCGTCTCCCCGACCGCGAAGTCCTCCCAATGGCGCATGGGTGCGAACCTACACGCGCGTCCAGCGACACACGCCGACCACGTGCTCCAGCCGCTCGAAACCGAGCGACTCGTACAGACCCAGCGCGTGGTAGCCCACGTCGGCGACAATGACGAAGCGCTCGGCCGCGTGGGCCTCAGCGGAGTGGCGCGCCGCCTCCACGACGAGCCGCGAGCAGATCCCACGCCGGCGGAACGCGAGTGCCGTGTCCACCGCCTGGAAGCGACCCCGGCCTCCGGTGACGACGATGCCGCAGCTCGCCGCCAGCTCGCCGCCGGCCGGGTCGATCGCGATGTACCACGCGCCGCAGCCCGCGCGGAAGAGGCCCCGCCGGTCGTCGAGGCGTGCGCGGGCGAACGAGCGAAAGCTCTCCTCGTCGTGGCCCTCGTCGCGGCTCGCCACCTGTAGCTCGACGACCGCGCTCCACAGCTGCTCGTCCGCGCCGGCGGCTGGGTCGAGCGCCTGGATGACGACCTCGCGATTCTCGCGCGGATGTGGCTGCACCCGACCCTTGGCGGCGACGAGCCCGATGCTCTCCTCGATGTCGTACCCACGCGCAACGAACTCCTCCTGAGCGGCACCGGCGACGCCTTCGGTCTGATCCCAGGCGAAGGTGCGGTGCTCGGCGCGCGGCTCGTCGGCGAATTCGGCCTCGAACAGTTTCTCCCAACGCGTCCCGTCGCCGGCGCGGGGAGGCTCGTCGAACAGCAGGAGGTTGCCCCAGTAGAAGGTGGGATTGCTCGGCGACCGAATCAGCAGGTACCCGTCGCGCCGCTCGACGACCCGATCGGGCGGCAGCGTGTCGAGGTCGGTCGCCCACACGAGCGACCGCGGGACGGGTGTGGCGTTGCTCTCCGTCTGCACGGATGAAGCGTACGTCGGGGTTTGCGCCTGCGGGCGTCGGTGCAGAAGCTTTGGATGTTCCGCCTCCGTAACCTCGTGCTCCTGTGGGTGGGCCGCAAGCTGTGGGCGGCCGCTCGGCCCGCCGTGCAGCGGCGGTTGCGTCGACGGCGCACTCCGTCCTCCTAGCGGGCCTCCCTTTGCCCCAGCCGTCGCCTCCTAACAGGATCCTTACGATCCGATAGGCGGGTTTTCGGCCCGGGCGGCGTCCCTACCTCTGCAGCACCACGTGTACGGGGGAGAGGCGCTCGCTCTGCGCTCCCGCCTTCGAGGCGAGGAGCAGCACGGGCACGCCCCGTGCCGTCGGATCCGGTTCGGCCTTGCCCGCGGCGTGTCGGAGCGATTATCCTCGGCGGGTGGAGCAGACGAAGTTCCTGCTCGCTGAATCGCAGCTCCCCCGGCGCTGGTACAACGTCGTCGCCGACATGCCGAACCCGCCGCAGCCCGTGCTGCATCCGGGTACCGGCGAGCCGGTCGGGCCGGACGACCTCGCGCCCCTCTTCCCGATGGCCCTGATCCTCCAGGAGGTCAGCGAGGAGGCGGAGATCTCGATTCCCGAGGAGATCCTCGACCTCTACCGGCTCTGGCGCCCGACGCCGCTCTACCGGGCTCACCGGCTCGAACGGGTGGTAGGAACGAGGTCGCGCATCTTCTACAAGTACGAGGGCGTCAGCCCACCCGGCAGCCACAAGCCGAACACCGCCGTGGCACAGGCGTACTACAACAAGCAGGAGGGCCGGACGCGGCTCTCGACCGAGACGGGTGCCGGTCAGTGGGGGAGCGCACTCGCCTTCGCGTGCAAGCTGATCGGCCTCGAGTGCAAGGTGTACATGGTTCGCATCTCGTACGACCAGAAGCCGTTCCGACGCTCGATGATTCAGCTCTGGGGTGCGGAGATCGTCGCGAGCCCGTCGCAGGACACGCAGAGTGGGCGAGCGGTGCTCGAGGAGTTTCCGGACACGCCGGGCAGCCTCGGGATCGCGATCTCGGAGGCCGTCGAGGACGCGGCGCAGCGCGACGACACCTCCTACTCGCTCGGCAGCGTGCTCAATCACGTGCTCATGCATCAGACGGTGATCGGCCAGGAGGCGATCGCGCAGATGGAGCTTGCCGGCGCCTTCCCCGACGTCGTCGTCGGTTGCGTCGGCGGCGGCTCGAACTTCGCCGGGCTGGCGTTTCCGTTCATCCGCGAGAAGATCGCCGGCCGCGAGCTCGACGTGCTCGCCTGCGAGCCCGCGGCGTGCCCGACGCTGACGCGCGGCCTGTTCGCGTACGACTTCGGAGACACGAGCAAGCTGACGCCGCTCGTGCCGATGCATACGCTCGGGCACGACTTCGTGCCGGCGCCGATCCATGCGGGCGGCCTCCGCTACCACGGCGTTGCGCCGTTGATCTCGCAGCTCGTGCAGGACGGGCTCGTCCGGGCGGAGGCCTACCTCCAGAGCGACGTGTTCGCCTCGGCCATCCTCTTTGCGAACAGCGAGGGGATCATCCCGGCCCCCGAGTCCTCGCACGCCATCCACGGCGCGCTCGAGACTGCCCGGCAGGCTGACGAGGCGGGGGAGCAGCGGACGATCCTCTTCAACCTCTCCGGCCACGGCCATTTCGACATGGCCGCGTACGACAACTACCTGGGCGGAAAGCTCGAGGACGTCGCGCTCGACGAGGACGAGATCGAGCGCGCCCTGCGCGCGATCGAGGGACTGCCGACGCCGACGATCGGGTGACGCGCGGGAGGGTCCGGCCCTCAGGCGACGCGGAAACGAGAGAGGGCCGCCCAGGGGCGGCCCTCTCTTCCGAGTGGAGCAGGGGTGGCTAGAGGCCGCCGCCGGGCTGCGTGACGCCGTTCACCGTCAGCCGGTACGGCGCGTACTGCGTGCTCGTCTCCGTCGGATCGTCGTAGAAGACGATCGCGCCGACGAAGTCGGCCTTCTTGTCGATGTACTTCTGCACGTTCGCCTTGCCGCTGAGCGCGAAGTCGCTCGTGAGCGGCAGGCGCTTGACCGTGATCTTGCCCTTGCTCGTGTCGATGCTGAGGATCGTCACGGTGAAGCCGGCGACCGTGAACGGGCGCACTTCCGTGAACGATTGCCAGCCGGCGAGCGTGGAGCCGTCGCTGATCGTGGTGGTGCCGACCTTCACGTCGTCGACCCAGGCACCCGGTGGCACCGCCGCCGACTCCCCGAGGGCGGCTGGATCGTTGAACGTGCGGAAGGCCAGCAGGACGGTCTTGCCGGCGTAGGCCGCAAGGCTGCAGGTCTGCGGCTTCCAACCGCCCGAGTAGCCCGTGAAGCCCGGCACGTTCTCCTTCGCCGTGGGCAGGGCGTCAGGGTTGGTCGTGGTCGTCGTGTCCGTGCAGGTCAGGCTGCTGTAGGTGCTGCCGCCGTCCGTGGAGATCTGGGTGAACAGGAAGTCCCAGCCCAGCTCCTGGTTCCAGAGGGCGTCGAACGTCAGCACTGCCCCGGCACCGGCCGGGACGGTGGTCTGGCGAACGATCGCCTCGTCCCGGTTGTTCGCCGCGCCCGAGTAGAGCGCGGGATCGTTGGGAGCGCTGAACGGCGGGTTCGGATCGACCGTCCAGGCCACCGGGCGTGCCGGCAGGGTCGTCGACCCCTGGAAGGAGAGCGAGTCGATCTGGCCGCCGCTCAAGGGCTGGCCCGCTGCGTTGCGCAACTGGACGTAGTCGGCTCCGTTCGGAGGCGCTCCGGCCGTGTCGTAGGCGTGCGGAGTCGCCCAGTTGATCATCGCGTCGAGCGTGGGCGTGGTGAAGAGCCGCTCGGCGTAGGGCCCGATGATCCGGGATCCGTCGTCGATGTGCCCGTCGACGGCGACCATCAGCGACCAGTTGTGGAGGATCTCCTGCGCGGAGACCTTGCTGTTCTCGCCCGCGAGCGCCTCCTGGAGGCCGGCCAGCCCGTTGGCGTCGCCGACGTGAAGCGCCGTCATGAAGTCGGTGCCGTACTGGCCGTGCAGGTACTCCATCAGCGTGTACGCGGCGCCGTAGTCGCACAGGATCTCGCCGGGGCCCTGGTCCTCCCAGAGCGTCAGCGAGTTCTCGGGACCGCCCCCGCGCGGGTTCGGGTTCGCGGGAGTCTGCGTCCCGAGCCAGCCGAGGAAGCACTGGACATGCGAGTCGAAGCCGACCTCCGTGATCGGCGTGGCCGGATTCACGTAGCCGGTCAGCGTCTGCGCCCAGTCGGAGAGACCCTCGTTGATCCAGTTGGTCTCGTCGCCGTCCTCGTAGCCCTCGAGCAGGTGCTGGTACTCGTGTGCGAAGACGCCCTCGTAGAGGAACGGGCGCGCCGGCGCGCTCGTGCAGTTGTTGCCCGGAACCGGCTCGTGCGGCGGCGTCGCCCCGGTCCGGTGGAGCCAGTCGAACGCGTCGATGCTCATGATGTTCCGGTCGAACAGCTCGTTCAGCTGCGACGAGAAGAAGCCCGCGATGTACGAGTGTCCCTGCGTGTTGTTCAGGTCGTAGAAGTTGTCGTCGCGGACGTTGTCGATCAAGACGACGGTGTTGTCACCCTCGCCGCCCGGATGGAACGGCGCTCCGAGCAGCGCATGCGAGCCGTCCCGATCGGGCGCGATGCTGAACGCCTCCGACTCCTTCGGCAGGATGTTCGTGTCGAACTCCTCGATCAGGTACTGAACCTGGGCGTCGGTGATCTGCGTGCGGACGCCGTTCCGGCAGTCGCCGGCCTGGAAGTCGGTCCCCGACGCCGTGACGCCGTTGACGGTGCGGTTCAGTTCGCTCGCGACCCACACCTCGATGTGGTCGCCGATTCCGCGGAGCGTGTATGTCTTGCGGTAGAACGTGCCGGCGACGTCGTCCAGGCCGACCCAGTTGCGCGTCTCGCCGACGACGGCCGGATGGGAGAGGAAGCTGCGCCCGCTCTGCCGGGTCTTCGTGCTGGACGTCGACACCGCTGATGCTTTCGTCCCGTTGCTTGTCGCTGTCGCATTGCGGGTCGCAACGGCGCCCGTGCCCATCAGTACCGGTAGATCCTGGCTGTTGAGCCTTGGCGTGACGTCGTACGTGTCGTCCGCCGTGTTGACCGTGTTCGCTGCCGGCCCCGCCGCAGTGCTCGTGCCCGGCAGCAGCAGCGCCATCGCCGCGACGCACGCCACCAGCGCGAGCAGAATCGTTCTCCTCATCCCCCACCCCTTCGTCGTCGGCGCGGCGCCGCTTCGGCCGCGCTTATTCTTGGACGGGCGGAGTATGATCAGTTCCGACTTTCGGTGGTCGGCATACTTCCAGGCGTGCTGCTCATTGCGCTGCTCTCCCTCTTCGCGCTGCTGGTGACGGGTGCGCCCGCGTCCACCACGCCTGCAGCTTCGCCTGCTCTCGAGCCGCTGTCGCTGACGCCGCTCGCGCTTCGAGGCACCGGCTTCGCGCCCGGCGAGGCGGTTCGGGTCGATCTCCTGCGGGGCCGCGGCAGGAAGCGGACGGTTACGGCTGCACGCGCGACTGCGGCCGGCAGCTTCCGGGTGCGGTACGGGCTCGTCGCGCTCGAGCCGTGCAGCGGGTTCATCCTTGCAACGGCCACGGGCTCGAGCGGCAGCCGCGCGACCTGGAAACGCGCGTGTCGGCCACCGCACGAGCAGCCGCCGTCCCTGCGCTAGGGCGGAGTCTCCGCAGACATTGTCGGCTCGCCGGGGTCTTGAGGGGCCGGCGGTGGGGGAGTAGATTCGTCTCGACATCGAGGAAAGGGAATCATGCGGCGCCGAGCGGTGGCCGCGGCGGCTGTCCTCGGCGTCACCGAGCCGTTCTCGTGCGGGATCGGCGGCGGCGGCTTCATGGTCATCTACGACGCGGACAGCGGCGAGGTGACGACGATCGACGGTCGCGAGAGC
>Ga0136620_10000403_pt1 | contig 19871 bp, 15 predicted proteins | sample AntDrymUQ4162106_2_FD_104806 | JGI IMG/M metagenome (GOLD analysis project Ga0136620, IMG submission 104806) | Polar desert sand microbial communities from Dry Valleys, Antarctica - metaG UQ416 (21.06) | ecosystem: Environmental > Terrestrial > Soil > Desert | place: Antarctica: Dry Valley... | reverse complement strand
TTGTCGCGCCGGCCGTGCCGCCGAGCGTGACGTCGCCCGTCGCGAAGTTGGTCGTCGACTCGCTGAAGACGACCGTGAAGTTGGTCGGAGAACCGGTCGTCGGATCTGCCTGCCCGGAAGCCTGGTTGATCGTGACAGTCGGCCCGGTCGTGTCCACGACAAAGAGGTCGATGGTGAAGCCGCGGGTCGGCTGGTCCCTGGGCGTGAGCTTAATCTTCCAGGTGCCGGGGTTGTTCGCGAAGCTCGAGCTCGCGTCGAGGCATGTGGCGTCGTAATTCACGTTCTGGTTCCACTGATCGCCCGTCGCCGTCGCGTTCGGCGGGAACTGGAGGAAGCTGCCGGCCGTATCGGGGAGCCTGCCGCTCGCAGCCGCGTTGGGGCGATCGCTGCCGCCGAGGTTCTGACACGCGACGGAACCGTTCGGCTTGATCCAGGTGACCTCGGCGTCGGAGTGGCCCGGGATGAAGCCGTTGGCGACGACAAAGATCGTGTCGCCCGCGGCAAAGGTCGTCTTCTCCGTCGTCAACGCCGAGCTCGAGTAGACCTTGACCTCCGCGACGCTGAATCCAAGGGTGTTGTCGGAGTCCTCGGTGCGTGAACCCGTCATGCAGTTGCTCGTGTCCCACTCGTGGACGACCCACCTCCACTGCTGCGTCGCCGCCCCGGAGGCCGTGGTCGGCGTGAACGAGTCGCCCGAGGGCGCCGTCGAGCCGGTGCGACACGGGCCCAGGTAGACGGGCGTGCCGGCTTGGTTGAAGAGCTCGAACTTGTGACCGCGGGTCGTCGTCGCGCTGTTGCCGCGGACGTAGATGGTCTGGCCAACCGCACCCACGTCCGTCTGGAAGGCGAAGGTCGGGCTGGAGGAGACGTCCTCCACGCGGATCCGTACACCGCTTGCGGCGACGTACGGACCGACGAACGGGCCGCCGCCGCCGACGGGCGCGGCGCCCGCGGGCTGCACGGAGTCGCTCGAGGTGTCCACGATCGCGCGGTCGAGGCTCACGCGGCCGTTGCCGGTCTGCTCCGGCGTGCCGGCGGCCTCTGCGGTCCCGGCGAGCCGGGAGACGATTACGCCGTTCGAGGCGCCGACGGACGAGGCGCGCAGGAGCGCGGCCGAGCCGGCGACGATCGCGGCCGAGGCGGAGGTGCCGCTGGTCTCGCCGTAGCCGCCGCCGGCGGTCGTCGAGAGGACGCTCTCACCGGGAGCGGCGAGGAAGGTGGCGGGGCCGTAGTTCGACGTCGAGCTCAGAGAGTCGGTCAGGCCGGTGCTCGAGACGCCGATGACGCCTCGGTCGCCGGCCGGGAACGTCGGCTCGCTCGAAGCGTTGTTGCCGGTCGCCGCGACGAGCACGACGTCCTGCGACCACGCGTAGTCGATCGCGGCCTGGAGCGACTCCGAGAAGCCGGGGTTCGAGAAGGACATGAGGATGACGTCGGCGCCGTGATCGGCGGCCCAGACGACTCCCTCGATGATGTCGCTGTCGGCGCCGGTGCCGTCGGCGCCGAGGACCGTGACGGGCATGACCTTGACGCCGGCGTAGCCGACGCCGGCAATGCCCTCGCCGTTGCCGGTCTCGGCGGCGACGATGCCGGCCATCTTGGTGCCGTGGCCGTTCGGGTCGCTCGTCGCGCTGCCGCCCAGGATGGAGGTGCCGGCGACAAGGTTGCCGTCGAGGTCGGGATGCGCGGCGTCGACGCCGGTGTCGAGGATCGCGACGGTGGCGGAGCCGGTCGGGGTGACGGCGTCACGGGCGGCCTCCCAGCCGATGCGCGGCAGCGCCCACTGGTCGGCGAAGCTCGGGTCGCTCGGAGCCGCGGCGACGCCACGCTCCTGGTCGGCGTCCACGCGGGAGACGCTCGCGTCGGCCTCGAGAGCCGCGGCGGCGGTCGCGCTCGGAAGGGTGACGGAGTACATGCGGAGCGGCGCGATGTGCGAGCCGACGGTCGCGTCGACGGAGGCGAGGAGGTCACGCGCGGCGGAGTCGGACGTCCCGGGGGAGAACGTCACGATGTACGAATCGAGAACGGAGCTCTGCTCCGAAGTGGGACTCGTGGCGGAGGTGGATTCGTCGGTCTGCGCCTGCGCGCCGGAGGTGAGGGCACCCATGACGACAACGACCAGCAGCGCCAGCCCGATCCTGGCTGTCCCGTAAACGCTGGAGCGTGCGCGGGTGCCGCGCTTGGAGAACCTCATGCCGGTGACCCCTTCCGTTGCCGCAGTGTCGAGTTGAAAGGCGGGCCGGCGGGCGCCGGAGCCGAGCGCGAGAAATGGAAACGCCGCCACGAGGGCGGCGAAGATCGAGAAGAGGAAGCTGAGCGCGCGAGGCCGCAAGGCTGTCGCTGTCACGGGTACGTCGTCAGAAGAATTCGTGCGCGCGCCGTTCGGCAGGCCGCCGCCCATCACCATCCGCATGTCTCATTTCCCCCTGGGAGCCGCAGTACGTTTCGCGTCGACCTCGGAGCAGACGCGTCGAGAGATCCAAGCCTGGCAGCTTCGTGCGGAACCTAAATGGGCCGTACGGCCCATCTTCATCGCGCGTCCGGCCTACCCCCTTCGGGTGAGAGGCCATACCCCCCACCATGGGTGATCCAACGCCGCCGGTACTACCCTGGAGCGTGGGAGCGGCTCCCGCGGACGATGCGGAAGCGCGCGATCGTCTCCGCCACGCCAGCGGCGAGCGGCTTCGTCTGGAGCGGGCCGAGGCTCTCCTCCAGCGCGCGCGACTCGAGCTGCGCCGGGAAGGGCAGCGAGGTTTCTGCGTCCCACGTGATCCGGCCGGCGACCGCCGGTGCGGCCGCCTCGATCGCGGCGACCACCTCGCTCAGCTCAGCGCGGACGCCGGGGAAGTTCGCCACGATGGAGCCGGAGGAGCAGGCGGCCGCGCGCACGAAGGCGCGGCCGACGTCGGGTGCGTAGTCGTACTGCGCGGCGCCGCCGTAGGCGATCTCGAAGCCCTCGCCGCGCGCCGCGGCGGCCATCGCCAGCGTGGGCCCGGCCGTCAGCCCCTGGTCGCGGCCCGGGCCGTAGACGACGTACGGGCGGATCCCGATCGACGGCACGCGGCTCTCCGACCGGTACAGCCGCGCCGTGCCCTCGTTGGCGAGCTTGTAGACGCCGTACAGCGTGGCGGGCGAACGGCCGCCGGACTCGGGGGCCGGCGAGGGATCGTCCGGCCCGTAGACCGCGGCGGAGCTCGCGTAGGCAAGGCCGGGAATCCGCTCGAGCCGGGCCTTCACCGCCTCGAAGACGTTGACCGTCCCGACCACGTTCACCCGCGCGCCGAGCACCGGATCGGCGCGGCAGAAGGGCACCTGCAGCGCGGCGAGGTGGACGACCCGCGTGATCTCGTGCTCGTCGAGGGCGCGGCCGAGCGCGTCGAGGTCGGTGACGTCACCGCGTACGAGCGTCAGCCGCGCGAGCTCCTCCGGCGAGAGCACGAGGCGCAGCCGCTGGTCGGCGTCGCCGAGGTCGTAGCCGACGGGCTCGTCCCCGTCGTCGAGGATCGCCTTCACCGCCCAGGCTCCCACGCAGCCGAGCGCGCCGGTGACGAGCACCCGCTCGCGCCCGGCGATCCCGCTCACCAGTCCCCCACGCTGCCGTCGGAGTAGAAGACCCGTTGCGGGAGCTCGGGCTCGAAGGGGTGCGCGCGCACGGCATCGAGGTCGATCTCCAAGCCCAGGCCCGGCTGCTCGCTGGGATAGGCGAGCATTCCGGCCGGATCGATGCGGTGCGACTCGGTCACGACCTCGGAGCGCCACGGCACGTCGGCCGTCACCGCCTCGCAGATCACGTACGAGGGCGTTGCCAGGCCGAGCTCGATCGACGCCGCCGTGGAGACCGGCCCCTGCGGGTTGTGCGGCGCGAGCGCGACCCGGTAGGCGTCGGCGAGCGCCGCGATCCGACGCGCCTCGGTGAGCCCGCCGCAGTGCGTGATGTCGGGTTGCAGGACGCTGCAGGCGCCCTTCTCCAGCAGCTCCCGGAAACCGTGGATCCCCGTGAGCCGCTCGCCGGTCGCGATCGGGGTCGTGACCGAGTGCTGGATCGCGGCGAGGTCGTCGGCGCGCTCCGGCCAGCACGGTTCCTCGAGCCAGTAGAGGCCGAACGGCTCGAGCGCCGCGGCGAAGCGGTGGCCCATGCGCGGGCTCGGGCGCGCATGGCAGTCGACCATCAGGTCGACCTCGTCCCCGACGGCCTCACGCATCACGGCCACGCAGCGCTCGGCGTGGCGGACGGGCGCGAGACCCTCGAGCGGCATCGTCGGCGGCACCGCCATCGCCTTGAACGCCGTGAAGCCCTCCTCGACCATCGCGGTCGCGAGCTCGGCGAAGCGCTGCGGCTCGCCCGAGCCGTAGAAGTCCTCCATCCGGCCGCCGCCGAGGTGGCCGTAGAGACGGACATGGTCGCGGACGCGCCCGCCCCAGAGACGGTGACAGGGAACGCCGTGCACCTTGCCCAGGATGTCCCAGAGCGCGATGTCGATTCCGGACAACGCCGTGCCGCGCACGATGTCGTTGCCGTGCCAGAAGTGCTGGCGGAACATCGACTGCCAGAGGTACTCGATCCGCGTCGGGTCCTCGCCGACGACGAGCTCCGCGAGATCCTCGATCGCGCCCACGACCGCCCGCGTGTGCCACTCGAGCGTCGCCTCGCCCCACCCGTGCAGCCCCGGCTCGTCGGTGAGCACGCGCACGAAGATCCAGTTGCGCATGCGCGCGTTGCAGACGTGTGCCTCCACGGCGACGATCTTCATGCGAGACCCCTGACCAGCGCGACGCTCTCGTCGACGAGCCGGTCGACCTCGCCGCGGTCGACGTTGGAGTTCGTGATCCCGTACGCCCAGCGGTACCGCTCCTGGTCGAGCAGGTCGTCGAGCGCGACACCGTCGAGCAGATCGAGGTCCTCGCTCGCCGGCAGGTAGCCCGCGTAGTCGTTCGAGTAGCCGAGCACGAAGGTGGTCTCGAACGGGCTGCCGGACCGGATTCGCTGCCCCGGCTCGTTGAAGAGCTCGAACGGGCTCGCGGCGATCGCGGCGCCGCCGATCCGCAGCGCCTGGAGCTCGGCGCGGATCGGAGTGTCGGCACGCTCGATCATGTCGGCGTACATCGCGAGCGCCCCCAACTGGTAGCCGAGCGGGAAGTCCTGCGCGGACGTCGCGGTGTGCATGTCCTCGGCCCAGACCTCTGGAACGTCCGGCGCCGGCTGGTGCGCGAGCTCGGCGCGCCGCGACTCGACCTCGTCGAGGCTCCACCGAATCCGCCGGCGACGCAGCTCGACGGTCGTCGAGGCTGCGCCGAGCTCCACCTCGTCGCTCGTCGCGATTCCCGGCAGCGTCTCGAGCACCGCCTTCGCGACGGCGCGGCCGAGCTCGTCGCGCGCCTCGAAGTTGTGTCGACGCGCGTCGCGGTTCCCGAACCAGTAGTCCCAGGCGGCGACGTCGCCGGCGGCTCCGGAGAGGAAGAGGCACTCGGTGCCCGGCGCCTCCGCTTCGACCGCCTCGCGCAGCGGGCCGGGGAAGTCGGCGTTCCAGAGCGTCGTCTCACCGCCGATCAGGGTCGCGTGGCACGCGATGCTCGCGATGACGGCGAGCGGGGCGCCATCGGCCTCGTCGACCCGGAGCACCGGCACGGAATCGTCGACCGGCCGCTCGCGGCGGACGCGGTTGACCGTGATCCCGGGCGCGCGGCCCGTGCCCCAGCCGACGCGCGCCGGCCTGCGGTTCCGCCAGGCGGCATAGACCGCGCCCGCGAGCTGCTCCTCCACGAGCTCGACGTAGCGCTCGAACGCGGGCGCGTCGGCGAGGCCGGCGACCGACGAGCCGCGCGAGCTGCTGGGCGCGCTGTGGTTGTGGGCCGCGTTCACGAGCACGGCTTCGGGCGGGATCCCGGTCAGCTCGCGGACCCGCTCGCGGACGCTTGCCGTGAGATCCGCGCCGGCGAAGACGAGGTCGACGGCGACGATCGCGAGCGGCGTGTCCCCGTCGTCGAGGACGAGCGCCTGGCCGAGCATGGGGTCGTGGACGCCGGTCGCGAGCGCGCTGCGCGCAGACCAGCAGCCGACAGGGAGCCCGCAGGGCGGGGTGACGTCGGCGCGCGCGACACCGGCGACGAGGCTCAAGCGAGCTCCGACAGGTCGGCCTGGCGGGCGATCACGACCACGTTGTCGCCCTGATCGGTGGTCGCGATCGCCCGGACGACGCAGACGACGCCGTCTGTGAGCGCCACGATCGGCTCCGGCTCGAGCTGCGGACGCTCGAGCGAGTGCATCCGGCCGACGACATCGCCCGCGCGCACGCGCTGGCCGAGGTCGACGAGCGTCTCGAAGAGGCCGGAGACGGGTGCGAGCAGGTAGTTGTCCGCCTCCGTCGCCAGCAGGAGCGTCGGCGGCGGCAGGCCGAGCGACTCGCGCGTCTCGACCTCGCCCTCGAGCACGCCGAACCGGCGCAGCACGTTCGCGAGGCCACTCCGCGCGAGCCGGTGGATCGCGGCGGTGACGTGACCGCCGCCCCCGAGCTCGGTGGAGACGACGATCTTCCCCTGCCGCTCCGCCTCGCCGACCAGCAGCCCCGTGCCGGCGATGTCGATATAGACGCAGCACCAGTCCGCGTTCCACGCGAGCATCCCGTCGGTCATCTGTCGCCGCTGCTCCGCGTCGTCGACCCAGTGCATCTCCGACCAGGGCAGGCAGAGGCCGGTACGCCCGCCGCTGTGGATGTCGACCACGATGTCGACGCGCGGAAAGAGCTCGCTCGAGAGGTAGTGCGCGAGCTGCTCGTCGGGCGGGCCCGTGGGCGAGCCGGGGAAGGACCGGTTCAGGTTCGCGCCCGACGGCCAGAGGCGCGTGTACGAGCGGGAGGCTTCCGGCGAGAGGCACGGGATCACGATCACGCGGCCGGTCACCTGCTCGGGCCGCAACTCGCGGGCCAGGTTGAGCGCGGCCACCTGGCCCTCCGGCTCGTCCCCGTGCACGCCGCCGAGCACGAGCGCCGTCGGCCCTTCTCCGTTGCGCACGCTCACGATCGGGATCCACAGAGTCGACCAGCCGCTCTGGTTCGAGGAGCGCGGCAGTTGCAGCGCCCCGAACTGCTTTCCCGGAGCCTCGAGATCGAGCGTGCAGGTGAGAGGAGAGGCGTGCACCGACTCTACGCGATTCTATTGGATTGTTGACAATTTCGCTATGATCGACAATCGCTGCCGAGCCCGGCCGCGCGCGCGAAGTCGAGGGAGAGCGGGTGCAGATCACCGACGTCGAGGCCGTCGTCCTGCGGCAGGCAGCAGTGGACGAGGGCATCGCGGACGGCAGCCAGGACGACCTCGTCATCCTCGTCTCCACCGACGAGGGGATCACGGGCATCGGCGAGGTCGACTCGGCGCCCGAGGCGGTCCAGGCGCTCGTCCACCAGCGCGGCTCGCACGCCGTCGCGACCGGCCTGCGCGACGCGCTCATCGGCGAGGACCCGCTCGACGTGGAGCGGCTCTGGGAGCGCATGTACCGCAGCGTCATCTACGTCGGCCGGCGCGGGATCGCGATCCACGCGATCAGCGGAATCGACATCGCCCTTTGGGACATCAAGGGCAAGGCGCTCGGCCAGCCGGTCTGCGAGCTGCTCGGCACGCCTGTCCGCGACCGCGTCCGCGCCTACGCGTCGATGCTGATGCCGGACACGCCCGAGGAGACGTCCGAGCGCGTCGCCGCGCTGTGCGACCAGGGCTTCACCGCGGTCAAGCTGGGCTGGGGGCCGCTCGGCCGCGACGCAGACCACGACGTGAAGCTCGCAGCGGCCGCGAAGGATGCCGCCGGTGACGGCGTCGAGATCATGATCGACGCGGGGCTCGGCTACGTCGCCGACGCCGCCACCGCGATCCGCGTGGCACGAGAGCTCGAGCAGCTCGGCGTCTACTGGCTCGAGGAGCCGTTCGAGCCGGACGAGTACGAGGCCTATGCGGAGCTCGCCGACAGCGTCGAGATCACCGTCGCCGCCGGCGAGCAGGACGTGACGCGCTGGGGCTTTCGCGAGCTGATCGAGCGCGGCCACGTCGACCTCGTGCAGCCCGACGTGACCCGCTGCGGCGGGATCACCGAGACGCTGCGCATTGCCGAGCTCGCCCGCGAGCACGGGGTCCCGACCGTCCCGCACGCCTGGAAGAGCGGGATCATCAAGGCCGCGTCGCTGCACGTGAACGCGGTGCTCCCCGACGCGCTCTTCCAGGAGTACTGCGTGGCGGACACCGAGATCAACACCCGGCTGACGGAGCAGCGCCTACCGCTCGAGGCCGACGGCTGCATCGCAGTTCCCACCGCCCCCGGCCTGGGCGTCGATCTCGACCCCGACGTCTTCGAATCGCTCCGCGTGGAGGCCCTGAAGCAATGACCCTGACACCATGACGCAACTCTCCTCCGACGCCGCCGCCCAGCTCGCGGCTCGCGCAAGCGCAGTCATCCCCGGCGGCGTGAACAGCGGCCAGCGCCGCGTGCCCGGCCTCGAGCAGCTCGTCGTCACGGCGACGAGCGGCTCGACCTTCACGGACGCCGAGGGCCGAACGTACACCGACTACCACGCTGCGTTCGGCCCGCCGCTCCTCGGCCACAACGACCCCGACGTGGACGCGGCGGCCGCGGCCGCCGCGGGGCTGATGGGCGTCGGCGTCACGCCGGTCGAGATCGAGCTCGCCGAGCGGCTCGTCGACGCGGTCCCGTCCCTCGAGAAAGTGCTGCTGACGGCGACTGGGAGCGAGGCGACCTTCCACGCGCTCAGGCTCGCGCGCACGGTCACGGGCCGCCGCCACGTCGTCAAGTTCCAGGGCTGCTACCACGGTTGGCACGACTCGGTCGCGCTGAACGTGATCTCGCATGCCGAGCGGATGGGCGGGCGCGACCCGCTCTCCCAGGGGATCCTCCCGGAGGTGCTGGAGGCGACGATCGTCTGCCGCTTCAACGACGCGCATGCAGTCGAGCGGGCGCTCGTCGAGCACGACGTCGCGGCGATCATCCTCGAGCCGGTTCCGCACAACATCGGCTGCGTGCTGCCGAAGCCCGGCTTCCTCGAGCGCCTGCGCGAGCTGGCCACGAAGCACGGGACGGTGCTCGTCTTCGACGAGGTGATCACCGGCTTCCGGCACGGGCTTGGCGGCTACCAGGCGATCGCCGGCGTGACGCCCGACCTGACGACGCTCGGCAAGGCGATGGCGAATGGCTGGCCCGTCTCCGCACTCGGCGGCCGTGCCGACCTGATGGACCTCTTCTCGACGACGCCCGGGCAGCCGGCGTTCTTCGCCGGCACCTTCAACGGCCATCCGGCGACGACCGCAGCCGCGCTCGCGACGGTGGACAAGCTGCAGCGCGAGCCCGTGCACGAGCACGTCTTCGCGCTGGGCGAGCGCACGCGCGAGGGGCTGCGCGCGCTCTACGAGCGGCTGGGCGTGCCGGCGGTCGTGGCCGGCTTCGGCTCGGTCTTCGTCACCTACTTCCTCGAAGGGCCCGTGGAGAGCTACGACGACCTGCTGCGCAACGACGTCGACCTCTTCGTCGGCTACCGGCGCGAGCTGATGCAGGACGGCATCTTCGAGCTGCCGCTCAACCTCAAGCGCAGTCATTTCTCGTACGCCCACACCGTCGATGACGTCGACCGGCTGCTGGAGGCCACCGAGGCCGCGGTCGGCCGCGCGCTCGAGGCCCGCTCGTGAGCCTCGTAACTAGGGACGTCGCCGTCACCTGCACCATCGACCTGGCGGCGCCGGGCCGGCAGCTCGGCCGGCTCCAGTTCCCCAAGATCACGAACACCGGCGGCTGGGCCTACAGCTTCGTCCCGATCGCCTGTTTCGCAAACGGGGACGGTCCGGCTGTCCTCGTCTCCGGCGGCAACCACGGCGACGAGTACGAGGGGCAGGTCGCCGCGCTGAGGTTGATCCAGGAGCTCCGGCTCGAGGACGTGACGGGCCGGGTGATCGTGATCCCGGTCGTCTCGACGGAGGCGTCGAAGGCGAACACGCGGATGTGGCCCTCGGGTGCGAACTTCAACCGCTCCTTCCCCGGCCGTCCGGACGGGCCGCCGAACGAGCAGCTCGCCGACTACTTCACGCGGGTGCTCTTCCCGCTCGCCGACGCGGTCATCGACATGCACTCCGGCGGTCGGACAGCCTGGTTCCTACCCTGCTCGCACATGCACGTCGTCGACGACTCGGAGCAGCGGCGGGCGATGCTCGGCGGGATGCTCGCCTGGAACTCGGACTGGCACTTCCTCTACATCGACGTCAACGGGAGCGGGCTCCTGCCCGTCGAGGCCGAGGACCAGGGCAAGGTCGTGATCACGACCGAGCTCGGCGGAGGCGGCCGCGTCCCCGCGCCGGTGCACGAGCTCGCCTGGGGCGGACTCACGAACGTGCTGCGCCACCAGGGCGTGCTCGCGGGCGAGGTGCAGACGCGTGCGTCGCTCGGCCTTCCCGCCGCGGTCGTCCTCGACGGCCGCGACCCCGCCAACTACGTGATCTGCGAGGAGGACGGGATCTTCGAGGGTCTGCTCGAGCCGGGCGAGACGGTGCGCGCCGATGACCCCGTGGCGCGGCTCTGGTTCCCGGACACTCCCGCCCGCGCACCCGAGGTGCTGCGGGCGCCGCTCGACGGCGTCCTTGCGTGCATCCGCGCGATCCCGGCGTCCGAGGCCGGGGACGGCGCGTTCACGCTGGGCCAGCCGATCGATCCGTCCGAGCTCGCCTGAGCGCTCAACAGAGCTGGGTGAGGCGCCCCCGTGTCGACGTCGTAGAGGAACCCGCCCACCTTCGCGTCGCCGGGGCGGAGCCCGAGCATCGCCAGGGGCTCGATGCGCGAGTCCATGCACGTGAGGACGGCGAGCCCATTTGCTGGACCGTGAGAGACTCGGCGGGTGAGGGGTCTGCTCGACAACCGGCTCGCCGCCCTGCTCGGAGTGGCCGGTCCGCTGCTCTTCCTCGCCGGTGTCATCCTCGTCAGCTGGAGCGAGCGCGACTTCATCGCCGAGCTCGGCTGGGACAACTGGCCGAGCGGGACGGCTCTCGGCCCCAACGGGTGGGCGACCGTTCTCGTCTTCCTGCTCACCGGCCTCTGTCAGATGGCGTTCGCACGAAGCCTCCTGGCGCAGGCGGGAGCGAGCACGGTGCGGAAGCTGGGTGCCGGCCTCTTGGTCGTGTCCGGCTTCGGAATGGCAATGCTGGCCTTCAAGACCGATCACCCCGACGCCGAACTGACCTGGCACGGCGTCATCCACGTCGTCGCGTACTTCACGTTCTTCCTGGGCTTGCATACTCGCCTACGTTGTGCTGGCGTGGGGGTCGTGGAACCGGCTCGAGCGCTCGTCGTGGACGTACGCACCGCTCGCGCTCCTGCCGTGGCTCGGCGTCGTCGCGCTCCCTGACGGCCTGAAGGCAAGCAACTACATGTTCTTCGCGATCTTGTTGACACCGTTGCTGATCCTGGCGATGCGCGTGCTCGCGACGGGCGGCTGGCCCGCTGCGCGGCACGCGGATCGCAGTTTCCCCTGAGCACCTCCGAGGAACTTCACGGTCGCCTGCGCCAGCGTGCTGTCTCCCGGAGTGGTCAGATCCCGGTCGCGTGCTCCGCGACCGCTGCACGCACGACCTCGGCGACGCGCGCGACCTCGGCGTCGCCGATCAGGCGGTGGGTGACGAAGCGGATGCGGGTGGTGTCGCGTTCCATGGCAAGGACACCGCGCTCCGCCAGCAGCAGCAGCAGCAGCTCCGGCGGGAGCCCCGTCGCACCCACGTCGACGAGCACGACGTTCGTCTCGATCGTCTCCGGCTCCAGCCGCAGCCCGGGAATGGCGGCGAGCAGCTCGCCGAGGTAGCGCGCACGGCGGTGGTCGTCGCCCAGGCGGTCGACGAGGGTGTCGAGCGCGACGAGCGCCGCCGCGGCCGGGATCCCCGCTTTGTGCACGGATGCCCCGCCGAGCCGGCGCAGGTTCATGCGCGCCCCGTCGATCGCGACCGCGCTGCCGGCGAGGATCGTCCCCATCGGCGCGCAGAGCCCCTTGTTCAGGCTGAAGGCGACGGTGTCGACGGGCGCGGCGAGCTCGCGCAGCGTCACGTCGAGCGCGACTGCGGCGTTCGCGAGCCGCGCGCCGTCAAGATGGACGCGGGCGCCGTTGTGGAGCGCTGTACGAGACAGCTCGGCGGTGAGCGCCGGCGAGAGCACGGTGCCGCCCGCACGCGTGTGCGTGTTCTCGAGCACGAGCAGCGAGGCCCGTTCCGCGACGACGAGCTCCGCCACCTGGGCTGGGTCGAGCCGCCCGTCGGCGGCCCAGAGCGAGCGCGGCTCGAGGCCCGCGATGTCGCTGATCCCCATCGCCTCGGAGGTGAGGACGTGCGACTGCGACTCGAGCACGACCGCAGTGCCGCGCGGCGCGAGCGTGATCAGCGCGACGAGGTTCGCCATCCCGCACGTCGGCACCCAGAGTCCGGCCTCCTTCCCGAGCAGCCCGGCGACGCGATCCTGCAGCCGGTTGACGGACGCGTCCTCGCCGTAGGTCGCCCAGCCGAGCTCCGCGTTCCGCATCGCCTCCCACATCTCCTCGGTGGGGGGCGCGTGCAGGTCGGAGCGGAGGTCGATCGCCAAGTCGGTTATGGGCGGCGCAGCAGGTGCCGCCCGGGTCGCGCGCCCGTGTGCTCGCCGCTCTCGACCACCGTCTCGCCGTTCACCAACACGTGCTCGATGCCGCGCGCGTAGGCGAGCGGCTGCTCCGTGGTCGAGACGTCGTCGAGCTCGTCGAAGTCCAGGACGACGACGTCGGCCGTGTAGCCCGCCCGCAGCAGACCGCGGTCCCAGAGCCCGAAGTGCGCCGCCGGCATGCTCGTCATCTTGCGGATCGCCTCCTCCAGCCGCAACGTCCCCTGCTCGCGCACGTGATGGGTGAGGTAGTGGACATGGCCCGCGTAGCCGAGCGGGTGGCGCATGATCCTGCTCAGCGGCCCGTCCACGTCGACGGTGAACGTGTCCACGCCGAGGCAGAAGAGCGGGTGCCCGATCATCTCCGCGAGGTGCTCGTCGGTGAAGAGGGTGCCGACCTGGAGGATGCTCTCGTAGGCCTCCCCGCTCTCCACGAGGATGTCGAAGTAGCAGTCCCACGGATCCCGGCCGAGCCGCTTCGAGATCTCCTCGAAATCGAGCCCGTCGAGCTCCGGGTGCTGCGGGCTCGCCTGCAGGCGCACGCGGTGCCACTCGCCCTTGTGGATGAAGCGCCAGTAGCGGTCGCACTCGGTGCGCAGGCGCCCGCGCGTTGCGGGATCGCGCAGCCGTGCGAGCGCCGCGTCGGTGCCCCCCTCGGCGACCCAGGGCGGCAGGATCCCGGCCATCTGTCCGAGTCCCTCACGGAACGGCGTCGTATCGGCGAGCACGTCGAGGCCGCGCTCTCGCGCGGCCGACATCTTCTCAACGGCGCGCTCCCAGCCGCGCTCGGGCGCGTTCGTGTTGTGGCGGACGTTCAGGTGCGAGATCTCGGCCTTCGTGCTCCCGGCCCCCGCGACCTCGAGGAACTCGTCGATCGCCTCGAGCAGGCCCGAGTCGCGGTTGCGAACGTGGCTCGTGTAGATGCCGTCGTACTCACCGGCGACCGCGTTCAGGCGCCGCAGCTCCTCCGTCGTCGCCTCCCGGCCCGGGTTGAACTCGAGCCCGGTGGACATTCCAAGCGCGCCCGACTGCATCGCGTCGCGGACGAAGCTTTCCATCGTTTTCGTCTGCTCCTCGGAGGGGGACGAACCCGACACGCCTGCCGCAAGCCGGACGGCGTTGTGGCCGACGAACCAGGCAAGGTTCTGCGAGTGGCCGACCTCGGAGATGAACTCCAGGTGCTCGCCGAAGCTCGTCCACGGGATCGTCGGCTTGTCGAAGCCGAACGTGTGCAGGCGGCCGCGTATGTACGCCTCGGAGGCCGGCGTGACGGGGGCGTAGCTCCAGCCACAGTTGCCGACCACCTCGGTCGTCACGCCCTGGCGGATCGTGCTCTCGGCGGTCGGGTTCGCGAGGACGGAGAAGTCGCTGTGGCTGTGCGGGTCGACGAAGCCCGGGCAGACGACCTTGCCGGCGGCGTCGATCACGCGCGTCGCCGTCGCGCCCGCGCCAAGCCGGCCGACCTCCGCGATCCGTCCGCCCTCGATCGCGACGTCGCCGAGGAAGGGCGGGCTGCCCGTGCCGTCATGGACCCAGCCGTCACGGATCAGAACGTCGAGCACGCGCTACTTCTGCGTCGCGACGTGCCCGCCTGTTTGCGGACCGAGGCGCGGGTCGAGGATGTCGCGCAGCCCGTCGCCGAGGAAGTTGAAGCCGAGCACGACCAGCATGATCGCCGCGCCGGGGAAGATCGAGAGCCAGGGGTAGAGGTCGACGTACGCCCGCGCTGTGTTCAGCATCCCGCCCCACGATGCCTCCGGCGGCTGCGTCCCGAGCCCGAGGAAGCTGAGCGCCGCCTCGCTGAGGATCGCAGTCCCGAGGTACGTCGTGACGAGCACGATCAGCGGCGCGCCGATGTTCGGCAGCAGGTGGCGGAGCATGATCCGGAAGCCCGAGGCGCCGAGGGCGCGTCCGGACTCGATGAAGGGATAGCCCATCACCTCGAGCACGGCGCCGCGTACCACCCGCGCGAACGCCGGCGTGATCACGATTCCGATCGCGATCATCGCGTTGGTGCGGGTCGGCCCCAGCAGCCCCGCGATCACGATTGCGAGCACGAGCCCCGGCAGCGCGAACATCATGTCCACGAGCCGCATCAGGAGCGCGTCGACGACCCCTCGGTAGTAACCGGCGAGCAGGCCGATCACGAGCCCGGCGGCGAAGGCTATTCCCACCGAGATCGCGCCCACCTGCAGTGAGACCTGCGCCCCGTGGATCACGCGCGCGAGCGTGTCGCGGCCGAGCTCGTCGGTCCCGAACGGATTGTCCCAGCTCGGCGCGAGCAGCCGCTCGGCGGCCTGCTCGTCGGGGTCGATGCGCCAGACAAAGGGCCCGAAGAGCGCGACGAGAACGTTGAAGCCGACGATTGCGGCGCCGACGAGGCCGATCGGGTTGCGCCACCGACCAAGGAAGTCGAGCCGGCCCCGGGGCACGTCCGACCACGCCGTCGGCGCGACCTCGCCGACGCCCTCCGCCGCCAGCACGGGCCTCCGCCGGAAGGTCATCCGCCCGCGATCCTCGGGTCGAGGAAGCCGTAGACGATGTCGACGAGGAGGTTGAAGGTGATGAAGATGGCCGCGATCAGCATCGTCGTCGCCTGGATCAGCGGGTAGTCGCGGCTGAAGATCGCCTGCAGCAGCAGGTTGCCGATCCCGGGCAGGCCGAAGATGATCTCCACGATCGCCGCGCCGCTCATCAACACGCCCACCTCGAAGCCGACGACGGTGACGACCGGGATGAGCGCGTTGCGCAGCGCGTGCCGGAAGACGACCCTCCGCCGCGGAACGCCCTTCGCGCGGGCGGTGCGCACATAGTCCTGGGAGAGCACTTCCAGCATCGTCGCGCGCACCATCCGCATCACGATCGCCATCGTGAAGACGGAGATCGAGAGCGCCGGCAGGATGAACTGACTGAGGTTCGCGCCGAGGTCGTCGAACGGAGAGACGTAGGTGAGGGGAGGCACCCAGCCGAAGGCGCGCGAGGTGAAGAGGAGCAGGAGCGTCGCCAGCCAGAAGCTCGGGATGCTGACGCCGATCAGGCCGGCAACGCGGGCGAGGTAGTCGCTCGAGCCCTCGCGCCGGACGGCGGAGACGACCCCGAGCGGGACGCCCACAACGACGGCGATGAGCAGCGAGAGGAAGACGAGCTCGAGCGTGATCGGCGCGGCGTCGCGCAGGATCGAGGAGACCGGCTCGGCGTTGCGCACCGAGTCGCCGAGGTCTCCCTGAACGGCGCCGGAGGCCCAGCGCCAGTATTGCTCGGCGTAGGAGCCGTCGAGACCGAGCTGCTTGCGGGCCTGCTCGCGCACCTCGGGCGTCACCTGCGTGTCCGCGCCGAGCAGGACGTCGATCACGTCGCCGGGCAGCAGCCGGACCATGAGGAAGATCGCGATCGAGACCCCGATCAGAGTCGGAAGGACGAGCAGGGTGCGCTTCGCGACGTACCCGTACAACGCTCTCTATGTCTCCTTCTCGGACGTGAAGCCAGAGGGGAGGAGCGCCGCGCTGCCGGCGCTCCTCCCCGTGACCTGCGGCTTGTCGCTCAGCGCTTGATGTACACGGACGTGTGCAGCCCCGTGTTGAAGTCGCTGAACGCCACGTACATGTTCGCGACCCGCGGGCGCACGACCTGGAACTTCGACACCGCGACGAGCGGCACCTGAACCACGTCGTTCATCAGCAGGCGCTGCGCCTCCTTGTACATCGGGATGCGCTTCTTCTGGTCGAGCTGGATCCGGCCGTTGCCGACGAGGCGCCACACGCGCACGTTGCGGTACAGCGGGTACCACGCCTGGTAGGCGGTCGAGCTCGGGTTGAACTCGGCCAAGTAGCCGTCGACATCGCCGCGCATGCCACGCGCGGTGAGGTCCCACTCGAAGGTGCCGCGACCGTTGTTGGCCGCGAACGTCCCCGGCTCCTGCGCGACGATGTTCACGTTGATGTTGATCCGGTTGAGCTGGGCCTTGATCACCGCCGCCACCGACGCGAAGTCGAGCGGCGTCGAGAACGTCGTCATCTCGACCGTGAAGCCGTTGGCGACGCCGGCCGCGCGCATCAGCGCCCTCGCCTTCGGCAGGTCGTGCTTCTCGTACCGGTCGCGCAGCTCCGAGCGGGTGAGCGGCCAGGGGCCGTAGCCCGGAGGCACGTGGCCGCTGTACTCGCCGAAGCCGCTGTAGACCCTGTTGATGATCTCCTGGCGGTTGATCGCGAAGTTGACCGCCTGCCGCACGCGGACGTCGTGCCACGGCTTGCGATCGCCCGGCTTGATCGTCATCTGCAGCTCCCGGAACGCCGCCGTCAGGCCCCGCAGGACCTTCAGGTTGCGATTCTGACCGAGCGCCTTCGCGCTGTCGGCCGAGAACGTGCCGCCGTCGATCGCCCCGGCTCGCAGGGCCGCGACGCGGGCCTGCTCGTCCGGCAGGACCTTGAACGACAGTGCGTCGAGGTACGGCCGCCCCCGCTTCCAGTAGTTCTGAAAGCGGGCGAACTCGAGGTGGCTGTTGGGCTGGTACTCGAGCAGCCGAAACGGCCCGGTGCCGATGCCCTCGCGGCCGGCGTTGACCTGGCCGTACATGCCCTCGGGCACGATCGCCGAGTAGCGGTTCCAAGCGAGATAGCCGAACACGCGCGCGTCCGGGTTCTTCAACTTCATCCGCAGCACGTACTTGCTGCGCACCTCCGTGCCCGCGATCGCCGGCACCTGCCCCAGCACGGCGACGCTGCCCGGCGCCGGCGGGTTCAGCTGCAGGTCGAACGAGTACTTGGCGTCGGCGGCCGTGAGCTCCTTGCCGTTGTGGAACCGCACCCCACGCCGGAGCGTGAAGTCGATCGTCCGTGCGTCGACGACCTTCCAGCTCGTCGCGAGCGCGGGCCGCTCGTTCAGCTTGACGTCCCATTCGATCAGGGACTCGTACATGGGCGCCTTGCCCCAGTGGTTCGCGGTCAGGATGCCGCCGAACGGAGCGATGTGCGCGGGATCCTGCTCGAGCGCCCACGTCACCTTGCCACCGCGCGGTGGCGCCGCCTTCCTGCGGGCCGGCGACGCCTTCGCCGCGCCCGCGAGTGACCCCGCGGCGACGGCGCCGGCGCCGATCTGGCCGGCCTTGACCAGCAGGTCGCGACGGTTCAGGTCGCCGCCGCCCGGGCTGTCTGATCGCGCCTTGTCTGATGGAATGTCTGACATCGTCCTGCCCCTCCTTACTCCTCGGGATCGTCAGAGGATCTGACCGACCCTTGGTGCCTCTCCATGGATGTCGTCGTAGAAGACGGACTCTCGTACCTCGAAGTTGGCGAGCCGTGCCACGGCCTCCGGGTCGAGCGCGACGCCGAGACCGGGTGCGCGCGGCACCTCGACGAGCCCGTCGCTCATCTCGAGGCGCTCGCCGAGGACGTCGAACTCCTGCAGCGGGTAGTGCGTGTCGCTCGCGAAGGGGAAGTTCGCCGACGACGCGACGACGTGCAGGTTGCCGGCCGTCGCGACTCCGAGCTCCGCCCAGCTGCCGATCGCGCACCACTTGCCGGCGGCGTCGGCGAGGGCGCCGATCTGCCGCGCCTTCGTCAGCCCGCCGGCCTCCGACGGGTAGACGACGAGCACGTCGCAGGCGTCGGCCTCGATCAGCGCGAGGGCCGAGCGCACGTCCGTGCACGCCTCGTCGGCGGCGATCGGGACGGACACGGAACGGCGCACCTGGGCGAGTCCTTCGATGTCGAAGTCGAGCACCGGCTGCTCGACGTACTGCAGGTCGAACTGCTCCAGCCCGCGGATCCACTTGATCGCGGCGGGAACGCTCCAGATCATGTTCGCGTCGATCCGGATCTTCACGTCCGAGCCGACGCGGTCGCGGATCGCGGCGAGCGTGTCGTGATCCTGCTCGAAGCTCCGCCCGACCTTCAGCTTCAGCTCGGTGTAGCCGGCATCGACGAAGGCGCCGGCCTTGCGCGCCGCAGCCTCCGGCTCGTCGATGAAGAGGTAGCCGACGACGGCCACGCGGTCGCGGCAGAAGCCGCCCAGGAGCTCGGTCACCGGCACGCCGAGCGCCTTTCCCTTCAGGTCGAGGAGCGCGATCTCGATCCCTGAGATCGCATAGTTGGCGATGCCGCTCCAGTTGCGCGCGAACTCCTCCATCCGGTGCACGAGCCACTCCACCCGCAACGGGTCCTGGCCGACGAGGAACTGCGTCAGCTCCCGGTCGATGATCGTCCGGATCGTCGGCAGCGTCGGCCCGGGCGCCTCGCCGATGCCGATGACGCCCTCATCCGTGTGGATCTGGACGAGCAGTCCGGAGGCCGACTCACGGGTCCCGCCGGGCCACACCAGTGGCTCACGCATCGGCGTGCGCACCGCAATCGTCTCGATCTTGGTGATCCTCACCAGGATGGTTACACTAGGCCGGTGAATTGGGATTGTCAACCATTTCCGGATTGTCGACATGACCGCTGATCCAGGCCAGTTGACGCCGGCCGCCCCGCCGACCCCCCTGCCCGGGGTCTCAGCTCAGAAAGGGCTCCCGCGGGCGCAGCAGATTGCGGACGCGCTGCGCTCGTCGATCATCGGCGGCCGCTACGAGCCGGGCGAGCGGCTGATCGAGACCGCGCTGTCGGCCGAGCTCGGCACGAGCCGCGGGCCGGTGCGCGAGGCGCTCCGTCAGCTCGAGAACGAGGGCCTCGTCATGTCCTCCCCGTACCGCGGGGCGGTCGTCCTCGGCGTCTCCGACGAGGAAGTCCAGGAGGTACTGATCCCGATCCGCCTCACCCTCGAGCGCTACAGCTTCGCGCGAGCGCTCGAGCGGCTGACCGACGACGACTTCGCGGAGCTGGGGAAACAGATCTGGCTGATGGAGCAGGCGGGGAAGGCAAATGACCTGACCAAGCTCGTCGAGGCGGACGTCTGCTTCCACGAGATCGTGATCACGGCCTCCGGCCAGCTGCACACGATGCAGGTGTGGCGCACGATCTCGCCTCGGATCCGAGGCTACTTCTATCGGTACGAGCGCTCCCGCAGCTTCGAGGAAACCGTGGAGGAGCATCGAGCGCTGCTCGCCGCGCTGCAGACCCACGATCCCGCGATCGCGCTGGCGCAGCTCGAGCGCCATATCGCCGTTCCCGCCCCACCCGCGACCGCCAAGGGCGTCCGCCCATGACGGGTCGCTCGTTCACCCCCCACACCCGCGCGTTCCTCGGGCGTCGCTCGCAGTGCCCGGCCGGAGGGGACAGTACGCGTG
>Ga0136620_10000402_pt1 | contig 19915 bp, 18 predicted proteins | sample AntDrymUQ4162106_2_FD_104806 | JGI IMG/M metagenome (GOLD analysis project Ga0136620, IMG submission 104806) | Polar desert sand microbial communities from Dry Valleys, Antarctica - metaG UQ416 (21.06) | ecosystem: Environmental > Terrestrial > Soil > Desert | place: Antarctica: Dry Valley... | reverse complement strand
TCGACGCGGAGGTCACGCGGGATCGAGAGGTATGCCAGCCTGTGCCGGGCCGGGTCCGTGCGCACGAGGAGGATCGAGTCGGCGCGGCGCGCGTCGGCTCGCGCCTCGGTGCGGTCGCCGTCGGTGCCGAGCAGCACGATCAGCGTCGGCTGCGAGATCACGAGGCCGTCCTGCTGGGCCAGGCCCGCCTCGACGCCCGCCGGGAGCCGGCCGTTCGCCTCCGCCACACCGGTGCGGAACGCGAGATAGCTCGCGACGAGCCAGGCGATCGTGAGGACGGCCAGGAGCAGGATTGCGAGGCCGATGCGCCGTCCCCAGCGTGGCCGGCGCGTTCGCTTCGGCACGACGCGCCCGTGGCCGTCTGCGCTAGCCGACCGGGTCGGGCGTGTGGCAACCGGGACCTTGCCCTTCGTGCGTCCGCCCTTGTAGACCCGGTAGGGCTTGTCTCCCTCAGCCATCCGGCCGGGTATGGTAGCCGGGGCTCGTGGCCTCCCTGCGCGTCATCGCCGTCGATCTCGGCGGCACGAAGATCCTGGCGGGGCTGCTCGACCGCAACGGCACCGTGCACCGACGCTGCGAGTTGCCGACGCCGACGGGCTCGCAGGAGGCCCTGCTCAGGGGGATCGAGGAGGCCGTGGCGCAGGTCTTCGCGGAGGGCGTCGGCGCGATCGGCTGCGGGATCCCGTCCGTGCTCGACCGACGCACCGGGGTCTCGCTGGACTCGACCAACATCCCGCTCGCGGGCGCGTCGCTCGGCGAGCGGCTGATCGCGCGCTTCGGCGTCCCGGCGGGCGTCGAGAACGACGCGAACGCGGCTGCGCTCGCGGAATGGAAGCGCGGCGCCGGGGTCGGCGTCGACGACCTGATCCTGCTGACGCTCGGCACCGGGGTGGGCGGAGGCGTGGTGCTCGACGGCTCGCTCTTCCGTGGCTGGGCCGAGCTCGGGCATACGCTGGTCGTGGCGGACGGGCCGCCGTGCCAGGGCACCTGCACCGGCCGCGGGCACCTCGAGGCGGTCGCGTCGGGCAACGCGGCCGACCGTGCAGCGGAGGCCCTGTGGGGGCCGGGATCGACGGCCGAGCAGCTCGTGCAGCGAGCCGGCGGAGGGGACGGCGCCGCGCTCGAGGCGCTCGCCGCGATCGGGCGGTTGCTCGGCGCCGGGATCGGCTCGCTCGTCAACGTCTTCGGCGCCGAGCTCGTGATCGTGGGCGGTGGCTTCGGAAGCGCGGCCGCGGAGTTCCTGTTCGAGCCTGCGCTCGAGGTCGCTCGCCGCGAGGCTCTGCCGCCTGCGCGGAAGGGGCTGCGCATAGTCGAGGCCGCGCTCGGCCCGGACGCCGGCCTGATCGGTGCGGGGCTCGTGGCGCTCGCCGCGCTCGACGGCGAGCGCTGACGTGCTGGCCGTCTGCGCGACGCCGATCGGCAATCTGGACGACGTGACGCTGCGGGTGCTGCGCGAGCTCGCCCACGCCGACGTCGTCCTCTGCGAGGACACGCGGCACACGAGGGGACTGCTGACGCGGCACGGCATTGAGGCGCGGCTACTCAGCTACCACCGCCACAACGAGGCGGCGCGGACGGCCGAGCTCGTGCCGAGGCTGCTCGGTGGCGAGCACGTTGCGCTCGTGAGCGACGCGGGCCTGCCGGGGATGAACGATCCGGGAGCGCGCCTGATCGGGGCCGCCCTCGAGGCGGGGGTGCCGGTGACGGTGCTGCCGGGTCCCTCCGCGGTCGAGACTGCGCTCGTCGCGAGCGGGTTCGTCGGCGAGCGCTATCAGTTCCTGGGCTACCTGCCGCGGAGGGAGAAGGCGCTCGGGGAGCTCTGGGCGGAGCTCGCCGCCTGGCCCTTCCCCGCGGTCGCCTTCGAGTCGCCGAAGCGGCTGCCGGCCGCGCTGCGCTCTCTCGCGGCGGCGGCTCCGCAGCGGCGGGTCGCGATGTGCCGTGAGTTGACCAAGCGCTTCGAGGAGGTCGTGCAGGGCTCGGCCGCGGAGCTGGCGGAGCGGTTCGCGGAGCCGCCGAAGGGCGAGATCACGCTGGTGCTCGGGCCCGTCGATCCGGCGGATGCGCCAGACGGCTCCGGCGAGCAGGCGGCGCTCGGCGCGGTGGGTGAGCTCGTTGCGGCCGGGATCCCGCGGAGACAGGCCGCCGACGTCGTCGCGCGGCTCACGCGCAGCTCTCGTAACACTTTGTACCGAGAATCGTTGCAAAGCGACTGACGGGCGCCGATAGCGTGGAGCGCAAGTTGTCATCCCGCTCGTTCCACACTCGGAGGCAGGCGCCCATGCGACAGATGCTCGTGCGACAGCTGCTCGTGGCCGAGGTCGTGCTCGCAATGCTCGTCCTCACCCCGGCGGCATTCGGCTGGGCGTGGCCCGTCGAGGGGCCCGTGCTCCGCCCGTTCTCGGTCGGCTCCGATCCGTATGCCGGCGGGCAGCATCGCGGGGTCGACATCGGCACACCCGCCGGCACCGAGGTTCGCGCGCCGGCGGCCGGGATCGTCTCCTTCGTGGGCTCGCTTCCGCAGGGTGGCCGGGCCTTGACGATCCAGACGGCCGGCGGCTACTCGGTCACGCTGCTCCAGCTCGCCGAGACGCTTGTCTCGCGCGGCGCCGCTGTCGAGGAGGGCGCTGTTGTCGCCCGGAGCGGCGCGAGTGCCGATCCGGTCACCGGGGAGCCTCACGTTCACCTGGGCGTGCGGGTCACGGCCGACCCGGCCGGCTACGTCGATCCGCTCGGGCTCCTCCCGTCGCTGACCCCCGCGGTGGCGCCACAGCCCCAGCCGGTGCTCCCGTCAGCGCCGCCGTCGACGTCCTCACCCGTCTCTACCCCGGCACCACCGTCCTCCGCGGCGGAGCCTCCGCCCGCGGCGTCGCCCGTGCCCCCCGCGCCGGTCTCGCTGCCGTCGGCGAGCGAGGTCGAGAGGGCCGAGCCGGCGCCGGCTGCGGCAGTGCCGGCAGTGCCGGCAGTGCCGGTGGCACCGGTGCCACAGCCTGCACCGCGTAGCCCAACGCCACCTAGCCCAGCTTTGCCCGCTCTCCGCGTCTCGGCGGAGCCACGGAGTGCTCAGCGGCGACAGAGCGTTCCGGTCGCTCCGCCGACCACCGCCGAGGCGTCGTCCGCCATCCGTGGGGTGGGACCCGCCGCGCGGGCGAAGACCACCACGTCGCCGAAGATCACCAGGTCGCCCAAGCGTTCGCCCGAGCCGTTGCGGTCGCCACGCGTCGCGGTCGACGCACGCCCGCTGGATTCAAAGCGAGCCTCCACCCGATCTTCCGTCCACCGCGCGCCGCGGACTCGGCTGTCGCTGTCGGCTCCCATCAGACTGTCTCCGCGGCGTCCTCACGCCGACCCGCCCTGGGCACGCCGCGTCTCTCCCGGACCGCCGACCCTCGCCCGGCCCGCGGTCGCGACGGAGCGTGCCGTGTCGCCCGGCCGCACATTCGGGCTACCGACGTTGCTCGGGCTCGTCCTCGGGTTGGTCGTCGCGCTGACTGTCTTGCGCCGCCGGGTCGGTCACAGGCCTGTGCCTATCATCAGTGGCGATGAGCTTCTACGTGACGACACCCATCTACTACGTGAACGACCGGCCGCACATCGGACACGCGTACACGACGATCGCGGCGGACATCCTCGTGCGTCATCACCGGCAACGCGGCGAGGAGACGTTCTTCCTGACGGGGGTGGACGAGCATGCCGACAAGGTGGCGCGCGTCGCGGCGGCTCAGGGACTCGAACCCAAGGAGTACACAGACCGCATCGTCGTCGCGTGGCAGGAGCTCCCCGAGCTCCTGAACGCGCCCGTCGACTTCTTCATTCGCACCAGCGATGACGGTCACAAGACGTTCGTCCAGGACTTCCTGCAGCGCATCTACGACAACGGAGACATCTATCAGGACGTCTATGCCGGCCTCTACTGCGTCGGCTGTGAGGCTTTCAAGAGTGAGGACGAGCTGGTCGACGGCAAGTGTCCCGACCACCTCATCGAGCCGGAGTGGCTTGAGGAGAAGAACTGGTTCTTCCGGCTCTCGGCCTACGAAAAGCGGCTGCTCGAGCTCTACGAGCGCCGTCCGGACTTCGTCCTGCCCTCCTTCCGTGCGAACGAAGCGAAGGGGTTCATCGCAGGGGGACTGCGCGACTTCTCGATCAGCCGGGCGACGCAGACCTGGGGGATTCCGATCCCTTGGGACACCGATCAGGTCGCCTACGTCTGGGCCGACGCGCTGGTCAACTACCGCAGCGCGCTCGAGTACGCCCGCCCCGGCGAGGAGCTGACACATCTGTGGTCGCACGTCCACCACCTGCTCGGCAAGGACATCCTGCGCTTCCACTGCGTCTACTGGCCCGCGCTCCTCCTCGCGGCGGGTTACGACGTGCCGAAGCAGCTGTTCGTCCACGGCTACCTCAACATCGACGGTCGCGGGATCTCGAAGTCACTCGGCAACGCGGTCGACCCGCGTGAGCTGGTCGCAACGTACGGCGTCGACCCGCTCCGCTTCTGGGTGGCGCGCGCCGTGACGTTCGGCCAGGACGGAGACGTCACGGCCGACAGCTTCCAGGAGCGCTACGAGCGCGAGCTCGGAAACGACCTCGGCAACCTTCTTTCGCGGACGACTGCCCTGATCGCGCGCTCCCGCGACGGCGAGCTCGTGGCCGCCCCCGACAGCACAAGCTCGCTTGCGGCGGGCGCGGCCAAGTTGCAGTCGGAAGTAGCCGCGCTACTCGACGGCTTCGATATCACCAACGCGCTCGACCTGATCTGGCACCACGTGCGGAGCCTGAACCGGCACGTGGAGCAAACAAAGCCGTGGGAGCTCGCGAAGGATCCCACTCGGATCGGCGAGCTCGACCGGGTGCTCTTCGACCTCGCCGACGGCCTGCGCGTCGCCGCGGTCGCGCTGGCCGCGTACGTTCCGGAGACTTCGGAGCGAATCCTCGGAGCCCTGGGCCAGCCGTTCGACATCGGCTGGGAGAACGTGGCGTATGGCCGCACCGCCGCCGTGTCCGGGATCGAGGCGGCGGCGCCGCTCTTCCCGCGGCTCGACGCGCAAGCACCCGCCGCGTGATCGATACCCACGCGCACCTCGACGCGCTCGACGACCCTGGCGCGGCGATCGAGCGTGCGCAGGCGGCCGGAGTCAGGAGGATCGTCACGGTCGGAACTGGGATCGACTCGTGCCGCGCCGCCGTCGCGCTCGCGGAGCAGCACGAGGACGTCTATGCCTCGCTGGGAGTCGACCCCCACCAGGCTGCGTCGACCGAGGCGGAGCGCGTCGCGGAGCTCCGCGGCCTGCTCTCGCACCCGAAGGCTGTCGCCGTGGGGGAGACCGGGCTCGACAACTTCCATCGCCACGCCGGGCCCGCCGAGCAGCTCCGCCTCTTCGACGCGCAGATCGCGCTCGCAGACGAAGTCGGCCTGCCGCTCGTCATCCACAGCCGCGATGCGGCGTCTGAGACCGCAGACGCGCTCTCCGGCTTCGGCGGTCGCGTCGTCCTGCACTGCTTCTCGGAGCCGGCGCTTCTGCCGATCGCACTCGAGCGCGGCTACTACATGTCCTTTGCGGGCAACGTCACCTTCGCCAAGGCGCGCGAGCTGCGCTGGGCCGCCGCGCAGGTGCCTCGTGATCGGATCCTCGCCGAGACCGACAGCCCCTACCTCGCGCCGCAACCGCTGCGCGGTCGGCCGAACGAGCCCGCCAACGTCGTCCACACCGTTGCGGCGCTTGCAGCCGCCCGCGGCGAGGACGCCGGCGAGCTCGCGGCCAGAATCGACGCCAACGCGACGGCCGCGTTCGGGCTGCCGTGATCGCCCCCAAGAAGCTGCTCGGCCAGCACTTCCTCGTCGACGAGAACATTCTCGGCGTGATCGAGCGACTGGCCGAGCTCGCCCCCGGCGACGTCGCGCTCGAGATCGGCCCCGGCCTCGGTGTCTTGACCCGCAGGCTTGCGGATCGCGTCGCGCACGTGCATGCCGTCGAGCTCGACCGTTCGCTCGCGCCTCATCTGACCGAGTTGGAGGCGCGCGCCAACGTCGACCTGCACTGGGGTGACGCCCTTCGCCTCGACCTTGCCGCGCTCAGCCCCCGGCCGACCAAGCTCGTCGCCAACCTCCCCTACAACGTCGCCACTCCGATCGTCGCCGAGAGCCTCTCCGGGTTGCCGACGCTCGAGCTCTGGTGCGTGATGGTTCAGCGCGAGGTCGCCGACCGCTTCTTCGCCCGGCCCTCGACGAAGGCGTACGGCGCCGTGTCGGTGCTCGTCCAGCTGGCTGCGCGCCGCACGGGCTTCCACCCGGTAGCGCGAACGGTCTTCCGCCCGCCGCCGAACGTCGACTCGGCCCTCGTGGCCTTCCGCCGCGTGGCGCTGCCCGCGCGGTTCGAGCAGGTGAAGGGGATCGTCGAAGCGGCCTTCGCCCACCGCCGCAAGACGCTCCCGAACTCGCTCCAGCTGGCGGGTGCCGCGACGCGCGAGCAGGGCGCCGCCGCGCTGGAAGCGATCGGCCGCAGCCCCTCGGCGCGCGCAGAGGCGCTGGCGCCGCACGAGTTCGTGGCGCTGACCGACGCGCTGTGAGACGCGCGCCCGCTCCGGCCAAGCTCAATCTCGCGCTCGTCGTGGGGCCTGCTCGTGCCGACGGGAAGCACGAGGTGGCTACGGTCCTCCAGCGGATCGATCTCGGCGACCGCGTCGCGCTCTCGCCCGCCCCTTCGCTCGCGGTCGAGGGCTTCGTGGGGGACTCGCTCGTCCGTGCCGCTCTCGAGCGCCTCGCGGAGGCAAGCACGATCGACCCGCGCTGGCGAGTCGTCCTCACGAAGCGGATTCCGGTTGCGGCCGGTCTCGGCGGCGGCAGCTCGGACGCTGCGACTGCGCTCCGGCTTGCGAACGAGATGCTGCCCCAGCCGCTCGACCCCGCTGCTCTCTCCGCTCTGGCGGCCGGGCTCGGCGCCGACGTGCCGTTCTTCCTCGCCGACGGACCGCAGCTCGGCCGCGGCGACGGCTCGGAGCTCGAGCCGCTCGACTTGCCGCAGGACTACTGGGTGCTGCTCGTGCTCCCGCACGGTGCCGTCAAGTCAGCCACTGCCGACGTCTACCGCCGGTTCGACGAGCGAGCCGGTGCCGAGGGGTGGGCGGAGCGGCTTGCCCGGCTAGAGCAGTCCGTTGCGGCCGTCCGGCGCCCGCGCGACCTGGCGGCGCTGCCGTCGAACGACCTCGCGAGCTCGCCGCTCGCCGAGGAACTGCGCGGCCTCGGCGCCTTTCGAGCCGACGTGTCCGGCGCGGGGCCCGCCGTCTACGGCCTCTTCCACCACCGGCCTGCCGCCGAGGCCGCGCGTCGTGCGCTCTCGAGCCGCGGCCGCACGTGGATCACGGTTCCGACGTGGTACGGCTGAGCGGCTACGTTTTCGGGATGGAGCAGTCGACGCCGATCGAGCATGGGCACGGGCGCCCCGGCACCCTGCTGCGCGAGCGCCGGTGGCAGCTTGTCCTTGGCATCGTGCTCGTCGAGGGCATTCTGGTGCTGTTCGACGCGATTCCCTGGTGGACGGTGCTCGTCCTTGCCGTCGTCGCCTTCGCTCTCTACATCGGGGTCGGCCGCGGCCACCGGAGCCTTGCAGTCCACGAGGGCAGCTGGATCGCCGCGGTCTCCCAGCTCGTGGTCGTGCTCGTTCCCGTCCTCGCCTTCGTCCTGACGGCGCTCGCGGTCGTGGCGCTCGTGCTGATCGCCGTCGCCGTGCTCGCGCTCCTGCTGCTCGATCGCCGCTGAGTGGGTCCGCCTATACTCGGCCTCGTTCACTGGGGCGTAGCCAAGTGGTAAGGCAGCGGGTTTTCAGCATGGGGGAACCCCTGGTTCCCCCATGGGCCCCCTCCTCTGACACACTGAGAATCAGGACAACACTGGGGCGTAGCCAAGTGGTAAGGCAGCGGGTTTTGGTCCCGCGATCCCAGGTTCGAATCCTGGCGCCCCAGCCATCTCACCCGCACCCGTGACCCAGACCAAGCTCGCAGCAGTCGTGATGGCCGGGGGCTTCGGCACGCGCATGCGCTCGGCCGTGCCGAAGCACCTGCATCCGATCCTCGGCCGGCGCATGATCGACTGGGTGCTCGAAGCGGCGCGCCCGCTGGCGCCGGCGCGGCTCGTCGTCGTCGCCTCGCCCGAGACGCGCCACGACTTCGGCGACGTCGAGGTCGCCGTCCAGGAACGCGCCCTGGGGACCGGTGACGCGATCGGCGCCGCGCGCGCCGCCCTCGAGGGCGGCGCCGACGAGATCCTCGTCCTCTCGGGCGATACCCCGCTGCTGACCTCGGGGCTGCTCGTGGAGCTCCTGGCTGCGCATCGCGCCTCCGGGACCGCCGCCACCGTGCTCACCTTCGAGCCGGACGAGCTCCGCGCCTACGGCCGAGTCCTGCGTGGCCGAGACGGGCAGGTACGGGGGATCGTGGAGGCCGGCGACGCGACACCGGACGAGCTCGCCGTCCGCGAGTGCAACTCTTCGATCTACGTCTTTCGGGCCGAGCTGCTCTGGCCCGCGCTCGACCGGTTGCGACCGGCGAACGCCCAGGGAGAGCTGTACCTCACCGACGCCGTGCGCAACCTCGTCGAAAGCGGGGCGAGCGTCGGTGCTCACACGGCGGGCGACCCGGCCGAGACGGAGGGTGTCAACACCCGCGTCGAGCTGGCGGCCGCCGCTGCCCTCTTGCGGGAGCGCGTCAACCGCGACCACATGCTGGCCGGAGCTGCGATCGTCGATCCGGCGTCGACGTGGATCGAGGCGGACGTCGTGCTGGAGCCGGACTGCGTCGTCCATCCCTTCACCGTTCTCCGCGGCCGCACGCGAGTCGCGGCGGGGGCCGAGGTCGGGCCGCACGCCGTCGCGATCGACACGATCGTCGGGCCCGGAGCGATCGTCGGCCCCTTCTGTTACCTTCGCCCCGGGACGGTTCTCGAGGCGGGTGCGAAAGCAGGCACGTTCGTCGAGATCAAGAACTCCCACATCGGAGCGCGCACCAAGGTGCCGCATCTCTCCTACATCGGCGACGCTGACATCGGCGAGGACTCGAACATCGCTGCGAGCAACGTGACGGTGAACTTCGCGCATGAGCCCGGCCGGCCGAAGGGCCGGACGACGATCGGGCGCAACGTCAGGACCGGTGTCGACAATGCATTCGTGGCACCCGTGACGATCGGAGACGATGCGTGGATCGGCGCCGGATCTGTGATCACCGAGGACGTTCCCGCCAACGCAATGGCGATCGCTCGTGCGCGCCAGGTGACGAAGGAAGGACGCGGTGGAAAGCGGGACGATTGAGCAGACGCTGCCGGGGCTCGAGTCGGCGGCTCCGCGGACGGACATGAAGGTCGGGCACGCGCTGCCGCTGACGCCGCAGAAGCGGCTGATGGTCGTCGGCGGGCGCTCGCACGGCGAGCTGGCGCGGCAGATGGCCGAGAAGCTCGGCGTCGAGCTCGGCGAGGTGGAGCTCGGGACGTTCGCGAACGGAGAGACGCACTGCCGCTACGTCGAGTCGATTCGAGGCGCCGACCTCTTCATCGTCCAGACCGGCTGCGATCCCGTCGATCGGAACCTGATGGAGCTCCTGTTCATGATCCAGGCGGCGCGGCTCGCCTCGGCCAAGCGGATCACCGCCGTGGTGCCGCTCTTCCCGTATGCGCGCCAGGATCGAAAGGCGAAGCCGCGGGAGCCGATCTCGGCGCGCCTGGTGGCGGACATGTTGCAGCTCGCCGGCGCCGACCGCGTGCTCACGATGGATCTCCATGCGGGACAGATCCAGGGCTTCTTCACCATCCCGGTCGATCACATGACGGCGCTGCCGCTCTTCGCGCGCCACTTCCGCGACATCGGCCTGACCGGTGACGGCGTCGTCTCCGTGTCACCCGACGCCGGCCGCGCGAAGCTCGCCGTGCGCTTCGCGGAGATGATCGAGGGCAACTTCGCCGTCATGCACAAGACCCGGCCCGCCCACGACCAGGTGGAGGTGACCGAGGTCACCGGCCGCGTGCGCGACAAGGTGGCGATCGTCGGCGACGACGTGATCATGACCGGCGGCACGCTCCTCGCGAACGTGATCGCGCTCAAGGAGCACGGCGTCAAGGACGTCTGGGTGTTCGCCACCCACGGGCTCTTCAGCGGGGACGCTCTCGACCGCTTCGAGAGCTCGGAGATCACTGGGATCGTGGTCACGGACACCGTGCCGATCGACCCGCGCAAGCGCCCCTCGAACATGACGGTCCTGAGCGTCTCGGGCCTGCTCGCGGAGACGATCATGAACGTGTTCTCCGACGACTCGGTGTCCGCGATCTTCGGCGGCGAGAACCAGCTCTTCTAGTAGGTGAAGGCGCCCGCGAGCTACGCTCAGCGAGTGAGCCGATTCGCGACCCTCGAGCTGTGGGGCTTCCCTCACCGCGCGGTCGTCATGGCGGCTGCGGGTCTCGCGGCGCTCGCGGTCGACTTCGTCACGAAGAGGGCCGCCGTTGCGCTCGAGCCCGACTCGCTGCTCTTCCACGTTTCGGACCGGGCACCATTCGGTCTCGGCGCAGGCCTGATCCTCGTCGCGGCGTCGTCGTCGCTCCTGGCGTGCGTCGTCCCCGCAAGGCTCGTCGCGGTGGGAGCCGGCGTCGCGCTCGGCGGCGCGGTCGGCAACCTCGTGAGCCGCCACTGGTGGAGCGCGCGCGGGGGCTCGCCGGACTTCATCCCGTTCGGTGACGGCTCGACCGGGAACGTCGCCGACCTCTCGATCGCGCTCGGCGTGGGCACCATGCTCATCGGTACCGTCGTCTGGCTCGGATGGACCATCGCCACGCAGGCCCGGAGCACAACCGTCGTCGGTTGAAGTCTCCTTTCCGATTGTCCAGCGTCGACTACCCTGCCGCCGCGGTCAGCCGAGCAGCAGGATGATTGCCGTCAGGTGCCCGGCGAGACAGGCGCCGTAGACGGCGAGGGCGAGCAGCGCGGCACGGCCATGCCGGCGAAGTGCAAAGCAGGCGACGACGAGGGCGAGCGTTCCAACGACCACACCGAAGCCGTTCAGGGCGATCAACACGACCTCCAGCAGTTGCTGCTCGAGCACGAGCGCCGAGATGATGCTGAGTGCGCCGACCAGCCCCAGCCGGATGCCGTCCTTGCGGAGCTTTGCCGGGGCAAGCGCGCCGACGAGCTGGCCGGAGGGGGACATGGACTTCATGCCCTCACCGTAACGCGGCACCGCCGCCCTCTCACCTTCCACGGTTGCGGATCGCAGTGCGGGGGAACCGCTTGGGGACATGCTGTTCCCGCGCAAGCTGATCTTCCTCGCGTACCTCGTCATCGGTGTCGTCGTCGCCGCGTCGAAGGACTACCTCGAGAACCTCGAAACGGTGCGGCGGCTCGCCTCCGCGGTGCTCGCGATCCTGCTCTGGCCGCTGCTCTTCCTGGGCATCGACCTTCGCATCGACTGACCGCCGGGAGGCTTCCCGGCGGCTTCAGCTAGAATCGGCCGCCGTGTCCGGCGACCGATTTCGTCTCGAGGTGAAGGAACGTGAACGGCTCGGCTCGCCCGAGTCGCGGCGCCTGCGCAAGCAGGGGTTCGTTCCGGGCGTGCTCTACGGCAGGACGAGCACGCGTGCGATCGTGATCGAGGAGCGCGCGCTGCGCGCCGCCCTCAACACCGACTCCGGTCTGCACGCGGTCCTCGACGTCGTCGTGGACGGCCAGTCGACGGCACATGCGTCGATCCTCAAGGACTACCAGCGCGACCCGATCCGCGGCCACGTCGCCCACGTCGACCTCCAGGAGGTCCGGCTCGACCAGCCGATCCAGGCGGCGGTGCAGCTGCACGTGATCGGCACCGAGGACTCACCCGGCGTGCGCGAGGGCGGCGTCATGTCGCAGCCCACCACGGCGATCAACGTCGAGGCGCTGCCGATGGAGATCCCCGAGTCGATCGAGGTCGACGTCAGCTCGATGGAGATGGGCGACACGCTGCGTCTCGAGGACGTCGCCGCGATGGAGGGCGTCACGTTCCTGGACGATCCGCACGAGACCGTCATCGCCACTGTCTCCGCCCCGATGCGCGAGGAGGAGCTCGAGGCTGCGATCGAGGAGCTCGCCGGCGAGGTCGAGGAGGGCGAGGAGGTGCCGGAGGTTGCCGAGGAGGCCGCCGAGGAAGGCGCCGAGGACGAGCCCGGCGAGCCTGGCGAGCCCACGACCGACGAAGCCTAAGCGGCCGTCCGAGATGCGCCTCTTCCGTCGAGGCGGGCAGGCCTCGACGCTCGACCTCCTCGTCGTCGGTCTCGGCAACCCGGGCCGTGAGCACGCACGTGATCGGCACAACGTCGGCTGGACGGTCGCTGACGAGCTCGCACGCCGCCACGGCGGCTCCTTCCGCTCGAAGTTCTCCGGGCGCCTCGCCGAGGTGCGCCTCGACGACCTCAGGCTTGCGCTCCTGAAGCCGGAGACGTACATGAACCTCTCCGGCCAGTCGCTCGCCGCCGCGGCGCGCTTCTTCAAGGTCGAGCCGGCATCGATCGCAGTCGTCCACGACGACGTCGACCTCGAGCCCGGCCGGCTACAGGTGCGCCTTGGCGGAGGGCTCGCCGGACACAACGGGCTGCGCTCGGTCAGGCAGGCGCTCGGTTCCGCCGACTTCCTCCGTGTCCGGGTGGGCGTCGGTCGTCCCGGTCGCGGCGATCGGCGGCCCGTGGCCGACTACGTCCTGTCGCCGTTCGCGCCTGAGGACGACGGTAAGGCGCTCGTCGGCCGCGCCGCCGACGCGGTCGAGGTGCTCGCGCGCGACGGGCTCGACGAGGCGCAACGCCGCTTCAACTGAGCCGGTGCTCGAGCTGCCATTCGCCGACCCCGGCCGGCCCGATACCCGGTCGCCGCTGCGCCTGCTCGTCTGGGTGGGGCAGCATCAGCTCGGCACGCTGCTCGCCGGGGTCCTCCTCGGCATCCTCTGGATGGTCGCCCAGGCGCTGATGCCGTTCGCGCTCGGTCGCGCCATCCAGGACGGCATCGTGGACGACGACTCCCGCGCGCTCGCCCTGTGGGCGGGCGTCCTGCTCGCGCTCGGCGCGCTCCAGGCGGTGGCGGGCGTGCTGCGGCATCGATACGCCGTCTTCAACTGGCTCCAGGCGTCCTTCCGGCTCGCCCAGATCGTGGCGCATCACGCAGCCCGTTCCGGCCCGGCCGTGCGGGCCCGGCTCTCGACCGGCGAGGTGGTCGCGACGGTGTCGAACGACGCGATGCGCGCCGGCGGCGCCTTCGACATCACCGCTCGGTTGGCAGGAGCGATCGCCTCGTACGGCGTCGTCGCTTTCATCCTGCTCTCGTCGTCCGTCGCACTCGGGCTAGTCGTCCTCGTCGGCGTGCCCGTACTCGTCCTCACGCTCGGAACCGTGATCCGCCCGCTCCAGGCGCGCCAGGCGGAGCAGCGTGAGGAAGTGGGGAGGCTGACGGCGCTCGGAGCCGACACCGCAGCCGGCCTGCGCGTGCTGCGCGGGATCGGCGGGGAGCAGGCGTTTCTCGATCGCTACCGCTCGCGCTCCCAGCAGGTGCGGCGGGCCGGCGTCCGCGTCGCGCTACCCCAGTCCACGCTCGACGCCGCGCAGGTGCTCGTTCCCGGCCTGTTCGTCGTCCTCGTCACCTGGATCGGCGCGCGCTTCGCCCTCTCGGGCCGGATCGGCGTCGGAGAGCTCGTCGCGTTCTACGGCTACGCCGCGTTCCTCGTGATCCCGCTGCGCACGGCGGCCGAGGCCGTGGACAAGATTACGCGCGCGCTGGTCGGTGCGCAGCGGATGCTCGGCGTGCTCGAGGTGGAGAGGCAGGTGGCCGAGCCGGCGGCGCCTGCGACGGAGCCACCGCCGGGAGCCCGGATCGTGGACGAGCGTTCGGGCCTTGTCGTCGAGCCCGGCCTGCTGACCTGTCTCGTCGCGGCCGAGCCGGACGAGGGGGTCGCGGTCGCGGATCGCCTTGGCCGCTTCGGAGACGGCGACGGCGGTGTCACGCTCGGCGAGGTTCGCCTCGCCGATCTCCCGGTCGCTGCGGTCCGGCGCCGCATTGTTGTCAGCGAGGCCGATCCGCTGCTCTTTTCCGGCACGCTGCGTCGTGAGCTCGACCCCTGGGAGCGAGCACAGGACGACGAGATCCTCGCCGCCGTCTCCGTTGCGAACGCGGAGGACGTGCTCGAGGCGCTCCCGGACGGGCTCAATGCGCAGGTCGACGAGCGAGGCCGTTCGTTCTCGGGTGGCCAGCGGCAGCGGCTCGTGCTGGCGCGGGCGCTGCTCTCCGGCGCCGAAACGCTCGTGCTCGTCGAGCCGACGAGCGCCGTCGACGCGCACACGGAGGCCCGGATCGCGGTGCGGCTGCGCGGGGCGCGGTCCGGGCACACGACCGTTGTCGTGACGACGAGCCCGCTGGTGCTCGACCAGGCCGATCGGGTCGTCCTGCTCGAGGACGGACGGGTGACCGCCGAGGGTACCCACCGCGACCTCCTGCGCTCGAGTCCGAGCTACCGCGACACGGTCACGCGAGGGGAGGAGGAGTGACCGAGCTGCTGCCGATCGCGGACGGGCCGGAGCTGCGGGCCCAGGCGCGGCTGCTCGGCCGCCGTCACCGACGCGGCCTCATCATCGTGATCGTTCTGCACGCCCTCGCCGCGGCCGCCGGCCTGGCCGGCCCGCGCCTGCTCGGCGAGCTCGTGGAGTCGGTCGAGGCGGGGACGACGCGCGGTCGGATCGACACGCTCGTACTCGTGCTGGCCGGCTTCCTCGTCGCCCAGACGATCCTCACCTGGTTCGCCCGACGCGCCTCCTTCGTCCTCTCCGAGCAGATGTTCGCGGAGCTGCGGGAGGACTTCATGCGCCGCGTGCTCGCGCTGCCGCTCTCCACCGTCGAGCGCGCGGGCACCGGCGACCTCGTCTCCCGCACGACCTCCGACGTCGACTCGCTCGCGCGGACGATCCGGTTCGCCGTGCCCGAGACGCTGATCGCCGCGGTCACGACGCTGCTCACGGTCGCCGCTGCAGTCTGGGTCAGTCCCATCGCTGCTGTTCCGTGCCTGGCCGGGGTGCCTTCGCTCTGGCTCGGAACGCGTTGGTACCTGAAGCGGGCGCCGGCCGGGTACCTCTGGGAGCGAGCCGCCTACGCCAGGCTCACTGGCACGGTCGGCGAGACAGTGGATGGCGGTCGCACGGTCGAGGCGCTCGGCCTGCGCGAGGAGCGCGTGCGGCGGATCGACGCCGACCTCGCCGAGGCTTGCCGGGCGGAGCGACGGACGCTCTACCTGCGCACGATCTGGTTCCCGACTGCAGAGTTCGCATACGTGCTGCCGGTTGCGGCGTCGCTCGCGTGGGGTGGCTGGCTCGTCTCCACGGGGCGTGCCTCGATCGGTGAGGTGACGGCGGTGGCGCTCTACGTCGTGCAGCTCGCCGACCCTGTCGACCGGCTGATCTCGTGGCTCGACGAGATCCAGGTTGGGGCAACGTCGTTCGCCCGGCTCGTCGGGATCGCCCGCGTGCCGGCGGACCGCGCCGAGACGGGCGAGCAGCCGGACGGAGACCGGCTCCGCGCCGAGGACGTGCGCTACGCATACGTGCCTGGTCGGGACGTGCTGCACGGGATCGACCTCGACCTCCGGCCGGGCGAGCGCGTCGCCGTCGTCGGGCCGTCCGGTGCCGGCAAGTCGACCCTCGGCCGCCTCCTCGCCGGCATCCATCCACCCCGGCTCGGGCGCGTCGAGGTGGGTGGAGTGAGCCTCGTCGATCTGCCGCTCGACACCCTCCGGCGCGAGGTGGCGCTCGTGACGCAGGAACAGCATGTCTTCGTCGGCACCCTCGCGGAGAACCTGCGGCTCGCCCGGCCGGGCGTCTCCAACGAGCAGCTGGCGGGCGCGCTCGCCGCCGTCGACGGGCTCGAGTGGGCGGAGGCGCTGCCCCATGGGCTCGAGACGGTGGTCGGAGCGGGCGGCTTCCCGCTGACCCCGCCGCAGGCGCAGCAGGTGGCGCTGGCCCGTCTCGTCCTCGCCGACCCGCACACCCTCGTGCTCGACGAGGCGACTTCGCTGCTCGACCCGCGCGCCGCACGGCACCTCGAGCGCTCGCTCGGGTCGGTCCTTCGCGGCCGGACGGTGGTCGCGATCGCCCACCGGCTGCACACGGCGCACGATGCCGACCGCGTCGCGGTCGTCGAGGACGGCCTGCTCCAGGAGCTTGGCACGCACGTGGAGCTCGTCGAGCGGGACGGCTCGTACGCCGCGCTCTGGAGCTCGTGGCACGCCTGACCGTCGGCGCAAGATAGGCATCCGCGGAAGCGGATGCCTATCGCGCAAGATTCTGGGTGGGCCGCTTTGCGGCCCACCCAGCTCGCTCGCCGCGAGTAGCCTGCTCGCTCCGCTTGCTGCTTCGGGCGGCCGTTACGATGACGGCCGCGGAACCGACGGTTCCGCCCGTCGTCATGGACCATCCTGCCCTGCACACCTTCGTCCGCGAGCTGCTCGCGCACGAGCGCCTTCACGCCTTCGCCGACGCTCTGCCGGCGCGTGCCCGTGTGTCCGAGCCGATACTGCCGCTGCTGCTCGCGACGCTGCACGAGCGCCTGGGGCGAGGTCTCGTCTGCCTGCTGCCCGAGGACGCCGACGCACGCGATGGGGCCGAGGCCGCGGGCTGGTTCATCGGCTCGGACCGGGTCGCCCTGCTCCCGGGACGCGGCGTGCGCTGGGGCTCGGGGCTCGAGCCGCCGCCGCACCTCGTCGGCGAGCGCGCCCGAGCGCTCGACGTGCTCGCCGCGGGCGGCCTCGTGTGCGCCTCGGCCGTCGCGCTCGCCGAGGGCGTCCCTCCGCCCGGGGCGCGCCCGAGCTCGGTGGGGCTCGAGGTGGGCTCGGAGCCGGGCGTCGGCGGCCTCGCCGAGCAACTCGCGCTGGCGGGCTACGAGCGCGTCGACCGGGCGGAGGAGCGGGGCCAGTTCGCCGTGCGCGGCGGCATCGTCGACGTCTTCCCGACGACCGGGCGCGAGCCGCTCCGGATCGAGTTCTTCGGCGACGAGATCGAGGGCGTGCGTGCCTTCTCGCCCTTCACGCAGCGCGCGCTCCATCCGGTCTCGGACGCCGTGGTCTACCCGGCCGCGGAGCGCCGGCCCGATCTCGGCGAGGCGACGCTGCCCGACGACGAGTGGGAGGGCGCGCCGCCCGACGTGCCGAAGGATCTCGTCCTCGTCCTCGACCGGGGCCCCGACTTCGTCTGGCAGCCCGACGAGGTGCGCCGCGTCTGGTCCGAGGAGGGGCTCGAGCCGATCGGGCTCAAGGGCGCCTCCGAGCTCGATCCGTTCCCGCAGTCGCAGCCGTTCGCGTTCGAGGCGCAGCGCCCCGCGATCGCCGCGCGCGGGCTGGCGGAGGCCGAGCAGGAGCTCGACGGGTTCGTCCGCGGCGGCAACCGCGTTGTCGTCGCATTCCCGCACCCTGGCGAGGCGATGCGGACGCAGAACCTGCTGAAGCGCGTGGACGCGACCATCCTCGAGCCGGGGCAGGATCTCTCCGCGGATCCGGAGCTCAGGTTCGTCGTGGCGCCTGCACGTCGGGGCTTCGTCTGGCGGGAGCTCGGGCTCGTGCTCCTGCCCGACACACAGGTCTTCCGCAAGCGTCCTCCGCGCGCCGACCGGCGGCTCGGCCGCGCGCTCGCCTCGTTCGCCGACCTGCGCACCGGTGACTTCGTCGTCCACGAGGATCACGGCGTCGGCAAGCTGCTCGGCTTCGAGACGAAGGACGTCGGGGGCGTCACGCGCGACTACCTCTTCCTCGCCTTCCGCGGCGAGGACCGGCTTTACATCCCGCACGAGCAGCTGGGCAAGGTCTCGAAGTACATCGGCGCCGACGCGAGCTCGCCCGCGCTCTCGAAGCTCGGCGGCAAGGCCTGGCAGAACCTGAAGGCGCGTGCCCGCGCGTCGGTGCGGGAGCTGGCCGGCGAGTTGATCGCCCTCTACGCGCAGCGCCAGCAGGCACCGGGGCTCGCCTACGACCTCGGCAACGAGTGGCTCGAGCGGCTCGAGACGGAGTTCCCGTACCGGGAGACCGAGGATCAGGCCCGCGCGATCGAGGCCGTAAAGGAGGATCTCGAGGCGCCGCGGCCGATGGACCGCCTGGTCTGCGGCGACGTCGGCTTTGGGAAGACCGAGGTGGCCGTGCGAGCCGCCTTCGCGGCCGCCGTGAACGGCAAGCAGGTGCTCTTCCTCTGCCCGACGACGATTCTGGCCGAGCAGCACTGGAACAGCTTTCGAAATCGCTATCGCGACTTCCCGATCCGGGTCGAGATGGTCTCGCGCTTTCGAACGAAGGCCGAGGCCAAGAAGGTCCTGCAGGATTTCTCCGAAGGAAAGGTCGAGGTGCTGATCGGCACCCACCGGGTGCTCAGCCGCGACGTGATCCCGAAGGACCTCGGTCTCGTCATCCTCGACGAGGAGCAGCGCTTCGGCGTCGCCCAGAAGGAGCTGATCCGCTCGCTCCGGCTGGAGGTCGATGTGCTCGCGCTCAGCGCCACCCCGATTCCCCGCACGCTGCACATGTCACTCTCCGGCCTGCGCGACATCTCGATCATCGAGACGCCGCCGGAGGGGCGCCGGCCGATCCGCACGACGGTGGGGGAGTACGACGAGGAGACTATCCGTCTCGCGCTGACGCGCGAGACGGATAGAGGAGGTCAATCCTTCTACCTGCACAACCGGGTCGAGACGATTGACGAGGCCGCGGAGAGGCTGCGCCAGATGTGTCCCCAGCTCCGCTTCATCGTCGCCCACGGCAAGATGCCCGAGCGGCAGCTCGAAGAGAAGATGCACGCCTTCCTCGCCGGGGACGCCGACGTGCTCGTGTCGACGACGATCATCGAGTCGGGCCTCGATATCCCGCAGGCGAACACGCTGATCGTCGAGCGCGCGGACCTGCTCGGCCTCTCCCAGCTCTACCAGATCCGCGGCCGCGTCGGCCGCTCCGACGTGACGGCGCACGCCTATCTCTTCTATCCCGACGCGACCGAGCTCACGCCGGAGGCGCGCGCCCGGCTCTCGACGCTCGCCGACCATACGGAGCTCGGCGCCGGCTTCCAGATCGCCATGCGGGACCTCGAGATCCGGGGTGCCGGCGATCTGCTCGGAGCCGAGCAGTCCGGCCACGTCGCCGCGCTGGGATTCGAACTCTACGTGGAGATGCTGAACGAGGCGGTGGCCGAGCTGCAGGGGCAGCGGCGTCTGGTCACACGTCCCGTCCGGGTCGACGCACGCGTGGACGCCTTCGTTCCCGCCTGCTACGTCGCCTCAGAAGCGCTCAAGATCGACATCCACCGCCGCCTCGCGCTCGCGGAGTCCGACGACGAGCTGCGCGAGCTCCACGCGACGATCGAGGATCGCTACGGCCCGGTGCCCGAGCCCGTCGAGCATCTGTTCTCGATCCAGGAGGCGAAGCTCCAGCTGGCGCAGCTTGGCGCCGACTATCTCGTCTTCCGGGGCGGCCGCGCGACCGTCGGCCCGCTCGTCCTCGGCAGCTCCGAGCTCCGAGCCCTGCGCGACGTCAGCGACACGGCTGTCTACACGAGCTCGAAACGTGAAGTTTCGCTAAGAACCGAGGGACTCGAGGGGGCGATCGGCCTGGTCGGTGCTATCGTTGACGCGCGCCGGGCGGCCTAGAGGCATTCGCCCGGCGCGCTGCCATAACGGCACCAAACCCCGGCTACACTGGAGCTCAATTCCTGATGAAGATCTCTCGCGTCCTCCTTCTCCCTGCCCTGCTGCTCGCCCTTCTCGCCGCCGGCTGCGGCGGAGGCAACGATTCCGTGCCGGCCGACGCGGTTGCGGTCGTGGACGGCGACGAGGTGGCGAAGTCCGACTACGACGCGCTGCTCGAGCAGGCGAGGAAGAGCTACGCGAGCCAGAAGCGTGATTTCCCGAAGGCGGGG
>Ga0136620_10000401_pt1 | contig 19926 bp, 21 predicted proteins | sample AntDrymUQ4162106_2_FD_104806 | JGI IMG/M metagenome (GOLD analysis project Ga0136620, IMG submission 104806) | Polar desert sand microbial communities from Dry Valleys, Antarctica - metaG UQ416 (21.06) | ecosystem: Environmental > Terrestrial > Soil > Desert | place: Antarctica: Dry Valley... | reverse complement strand
TGACACCCGGATGCGCGTCGGCGGCGGCCGCAACGGCCGACTCTCCTCGCACCTGCCCTGGGGTGACCCGCACCGCGGCTGGGACTTCGTCTCCACCGGCCGCGGCGACGTGCCGTGGGAGGACTGCTTCCGGGGCCTGACCGCCATCGGCTACGCCGGTCCGATCTCGGTCGAGTGGGAGGACGCCGGCATGGATCGACTGCACGGCGCCCCCGAGGCCCTGGAGTTCCTGCGACGCTTCGACTTCGACCCGCCGGCCGCGTCCTTCGACGCCGCCTTCGGCAGCGGGGAAGAAGACGGATGCACCGGCCAGCTGTGACTGCTCAGGTGCTGGCGGGGATCCAGGGTGAGCCGGTTTAGAGGTCGGTGAGTACATCCACGTGCTGGACCTCGACGAGGCCAAGGAGTTCTATGCGCGCGATCGAGGCGGAGATCGCCGAGGAGGTGCCGAGCCTGCTCGCTCGCGGCTACCTAGCGTGGGCCCGCTCAAGAACGACGACTGCCAGGGGAGCGGCTGTCGGGCGCTAAGGTGCACCCACGGAGTCTCGGCAGGCGGAGAGGGGCCAGCGTGGACGACGCTGCGCGACGGGCTGTCCAGGAGAGCGCCGAGCTGACACGCACGTTGATGGCCGCCCCCGAGCAGATGGACGCGCTGTACGAGATCCTCGGCACGGTGACAGGTCAGGGCATCGCCGATGCCGGCAGTCTCACCTTGTGCGCGGGGGACCGGCCGTTCACCGTGGCGAGCACCGATGACGACGTGACAGTGGCAGACGAGCTGCAGTACGAGCTCGGCGAAGGACCATGCCTCGATGCGATTAGCGACGACACGTACTACGTCGTGCCCGACGTTGCGACCGACCCGAGGTGGCCGCGGTGGGGCCCGCAGGCAGCACAGCTCGGCGTGGGCAGCATCGTGAGCGTCCGATTGTTCACCTGCGCAGACGTCGGCGGTTCGCTGAACCTCTACAGCTTGGGTCCGCGCTCGTTCGACGAGCACGACCTGACCACCGCGTACGTCATCGCGGCGCGCGTCGCCATCGTCCTGGTGTCGATCCACAGGGACTCGGCGTTGATCGACGCACTGGAAGCCCGGGCGCTGATCGCCGAGGCGCAAGGCACGATGATGGAGCGTTACGGAGTCGACGCCGACCGGGCGTTCGTGCTGCTCAGCCAGCTGTCCCAGGACAACGGGCTCCCGCTGCGGAAGCTGGCCGCCGAGCTGCTCCGGACGAGCGACAGGACGCGCGTCGCGGTCGACGCGGACTGATCGGCACCTGTGGTCGGCCGTGGCTAGAGTGGGCCCCATGTCCGAGCAAGCAGAGCAGGTCCCACCCGCGGTCATCGGTCCCGACGGTCAACCTGTCGAGGCGCCGGCCGACGGCGAACGCCCCCCACGCTCGATCACCGAGCTGGTCGAGCATCCCGCCAAGGTCATGCGGATCGGCAACATGATCCGCCAGCTCCTCGACGAGGTGAAGTCCGCACCGTTGGACGACGCGAGCCGCTCCCGGTTGCGCGACATCCACACGACCTCGATCAAGGAGCTCGAGCAGGGGCTCGCTCCGGAGCTCATCGAGGAGCTGGAGCGCCTCAGCCTGCCGTTCGAGACCGAGACCCCGTCCGACGCCGAGCTGCGCATCGCCCAGGCCCAGCTCGTGGGTTGGCTCGAAGGACTCTTCCACGGCATCCAGACCGCGATCTATGCTCAACAGGTTGCCGCACAGTCGCAGCTGCAGCAGATGCGTGCTCTGCCTGGCGGCCCGTCGGGGCAGCCGGGCGGGCAGGGACAAGTCGGCGACGACGGAGAGCCGACGTCCCCGACCGGCGGCGGGATGTACCTGTAGCGCGGGAACGGGGGATGGATGCGCGTAGCCCTGCCGGGCGCTGCCTCGACTCCGCCTGCCCCGAGCGATGCTCTCCCCGCGTGCGCGCAGCACCCCACCGTCTACGCCCAGGAGCTGCTGGAGAGCCCACCGGTGCAGTCCAAGGTGACCAAGGCTGTGTGGGCGGAGTACCGCGAGCAGCTTGACACCGTACGGGCCGCATGCGCCGCGTGCCCGCTCCTCGTCGACTGTCTGTACCGCTCGGTGGTGCAGGTCGACGTCGCCGGTTACGTCGGCTGCACCACTCCGCGGGAGCGCCGGCTGATCCGCCGCGCGCTCGGTGTATCGGTCGCCACCGAGGATCTCGACGATGCCGCCGGCGTACGGATCGAGGGCCGTCCCCTCGACCACGCCACCGTGCTGGCGACCCGCGACGCCTACCCCGATGACACCTTCGAGCAGCTGGCCCTACGACTCGAGTGCTCGCTGTCGACGGTCAAGCGTCACCTGCGCAGGGCCCGCAAGGAGACATCGGACGGCATCACGCGCGCCAAGCCAGTACGTGCCGGCGCCGAGGTCCCGACCGTGGATGCCGTGCTCGACGCCTTCGACTCCATAGTCGAGGACGACCGCTGACTCAGAGGTAGCGGCTCAGTTCCCTCACGACGCCGTCCTGGGCGAGCGTCTCGGTGGTGTCGTCGGCGGCTTCTTGCACATTCAGCGGCGCCTGGCCCATGGCAACTCCACGCCCGGCCCAGCGCAACATCTCGACATCGTTGTGGCCGTCGCCGATCGCGAGCACGTCGGCGGGGTCGACCGCGAGGCGTTCGCACACCACGTCGAGGCCGGAAGCCTTAGAGACGCCCTCGGGTGCGAGGTCCAGCCAGGCGGTGTAGCCGACGAAGTAGTTGGTGCCGGAAAGTCCGATCGTCCGGGCCAGCTCGGCGAACTCCTCGGCCGAGGAGTCCGGGCTCCGGATGATCACCCGGGTGACAGGCTCGGCGACGAGCTGGTCGACGTCCTGCAGGATCATCTCACCATTGATCTCGCCGTCGGGGAACGCCTTGTTGATCCGGTAGCCGACACCGAGCTCCTCGACCGCGACCGCCGCATCGGGCACGTGCTCGAGGACGAGCTTCACCGCCTCGCTGGCATCGAAGGTCACCTCGTGCAGCACCTCGAACCGCGCCTGCGGCGAGTAGGTGAAGACGACCGAGCCGTTGCTGGCGACCGCGATGCCGTCCTCGAACCCGAGCATGTCGGTCACGTTGAGCACCCCTGGCGCGGACCGCCCGGTGGCGATCACGACGGGAAGGCCGGTCCCGGCCGCGGCGCGCACGGTCGCGCGTACCGCAGGACTCATCACGTTGTCCCAGTCGACCAGGGTGCCGTCGACGTCCAGCGCGAGCAGCTTGGGGACGAACGTCACGACAGCGGCTCGATGACGTCGCGGTCTTGGAGGTACGGGCGCAGGGCCGCGGGGACCCGTACGGACCCGTTGGCGAGCTGGTGGTTCTCCAGGATCGCGATGATCGTCCGGGGCATGGCGACGAGCGTGCCGTTGAGCGTGGCCGCGGGTACGGTGCCGTGCTCGCCGCGGACCCTGATGTCGAGCCGGCGGGCCTGGAACTGTGTGCAGTTCGACGCCGACGACACCTCGCGGTACTTGCCCTGGGCCGGGATCCACGCCTCGCAGTCGAACTTGCGGATCGCGGACGCGCCGAGGTCACCCGCGGCTACGTCGATCACCCGGTAGGGCAGCTCCAGCGCGTCCAGCCACTGCTTCTCCCACGCGAGAAGCTGCTCGTGCTGGGCGTAGGACGCCTCGAGCGTGGTGTAGATGAACATCTCCACCTTGTCGAACCAGTGCACCCGGAAGATTCCGCGGGTGTCCTTGCCGTACGACCCCGCCTCCCGACGAAAGCACGGGCTGAAGGCGGCGTACCGCAGTGGCATCTGCTCGGCGTCCAGGATCTCGTCGCTGTGGTACGCGGCAAGCGGCACCTCCGACGTGCCGACGAGGTACAGGTCGTCCTTGGGCAGGTAGTAGACGTCGTCGGCGGCCTGGCCGAGGAATCCGGTGCCCTCCATCGCCCGAGGCTTGACCAGCGCCGGCGGGATCATCGGGGTGAAGCCCCACTCGCTGGCACGCGTCATCGCCATGTTCGTGAGCGCCATCTCCAGCTGCGCTCCGACGCCGGTGAGGTAGTAGAAGCGTGCACCGCTGACCTTGGCGCCGCGCTCTACGTCGAAGGCGCCGAGCAGCTGTCCGAGCTCGAGGTGATCTCTGGGCTGGAACCCCTCCGCGGCGAAGTCTCGCGGCGTACCGACCTCCTCGAGGGTGACGAAGTCGTCCTCTCCTCCTGCGGGAGCCTCAGGCGAGGCCAGGTTGGGCAACGCCCTGAGGAGGTCGTCGAGCTCAGCGGCCGCCGCAGCCTGAGTCGCCTCTGCGGCCTTGACCCGGTCACTGAGCTCCTTGGTCTGTGCCAGCAGCTGTTGCTTCTGCTCACCCTCGGCGCGGGGGATGAGCTTGCCGAGCTGTTTCTGCTCCGCGCGGAGCGCCTCGTACGTCCCGATGGACGAGCGTCGCCGCTCTTCTGCGCCGATGAGGGAGTCCACGATCGCGTCGGACTCGCCGCGGCGCTTCTGGGCAGCGCGAATCACGTCGGGGTCGTCTCGGAGCACGCGTACATCGATCACCGTCCAAGCCTATCGGCGCGCGGCAACGCAATTGCGGGCAACATCGGCGGGCGCCTACTCAAAGGGCGCGACCGTGTAGGCGTACGCGCGGCTGAGGGCGGGCGCCCGGCAGGTCAGCTGCGCAGCGGGGCGGATGCTCCGGGTGACGACCGCGACCACCTCGGTCGGCAGTGACCCGCGGCAGGTCAGGCACACCCGCCAAGAACCCTCGTCGAGGCGTTCGGTGGTGAAGGCCACGACATCACGCGGACCGGCCGGGCCGAGCCGCTCGTGTGCCGCCACGACTGCCGCCTGCACGGTCGGAGGGTGCGAGCTCGTGCCACGTAGGTAGGCGGCGTCGACGCGCCCCCCCAGGTGCGAGTCGACCACACCGACGGCGGACTCGGCGTCGAGGTTGCCGTAGTACGTGCCGTCGGGAAGAACGACGACGTTGCCGGCGAACCGGTCGCCACCGATGTGCGAGCACTCCCAGGTCGTCTCGGGCCACCGCTCGGCCAGTGCGGCCGCGACGGGGCGCCCGCGAACCGCGCAACAGGTGTCGTGCCGCCCGTGCGTACACACCAGCAGCAGCGGCTGCGGCGGCGCATCGGCAGCAGCCGCATCGGCCGGTGGCGGCGCGCCGGTGAGGACGAGCGCCGGTGCCAGGAGATCGCCGTCGGTGAGCCACGTGCCCCACGTCGGTGTGTCACCGGCCAACTGCGACATGATCGCCCACCGCCGCAGACCGCCCTGCTCGGGTCTGCCAGGTCGCCTGATCAGCACGATGCGGGTGCTCGCGGCGCGCGCTGCGCCGGCGAGGACAGCCTGCACTCGGTCCTCGATGCCCGACCCGGCGAGTGCGTCGGGCGCCCAAGGACCGTTGTGCTCGATGAGCAGCCATCGTCCGGCCGTCGCCGCGGTGCCTGCGAGTGGGTCCTGGCGTACGCGCGCGTGGTCAGCACACTGGAAGCGATCGGTCATGGGAAGGTTGCCGCTCAGTCCGCCTGGACGACGATGCTGGCGCGCATCAGCCGGCGCGCCAGGTCGACGCCGAGGTCACGCGCCAGGACGGGGCCGTGCAGCAGCCGCGCCACCGCTTCGTGCTCGTCGGCGCTGATCGCGAACCGGCCGGCCCGCGAGGCCAGCGCGACGCCGCCGTCGCGTTGCTCGACCGTGGCCTGCAGGTGGTGGCGCAGCCGCACGACATCGTCCTCCGTCAGCGCGTCGACGGCGCGAAGCTGCTCTAGGGGGCCGATCGGCTCGGCCCTGCCGCCGGACCGCGCGTCGGCTCGTACGCGTTGCTCCACGGCGGCAGTGTCCACCCGCTCGAGTGCCGCAGCCAGCAGGGTGCTCACGGCGGCCATCTCGTCGGCGACGCCCTCGGCACCGAGCGGCAGCGCCTCGCGGAAGGCGGGGTCGTCGGCGGCAAGTCGCAGCGCGTCCGTGGCTAGCTGCTCGGCGAGATGGTGGCGAGTGTAGGCGTGCACGCCGATCGTGACGTGGGTGCTCACCCCGCCGAGGGCCGTGGCGGCATGGAGGTAGCCGCGCGGCAGGTAGAGGCAGTCACCGGGACGGAGAACGGTGTCGATGACGGCTGGCTCGGCGGCGGCGGCGGCAACCGCGTCACGGCGTTCGGTCCACGGCTGGTCGCGCAGCGGCCACTGCAGCACCGGTTCGTGGATGCGCCAGCGCTTCTCGCCACCGGTCTGCAGCACGAAGACGTCGTGCACGTCGTAGTGGTCGTCGAACCCACGTGCCTGCGGCGGTGTGACGTAGGCGTTGATCTGGGTGGGGTGGCCGAGCTCGTCCGAGATCTGCTGGCCGAACCGCATCAGCGGCTCCCAGGTGCGGTGCAGCGCCTGCAGGACGATCGTCGCGCCGTCGATGAACAGCCGGGCGAGCTTCTCGTCGCTGACCTGGTCCGCGACGCTGGCACCGACGCCACCACCTGCGGTGAAGTCGGCCGCGCTGAGTGTCCGGCCGTCCTGGGCCACCCGCAGGAACGGGGTACGCAGGCCGCGCGTGGTGATCAGCGTGTCGACGGCGTCAGCGTCGAGGAGGTCGTCAAACGGTTGGGGCAGGTCCGCGGCGCGCGACAGCAGCGGGCGCGTTCCCCATACTGTGTCGGCGAACACCTCGGGCGGGACGCAGACCAGGCGAGCGACGGCAGAGCGCCCGGACTCTCGCCCGGGCGCTCTGGTGTGAAGCGTCTCCGTCACAGTGCCGAGCCGTCGGCGCCACCGTCCTGGGCACCGGTGGTGCCGCTTGCGCCGCCGTCGGCCGGACCCTCAGCGCCGGCGTCTACGCCGCCGTCCGCGCCGCCGTCGTCCGCGGCGCCGTCAGCACCGCCGTCCGCGCCGCCGTCATGGGCCTCCGGAGTACCGGCTGCACCGCCGTCGGCGGGGCCCGTGAGATCGTCGGAGTTCATCTCAGTCATGTTCTTCTCCTTCGGGTATTTGTGTCTGCTCCGAGACTATGCGCTGATCGTCCGACCGCATCTTTGAGTGGCTCCGCCCGGTCCGGGTGACCGACCCGGTCCTTGGTCCAGGGGTCCACTAGGCTGCAGTGTCCCCGTCGTCGTCCGAGATGGAAATCGTCTTGCCCATTGACCTGCGACGTGCCCCGGCAGCACGTTCTCGCAAGTTCGGCATCCTGATCGGGTCGTTGGTCATCGTGTTCGCCGTCCTGAGCGCCTTGGTCGCGGCCCGCTGGGGCCCGTTGATCGACCTCGACCAGGCGACAGCGCAGCGCGCGTACGACGTCACCACCGGCCGTGACTCGTTCATCGGGTTGCTGGACGTCGTCGCGGTGTGGCTCGGTCCGATTGCGCTGCGCGCGGTGCTGTTGCTGTGCGCGCTGGTCGCCGCCGTGCGCCGCGAGCTGCAGATGGCGCTGTGGCTGTTCGTCGTCGTCGTGCTGGAGAACGTCGTCGCCCCGCTGACCAAGCTCGTGCTGGATCGACCACGACCGGTCTGGGAGTCGCCGATCGCCGCTGTTGGCCAGTTCTCCTATCCCAGTGGTCACGCCGCCGCCGCCGGGATGTTGGTCGCGGCCCTCACGCTCCTGACGATCGTCCACACCGGCAAGGGCTTCGTACGGCGTCTGCTCATCGCGTTGTGGGTCGTCCTCGCGGTGCTCATCGGCTTGGATCGAATCTTCCTCGGCGTGCACTTCATCAGCGACGTCGTCGGCGGAGTGCTGCTCGGCGTACTGGTCACGGTCACCGCCTGGGTCGCGGTGATGTGGAACGCCGTCAGCGAGACGACCAAGCTGGTCTCCGCGACCGGCACCGGCTCCAAGCGCGTCGCGGTGATCCTCAACCCGATCAAGGTCCTGGACATCGCGGTGTTCAGGAGCCGCGTGCGCCTGGCTGCCGAGGCCGCCGGGTGGGACGAGCCCTTGTGGTACGAGACCACGGTGGACGACCCAGGTGCCACGATGGCCCATTCCGCACTGGGCGAGGGCGTCGACCTCGTCATCGTCGCCGGCGGGGACGGCACGGTGCGGGTGGTCTGCAACGAGCTCGCGCGTACCGGTGTATCGGCGGGGATCGTGCCGCTGGGCACCGGCAACCTGTTGGCCCGCAACCTTGCCATCCCGCTGCACATGGGCGACGCGATCGGCACCGCGTTCGGCGGACAGGATCGTGCCATCGACATCGTCTCGCTGCAGGTCGACGATCGTCCGGCGACGGCGTTCACGGTCATGGCCGGGCTCGGCTTCGACGCCGCGATCATGACGGGGACGGCCGATCAGCTGAAGGCCAGGATGGGGTGGCTCGCGTACGTCGTCTCCGCGATGCGGCAGCTGCGTTACCCGGCCACGAAGGTGACGGTGTCGGTCGACGGCGCCCCGTTCGTCAGGCACCGGGCCAGGACGGTGCTGATCGGCAACGTGGGTTTTCTGCAGGGCGGCATTCCGCTGCTCCCCGACGCACTCCTGGACGACGGCGTTGTCGACGTCGTCGTGATCGCCCCAGCCCGGACCGCCGGCTGGCTCCGAGTGATCGTCCGGGTCCTGAGCCGGCGCCGGCACACCGACGAACGGCTCGACCGCATGACCGGGCGCACCGTGGTCGTACGCGCGGACAAGCCGACGGCCATGCAGCTCGACGGCGACCCGATCGGGGAAGGCCGGCAGCTGCGCGCGGAGATCCAGCCCGGCGTCCTGCTCGTCCGCGTCCCGCACTGACCCCCTCCCCGCTCGTACGTGACTTACGGTGCGCCCGTACGTGACTTGCCGGGCGCCATACGGGGAGGCTGACGCCGGTAGGCGGAAACCGCAGAGAAGGAAGCGACTTCGCAGTTGCCGTGGCGACCCCAGAGTCGATTCGTTCGCCGTGGCGAGTCACGTACGAGCGGGGGGTCAGGACGAGGGGAGGGATGCGGTGATGATGCTGCCATCGGCGCGGCGGCCGGCTTGCGGCCCGGGACCAGGCTGGCCGTCGAGGCAGGGCCCCTGGTCTTTGAGCGCCACGGTGACGGGAACGTCCGCTGTCACGTGCACGTCCTCGCCGCGGACCTGGACCCTCGCCTCCGTACCGTCCTCGATCGACAGCTCGACCGCGTACGTGGTGACAGTCACGCGCAACCGCGACCCGCGCAAGGTGATCCGGTATGTCAGCGCGTCCCAGCCGTCGGGCAGCCGTGGGTCGATGGTGAACCGACCACCCTGGTCGCGGAACCCGCCGAAGCCGTAGACCATCGCACTCCACACACCGCCGGTCGAGGCGACGTGCACCCCGTCAGATGCGTTGCTGTGCAGGTCTGCGAGGTCGACGTACAACGCCTGCGAGAAGTACCGCAACGCGAGGGTCCGGTAGCCGACCTCGGCGGCGATGATCGACTGCACGACAGCCGAGAGCGTGGAGTCACCAGTGGTGATCGGGTCGTAGTAGTCGAAGTCGGCGCGCTTCTGCTCCGGTGTGAACTGCTCCCCCTGCAAGAACAGCGCGAGCACGACATCGGCCTGCTTGAGCACCTGGAACCGGTAGATCACCAGCGGGTGGTAGTGCAGCAACAGTGGCCGCTTGTGCTGCGGTGTGTGCTCCAGGTCCCACACCTCGCGGTCGAGGAACTCGTGGTCCTGCGGGTGGATCCCGAGGTGCTCGTCATACGGGATCGCCATCGCCTCGGCGGCGCGCTCCCACTCGACGACCTCGGCAGGGTCGAGCGCGAGCCTCGAGACCATCAGCTCGTAGGCGTGCGGTCGCACCTCACGCAGCGAGTGCACCGCCTCTGCGGCCCGGCGCAGGTTGAATCGGGCCATGACATTGGTGAAGAGGTTGTCGTTGACGACGGTGGTGTACTCGTCTGGGCCGGTGACGCCGTGGATGTGGAAGGTGCCGCCGCCACCACTGGCGCGCCAGAACCCCAGGTCGGCCCACATCCGCGCGGTCTCGACCAAGATGTCGATCGCCTCGCGCATGAGGAAGTCCACGTCACCGCTGGCGGCGATGTACTGGCTCAGCGCGTAGGAGATGTCCGCGTCGATGTGGTACTGCGCCGTGCCGGCGGCGTAGAACGCCGACGCCTCCTCGCCGCTGATCGTGCGCCAGGGGAAGAGCGCGCCGCGCTGGGAGAGGTCCGCGGCCCGTCGCCGGGCGGCCGGCAGCAGCGTGTAGCGGAACCGCAGCGCCGCCCTGGCGGCCTGCGGCGAGGTGTACGTGAGGAACGGCAGCGCGTAGACCTCCGCGTCCCAGAAGTAGTGACCGCCGTAACCGGTGCCGGACACCCCCTTCGCGGCGATGCCGTTGCCCTCGGCGCGGGCGCTGGCCTGCACGAGCTGGAAGAGGTTCCACCGGACCGCCTGCTGGATCTCCGGTTGCCCCGTGACCTGGACGTCGGCACGCTTCCAGAAAGCGTCGAGCCACTCGCGCTGCTCGGTGAACTGCACCTCGGCGCCCTGGTCGACGACCCGGTCGAGGGTACGCCGACAACGGTCGACGAGCTCGCGCGGCGGCACACCCCGCGAGGTGTGGTACGCCACCACCTTGGTGAGACAGATGGGTACGCCCGGCGTCGCTCGTACCCGGAAGATGATCTTGGCCAGGTCGTCGCTGACGTCGAGCCGCGTCTCGTAGTCGTTGTCGGTGCGGATCGAGTGGTCGGCGGCGACCGCGAGCGTCATGCCGCTGTTGGCGCACTTGTAGGACAGCACCATGCGGCCGGTCGAGTCGTCGCCCCACTGCGTCTGGGGCACCAGCACGCGGTGCGCGAACCGCTCGCCCTTGCGCGGGTCGACGCCCTCGCCCATCGCGGCGGACCGCACGTGGTATTCATCCTCGCCGTCCTGGCGGTTGAGGATCTGTGAGGAGATCGCGACGGGGGCGGCCTCGTCGAGCATGGTGACCTCGAAGGACATCACCGCAAGGTGCCGCTGCGTCAAGGAGGCCATGCGGCGAGAGCTGATCTTGACCCGCTTCCCGCCGGGGGTGCGCCACAGGATGTCACGGCTGAGGACGCCGGTAGAGAAGTCGAGCGAGCGGTCGTACTCGATGAGGTCGGCGATCGGGAGCAGCAGGGGCTCGTCGTCAATGTACAGCCGGATCACCTTGGCGTCGGGCACGTTGACGATCGTCTGCCCCACGCGGGCGAACCCGAAGGCCTCCTCGGCGTGCTGGATCCCCCACACCTCGTGGAACCCGTTGATGAAGGTGCCGTGCTGGTGCGTCTCGCGGCCCTCCTCCACGTTGCCGCGCATGCCGAGGTAGCCGTTGCCGACCGCGAACAGGGTCTCGGTCCGGCCCATGTCCTCGCCGCTGTAGATCTTCTCCGACAGCCGCCAGGGGTGGGTCGGGAACCGGGTTCGGTCGAGGTAGTCAGCGGTGTCCTGCGGGGGGACCAGCGCGGTCCGCGGGTTCATGTGATGCCTCCGGGCAGGAGCTCGGCGAGGTCGCGTACGACGAGGTCGGCGCCGTGGGAGCGCAGCGCCTCGGGGCCGGCGCCGCGGTCGACCCCGATCACCAGCGCGAACCCGCCGTCGCGTCCGGCGGCGACGCCGGAGAGCGCGTCCTCGAGCACGACGGTGCGTTCATGCCGGATGCCCAGCTGGGCCGCGGCATGGGCAAAGGTGTCACCGGCGGGTTTGCCTCGGAGCTGCTCCTGCTTGGCGACGATCCCGTCGACGATGACGTCGAAGCGTTGAAGGATCCCGGCGGCCCGCAGCACCGGCCTGGCGTTGGCCGAGCTGGAGACGATGGCGACATGGGTCCCGCGGCCTTGGAGCGCATCCAACAGCTGCACCGAGCCAGCGTAGGCCGAGACGCCCTCCTCATGCAGCACCTGCGCGAACACGTCGTTCTTGCGGTTGCCGAGTCCACAGACGGTCTCGGCGTCGCTCGGGTCAGCCGGGTCGCCTTCGGGAAGGGTGATGTCTCGCGACGTCAACAGTGAGCGCACCCCGTCGTACCGCGGCTTCCCATCGAGGTAGGAGAAGTAGTCCTGCTCGGTGTACGACGCCGCCCCGACCGAAGTGAAGTAGGAGGCGAACATGTGCTCCCACGCCCTCATGTGCACCTCAGCGGTCGGCGTGATCACACCGTCGAGATCGAAGAGTGCGGCATCGTAGTTGTCCCAGTCCACGCCTTGAGAGTAGTGGGGCGCTCGAACTGGTCCGGCGGAGCTTCCTAACGACGTGGCCGCGCCGCGCCGATCGCATCGGTCTCCTCGGGCGAGAGCTGCTGGTCGCAGGTCCAGGCGGTGACGTTCTTGGCGTAGGTCCGCGAGTCGCTGCGGCCGTGGATCGAGGTCAGGACGATGCCGTCCCCACTGTCGTCGAGCAGCGCCAGCGACCACGACATCTGTCCGCCCATGTCCCCGAAGGCGTCGTACCGCACGCTCGCGAGGTGCCTGAGCGTCTCACCGGCGTCGGCACGCAGCGCCTGGACCTCTTCGCGCAGCGCCTCCAGATCGGCCGGTATCTCCTCACGGCCGGTGCGCCGCCGGGCCGGACGGGTGACGCGGTGCACGGCGTACGCCGCCAGAGCCGCGCCCGTGATGGCGACGACCAGGGCGACGACAGCCAGTTCGGTGATCACGCGTTCAGCCTATGCGGGACGTCATCCGAAGTGTCGCTATAGCGACCGAATCGGATGAGGCTACGCGGGAGACGCAACACGGGCCGAAGCGACGGTCCGGTGACGCAGCGCTGGGCGCGCCGACTAGCCTCTGCCCATGAGCATGCCCCTCGTCCTTGGCGCCGACACCGAAGTCGGCACCCTCCGTACCGTGTTGCTGCACCGGCCAGGAGCGGAGCTGAAGCGCCTCACGCCGCGCAACAACGACTCGCTGTTGTTCGACGGGATCCCCTGGGTCGATCGCGCCCAGGACGAGCACGACGCGTTCGCCGACGCGTTGCGGTTGCGTGACGTCGAGGTGTTGTACCTCGCCGATCTGTTGGTCGAGACGCTCACCGATCCAACGGTCCACCAGGTCGCGGTCGGTCAGCTCACCTCCAGCCTGCGGCTGGGCGACACCCTGCGCGACTACCTGCTGGCCGCGCTGGGTGAGCAGTCGCCCGAGGAGCTGGCACTGGTGATGATGGCCGGGTTGCGCAACGACGAGCTGACTGACTGCCGGACGATCGTGACGAGCCTGCTCGCCGAGGACGACTTCCTGATCGGGCCGCTGCCGAACCTGCTGTTCACCCGCGACTCCTCTGTGTGGCTGCGGGACCGCGTCGCGGTGACCAGCCTGGCGATGCCGGCCCGGGTACGTGAGACGCAGCTGACGGACCTCATCTACGCCAACCACCCGCGCTTCGACGGTGTCCCGCGGATGCACGGCGGCGGCCTGGAGCACGTCGAGGGCGGTGACGTGCTGAACCTCGCGGCCGGCGTGGTCGCGATCGGTGTCGGGGAGCGCACGACGCCGGCCGGGTTCGAGAGGTTCACGCGCCAGCTCTTCGCACACGGGCTCGCCGAGACGGTGCTGGCGGTGCCGATCGCCCAGGAACGGGCGACCATGCACCTCGACACGGTGGTCACGATGGTCGACGTCGACAAGGTGGTGATGTACCCCAACGTCGCCGACACCCTGCAGGCGTTCACGGTGACAAACACCGGTGGCGCCGGGCGTACCGATCACGTCGAGCTCGCGGTCGCCGGACCGGAGCCGTTCTTCACCGCCGCCGCCCGGGCGATGGGTATCGACCGCCTCGCGGTGATCGACACCGGGCTGGATCCGGTCACCGCCGAGCGTGAGCAGTGGGACGACGGCAACAACACCCTCGCCATCTCACCGCGAGTGGCGGTGGCGTACGAACGCAACGTGGAGACCAACGCACGGCTAGAAGCCAACGGCATCGAGGTGGTGGCGTTGCGCGGGTCCGAGCTGGGCTCTGGCCGAGGCGGCCCCAGATGCATGTCGTGCCCGGTGGCGCGCGAGCCGTTGCCGCGGGCCTGACGCGGCCCCGGTCGAACGGCGCAGGAGTGAGCCCCGGCCGTCACTGACGGGGGATGCAACGACGACCGGGGTGACAACGACATTAGTTGCGCATTCATCTAGCCGCAACCGAAGGCGCAAGGATGTGAGCGGAAGCTCACCGAATGGTCAGTTGACGGGTCGCCAGAGCGTTGCGAGCAGATCGTTCGGCAGTGGTGAGGTCCGAGGTGTCCGCCATCATCTCGTCCACGGTGGAGCCGAACGCGGCGGCCGGTTCCTCAAGCGCCTCGGCGCTTGTCGCGTCATCGAGCTCCCACACCGGCACCAGCAGTCCGTGGGCACGGAACATCCCGATCAGGCGGGTGCTGTCGGTCACGGCGTCCCGCCCGGCGGCACGCAGCCGAGCCAGCGCCGTGAGCAACCTCTCCTCGTCGTGTGGCTGCACCCAACGCAGGTACTGCCGCTCGCCCATGTCTGTGCGGTACGCCGCCTCGACGCTGGACAGCCGCACCGTCGGGGCGACGGCCTCGTTCGCTGCCCCGAGCGCGTCTGCGAGGTCGCCGGTCGGGTCGTCGGCACCCTCGACCCAGAAGTCGAATCCCTCATGGACGGTGACGTCGAAGTCGCTGGCGGGATCGACGAGGTCCTGCAGACGCCTGCCGACGCCGGGCGGCTCGAGAAGGGCAACCTCCGAAGCGGGCTCGGCAACCATCGCGAGCTCGACGACCGCGGCGAGGTCGCGGCTGATGTCACCGAAGTTGTGTTGCACCTGCAACCCCAGCCAGATGACGCCGTCGGGCCGAACCAGCCCGGCGCCGCCGCCGGGCAGGAGCGAGCACACGCGGACCGATCGGTCGGAACCGGCACCGGCGTCGGCTGCGATCTTGATCGTGGCCGTCGCCGACGGCACGATCTCGCGGAGCGCGACCCAGTCGCACTCGCCGGGCAGGCCCTCGAAGGTTCGGGCCACGAACGGCATCGTCGCGGCCTTGGCGGGTTTGACGCGACGGCGAGACTTCTTGCCCATCGTCAGCGACCCGGCGGGCCGTACGGGTTCTGCTGGCCACCCGGCGGGCCGTAAGGGTTCTGCTGGCCACCCGGTGCGCCGTACTGTGACTGCCCTGTCGACCATGGGTCGGACCCGTACGGGGAGGTCCCCGGCGAGGGAGAAGGGCTGGCTCCGGCGTCGTCTCCCTGACGGAGCGCGATCGCCCCGAGCAGCAGCCCCAGGGCGATCAGGACGAACCCGACACCGACGAGCACGTACCCCGTCGCGGCCTTGCCGGCGTCGTCGACACTGTCGACGCCGGCGCTTAGCACCGCGCCGGCGAGGGCGGTGATCACACCGATCACGACCAGGGCGATGCCGCCGTAGCCGAGCGGGTTGCGGCCTCTTCGCGCGGACACCATTGCGAGCAGCCAGAGGGCGACGGCGACCACGGCCACGACGGTGGCGGCAATGAGCAGGATGCTGTTGGTGGAGTCACTGCTGGCGGCGGCGTCCGCGGAGACAGAGCCCGCGTCGTCGGCGAGGTCGGAGAAGACACCGCGGCGGACGGTGATCGCGTACGCGCCGTAGGCGAGCGCCGCGATCGCGCCGAGGAGGGTGGCGATTGTCGCGATGAGCGGCAGCTTGGAAGCGCCCGGCGTCGTCGAGCGACCCAGGGCTCCGCTGCCCTGGCCCCCGGGTCCGGTCGGCCAACCCTGCTGCGGTTGGTGTTGAGGTGGTTGGTACGTCGGCTGCTGGGGCGCCTGACCGTACGGCCCCTGCTGGCCTGGTCCTTGCTGGGGCGACGGCGGCTGTTGCGGGTAACCCTGTGGCGGACCTTGCTGGTACCCACCGGGCGGCGGGCCCTGCGGATAACCAGGCGGCGGACCCGGCGGTCGCCCTTGCTCGGGTGGACCCTGCTGTGGAGGCTGCATCCCCTGCTCTTTCTCGCGACGGTGGACTGCCTGGCAGCGTATCCGAAGCCCGCGCGCGCAGCCTGGCAGGATGTGGTCATGAATGACAACTCGATCCCCACCGTGCAGGTCGAGGGTGTTCCCGATCCCCTGCCCGACGATCTGACGATCATTGACGTCCGCGAGAACGACGAGTGGGCGGCCGGCCACATCGAGGGCGCTGTCCACATCCCACTGGCTCAGCTGCCCGGGCGCGTGGCCGAGGTGCCGCCGGACGCCCAGACCCTGGTCTATTGCAAGTCCGGTGGCCGATCGGCACAGGCGACCGTGTTCCTGAAGCACGCCGGTCGTGACGCGGTCAACCTCGACGGCGGCGTGATCGCGTGGGAACGAGCCGGCCGCCCGCTGGTCTGAGCGCGCAGTCACTTCAGCAGTCGAGACAACCGACGGTCGGCGAGCGGCTTGCCTCCGGTCTGGCAGGTGGGGCAGTACTGCAGCGAGGAGTCGGCGAAGGAGACTTCGGCGATGGTGTCGCCGCAGACCGGGCAGGCCTGCCCTGCCCGGCCGTGGACGCGCAGGCCGGACTTCTTCTCGCTCTTGAGCTCAGCGGCGCTGACGCCTTGGGCGCGCCCGATCGCCGTCCCCAGCGTCTCGGCGATCGCGTCATGGAGGATTGCCAGCTGGTCGGGGTCGGTGGCGATGGTCGAGGCGGGCTTGAACGGTGACATCCGCGCGACGTGCAGGATCTCATCGGAGTACGCATTGCCGATACCGGCGATGGTCGACTGCGACCGCAGCACGCCCTTGATCTGCGCCCTGCCTGCCCGAGCCAAGATCGCGCCGAGGGCATCGGGGGTGAACTCCGGCGCAAGCGGGTCGGGTCCGAGACGGGCGATTCCTGGCACGTCCGCAGGGTCGCGTACGACGTAGACGGCAAGCCCCTTCTTGGTGCCGGCCTCGGTCAGGTCGAACCCGCTGTCGTCGTCGAGCACCACACGAAGTGCGAGCGGTCCCTTGCCGGGGCGGGGGAGCGCGTCCGGCATGGCGTCGCGCCATCGCAGCCAACCGGCGCGGGCTAGATGGACGACGAGGTGCAGGCCACCGGCGTCGATGTCGAGGAACTTGCCGTGCCGGTCGACGCCGTCGATGAGGACGCCGTGCAACGCCGACGGCGGCGGGTCGAAGGTCTTGAGCGCACTTATCGCCACCGGGATCACCTGGGCGATCGCGCGTGGCTCCCCTGCGGTGACGCCGAGACGAATGCGCAGGTCATCGACGAGTGCGGCGACCTCGGGCAGCTCCGGCATGGCTTCAGTATCTCCCGCCCGGTCCCGGCCGGCACAAGAAAAATCGCCCTCCGCCGCGGCTTGCGCGGCGAAGGGCGACGGTGGCCGTGCTACTTGACGGCCTTCTTGAGCTTGCTACCTGCGGTGGCTTTGACGCCATAGCCGGCTGGGATGTCCAGCGTCTCGCCGGTCGCGGGGTTGCGGCCGGTGCGGGCAGCGCGGTCGACGCGCTCGACGGTCAACAGGCCGGGGACCTGAACCTTCTCGCCCTTCTTGACCGAGTCGATCAAGACGTCACCCAACGCGCTCAGCACGGCGTCTGCCTCGGACTTGGTGGTGCCGGCGCGCTCGGAGAGTGCGGCGACGAGTTCAGTACGGTTCACGGATTTCCTCCGACAGTCGAGATGATAGAAGCACTATGAGTATAGGGAGCGGGACCGTCAAGTAGTCCGCAGCCCGGTGACTCGCCCGATCTGATTACGCGGGTACGCGTCACTAGCCCCACGCGCCACAGATGTCCCGTCCACATCAGGCCCAGCGCGAGGGCAGCGGCACCTCCAGCAGGCCGGGCAGCGCCGCAAGGTAGTCCCGGCGCGCCATCGTCGTGACCCCCAGCGTCGCCAGGTGCGGCGTCTGCCACTGCACGTCGATCAGGCGAGCACCGCCGTTGTCGTCGCGCAGGACGTCCACCAGCGCCACGAGCGCCACCTTCGAGGCATCACGGGCGTGGTGGAACATCGACTCGCCGGCGAACAACCCACCGATCGCCACCCCGTACAAGCCACCGGCGAGCGACCCGCCGCACTCGCGGACCTCGATCGAGTGCGCCCAGCCGAGGTCGTGCAGGCGCACGTACGCCGCGGCGATCGGTGGGTCGATCCACGCCCCGGCACGCGAGGGGTCCGCGCACGCCGAGACGACGTCCGCGAACGACGTGTCGACGGTGATGTCGTACCTCGCGATCGACCGGCGTAGCGACCTGCTCACGTGCAGATCGTCCAAACCCAGGACGCCACGTACGGTCGGCGACCACCACGCCATCGCGTCGAGACCGCCGAGCGGCATGGGAAAGGCGCCGGCCCGGTACGCAGCGATGAGCGTGGCCGGCTCGAGGTCGGCTCCCGCGGCAACGCACTCCTCCTCCGGCCAGCGTTCTGGAGCAAAGACCCACGGCGACTCGGGCAACGGCTGCGGGCTCATGACGGTCTGCTGTCCGTCAGCTGCATCAGCGCGGCCCGCGCAGCCGGACCGTAGTCTCGCGACTCCTCGGCGGTCATCGCGGCGGTCGCCCCCCACCAGGTGAGACTGCGCCCGATCGCGTGGGTCCGTGCCGTGATCGCGACGAGCTGCTCCAGCTCGGTGCGCGAGGCGACATCGGTGAAGACCTGCAGGTATGCCGCACGTACCGCGTCGACCGCGCTGACGCCATGGGAGTGCAACAGCCACCTGGTCGGCACCACGAGCAGTTCGAACGGGTGCGCCCACTGCGCGTCACCGAAGTCGAAGACCCGGTACGGTGCCCCGGGCTCGCGGCGGGCGAACACGTTGTTCGGGTGCAGGTCGCCGTGCTGCAGGCTGGGCGGAACCGGCGACCCGCGGAGGACGTCGATCGCATCAGACAGCCACGGGCGGGCGGCGTCGATCAGCTCACGTGAGCTCGCATCGAGGTGTGTCGGGTGCCGTTCGGGCAGTGCGGACAGGGTCTCGACCAACACGTCGAGGACGACGAGGAGCCGTTCGGCGCGCAGGTCGGGCAGACCGCTGGCGACCACCGCCTCGCCATGGCCGCTGACCTGGCGCTGCAGCGCGGCAGCCTCGGTCACGATCGCCAGCCAGGTGGACAGGTCGACGTCCCCGGCCGCCTCCAGCGTCGGGCCCTCGTCGACGCTCAGCATCCACCCTCGGTCGGAGTCGACGGCCACGGGCTCGCGCACCCGGTCGGGGAACAGACGCGCCAGGGTACGTACCAGCGCCGGCTCGTGAACCATGTGGGGACCGTTGGCCTTGAACCACAGGCGTCCAGCATCGGAGGGAAGCACCAGCTGCGCCGACCACGGACGCACCCGGGACTGCTCGACGGTACCGACGCCACCGATCCCTCGCGCAGCCGCGGCCGACCGAGCCCACTGCGTCGCCTCGGCACGCCAGGCCGTGCTCGCCCACGTCGCAGAGAGCGGGTGCGGTGCTACCCCGGAGGCCACGCGGGCAGCGTAACGGCCGTCCGTCGCGGCGCAGCCGTCCGCGCGCCGCAGGACGGGCCGACTCGTCCGGGCCAACCTATGCTTGAGTCCGGTCCCGCGGCGGGACGCACAGAACCACCCAACCGAGGAGGGCACATGGGAGTGGCACGCACCGTGGCCAGGGGAATCACACCCATGGCGCGCAGAGCAGCGCCGAAGTTCACCTCGGGGTACGTACGCGCGCTGCTCGAGCGCGCCATCGACGGCGTTGGCCCGATAAGTCCGGCCGCAGAGGTGGCCGAGAACAAGCTCGCGCTTGCCGGTGGCGACGTCGAGGACGCCGTCAAGGCGTTGATCAGCCAGCACGTCAAGCTTGCCGGCGCTCAGGGGTTCGTGACCAACGTCGGCGGCCTCGCAACGCTCGCGGTGACGGTCCCGGCCAACATCACCGGCGTGGCCATCTTGCAGTGTCACCTCGCTGCGGGCATCGCCCACCTACGTGGCTACGACCTCGACGACCCACGGGTGCGCAACGCGATCCTCGCGTGCCTGCTAGGCGAGGACTCTGTCAGAGAGCTCATCGCCAAGAAGAAGCTGCCGTCCTCGCCGATGGTGTTGGCCACGTCACCCGTGCACGATCCCGAGCTGGACGACCGGATCGCCTCGGCGG
>Ga0136620_10000400_pt1 | contig 19989 bp, 19 predicted proteins | sample AntDrymUQ4162106_2_FD_104806 | JGI IMG/M metagenome (GOLD analysis project Ga0136620, IMG submission 104806) | Polar desert sand microbial communities from Dry Valleys, Antarctica - metaG UQ416 (21.06) | ecosystem: Environmental > Terrestrial > Soil > Desert | place: Antarctica: Dry Valley... | reverse complement strand
GGGGCGCGGACCGGGCGGCTGGCGCCGATGTATGCCAGCGCGGGCGCCCGGGACGCCGACATCGAGGCCGGTGCGGCCCGCCCGGCCGCCGATCTGGTCGCCGACCTGCGCACCGCGGCGGCGCGCTTCGCCGAAGCCGCCGCCGGGTTGGGTCCAGCGTTCGACCGCGACGCGTGGTCGGTCGAGCAGGTGTGGCGGCACGGCCGGTCGCGGCCGACGTCGGACGTCCCGCTGGCCCGGCTGGCCGAGGTCGACCTGCACCACGTCGACCTGGGGGCTGGGTACGAGCTCGCCGATATCCCGGACCCGGTTGCGGAGCTGCTGATCGACGACGCTGTCTCCCGGCTCGGCGCGGCGGGCGACGTCTCCCCGTTCCAGGTTCGGGTGGAAGAGGGCGGTCCCGCTGTGCCCGCGGTCGACACTGCGCCTGCCGTCGACAACAGGGCGCTCGGCGCGCACGCCGTCACGGTCGCCGGCAGCCGCGCCGACCTGCTCGGCTGGTTGGCCGGACGTACGGACGGATCCGCCCTACGCTGCGACGGTGAGCTCCCGCGACTGCCGGCGTGGGGTTGAGCCGGTCGCGCAGGAGGTGACGACGTGGCGTACTCGGGCGCGGTGACGGTCGGCGGGCCCGCCGCGGTGCGCGAGCTGGACCGGCTGGTGATCACCAAGGTCGCGGTGGGGTCGATGGACAACAACGCGTACCTCTTGCGCGACCGTGACACCAACGAGCAGCTGCTGATCGACGCGGCCGAGGAGCCGGACCAGCTGCTGGAGCTCATCGGCGATCGGGGGCTGGCGACGGTCGTCACGACCCACAGCCACCCCGACCACTGGCAGGCGCTGCCGCTCGTCTTGCAGCAGACCGGAGCCCGCTGCCTCGCCGGATGGGCCGACGCCGACGAGCTGCCGGTGCCGGTCGACCGCCGGCTCGAGGACCGCGATGTCGTGACGGTGGGCGTCAGCCGGCTGTCGGTGGTGCACCTGGTCGGGCACACCCCGGGTTCGGTCGCGCTCGTCTACGAGGACCCCGGTGGCCATCCGCACCTGTTCAGCGGGGACAGCCTGTTCCCGGGCGGGGTCGGCAAGACCCAATCGGCCAACGACTTCCTGTCGCTGATCGACGACGTCGAGCGCAAGCTGTTCAAGCGGCTGCCGGACGACACCTGGGTCTACCCGGGACACGGGGACGACACCACCCTCGGGTCGGAGCGCCCGCAGCTGCCGAAGTGGCGCTCCCGCGGCTGGTAGGCGCGGCTTGGGGGTTGCCGGATCGCGGCGACGGGTCGAGAGTGTCGGTCATGAGTGACGAGCGCGGTACGACACGGACCGAGTCGGACGACCAACCCACCGAGCTCAAGCGGGTCCTCGGCCCCAAGCTGCTCTTGCTGTTCATCGTCGGCGACATCCTCGGCACCGGGGTCTACGCCCTGACCGGTGACGTGGCCGCCGAGGTGGGTGGCGCCGCGTGGGCGCCGTTCCTGGTCGCGTTCTCGGTCGCGCTCCTGACCGGATTCTCCTACCTCGAGCTGGTGACGAAGTACCCGCACGCCGCCGGGGCGGCGCTCTACACCCACAAGGCGTTTGGTATCCACTTCCTCACGTTCATCATCTGCTTCACCGTGATGTCCTCGGGCATCACCTCCGCCTCCACCGCATCCCTCGCGTTCGCCGCCAACCTCAGCACCGGGCTCTCGCTGGGGCTTGGCGTCGGCAGCGGGGGTGTGCTCCTCGTCGCGCTCGGGTTCATGCTGCTGGTCGCCGCGGTCAACCTGCGTGGGGTCGCGGAGAGCGTCCGGACCAACGTGGTGCTGACGCTGATCGAGCTGACCGGACTGCTGCTGGTGATCCTGGTCGGCTTCTGGGTGATGGTGCAGGGTGACGCCGACTTCGGGGCGGTGGTCACCTTCGAGACCGCTGGGGACAAGAGCGTGTTCCTGGCCGTGACGACGGCGACGTCATTGTCGTTCTTCGCCATGGTCGGCTTCGAGGACTCGGTGAACATGGCCGAGGAGACCAAGGACCCGTCCCGGATCTTCCCGAAGGTGATGCTCACCGGCCTCTCGATCACCGGTCTCATCTACGTGCTGATATCGATCGCGGCGGTGGCGACCGTGCCGGTCGGCCGGCTGTCCGCAAGCGACACACCGCTGCTCGAGGTCATGCAGGTGGGCGTGCCCGACCTGCCTGTGGACGACATCTTTCCGTTCATCTCGATGGTCGCCGTGGCCAACTCGGCGCTGATCAACATGCTGATGGCCAGCCGGCTGCTGTACGGGATGGCCAAGCAGGCGGTGCTGCCCTCGTTCCTCGGCAAGTTGCACCGCGGACGGCGGACGCCGTGGGCGGCGATCCTGTTCACCACGGCCCTCGCGTTCGGCCTCATCTCCTATGCCAACACGCTGAGCGAAACGGGGGTCTCGACCCTCGGTGGCACCACCGCACTGCTGCTGCTCGGGGTCTTCACGGTCGTGAACGTGTCGGTGCTGGTGCTGCGCCGGGACCCGGTTGAGCACGACCACTTCCGCGCCCCCACCGCGCTGCCGGTGATCGGGGCGCTGGCCTGCGCCTACCTGGCAACGCCGTTCTCCGGCACCTCGAACAAGCTGTACGAGATCGCCGGGATCCTGCTGGCCATCGGCGTGCTGCTCTGGGTCATCACCTGGTTCGCCAACCGGGCGCTGCGGGGCCAGCGCACCTTCGTCAAGGACCCGGACGACCTGAGCTGATCCGACCGATGCCCGGCGCCGGCTCGACTGCGCTCGCGGAGTTGGACCGGATCGCCGACCGTGACGGCACGGTGTTGTCGGCATGGGCCGGACCGACCGACGGCAGCACCTGGCTGACCCGGCTCCCGGACGCGGTTCACCACGCCGCCAGCACCCTCAAGCTGCCGCTCGCCGTTGCGGTGCTCGGTGCGGTCGAGACCGGCCGGCTCGACGCCGATTCGCCGGTCCTCGTGCGGGCCGAGTTCTCGTCGGTCGTCGGCGACAGGCCGTACTCCCTCACCGCCGAGTACGACAACGACGACGAGCCGTGGGAACGGCTCGGCGACTCGGTCCCGGTGCGATGGCTGGTCGAACGCTCGCTTGGCCGGTCCAGCAACCTGGCGACCAACCTGCTGATCGATCTCGTCGGTGTGGACGCCGTCAACCAGGTCTACAAGCGGTGTCGCGCCGACCGCTCGCGGCTGCGCAGGGGAATCCAGGACACGGTGAGCGCCGCCGCCGGCATCGCCAACACGGCCACCGCAGGCGACCTGTGCGCCGTGCTTGCCTGGCTCGTCAACGGCCGGCTGCTGTCCCGCCGCTCCGCCGACTGGCTCGAGTCGGTGCTGGCGACGAACGTGTGGCGGGACGCGATCCCCGCTGGGCTGCCGGCCGGGACGTACGTCGCGGACAAGCCGGGCTGGATCGACGAGTGCTGCCACGACGTCGCGGTGATCCGACCGGTCGGCGAGCCGGCGTTCGTGCTCGGCATCTTCACCACGACCACCCTGGACGAGCAGGCTGCGCACGCCGTGGTTGCCGAGGCGGCCGGTGTGGTGTGGCGGCACCGGGTCGCGCTCGCCCGCGAGGCCCACCAGCTGGCCCAACAGTTAGCAGAGTCCGGTGGCTGAGCCCCTGGAGCCGCCGACCCACGCCGTCGCGGTCCCGGTGAGCACGGTGTAAACGGATCCGGACGCACCGCGCCCACACCACCGGCTCCTGGTCCAGCCGGATCCGGACGTTGCCGGCTGGTGCGCCCGCCTCGACAACCGGCAGCGGCTGGACCTGCACGGCCGGACGCTGACCCAGGCACTGCTCGGCGAACCGGTCGTCGTCGACGAGGTGCGCGACGGCTGGGCGCGGGTTCGCCTGCCGTGGAAGCCAGCCACGGCCGGCGGCTACCCCGGCTGGGTCCCGGCGACTCACCTGACCGAGCCCCCGCTCCCGGGAGGTCCGGCCGCGGTCGTGCGCCAACCCGGTGCGCTCCTGAACGACCGCGACGGCCCGCGCTCGGTGTCGCTCGGGACGGTGCTGCCGCTCGCCGGCCACAACGCGGACAGCGGCACCGCGGGCTCGGTCGCCGTGCTGTTGCCCGGCGGGCGCACCGGCACCCTGCCGCGCGCGGCCGTCTGGCTCCGGCCGGACGACCCGACCGGCCGCGGACCGACCGCCGGCGCGGCGCTGGAGACCGCACGGCTCCTGACCGAAGCGCCGTACGTGTGGGGTGGCGCCTGCGAGTGGGGCGTCGACTGCTCCGGCCTGGTCCACCTCGCCTACCGCGTCGCCGGCGTCATCGTGCCGCGGGACGCCGCTGACCAGCACGCCGCGCTCGCGCCCCTGGCACCGGACGCGGCCCGGCCGACCGACCTGTACTTCTTCGCCAGGCCGACCGAGCCGGTGCACCACGTCGGGTTCGTGACCGGTCCGCCGGACGGCTCGCCCCGGATGCTGCACGCGCCCGAGACCGGCGGCCACGTCGAGGAGGTCGCCCTCCCCCCCGAGCGGCACGCGCTGCTCATCGGCGCGGGGCGGCTCGCGTGAGCGTCCCCCGGGGGAAGCGTGTTCTGCATCACCCCGCAAGAACCGTGAACTGCGGCTACCCGCCCGGGGGCCGGTATGGCACCTCCTTCGCGATGGCCTCGTCCACCTGCTCCATGGTCAGCAGCTTGGTCGTCCGAGTCGTCGCGGCTCCGCTGGCGCTCACGGTCAGGGCCACCGCCGCCGCCGTCTCGTCGTCGGGCGCGTCCACGAGCACGTAAGCGTCGACGTCGCCGAAGGCCAGCCAGAAGCCGTCGAGCGTCCCGCCGATGCTCCTGGTCATCTCGCCGATCGCGTCGGCGCGTGACTTGGCGCCTTCTCGACGCAGACCTTCCAGTCCTTGCTGGGTGTAGTTGGCCGCAAACAGATACTTCGGCATCTCCATCCCTCCATCGGGCGTATCAGGGCATCCCGTGCCGAGCATGCTCCTCCGCGAGCCCGAGCCGGTCAATGACGCATCCGGGCTATGCCCAGCAGGGTGGTGGCGGTTCCGTCAACTGTCGCGGGAGGAGTCCGACGACTGCGCCTTGCCCGGGTCCTTGTGGACGGCGAACAGGCTGGCACCCGCGGTGACGCCCAACGAGACGACGATCACGGCCAGCGACAGCCAGGTCGGGATCTCGGGCACGTCCACGGGCTCGCCCCCATTAATGAACGGCAGCTCGTTCTCGTGCAGGGCAGTCAGCACCAGCTTGACCCCGATGAAGGCCAGGATCGCCGCGAGTCCGTACGAGAGGTAGATCAGCCGGTCGAGCAGACCGCCGAGCAGGAAGTACAGCTGGCGCAGCCCCATCAGCGCGAAGATGTTGGCCGTCAGCACCAGGTAGGGCTCCTCGGTGAGGCCGTAGATCGCGGGAATCGAGTCGAGTGCGAACAGCAGGTCGGTCGACCCCAGCGCGACGATCACGATGAGCATCGGTGTCATGACCCGGCTGCCGTTCTCGCGAACGACCAGCTTGAGCCCGTGGTACTCGTCGGTGGACGGCACCCGGGCCTTGATCATCCGCACCACCCGGTTCTCGTGGTACTCGTCGCTCGCTTCCCGGTTCCGCACCAGCTGCACCGCGGTGAAGACGAGGAACAGCCCGAACAGGTAGAAGACCCAGGAGAACTGGTTGATCGCCACGGCGCCCGCCGCGATGAACAGCCCGCGGAACACCAGCGCCAAGATGATGCCGACCAGCAGTGCCTCCTGCTGGTACTGCCTGGGCACGCCCAGCGCGCCCATGATGATGATGAAGACGAACAGGTTGTCGACCGACAGCGAGTACTCGGTCAGCCAGCCGGCGAAGAACTCACCGGCGTAGCGGCCGCTGTAGTCGACCCAGACCCACAGACCGAACAGCACCGCGAGCGCGGTGTAGACGCCGATGTAGAGCGTGCACTCCTTCATGCTCGGCTCGTGCGGGCGGCGGCCGACTATCAGCACGTCGAATATAAGGACGGCAACGGTGGTGCCGATGGTGACCCACCAGGCGGTCGTCGATACGTCCACTTACACCCTCCCGTCGCGGCCCCTCCATGGGCAGAGCCCCATCGTGGCAGGCTTGCACAAAGTAGCCGACTGTGTACGTTGTGTAGCAGCCACGCCACCAACCCGAAGGCGACCCGTTGCTCAGGCGCGACTTCCTCACCCTCGGTCTCACCTCGATGGCCTCGGCGGCCCTCCCGCCCGAGACCGTGCACGCAGCGGCCGCGGCGCTGCCGCGGATGCAGGCGCGGATGTCCGACTCGATCTGCGAGTCGTACCTGGTCAACACGAAGTTCTTCTTCAAGGACACCGTCTACGGGCACACCGACGCGGTCATCAACCTGCTCGAGGACCTCGGCGTACGCATCGTCCGCGAGCGGATCACGACCGGTACCTCGATCGGTACCCGGAAGCAGCAGCACGCCATGCTGCAACTGGCGAAGCACGGCATCCGCTGGCATGCCACGGTCGGCAACCTCTCGGACTGGCGGCGTGCCGACCAGGTCAACCGCGACGTGATGCGACACCTCGCGAACTACTACAAGCCGCGGCTCGACGGGGACCTGTCCGCGATGCTGCACTCGTTCGGCGGCTGCAACGAGATCGACGGCTTCCCTCGGGACCCCCAGTGGGCCAAGCACGGTCGGATCATGCAGAAGGCGCTCTGGCGAGCGGCCAAGGGAAACGCCGCCACCCGACACATTCCCGTCGCCGGTCCGTCGACCCGGACCGACATCACCCGCCGGCGTGCCAGCGACCTCGGCGACCTGAGCGCGTGGTCCGACTGGGCGAACGGACACATCTACAACCGTGGAAACAGCCCGACCCGCGAGATCGACGAGCACATGCGCATCCTGCGGCGGTGCTTCCCGGACGCGAAGCGCTGGATCTTCACCGAGACCGGCTACAACGACTCGCCCCAAGACAACCTCGGCTTCACGGTCCCGAAGGAAGCGGCGGCGATCTACGTCGTACGCGGGATCTGCGACTTCTTCAAGTGCAACGCCATCTACGGCCGGTTCGAGCTCCTCGACGACCCCGACGCCATCAACTACGCCACTCAGGTCACGATCAACAACACCGCCGAGCGAGAGGCGCACTTCGGTCTGGTGGAGATGACGAAGGACACGATCAGGGAGGCCACGCCGGACACCTGGCGCAAGAAGCCTGAGTACCAGACCACGCGCCGGTTCCTGCACCTGATGGCCGACCGGGGGCGCTCGTTCTCACCGGACCCGCTGCGACTCGACATCGCCGGTGGCCGGAAGGACCTGCAGCGGGTGCTGGTGCAGAAGCGCAACGGCCGGCACTACCTGCTGCTATGGCGGGACGTCGACGTGTACACCCACTACCCGGAGGCGGACCCGATCCCGGTCGACCCCTACACCGTGACGCTGCGCCTGGGCACCCAGCGCCCGAGCGCGGTCTTCGTCCCGCGCCAGGACGACCGGCCGGTGGCAACCCACCCGCCGCGGTCGCGGATCCGGGTGCCGGTGGGCAAGAACCTGGTGGTCGTACGGCTCGGCTGACCGACCCCACGCAACCTAATGCGGGCTAGCGTGACCGGATGCGTACGTTCCACGCCTCGCGGCCGCCGGTGCTGCTCGAGCTCGACCTGTCCCGCGGCCTGCTCGAGTCGGCCCCAACCGACCCGGTGGCCGCCCTGCGTCGCCGCGGCCTGCCCACCCTCCGCGGACTGGTCGAGAGGCTGCATCGGGCGGCAGCGGACCCGCACGTCGTGGGGCTGGTCGGGCACGTCGGCCACGAGACACTGACGCCGGCGCAGGCCGACGAGCTCGCGGCCGCAGTCGAGGCGTTCGGCGCCACCGGCCGGAGCACCGTCGCGTACGCCGAGTCGTTCGGCGAGATGGCCGGCGCCAGCACGTCGTACCGCCTCGCGCTCGGGTTCGACACGATCTGGCTGCAGCCCTCCGGGCGGTTGGGGCTGACCGGGTTCTCCGCGCGCGGAGTGTTCCTCCGCCGGCTGCTCGACCGGCTCGGCGTGCAGCCGCAGATCGGCCAGCGGCACGAGTACAAGGGCGCGGCCGACACCTTCATGAGCCCGGCGATGCCGCCCGCCCAGCGGGAGGCGTTGCAGCGGGTCACCGACTCCGTCCTCGACTGGTTGGTCCGGGAGACCGCGCGTCGTCGGCGGGTCTCGGAACCGGCGGTCCGGACGGCGGTCGACGAGGCGCCGCTCGGATCGGAGCGCGCGGTGGAGCTCGGGCTGGTCGACCGGCTCGGCTACCGCGACGAGGTGTACGCCGACCTGCGGAGCCGGCTTGCCGACGACGGGCGGCTGGCGCTGCGGTACGCGCACCGCTGGAGCCCGTCGGGGCTCGCGGCGGTCACGGATCGGGCCCGACAGCGGCGGCGGCCGGTGGTGGCCCTGGTGTCGGTGCTCGGCGGGATCGTGCCCGGCCGCGGGCAGGCGACCCCGTTGGGCGGGCCCCGGGCCGGGTCGGACCCGGTGACCGCGGCGCTGCGCGCCGCCGGCCGGCGCGACGACGTGCGGGCGGTGGTGCTCCGAGTAGTGAGCCCCGGCGGGTCGTACATCGCCTCGGACGCGATCCGGCGAGAGGTGCTGCAGCTGCGCGGCACGGGCCGGCCGGTCGTGGCGTCGATGGGAACCGTCGCAGCATCGGGTGGCTACTTCGTCGCGATGGGTTGCGACGAGATCATCACGACGGCCAGCACCATCACCGGGTCGATCGGGGTGCTGGCAGGCAAGCTGGCCATAGGCGTTGCGCTCGAGCGCGCCGGGATCGGCCTGGAGTCGGTCGGCGCGGGAAGACAGGCGACCATGTTCGACAGCGACCAACCGTTCGACGAGGAGCAGTGGCAGCAGGTCAACGAGTGGCTGGACGAGGTCTACGCGGACTTCACGGCCAAGGCGGCCGCGGACCGCTCGATGGCCCTGGACCGGCTGGAGTCGCTGGCGCGCGGGCGGATCTGGACCGGCGCCGACGCGGTCGAGCACGGGCTCGCCGACCGGCTCGGCGGCCTGCGCGCCGCGGTGCGCCGGTCGGCCGAGCGGGCCGGGCTCGACCCGGCCGAGGTCAGGCTCGCCGCTGTCCCCCACGTCAGCCCGCTCGACCGGCTGCGACCGCCCGAGTCGAGCGAGTCACCGGCCGCCGCGCTGCCGCTGGGGATGCTCGCCGCGGGCGGCGCCCCGGGCGTCGAGGGCCTGCTCGCGCGGTCCGGGCTGCAGCCGTGCGGAGTGCTCGCCCTGCCCGGGCACTGGGACCAGCACTAGGAAACCTCAGTCGACGCAGAACTCGTTGCCCTCGGGGTCCTGCATCACCACGCAGTAGCCGCCCCACTCCTCCAGTGGGTGGAGGGTGGTCGCCCCCACCGCCTGCAGCCGCTCCACCTCGGCGTCGATGCGGTCCCGACCGTCGTCGCGCAACCCGCCGACCTTGAGGTCCACGTGCACACGGTTCTTGACCTGCTTGCCCTCCGGGACCTGCTGAAAGAAGAACCGCGGCCCGTCGCCATCCGGGTCGGCCGCCGCCGACCGCGAGTTCCATAGCTCTGTCGGAACCCCCCAGGCGGTCAGTGCTTCGTCCCAGCTCGAGAACGGCTGCGGCGGCGGCTCAACCACGTAACCGAGTGCGTGCGCCCAGAACGCCGCCTGGGCACCCGGGTCGGCACAGTCGAACGTGACCTGGATCGGTGTGGACATGGTCCTCCTTCGGTCAGCCAACAGGGCGCTTGCGCTTGGGCAGCTTGGCCACCACGGTCTCGTACGAAGCGTCGACCGCCTCGAGCAGCTCGTCGTCGGGGATCGCCCCACCGATCCGCATCGTGTTCCACCCGGAGCGGCCGATGTAGGCCATCGCCGACGCGTCGACGGGAAAACGGTGCAGCCATTCGTCGGCCTCGTCGCGGTTGGCGCCGCACTTGACGCCGACCGCGGCGTCACCGAGGAACGCGAAGATCTTGTCGGCGACCTTGGCCACGACATCGCCCTCCCACGGCTCGTCCTGCCACGCGCCCGGCCGGTCGAGCGCGTACGAAACCACGTCGGCGGAGGTCAGGCTCACCCGCCGCCTCCCACCGACCAGTCGTGGAAGACCGCCTCCACGTTGTGCCCGTCCGGGTCACGGAGGAAGACCCCGTAGTAGCCGGGGTGGTACTCAGGCCAGTAGCGCGGCTGGTGCAGCACCTGCGTGCCGCTGACCGTGGCGGCAGCGTGCACCGCGTCGACGGCGTCCTTGGAGGAGGCCGAGAGTGCGAGGTGCAGCTCGCGGGTCTCGGCCGCCCCGGCCGGTCCCAGCCACAGGAACGGGAAGCCCTGCCACCCGAGCCCGACGGTCAGCCCGAAGTCCGCGTCGCGGCGCATCACCTCGGTCAGCCCGAGCGGCCCGAACGCGGCGGTGTAGAAGCCGGCGCTGGCTCTCACGTCGGCCACCTGGACCGAGATGTGGTCGATCATGATGCGGTTCTACACCCGCGGACCAACCCGCTACGTCAGGCTGACTTGTCAGATCTGCTAAGTTGCTGCCCATGGCCGGAGGCAGCGTCATCCGCCGGGCGCGCAGGCGGGCCGGGCTCACCCAGACCCAGCTGGCGCGGATGGTGGGCACGACCGACTCGGCGCTGTCCCGGTGGGAGCACGGCCGGGTGGAACCTGCGTACGCGACCGTGGAGCGGTGCGTCGCTGCCTGCGGCCTCACCCTGGCCGGGGTGCTGCGGGAGCCCGACGCCGACCCGCACGACCTCTCTCTGCTCGACACCACACTGGGGCTGAGCATCGACGAGCGGGCCAGCCGGATGGTCGACTTCGTCCGCGCGGTCCGGTCCGGGCGTGCCGCTGTCGAGCGGGCATCGTGACCGGCTCGCTGACGCCCGCCGACTACCGGCCGGACGCGATCCTCGCGGTCCTGCACCGCCACGGCGTGCGCTACGTGCTCATCGGCGGCTTCGCCGCGGTGCTGCGCGGCTCGGCCGTGCCAACGTACGACGTTGACATCGTCCCGGAGCCGAGCGTTGCCAACCTCGCCCGGCTGTCTGCGGCGCTGCGCGACCTCGATGCCCGGGTGCGGGTCGACGGGATGCCCGGCGGGCTCGCCTTCGACCACGACGCCGACAGCCTCGCGCAGGTATCGGTCCTGAACCTCGTCACCAACGCCGGCGACCTGGACGTTGCGCTGCGTCCCACCGGCCTGTCGGACTTCGCGGCGTGGGACCAGAACGCGACCGACATCGTCGTGCTCGGCATCCCGACGCGACTCGCGGCGCTCGACGACGTCATCCGATCCAAGGAGGCCGCCGGGCGCGACAAGGACCTGCTCGCCCTGCCGATGCTGCGTGCGCTCGCCGCGCGGCTGCGCCGAGCCGACGGCTAGCGGGCACCGGCCTCCACCATCTGCCGAAGCTCGCGCTTGAGCTCCCGGATCTCGTCGCGCAACCGCGCGGCCACCTCGAACTGCAGCTCGGCGGCGGAGGCGTGCATCTGCTCGGTCAGCTGCTGCACCAGGTCGGCAAGGTCGGAGGCCGCCATGCCAGCCGGGTCGAGCCGGGGGTCACCGCGGCCGTCCCTGCTGCGCAGCCCGGGCAGCGGCGCCTTCCCGCGGCTCTGTTGTCGCCCGGCCCCTCCGAGCAGAACCTCGGTGTCCGCGTCCTCGCGGGCGAGCATGTCGGTGATGTCGGCTATGCGCTTGCGCAGCGGCGTCGGGTCGATGCCGTGCTCGGTGTTGTGTGCAACCTGCTTTGCCCGCCGACGGTTGGTCTCGTCGATGGCGGTGGCCATCGACGGCGTCACGGAATCGGCGTACATGTGCACCGCACCGGACACGTTGCGGGCGGCCCGCCCGATGGTCTGGATCAGCGAGGTGCCGGAGCGCAGGAAGCCCTCCTTGTCCGCGTCCAGGATCGACACCAGGCTGACCTCCGGCAGGTCTAGGCCCTCGCGGAGCAGGTTGATGCCAACCAGCACGTCGTACTCCCCCATCCGCAGCTCGCGAAGCAGCTCCACCCGGCGCAGGGTGTCGACCTCGCTGTGCAGGTAGCGGGTGCGAATACCGGCCTCGAGCAGGTAGTCGGTGAGGTCCTCGGACATCTTCTTGGTCAGCGTCGTGACCAGCACCCGTTCGCCTCGGTCCGCGCGCAGCCGGATCTCGTGGATCAGGTCGTCGATCTGCCCCTTGGTGGGCTTGACGACCACCTCTGGGTCCACTAGCCCGGTCGGGCGGATGAGCTGCTCGGCGACGCCGGTGACGCGGCCCTTCTCGTACGGGCCGGGGGTGGCCGAGGAGTAGATGGTCTGGCCGATCCGCTTGACGAACTCGTCCCAGCGCAGTGGCCGGTTGTCCATAGCGCTCGGCAGCCGGAAGCCGTGCTCGACCAGCGTGCGCTTGCGGGACATGTCCCCCTCATACATGCCGCCGATCTGCGGCACCGTCACGTGCGACTCGTCGATGACGAGCACGAAATCCTCGGGGAAGTAGTCGAGCAGGCAGTGCGGTGCCGACCCCGGTGCGCGGCCGTCGGTGTGCCGGGAGTAGTTCTCGATGCCGGCGCAGCTCCCGACCTGGCGCATCATCTCGATGTCGTACGTGGTGCGCATCCGCAGCCGCTGCGCCTCGAGCAGCTTGTTCTGCCGCTCCAGCTCGGCCAGCCGCTCGGCCAGCTCGACCTCGATGCCGGCGATCGCCCGCTCCATCTTCTCCGGGGCAGTGACGTAGTGCGTTGCCGCGCCGATGTAGATCTCCCGCTCGTCGCTGAGGACCTCCCCCGTCACGGGGTGCATCGTCATCAGCCGCTCGATCTCGTCGCCGAAGAACTCCACCCGAACGGCCATCTCCTGGTAGACCGGGAACACCTCGAGGGTGTCGCCGCGGACCCGGAACGTCCCGCGGGTGCCGGCGTGGTCGTTGCGGTGGTACTGCACCTCGACCAGCTTGCGCAGCAGTCCGTCGCGGTCCATCTCGGTGCCGACCTCGACGTGCACCATCCGGTTGAGGTACTCGTCGGCCGAGCCGAGGCCGTAGATGCAGGACACGGTGGCGACGACGACGACGTCGCGTCTCGTCAGCAGCGACCAGGTGGCCGAGTGGCGCAGCCGCTCGACCTCCTCGTTGATCGAGGAGTCCTTCTCGATGTAGGTGTCGGTCTGCGGGACGTACGCCTCCGGCTGGTAGTAGTCGTAGTAGGAGACGAAGTACTCAACCGCGTTGTCGGGGAAGAACTGCCGCAGCTCGTTGGTGTACTGCGCCGCGAGGGTCTTGTTGGGTTCCATGACGAGCATGGGGCGCTGCAGCCGCTCGGCCAGCCAGGCGACGGTGGCGGTCTTGCCGGTGCCGGTCGCGCCGAGCAGCACGATGTCCTGCTCGCCGGCCTCGACCCGGCGGGCCAGTTCCTCGATCGCCGTCGGCTGGTCGCCGGACGGCTGGAAGTCGCTGACGACCTTGAACGGCGCCACCAAGCGCTGCAGGTCCGCGGCGGCTCTCATGGTGTCGAGCCTACGACCGCCCACCGACACCCGCCGCCGACTTGTCAAGCCACTTTCGGTCGTCAACAGGCCGCTGACCTGGGCAGACGATTGTCCACACGCTGACAACTCGGCGAGCTGTGGCGCTTAGGGGACGCGGCCCGGCAGGTGGCGGCGCGGAGGCATCCGGGGACCGCGGCGCGGCAGCGAACGGCCGCACAGCTCGACCAGGCGCTGCACGCGGTAGCGGTGCGGGCGGTACTCCTCGAGCAGCGCCTCCAGCCCGTCGTCGTCCACCGGTGACCCGGTCAGGTTCACCCCGATCAGGCCGGGCACGTGGTAGTCGCCGAAGCTGACCGCGTCCGGGTCGCCGTGCGCCCGCTGGCGTACCTCGGCCGCGGTCCACACCCCGATGCCGGGCAGGCTGCGCAGCCTCCGCTCGGCGTCGGCGTTGGCCAGCGCGACCGTACGTTCCACCGCCGGCGCCACCCGCGCAGCCGCCACGACGGTCCGGGACCGGCCAGGGTCCACCGGCAGCCGTAGCCACTCCCAGGACGGGATCGCGCGGACCGTCCCCGGAGCAGGCGGCACGCGCAGCCCGAGCAGCTCCCCCGGCCCCGGCGCGGGCTCGCCGAATCGGCGCAGCAGGGCTCGCCATCCCGCCCACGCCTCCCGACCGGTCACCTTCTGCTCCACGACCGCAGGCAGCAGCGCCTCGAACACCAGCCCCGACCGCGGGACGCGCCAGTACGGGTGCCGCCGGAGGGCCTGCGCAAGGAAAGGGTGCCGGCGCGCGAGCGCGGCGAACTCGTCCGCCCCAGTGTCGTCTGCGCCGAGCATCGCGGGCAGCGCGTCGAGCGCCCACGACGCACCCGGGCCCCAGGCCTCGCACATCACGCCGCCAGCGGCCGCCGCGGCGTTGTCCAGTCGCATCGTCACCGGGCCGTCCGGCGTCCGGGCTACCCGCCACACCGCACCGCCGACGAACCGCATCGAAAGGTCGCCCGCCCCGCGCCGCAACGGTCCGAGCATCGTCGCGACCGGGACCGGACGGCCCGGCCGCCAGCAACGGGTCGCGGGAGCGGAGCCGGGCACTCCCGCAGTATCACCCTGGTCACCGGCCGCCCGACTGTCGGCTCGCGGCGCGATGATGGGGCGGTGCTGCTCACGGACCTGGTGGAGACCTCGCACGCGGTCGCCGGCACCCGTGCCCGCGGCGAGAAGCGCACGCTGCTTTCCGACCTGCTGGCTCGCTGCCCCGCCGACGAGATCGGGCTCGCCGTGGCGTACCTGGCCGGCGAGACCCCGCAGCGCCGCACCGGGATCGGCTGGCGGTCGCTCGCCGAGGCGCCAGAGCCCGCGACCCAGCCGACCCTCACGCTGACCGACGTCAACGCCGCACTGGACCGGCTGAGCCAGCTGGCCGGCCCGGGCAGCCAAGCAGCAAGGCGGGCCGCACTCGCCGCCCTCATGTCCCGGGCCACCCGCACCGAGCAGGACCTGCTGCGCCGGCTGCTGACCGGCGAGCTGAGGCAAGGCGCACTGGACGCCCTGGTGCTCGACGCGCTCGCCGTGGCCGTCGACGTCCCGACCGCCGACGTGCGCCGGGCGGCGATGCTGCTCGGATCGTCGACCGCGACCGCGCGGGTCGCGGTCGAGCAGGGTCAGGCCGGGCTGGTCGCCGCCCGGCTCGAGGTGGGCCGGCCGGTGCGGCCGATGCTCGCCGCCAGCGCCGCCGACGTCGACGCGGCGATGGACAAGCTCATCGCCGACCGCGGCCTGGTGATCGCCGACGCCAAGCTGGACGGCATCCGGGTCCAGGTGCACAAGGACGGCGACCGGGTGCTGGTCGTGACCCGGACGCTGGACGAGATCACCGACCGGGTGCCCGAGGTGGTGGAGGCGGTCCGCGCGCTTTCCACGGATCGGGTGGTCCTGGATGGCGAGGCGATCGCGCTGCGGGACGACGGGCGACCGCACCCGTTCCAGGTCACCGCGGCGCGGACCGCGTCCCGGGCCGACGTGCCGGCCCTGCGCCGCGCGACGCCGCTCTCCACGTACCTGTTCGACGTGCTGCACCTCGATGGTGACGACCTGATGAGCCAGCCTCTCGCCACCCGCGTCGAGGCGCTCGCCCGGCTGGCGCCGGCCGAGCTGGTGGTGCCGCGGCGGCACACACAGGACCGTACGGAGGTCGCCGACTTCTTCGCCGACGTCGTTGCCCGTGGGCATGAGGGCATAGTGATCAAGGCTCCGTGCGCGGCGTACGACGCCGGGCGGCGTGGCTCAGCCTGGGTGAAGGTCAAGCCGCGGCACACCCTCGACCTGGTAGTGCTGGCCGCGGAGTGGGGCCACGGCCGGCGCACCGGGTGGCTGTCCAACATCCACCTCGGTGCGCGTGACCCCGGCACGGACGGCTTCGTCATGCTGGGCAAGACGTTCAAGGGGATGACCGACGAGCTGCTGCGCTGGCAGACCGAGCGGCTGCTCGAGCTGGAGGAGTCCCGAGACGGGATCGTTGTGCACGTGCGCCCTGAGCTGGTCGTCGAGGTCGCGTTCGACGGGCTGCAGGGCTCGACCCGCTACCCCGGCGGGCTAGCGCTGCGGTTCGCCCGGGTGCTGCGCTACCGCGACGACAAGACCGTTGCCGAAGCGGACACGATCACGACCGTGCGGGCGCTGACCTGAGCCTCAGCGTTCGAGGATGGCGGTGACGCCCTGGCCGCCGGCGCCGCAGACCGACACCACCCCGCGGCCGGAGCCGCGCTCGGCGAGCAGCTTGGCCAGCGTGGCGACGATCCGGGCGCCGGTGGCGGCGAACGGGTGCCCGGCGGCGAGCGACGACCCGGCGACGTTGAGCTTTTCGCGGTCCACCGACCCGAGCGGCGCGTCCAGGCCGAGCCGCTCCTTGCAGAAGATCGGGTCCTCCCACGCCTTCAGCGTCGCCAGCACCTGCGAGGCGAACGCCTCGTGCATCTCGTAAAGGTCGAAGTCCTGCAGCGACAACCCGGCCCGCTCGAGCATCCGCGGCATCGCGTACGCCGGCGCCATCAGCAGCCCCTCGCTGCCGTGCACATAGTCGACGGCGGCGGTCTCGTGCTCGACGAAGTAGGCCAGCGGCGCCCAGCCGCGGCGCGCGGCCTCGTCCTCGGAACAGAGCAGCACCACCGACGCGCCGTCGGTCAGGGGGGTGGAGTTGGCGGCGGTCATCGTGGCCGCCTCGCCCTTGCCGAACACCGGCTCCAACTCGCCTAGCTTCTCGACCGAACTGTCGGCCCGCAGGTTGGCGTCGCGCTCCAGCCCGAGGTACGGCGTGACCAGGTCGTCGAAGAAGCCGCGGTCGTACGCGGCTGCGAGCCGTTGGTGCGACGCGACGGCGAGCTCGTCCTGCTCCCGCCGCCCGACCTGCCACTCCACCGCGGTCAGCGCTGCGCTCTCCCCCATCGACAACCCCGTACGCGGCTCGGCGTTCCGGGGTGCGGCGGGAACCAGGTCACCCGGCCGCAGCCTGAGCAGCGCGCGGATCCGTTCCTGCGTTGACCGGGCTCGGTTGGCGTCGAGCAGCACCCGCCGCAGCCCCTCGCTCACCGCGATCGGCGCGTCCGACGTGGTGTCGGTGCCGCCGGCGATGCCAAGCTCGATCTGCCCGCCGGCGATCTTGCTCGCCACCGCGATCGTCGCCTGCAGGCCGGTGGCGCAGGCCATCTGGACGTCGTACGCGGGCGTGGTCGGCGCCAGCGCCGAGCCGAGCACCGCCTCGCGGGTCAGGTTGAAGTCTCTGCTGTGCTTGAGCACGGCGCCCGCGACCACCTCGCCGACCCGGTCACCAGCCAGCCCGTAGCGGTGTGCCAGCCCGTCGATCGCGGCGGTGAGCATGTCCTGGTTGGACGCGCGCGCGTACTGCTTGTTCGAGCGGGGGAACGGAATCCGGTTGCCGCCCACGATGGCGACGCGGCGGGGGCTGCTGGAGCTGGTCATGGGAGATCAAGTTACCGTCGCGTCAACTTCACGACGAGGCCGAGCCCGCCCGGAACCGGAGAGATGGGACACACCGACGTGACCGACCGCTACCAGTCCCTGGCCCGCACCCCGTTCGGCCGGCTGCTGGTCAAGAACCTCGGCCTGCCCGACCCGCCCCGGCTGGAGCGCTGGACGCCTGGCGCCCCGGTCGTCGACGGCAGGGTGGTGCTCGGCGGCGCCGCTGGTGGCCGGCTGGCAGACCCGGTCCAGCGTCAGCTCAAGGGGCTCGACGTGGCGGCGGTGGGCGCCCTCGACACAGACCCCAAGGCGGGCGAGCGGGCGAAGGCGCTGGTGTTCGACGCCGCCGAGATCCGCGACGTCGCCGGCCTGGCAAGCCTGCGGGAGTTCTTCACCCCGCTGATGCGGCGGCTCGCGCCACACTCGCGCGCGCTCGTCCTCGGCACCCCGCCGGAGCGCGCGAGCGAGCCGGCCGCCGCGGTCGCCCAGCGCTCGCTGGAGGGGTTCACCCGCTCGCTGGCCAAGGAGCTGCGCGCCGGCGGCACCGCCCAGCTGGTCTACGTCGCCCCCGGCGCGGAGGAGTCGCTCACGTCGACGCTCGCGTTCCTGCTGTCGCCGCGCTCGGCATACGTCTCCGGCCAGGTCGTACGGGTGGGCAACACCGACACCGCCATCGACGGGGGCGGCGCCATCGCGACGTACGACAGGCATCAACCGCTCGCCGGTCGCGTCGTGCTGGTCACCGGCGCCGCGCGCGGCATCGGTGCGTCGATGGCACGGGTGCTGCACCGCGACGGCGCCACCGTCGTGGGGCTGGACGTGCCGGCGCTGGCGTCCGACCTGCAGGCGCTTTCCCGGGAGATCGGCGGCGACTCGCTGACCCTCGACGTGACCGCGCCGGACGCGCCGCAGCGGATCGCCCGGCACCTCACCGAAGCGCACGGCGGGGTCGACGTCGTGGTGCACAACGCCGGAATCACCCGGGACAAGCGGCTGGCCAACATGCAGCCCGACCGCTGGGACACCGTCCTCGGCGTCAACCTGGCCGCCCCGCTGCGGATCACCGAGCACCTGCTGACCGAAGGCACGATCCGGTCCGGCGGCGCCGTCGTCGGGGTCGCGTCGATCGCGGGCATCGCCGGCAACAACGGGCAGACCAACTACGCGACGTCCAAGGCCGGGGTGATCGGGCTGGTCGACGCGCTCGCGCCGGCGGCCGCGAAGCAGGGCGTGACCGTGAACGCGGTCGCCCCCGGGTTCATCGAGACCCAGATGACCGCCGCGATGCCGCTGCTCGTGCGCGAGGCGGGGCGGCGGATGAACTCGCTCGCGCAGGGCGGGCTCCCGGTCGACGTGGCCGAAGCGGTCGGGTGGTACGCAGCGGCCGGATCGAGTGCGGTCACCGGCAACGTGGTCCGGGTGTGCGGTCAGAGCCTGCTCGGCGCCTGATGACAACGCGAACGTACGAGTCCGCGCCGGCCGTGCTGCCGCTGTACGCGCGCGCAGTGCTGCCGGCGCTGCCGCTGCTCGGCTCGTTGCCGGGGCTCCGCAAGGACACCGCCGACGACCTGCCCGACCTGGAGGTCAGCCGGGTGGGCGTGCACACCGACACCGAGCACCTGGCCGGGTACGCCCGGCTCACCGGGCACGCGCTGTCCGACCGGCTGCCGGGGCTGTATCCGCACCTGGCGGCGTTCGCGCCCCAGCTGGCGGTGCTCACCGACCGCCGGTTCCCGTTCGCTGCGCTGGGGCTCGTACACCTGGAGAACTCCGTACGCCAGCACCGTCCGCTGCACGTCGGCGAGACGTACGACCTGGTGGTGCGCCCGGCCAGGCTGCGGGCACACCGCAGCGGCCGGCTGATCGACCTGGACACGACGGTCACCGTCGGCGCCGAGACGGTGTGGGAGGAGACCACCACCGTGCTCGCACGCGGCGGCGGCGACCGCGAGACCGCGGACACCTCACCGCTCGCCGGGGTGGCCGCTCCGGTGGGCGATGCCCAGTGGCGGGTGCCGGCAGGCATCGGCCGTGCGTTCGCCGCGGTGTCCGGCGACCGCAACCCGATCCACCTGACCCACCTGACCGCCAAGGCGTTCGGCTTCCCGCGCGCGATCGCACACGGGATGTGGACCGCCGCGCGCGCGCTGGCGGCGGTCGAGTCGAGCCTGCCTGCTACGTACCGCTACGACGTCGCGTTCCGCAAGCCGGTGCTGCTGCCGGCTGAGGTGCGCTTCGGCAGCGCGGCCGAGGCCGGTGCCGGCCGGCTGGTCGGCGTCGTGTCGGCCGACGGCACCCGCGAGCACCTGGTCGGCCGGATCACGCCGGACCCAGACCGGCCGTGATCAGCGGCGCTTGTGGCCGAACGGGATCCGCTTGGGGTCGCTCCCGGTCTCCTGGGCGAACACCGCCGTGCTCGGCCCCCAGGTGCCCGGGCTGGTCGTGCCGTCACCGTTCCAGTCGCCGGGCACCGGCAGAGTGCCGGCACTGCCGAAGTCAGACCTGCGGATGTTGCCCGTACGACTCGACCGAAGCACCCAGGTCGACGTCCGGACGTTGAACGCGCCCACGTCGCCGCG
>Ga0136620_10000399_pt1 | contig 20002 bp, 18 predicted proteins | sample AntDrymUQ4162106_2_FD_104806 | JGI IMG/M metagenome (GOLD analysis project Ga0136620, IMG submission 104806) | Polar desert sand microbial communities from Dry Valleys, Antarctica - metaG UQ416 (21.06) | ecosystem: Environmental > Terrestrial > Soil > Desert | place: Antarctica: Dry Valley... | reverse complement strand
GCCGCCAGTGCTGTGATGTTGGGCCCGTCCGCGTTGAGCCAGACCTCATGGCCGATTCGTCCGAGCGAGTAGCCGGTCAGGATCAGCTCGGGAAAGACGATCAGGTCGGCCCCCGCGTCCCTCGCCTGGCCCATGAGGCCCTTCGTCTTGGCGACGTTGTGGTCGAGATCTCCGAGCCGACAATCGATCTGCGCCAGCGCTATCCGCATCCCCCACCCCCTGGTGTGTATTCGGCACCTCTGGTTGCAGCCAGTGCTCCCGGCATGGTAAGGCTAGGAAGTCAATTGAGACTGCGTCCAAGGAGTTGGCCCCATGCGCGTACCGTATGACGTTCCCAAGATCCACATGTACACCCGGATCCGCAAGTCTCCCTACTTCTACGCCTCCCGTGCCCACGGCGTGCAGTCGTACTCGGTATGCAACCGCATGTACCACCCCCGCCACTACGACGACCCCATCGCGGAGTACTGGAAATTGGTCAACGACGTGACCCTGTGGGACGTCGGGGTCGAGCGGCAGGTCGAGATAACCGGTCCTGACGCATTCAAGCTGACGAACATGCTGACGCCCCGCGACTTGACGAAGTGCGCGGTCAAACAGTGCAAGTTCGTGCTCAACGTCGACGCCGACGGCGGGATCATCAACAATCCGGTGCTTCTCAGGCTCGGAGAGAATCACTTCTGGCTGTCGGTGGCCGACGGGGACGTCCTCCTGTGGGCCAAGGGGGTCGCGAGCGCTTTGAACATGAACGTCACCGTCAGGGAGCCCGATGTCGCGCCCATGCAGATTCAGGGCCCCAAGTCCCGGGACACGATGGTCAACCTCTTCGGCGACAGGGTGCTGGACCTCCGCTACTACTGGATGGAGGAGTTCGACCTCGACGGACTCGATGTGGTCGTGTCCCGAACCGGCTACACCGGCGAGGTGGGCTACGAGATATACCTTCGCAATGCCAGCCGGGACGCCCAGACGCTGTGGGACAAGGTGCTCGAAGCCGGCCGGCCCCACAACATCGCAGTGATAGGGCCCTGCCAAATCCGGCGGGTCGAAGCCGGCATCCTGAGCTACGGCTCGGACATAGCGGTCGACAACAACCGCCTCAACGAATACGGATGGCTCAACCCGTACGAAGTCGGGCTGGATTACACGGTCAACCTGGACAAGGACCAGGACTTCATCGGTAAGGAGGCGTTGAAGCGCATCGCCGCCGAAGGCGTCAAGCGCAAGGTCGTCGGGATCGAGCTCGAGGGCGACCCGATCATCGGCTACATCGAGGACTACCTCGAGGTCGTCGACGGTGACGACCTCATCGGTCAAGTGTCTTCGGTCTTCTACTCGCCCCGTCTCGAGAAGAACATCGGCTACGCGCAGGTTCCGATCGAGCTCGCCGACGTAGGCAGCAAGCTGACGGTGAGATCGGCCAAGGGGGAGTACCACGCGGTAGTCGTGCCCAAGCCCTTCGTAGACCCGAAGAAGGAAACGCCCAAGAAGTAGCGGCTGCGCATCCCACCAGCCCTTGGACCTATCGGCCGAGGGCGCCCACGATCGAGGCCTTGACTCTAGGCAAGTTCAACTCGACGGTCCTCCAGACCACCTCGAGATCCTCCAGAAGGTAGCCGTGGATCAGGAAGTTTCGCATGCCGATCGCGTCGCTCCACGGCACGTCGGGAAGACCACCCTTTGTTTCCTGCGATGTATGCGTTGCGGCCTCTCCAATGATCTCAAGGTTCCGTAACACCGCGTCCTGTACCAGCGAATCGGATGTAAAGGATGGCTTGTCCGAAATATAGGACTCGATCCTCTCGATGCACTCGAGATGTCCTGGAGATACTGACGCTCGTCCCTATGCCGCAACTAGGGGCTTCGCCTCTGACATGACGCGATCTCGATGAGAAGCACGAATCGAGCCTTCGGTCGCAACCTCCACTGAAATCCCAAGGGCCTCCTCCAACTCCCGCTTCAAGGCGGCCAGGGTCAGAAAGGTTGTGTCGAGCCCAGGTCTTACGAGAAGATCGAGATCACTATCGGGACGGGCAGCGCCTCGGGCCCGTGAACCGAACACCCGCACGTCACTGACGCCGTGCCTGGCTGCGATCTCGAGGATCCGTTCCACCGGCAGTCCATCCATGTTCCACAGCATTCCGAGATCTCCGTTATCTAGGGTTGGGCCCGCTACGGTTCCCTTTCGCAACTCGGGTAATTGGTGGCCCACCTCGAACGGCGGTGACAGAAACGCACCGGTAGCGTCAGGGTGAAGTAGCGTAACTATGGTGGTCAAAGGCTTAGTCGTTATCGGTGGTTTGTGTAGTGCCTGCAGTGTGTTACTTCCCTGGATGGCCTTTGAAGGCAGCCGGGTAACGGCCTGGATCGCGATCCGTTGTCCACTGCATTCGTCTTCGTTCTGGGACCCGAACCGGTGGTAGTGTTCGTCTGTGGATTGATCACCCTGGCCTTTGGGGCAGCCATGTTCGCTCGCTCGGAACCGGGCCCAGTGCGAACTCTAGGGAGCTTCGCCACAGGAGCAAGCTTGGTTGTCGCCATCGTCAGTGCCTACTACGCAATCGGTCTCGCAATCGCGCCCTATGAGGTTCGCCTCCCTTCGGGAAGCTTTGGAGTCTCGGGCCCCAGCGGGATGCCTTCTCCTCTAGGGGGAGGCGTGTTGTTGGCAGTCGACGGTGGGGGACTGGCCGGGGTTGTGGGAGGAGCGATCAGTATCCGGAACGCAAAGCGGTAAGACCTTGAGCCGCAGACTTCAGGGCAGACTTCCCACCTTCCTACGTGAAGAAAGCCTTGAGTCCCTAAGGAACGTCAAGCCGATTTGGACACCGGATTAGCATCTGTGCCAGGCGCCATCTCGGCCGTTGGAGATGGCTTCGCCTAGCTCCTGACCGGTTAGTGAATGGATGCCCGGCCCCGGTGCTCCTCTCCGCTCGACTTGCCGGTCAAGGAGGCGCGGATCCCCACATGTCGCTACGGCTCGGAGAACCGGGTTAGGTCCCATGGTCGACGGCCCGGAGAGCGCTCTTCGTGGCGGCGGCGACCAGCTCCTCGGCTCGATGTCGGCGCCCGTCGTCGCTGTCGCGGAGGTTGATGTTCACCAGGTTTGCCGCCGCCCGGCCGCCGGCCTCGGCGAGCAGCGCTCCGGCGGCGGCGTCTCCTCTCAGGTTCGGGTTTCCCTGGACGGCGACCTCGGCGGCGATACCGGCGACCTCGGCCGCTGTCTCGGCGATGGCCAGGGGGATGTCTGCGGCCGCCGACAACGCCGAGCGGACGGCTGTGCGCCGCTTGTCGGGATTCGGCTCGCGCGGCAGCGCGCCGGCGGCCAGTACCTCTTTGTAGGCGCGGGCGTCGGCCTCGGCCAGGGAGGCGACGCTCAGACGCAGGCTGTCGGAGCGTGCGGCGATATCGAGGCCCCTTTCGAGCCGGTCGCCGGCGAAGCGCGCCGCCATCGCGGTCAGGGAGGCGGCCATGGCGACTGCCATCGCAGCCGCAGCGCCGCCTCCGGGAGTCGGCTCGCGAGACGCCAGCCGCTCGAGGAAGTCTCCGAGGGGAGCCTGGAGATAGTAGTAGCCGGGCTCGGTGCCTTCCCCCGGGTTCACGTCAGCCGTCCACTGCTTGTTCGCCCGAGAAGAACTTCATCAGGGCGCCGGCGACCTCTTCCGGTGCATCCTCCATGCAGAAGTGTCCGGCTTCTGGGATCAGAGTCAGCTGAGATCCGGGGATGAGAGCGTGAAGCCGGTCGGCGATGGCCCGGTTGAGCCAGGCGTCCTTCTCCCCCCAAATGATCCCCACGGGAGTGCGCAGACTCTCGAGCTTCGGTTCGAAGTCGGCGGTGTGGTCTTCGTTGAACTGCGCGACCTTCTGTAGGTAGGCTGCTTGGCCCTCTCGCCCCTTCCATCGACTTTGATAAGCGTCAAACGCTGCATCATCGAATGTCTTGTAGACCGCGGTTCTCAGATGCGTTGCGACAATCTGCTCGTAGATGTGCACGGGCATTGTCTGGTACGCCGGGAGATGAGCTTGTAGGTGCCTTGTTGTGGGCGTGATCCAGGGCCGCAGGGCCACTGCGTCGATCAGGGCGATGCGTCGAAATGCACATCCATGCAGCAGATGGGCGCGCAAGACCGCGGCGCCGCCGATGTCATGCCCCGCGATCGCCGGTTCGTCGAGATCCCACAGCTCGAGGAGTTGCGCAAGGAGGTCTGCCTGCGCGCTCACTGAGACATCGGCGTCCGGCGCGGCGGGAGAGTCGCCGTATCCCAGGAGGTCGTAGACATAGACCGTGAACCTCTCCGACAGGGTTGCGCCGACATGGCGCCACAAGTAGGACCAAGACGGTGTTCCGTGCACGAGAACGACCGGAGGCCCGCTACCGAAGGTGTCCACCGCGACGGTTCCCATAGGCAGATCGGCGCGCTGACTGAGACGCCAGGTCTTGGAACCTTCTGCGCCGCTCAATAGAGCCCCACGATGGCACCGTTGTCGTCGATGTCGATCGCCTCCGCAGCGGGATGTGAGCTCAGCCCCGGCATCGTACGCATGTCTCCGGAGATGAGATAGATGAACCCGGCCCCGGCCGAGACCCGCGCCTCTCGCACGGGCAAAGTCCAGCCCGTCGGCGCGCCGGTGAGCTTGGGATCGGAGGACAGCGACAGGTGCGTCTTGGCAATGCACACGGGCAGCCCTCCGAAGCCTTGGGCCTCGTAGAGGTCGAGCTGCCGGGCCGCGGCGGGGGCATAGGTGACGCTCGCCGCGCCGTAGACCTTCGATGCGACGGCTTCGATCTTGTCACGGAGGCCGGCGTCATCCGGGTAGAGATAGCGGAAGTCGCTTGGCTCACCGGCGGCTTCTGCAACCGCTTCGGCCAGGTCTGTCGCACCCTTGCCCCCGTCGGCGAAATGGGTGCAGACCGCAACCCGTGCCCCCTCCTCGGCAGCGATGGCGCGGATGGCGTCGTGCTCGGAGGGATGGTCGGTGGGAAACGAGTTGATCGCAACGACCGCCGGTATCCCGTGCAGCCGAATGTTTGCGATCTGTTTTCGCAGGTTGTCGCCACCGGCATCCACGTCGGCGGGGTTCTCCGCCACCATCTCCGGCGGCAGGGGCTTGCCCGCCGACACCTTGAACCGGCCCGAGTGGGCCTTCAGCGCCCGGACCGTTGCTACCACCACCGCGGCGTCGGGACGGAGGCCCGAAGTGCGGCACTTGATGTTGAAGAAGCGCTCGGCCCCCATGTCGGCGCCGAAGCCGGCTTCGGTGAGGAGATAGTCCCCGGTGTGCATACCGATGAGGTCGGCGACGATCGAGGAGTTGCCGTGCGCGATGTTCCCGAAGGGCCCGGCGTGAACGAGCACCGGGGTGTTCTCGAGCGTTTGCAGCAGGTTGGGTTTGATCGCCTCCCGCATCATGACCGTCATCGAGCCGGCGGCCTTGATCGCTTCTGCGGTGAGCGGATTGCCGCCGCGATCGTTCCCGAACACGATGCGACCCAGGCGGCGCCGCATGTCTTGCAGGGAGGTGGACAGCGCAAGCACTGCCATGACCTCCGATGCGGCGGTGATGTCGAAGCCCGTCTGTCTGGGTGTTCCGTCCTCGCGCGAGCCCAATCCTGCGACGATGTTTCGCAGCATCCGGTCGTTGACGTCGATGACCCGCTTCCACGTGAGGCTGTAGGGGTCGATGTCCAGCCCGCCCTTCCGGTGAAGGGCGTTGTCGACCATGGCCGCCAGGAGATTGTGAGCCGCGGCGACCGCATGCATGTCGCCGGTGAGGTGGAGGTTCACGAGCTCGAAGGGAACCACCTGGCTGTAGCCTCCACCGGCAGCTCCACCTTTGATGCCGAAGGTCGGTCCCATCGATGCCTGGCGCACGGCGACGGTCGCCCGTTTGCCGATGTGCCGGAAGGCCTGGCCCAGACCGATCGTCGTCGTGGTCTTGCCCTCGCCGAGTGGTGTGGGAGTGATCGCGGACACCAAGACGTACTTGGCCCTCGGTCTGTCTGCGAGCTCCTCGATTGCGTCGAGCTTGATCTTGGCGACGGTTTCACCGTAGTGCTCGAGCAGATGGGGGCCCAGACCCATCTCTGCCGCCACGTCGATCATGGGCTTCAGCGAAGCTTCTCGGGCGATGGTCAAGCTGGTCGGCATGGTCATGTCCCCACTCCCCACTCCTTAGATTCCGGGGCCGGCGAAGCCGTCGACCTCGATGTCGAACTCGGCGCCTGCATCGAGCAGGGCGTCGAACAGGTATTGACCGAACGCTCGGTCGCAGTGCATGAGGTAAGAGCGTTGTCCGCCCCGGTCGTCGCGCACCACGTCGGTGACCACCTTGGCGACCGAGCTTCGCCAGGCCGCCCCATCGGGCGTGACCTCTCCGGCCAGGTCGATGGCGCACACCTTCGCCAAAACGTCGGCCGCGGCGGGGCCTGTGATCCTCATGGCCGCCCGGCCGTGGGTCAGGTCGAATACGGCGCCATCGTCCGGGAGCAGCGCGGTGGCAACCCGCTCCGCAAGCTGCCCGGCGGTGCCGGAAGGACCGAACAGCGTCCACTCACCGGGGCCCGAACCCACGACGAGCACCCCGTCCTCGTCGCGCTCGGCGCGCCCGAAGGGGACCCCGAACGCCCCGCCCTCATGCCCGAGCACGAGGATCTTTGCGAGCGGCGTGCAATCCGTGATCCGCAGGTCGGCCATGCTTCGGCGTGCGCTGACCTGCCATCCGTTCTCGACCGCGACCGGGAGCGCAGGTGCGATCGGACTGCGGGCGACCGCCGGCGATTCAGCCACGAGCCCTCTCCCCGTCGGGATCGAAATGAGCGAGCTGGGGCATCACCGTGGCGGGGATGCGGCGCCCGTCCGGCAGTTGCACGGTGACGGTTGTGCCCGGCGCGCCGAGATGGGGGGCAACGAAGCCGAGGCAGATCGACCGGCCGAGCGTCGGCGACATCCGGCTGGAGGTGATCCGGCCGGCGATCTGCTTGTTCCCTTCGATGATCTGACTTGCCTCGGGGGGCACCTCCGAGGGGTCGGCCGGCTGCAGCCCCACGAGTCTGAAGTAGTCGTCGTGTTCGCTTTGCCAGACAAGCTCGCGTTTTCCGGCGAAGTCTTCTTTGTCCAGCTTCACCGCCCAGCCGAGCTCCGCGCCGTAAGCGCCCGTGAGCCCGTCGGTGTCCTGACCGATGATCATGTGGCCTTTCTCGAGACGCAGGATGCGTTGCGCTTCCACCCCGAAGGGCTGCGCCTTTAAATCGGCGCCGAGCTCGATCAACGTCGTCCAAACATGCAGCCCGTAGGACGCAGGGACGTGGATCTCGTAGCCCAGCTCGCCGGTGAATCCGATACGCCACACGAAGCAGCCGTCCACACCTGCGATGCGGCCCGTACGGACTCTCATGTAGGGAAAATCGTCGGGCGAGAGGTCGATCTCCTCTGCCACGCGCTTCAGCAGCTCGCGCGACTTCGGTCCGGCGACGTTGATGCTTGCGTACGCGCTGGTCATCGGCGTGAGATGGACGCGCCACTCGGGATGTTCGGTCTGCAGCCAGTTCTCCATCCACTCCCACAGCGCGGCGGCGCCGGAGGAGGTTGTGCTCATCATGTACCTGTTGGGTTCGAGGCGCCCGGTCACACCGTCGTCGAGCACCACACCGTCCTCGGCGCACATGACCCCGTAGCGGACCGAGCCCACAGCGAGCTTCGACCACTTGTTGACGTAGAGCTGGTTCAGGAGCTTGGGCACGTCCGGGCCCCGGAGATCGAACTTGCCGAGGGGGGTGACGTCGATCAGACCGACGTTCGTTCGGACGTTGTTGACCTCGCCGGCAGGATCGCCATAGTGGTCCGGCCTTATCCACGTTCCTGCAACCAGGGGCTTGGCGCGGCGCCCTTCGTGCCATGGCTGCATCGGGCTTAACATCACAGGTTCGAAGATCCGCCCCGCGAGCGCGCCGAGTGAGATCGGGTTGAAGGGGGGCCGCCATACCGTGGTGCCGGTGGCCTCGATGGTCGATCCTGTTGCGGCCGCGACGACGGCAACTGCGTTGACGGTTTCGAGCTTGCCCTGGGCCGGGCCCATCGTCGCAGTGGTGTAGCGCTTGGCGAGCTCGATCGAGTCGTAACCCTCTTTGACCGCAGCGACGAGGTCCTTGGACCCGACGTCTTCGGAGTAGTCGACGACACCGTGCGTCCTGCCCATGAACAGCTCGGGGTGGCCGGAGATCGGCAGCTCGGGAATGATCACCGGGGAATCGGCCGGCCCTTCCCGCCCCTCTTCTGATTCGCTGTGAGGGACCGAGGCGCGCATTCGGCGCCCGATGCGGGCGGAGCGGCGGGCCGCCTCCGAGCCGACGGCGCGCGCATGACCGAGCAGCTGATCGAGGCTGCCGTCACCTGCGATCCCGCCCGTCACCAGGACGTCATCCGGGAGGGTCGAAGGGAAGAAGCGCGCAGCGCGCGGGTTGTAGGCGGGGCGGTCTCCCGACATGTTGGTGAGGGACGTCGGCGCAGTCCAACCCACAGCCGTGACGACGAGGTCGCATTTGATCTTCGCGCCGTCACCACACTCGACCGACCGCAGGCCTTTGCCCCCACTCACTCGCACGATGTCTTCGCCCTTGCGGGCGTCTACCAGGCGAGCGATCTCCACACCGGCGCGCTCGAGGTCGGCCGCCGCCGCGTCCCCGTCTGCGTTGGCGCTGAACACGACCGCACGATGGCCCGGCTTGACCGCGTACATGTTGATGAGCCGGCGGGCCGCGGTCGACAGGATGACACCGGGTATGTCGTTGCCCTCGAAGACGTAAGGCCGTTCGATCAACCCCGGCGCGGCCACAAGCGTCTTGGCGCGCGCCTTGACGAGGCGCTCTTTCACATGGGGCAGGCCGCGCTGAAGGACCGCGACCCAGTTGTCGTCGTAGCGGCCCGTCACCACCGAGTCGGTCATCGTCTCGATGCCGTCCGTTGCGGCTACCGCGGCGCGTAGCTCCCCGAGAGCATCGACGGCGTCCGGGCCTGCCCAACGCAGATGTCCGCCGAGCTCATGTTCTTCTTCGACCAGAAGGACCGCTGCACCTGCCTCGGCGGCGGCGACGGCTGCCGCCATACCCGCCGGGCCCCCGCCCGCGACGACCACGTCGGGATGCGAGTAGCGCTTGTCATACAGGCCGCGCTCCGATCCCTCCGAGACGACGCCGCCTGCGGAAAAGCGCTGCAGGACGCTTTCATAGGCGGGCCACAATCGCTCGGGTTTCATGAACGTCTTGTAGTAGAAGCCCGCCGAAAGAAAGCGACCGACAGCCTGGTTGGCGGATTTCACGTCGAAGCGCAGAGTCGGCCACGCATTCTGCGGCAGTACCGTCATGCCCGATTCGACCAGACGGTGCGCGCCGCGCACATTGGGTTCGTCGCCGACCTGCACCATGCAGCCGGGGTCGATATAGCTCGCGGTGAGGAGCCCGCGCGGCCGGTGCAGCTTGAAGCTGCGTGAGAAGATGCGTTCGCCGGCGGCGGCCAGGGCCGAGACGATCGTGTCGCCGGCAAAAGCGGTGTAACCGTCGCTGTTCCACGTGAACCCGAGGGTGTGTCTGCGGTCGATCCTTTCGCCGCGCCGAACCTCGAGGCGCATCGGCATCGTGTCACTGAGGACCTGCATCCGGCCCCCTTTCGGTTCCCGCCGAGATGCCTTCAGCGTCGTGGGTTCGGGTTTGTGCGGCAGGGCGACGCGAATCTCTCACCGCATTGGTCACCGTGTGGCGCTCGACGGTGAAGTAGCGCCTGCATCCGGCGCGGTGGAACCAGTTCTCGGTCGTCCATCCGGCGGGGTTGGAGCGGACGTAGAGGTAGTCGCGCCAAACTCTGATGGCTGCCGTGCCGGGGTCGGGGCGTGCCGTGCCTTCGCCCACATAACGAAACTCCGACGAATTGCGCTGCCCGCAGTGGGGGCACGGCAACAGCATCATGGCCGGTCAGTGGCCAACGGACGCCGCCCCCTTTTCGCCGACCAGGGCGCCGCGGGCGAAGCGCTCGAGTCCGAACGCGGCAATGAGCTCGGGCGTCTTCTGTGTCGCGATGAGCTGCGCCATCGTCTCTCCCGCTACCGGGCCCGCCTTGAAACCGTAGGTCCCCCAGCCGACGTCGACGTAGAACCCCTCGACAGGGGTGACGCCCATGATGGGGGAGTAGTCGGGCGTCATGTCGCACAGCCCGGCCCATTGGCGCAGCAGGCGGACAGAAGCGAGCGATGGCATCAGCTCGAGGATGTGGCCGGCCAGCTCTTCGGTGAACTCCAGCGATCCCCGCATCGAATAGGAGGGGAAGGGATCGACGCTGGCGCCGAACACGAGCTCACCTCGGTCGGTCTGGCTCACGTATATGTGGAGGGTGCCGGACACGATCACCGGCCAGAGAAAGGGCCGAACCGGTTCGGTCACCGCGGCCTGAAGGGGCGACGTCGTGACCGGCATGTCAACTCCGGCCATGTCGGAGATGAGCGTCGACCAACCCGCGGTGCAGTTGACGACCACGGGGGCCGCAATCGTCCCGCGATCGGTGCGAACCGCGGTGACCCGGCCGCCGGTGACGTCGATGCCGGTCACCTCGGTCTGCTGATGTATGTGGACACCCAGGACGTCGGCCGCGCGCGCGTATCCCCATACAACCGCGTCGTGACGGATGATCCCTCCGGGCGGATGGTAGAGCGCCCCGAGGATCGGATAACGGGTCGACTCTGAGGTGTCCATGAAGGGCACGAGCGCCTTTATCTCCTGAGGACCGATGACCTCCGAGTCGATGCCCTCGAGCTTGTTGACCTCGGCGCGCCAGTGCATCGTTCGCAGCGAGCTATCGCTGTGTGCAAGAGTGAGGTGCCCGCGCTGCGAGAACATCACATTGAAGTTGAGCTCTCCGGCCAGCCTCTCGTAGAGCTTCACCGAGCGGTCGTAGAATCGGACACCTTCCGGTGTGAGGTAGTTCGAACGGATGATCGCGGTGTTGCGCCCGGATCCACCACTCCCGATGTAACCCTTCTCGAGGACGGCTACGTTGGTAATCCCGTGATTGGCGGCCAGGTAGTAGGCCGTTGCGAGCCCATGCACACCACCGCCGACCACGATGACGTCGTAGCTTGCTTTCAGATCATGGGCCCGCCACGCGCGTGGCCAGTCGCCGGAGCCGATGCCATATCTGACCAGGTTGAATGCGGAATAGCGGGCGCGCGTGCTGTGACCATTGCGGGACGACAACCGGCTAAGCATCGCCTGTGCTGATCCCTTCCGCCGGGCGGCCGCCTGAGCCCTCCGTGGCCGGGCGGCGCGCCGGGATGCCTGAAAGAAGCTGCGCCTTGCCGAGCAGATCGCGCACCGCATCGCGCATCGCCCGGCGATGGAACCGCCGTGACGGCCCCTGCAGGCCGAGGATCGCGGTGAGCTCGCCCTGGAGGCCGAAGATCGGTGCTGCGATGGCGTTGAGGTCGCTCTCGCGCTCGCCGATCGCCTCAGCCCAGCCGCGTCTGGCGGTGCGGGCCAGCTCTACGGCAAGCTCCTGGCGGTCGATGATGGTACGGGCCGTGTACGCCGTCAGCGGTCCCGGCGGAAGCTTTCCCTCGCCGCAGGCCAAGAGCACCTTGCCGATCGCTGTAGCATGCGCCACACTCGGCCGCCCAACGCGGGCGACACTCTGCACCGACCGCTCGCTCTGGACGAAGTCGACCGTCATCGCCTCGCGTTCTCCCGGAACGGAAAGTGACGCGGTCTCGCCGGTGATGTCGACGAGGGCAGCGAGATGGGGGCGGGCCGCCTCCCTTATATCGAACCGGGCAAGAGCGGCATTGCCGAGCTGCCACATTCTCAATCCGAGGCAGTAGCGCCCGGTATCGGCGGCGCGCAGGACCAGCCCCCCATCTGCGAGCGTGGCCAGCAGCCGCGACACCGAGCTTGCGTTTATGCCGGTCCTGCGGGCGATCTCGTTCGTGCCGAGGTCGCGGTCCGCCTCGGCCAGGGCATCGAGGACCGAGACGGCGCGGGCGACTGAGGCTACGTGGCGGACGCTCTGCTCGGCTAGATGGACCATGGTAGCCTATCCTAGCAAAAGTGAAACGGCGTTGCGTATAGGGCAACGCACGATCCTGGAGTTGCCAGTGCTTCCATCAGCAGCTCGTTTCGTCATCGTCGGCGCCGGTGTGCACGGCCTCTCGACGGCCTGGCATCTGAGCAAGAAGCTGAAGGCCGGAGGGATGGGCGATGGCAGCGACATCGTCGTCCTCGACAAGTCCGGCGTTGCCGCCGGAGCGTCGGGGATTGCCTGTGGTGTGATACGCAACAACTACTTTCAGCCGGCGATGCGAGAGCTCATGGCCCACTCGGTCGGTGTCTGGGAATCTGATCCCGAAGCGTTCTCCTACCATCCAGTCGGCTACATGCAGATCTCTCCCGAGGTCATGCACGCAGACGTTGCTGGGATATACGAGGAACAGAAGGCGATCGGGTATCCATCCACCTTCGTGGAAGGGGCGGCCGAGTGCCGCGCCTACATGCAGGACATCTTCTTTGACTGGCAGGCGGAAGGCATCACCAGCGTCCTGCATGAGCACCGCGGTGGCTACGCGAACAACAAGGCATCAATGCTCGGCCTGGCTGCCAAAGCTCGAGCCGAGGGAGTACGCATCCTGACCGACATCGGCGTCACCGGTATGAGGCTGCAACAAGGCGCGGTGACTGCGGTCGAGACAACCGCCGGGGCAATCGGATGCGAACAGGTGGTCGTAGCCGTCGGTCCGTGGGTTCGGGACATGTGGAAGTTCCTCGAACTTCCCGAGAAGATCTCCATCACGGGGCCGGACGGCACGGTCTACGACGATCGTGACATGTGGACCTACTGGTCCCTGCAAGAAGGCACCCTCGAAGTCGATCCGAACTTCCTCATGGACAACCGCAACGTCATGCCTCCGGTCGTCCACGTGGACACCGATGCACCCCTCTACGACGACGAGGGCGAGCTGGTCACCGATCGGTTGTGGGGCATCTATTACAAGCCGGACTTTAACTTCGGGGGCGTACAAGGTGGAGCGATGCCTTACGTCGTCGACCGGCCGGCCGGTGACGTCGCGGTGGACCCCTACGGGCCCGCGAGCCCCGACTTCGTCGTCGGTGACGATTTCGCCCGGATGTGGACGGCCGGGCTGGCGCACTGTCACAAGCGTTTCGAGGGCAAGCGAAGGCTCTTCTCGAAGGAGCCCTCCGGGGGGATCGGATGTTTCACGCCCGACAGCTTCCCTGTGTTCGACGTCTTCCGCCAGAACGCCTACGTGATTGCAGACTCCAACCACGGCTACAAAATGATCGGCGTGGGCGCTCTCGTCGCCGCCGAGCTGCTGGGCGAGCCCCAGCCCCTGCTGGAACCTTTCCGCTTCAGTCGCTACGCGGAAGGACGGCTGCACCCCACGAGCAACTCGCCGTTTCCCTGGAGCTGAGTCCGGGTCCTCATCGGTGAGTGACTCAAATTCCTGCGCCCCGTTCGCCCCCGAGCGAGCTCAGCACCTGTCCTCTCCACGATTCGGTGCCCTCGATCTGGTTGAAGGTGTAGATGTGCAACCCCGCGAGCCTGATCCGCCGGCGCTCGGCGTCCAGCGCCAGCCCCCTGACGAGCCTCTCCGGGCTGTAGCGCCCCGACCCCATCAATTTCGCCGTCAGGTCGGTGTGTTTGGCGATGAAACGGGTCGAGTCGCCCACCCCGATCTTGAGAGACAGGGCGACGAGCTTCCTCCGCTGAACGACGCCGGGAACCCCTATCACCACCGGTAAGGCGATGCCGGCCCGATGTGCCCGCTCGATCCAGGCGAGTATCACGCCCGCGTCGAAGCACATCTGGGTGACCATGTAGGTCGCCAGAGGCTGTTTGGCCCGCAGGTGGCGCCAGAGTGTCTCGTCCGGGAGGTTGGGATGCCCTTCCGGGTAGGCGGCGACGCCGACCTCGGCGAAGCTGTGTCCCATCTCCGCCATGGCGGCAAGCAACTCGTGCGCGGACGAGAAGCGGCCGGCGGGCTGCTTAAGATCGCCTCCGATGACGAAAATCTCCCCGACTCCGAGCTCGGTCAGCCGCCGGCAGATCGCATCGAGGTGACGATGGTCGTCCATGAGGCGCGCCGAGATGTGCGGGACGACGGTGAAACCATCCCGGCGGAGCGAGCCGCACAGCGCCAAGGTCGCATCGACCCCCTTTGCGGGCGAGCACGTCACGCTTATCCTCGTGCCCTCCGGCAATCGAGACACCTTGGCCTCGATCCCGGATGACGGGAACACCTCGAGGACCGGGTTGACGAGCAACCGGGCCAGGGCCCCGTCGCCTGGTTCGGGCAATGGTCCCCCTTCTGTGATGGCGAGGATGCACCTAGTGTTGCAGCATAGGCGAGGCAGCTGCGGGCGCGCTCGAGGAGCGACGGGCGCCCGGCCGGTCCCCGAGCATGCATGCCCGGCAAACCAAGCCTCCCGTCCGGCCCTGTAGATTCGACCCGTGTCCAACGAAACCGCCACCAGCCTGCGCCGTGCCCTGTCCGTGCTGCTTGCTCTCGCGACCGACAGATCGGTCAGGAGCCACGGCCTCGGCGTCATGGAGATCGCCGGGTTGATGAATCGGGAGAAGAGCCAGGTGTCTCGCACGCTGCGCACCTTGAACGAGCTCGGGCTCGTCGACCGGGACCCGGAGACCCTGAACTACAGGCTCGGCTGGCAGCTGTTCGCTCTGGCCGCGCGGGCGGGGGACCAGCGGCTGCTGGAGGAGGCTTCTCCGCTGCTCGTCGGCCTGGTGCGGGAGGTGAGGGAGAGGGCGCACCTCTGCGTCTTCCAGGGGGGTGAGGTGCTCACCGTCCTGTCGGAGTCTCCCGCCCTGGCGGTCCAGGCGGTTGATTGGGTCGGCCGCGCCGTCCCCGCGCATTGCACCTCGTCGGGGCGAGCCCTGCTTCTCGACCATGGCCTGCCGGAGTTGGCCTCGCTGTGGCCCGGCGACCGGCTAACTCGCCCCGGGCCCAATTCGCCGGAAAGCGTGAGGGATCTCCACGCTCGCATCGTCAGGGCGCGCGCCAAGGGCTTCGCCATCGCGGAGGAGGAGCTCGAGCCGGGGCTTGTGGCGGTAGCCGCGCCGGTTCGGGACGGGCGCGGCCGCGTGGTCGCGGCCCTCGACGTTTCGGGGCCCAAGTTCCGTCTCGAGGCGCGCCTCGAGACGGTTGGCCGTGAGCTCAGAGACGCCGCCGAGGAGCTTGCCCGGAGGGTCGGGTGGCGCGCCGAGGACGGCGCCGGCTTCACCGGCCCGGCGGTTTCCTTCCCCGGTCTACAGGATCCGGTCGAGCAGCCCCGCCGCGATCGAGCCCAGCAGCACCGCCGGCAGCAGATTGACCACCCTGACCCGGGCGATGTCCAGAAGGCGCAGGCCGATACCTAGGATCAGCAGGCTCCCCACCGCGCCGAGTTGGGCCAGGGCCTCGGCGCTGAGGACCGGTTCGACGACGAACGCCAGGGCCGTCAGGGCCCCCTGCAGAACCGCGATCGTGAGTAGCGACGCCAGCACACCGGCTCCGAAGACCGAGGCGAGCCCTATGGCCCCAAAACCGTCCAGCGCGCTCTTGACCGCCAGCAGACGAATGCTTCCGCCGAGTCCGTCCTCGACGGCGCCGAGCACCGTCAGCGGCCCGACGCAGAAGATGGTTGAGGCGGTGACGAACCCCTCAACGAAGCTCGAGGTTCCCGCCGTCCCGGGGGGGCCGTCGCGCGAGGCGCCGAATCGCCCTCGCAGCGTTTCCCCGACCCCTTCGAGGCGCTCCTCGAGGTGGAGGGCTTCGCCGATGAGCCCTCCGAGGATGATTGATGCGATGAGGATGATAAATCTCCGGAGGCCCTTGTCCGTGTCGTAGAGGGGCTCGAGGCCCCCGATGGCGACGGCGATAGTGACCAGACCCAGCCCCTGCATGATCGTGCGGCGCATGGGCTCGGGGAGGCGGTCTCCGAGCAGGACGCCGGCGCCCCCGCCGAGCGCGACCGTGACGAGATTGATGATCGTGCCGAGACCCCTCACGAGAAGCCACGCTAGCAAGCGATCCGAGGTAGGGCGCACGCGCTAGCGTGGGACCATGCACCGGCGGAGCATGGTCGTAGTGGCGCTCGTCGCCGCGGTCGCCTGCTCGGGTGCGCCGTCAGACCGACCGAAGGGCGCGCCGAAGAAGGGCTCGCCGTCGAGCTCGCGCCCGGCCGTTCGTGCGCTGGGCTACAGGCCCGCATTGATGCCCCTTCCGCCGCGGGCGGCGCGCCGGTGCGAGGCGACCTCCGGCATCACGGCGATATGCCCGGCCGAGATCCCCGAGATCGAGGGCCGCACGTTCCTTTCGTTGCAGAGCGCACGGCGATTGTTCTCGGCGGAATGGGGAGTGGGGCGCTCGGGGATCGGCCACCAGAGCAGCCCGCCCCGCTTTTCCCATGTGGTGGTCCTGGCGAACGACCCCGGTGCCATCCTGCCGTTCGAGGTGCCCGTCGCGGTTGCCCAACGGGTGGACCTCGGACGGCGGCGCAATGGTGCGCTCCTGCTTGCCCGGCCGCGCTGGAACGACTTGAACGGGAGCCTGGTGCTGGCGCCGCCCTACCCAGACGGAGGAGTCAACGGTGACCACCTCGTCTATTCGTGGCGCGTCGACGGAGCCGCCTACTCGGTCTCGCTGCACGCGTGGCGCCCGTTGCGGGAGGCAACCGCGGCGCTCCGGGCGGTCGTCGAGTCCATTCCCCCGTAGCCTCGTCTCAGTAGGGCGAGCGCAGTCCCGTCGGCAACGGGATAGTCAATCGCGATGGTGGTGTCGACCAGCCTCACTCGAGCGCGAGTTGGCGCAGGCGCTCGTTTAGGTCCCCTCGCATGGCATCCACGTACTCGGCCCCCGAGAAGCCACGGTCCCTCCACACGCCTGCGCCGTTACGGAGAGCTGCGAGACGGTCGCCGGCGGATCGCCCGCCGAAGGTGGACCGTACCGCGCGCCTGATCAGTCCGGACCGAGAGGCACCCGTCGCCCGGCCGGCGTCACCGAGCAACGCCAGCTCTTCCTCCCCTAGATATATCTGGGTTCTCCTCACGGCGGCACTATGCACCATCTGGTGTCCCAAGGATGATCGACTGGGGACGAGCCATCCGACGGGCGGCGAGCCGGCTCGTCTTCTTAACCGGCGTTGCTAGGCTGGACGTTCTCCGACTTGGATCCCGGAAAGGGCGGTTGATATGGCGAGCAGGCTCGTGGGCGTGGTGGCTTTGATCCTCGTGACGGGGTTGGCGGTGGGTGCGGCTGCAGGTCCGGCGCGCCGGGACTCGACGATCCCCACAGGCGGCCCAACCCTGTCGGTGGCCGACCGCCTCGCCGATCGGCGCTACGTCGCATCCGGCCCGCGCGCCTACATCGCCGGTACCGAAGACGGGCGCTTCCCGGCCATGGGCTTTCACACCCGAGGTGAGATGGGTGGTGTCTGGAGCCCCCCGATCAAGCTCCTCGACGGCCTCTGGTTCGGCATAGAAGATGCCTGGATCGGCCCCGCCACGCGTTTCACCAGCGGCTACGGCTACGTGAGCATGGACCTCCCGGGCACCGACTCCCTCGAGATCCGGCGGGTCGACTTCGTGCCCGGCGGCCGGCGCGCCGTCCTGGTGGGGCTCGAGCTGACCGCACCGGGCGCGGCGCAGAGCTTCACGCTCAAGGTGGACGCTCACTCCGAGCTCATGGGCGCCTACCCGTGGGGCGAGACCGACCCCTCTCAGACCGACTTCAACCTCCCGGACACCGCGACGTTCAGGAACGGAGCGCTGCTCTTCTCCGACCGGGGCACTCCACCGGTGCCCGACGCCCCCCGCCACAACTGGGCGTCTCTGGTGGCCTCGAACCTGAGGCCGAGTGGACACAGGATCGGGTCGGGTTTCCGCGGCCCGCAGGGCCCCCCCGTTATCTGCCCCGTGTCTACCAGCGACGCCCCTCAGCCCGACCGCTGCGACGACACCGACTATGGCAAGGGGGCAGGGGGACGGTTGCTCTACGACGTGTCGGTTCCCGCCGGAGGCACGAAGACGGTGTGGTTTGCGGTGGCGGGCAGCGACAACGGCGTCCGCCTGGCGATCGACGAACTGAAGGCGGCCCTTGACCACCCCCGGGCCGCCCTCGAGGCCAAGATCGCACACCGCAGGATTCTCGCCCGGCGCTCGCATGTGACTCTTCCGGGAGACCCGCTCTTGGCAAGGGGTATCCAGTGGAGCAAGCAGAACCTCGCCGATTCCGTGCAGAGAGCTCGCCGCCTTGCGATCCGCGAGACCAATGCCGGGGTGAACTTTCCCGCACCCGAGGGCACGCTGGAAGAGGCGCGCTGGCTCGGGGCCGGCTTCCCCGACTACCCGTGGCTGTTTGGCACCGACGGCGAGTTCACCGCCTTTGCGAGCGTCGCCGTGGGCCAGTTCGAACCCATAAAGGACCACCTGCGGGCGCTGCGCGATTCGAGCCGGATCGTCAACGGCTCCAGCGGCAAGGTCGTGCACGAGGTCGTAAGCGACGGCTCCGTTTATTTCGGGACGAACGCAGACGACGGCAACACCGACGAGACAGCGAAGTTTCCGAGCGCGGTCGCCCTCATTTGGCGCTGGACCGGCGACAACGGGTTCCGGGACGAGATGTACCGCTTCGCGAAGGACAACATGCGCTACATCTACAGGGCCCTCGATGACGACAACGACGGGTGGCCCGAGGGCCTCGGCAACGTCGAGCGTGAAGGCATGGGCGAGGAGAAGCTCGACAACACCGTCTACACGATCCGTGGACTGCTCGACCTCGCCGACATGGCCGCCAGCAAAGGGGACTCTGCGACCGTCGTGTGGGCGAAGGACAAGGCGCGCCTCCTCCGCGACAGGTTCGAGTCGGTTTGGTGGATGCCGGGCGTCCCGCAGCACGCGGACTCGCTCGACGACCCCGGCAACGCCCAGCTTCAGCAACGTCACTGGATCGGCGTGACCCCGATGGAGGTCGAGCTTCCCCGGAGGATGAGAGTGGGGCCCAGGCCGGGGTTGACCACGCGCCGGCACGGCGTCCCGGCGCTCCGGCTGCGCGAGACGGAGTGCTACGGCGATGCGTTCGGGCTCTTCCACACCGGTGCGCCGGGGTGCGACCCGATCGACTCCGATGCGCCGGCCGAGCGGGTGATCTTCACGCTGAACACCGCTCTAATGGCGGTGGCCGAGGGCAACTACGGCCGCCTCGGCCAGGACGAGCAACGGCGCTTCACCACGGCGAACCGACGTCTGCAGCTTCCCAGTCCCGACGAGCAACCGGGTGCGATGCCGGAAGTTGCGCCTTCGCCCGACTACGGCCGCTCGATCGACCTGCACCTCAACGAACGGGCGATGGTGCTGCAGGCGTGGGGCAACTACGGCACCGTCTGGCCGGTTATCCATCAGCAGCTCGGCGTACGCCCCGATCTGGGCAACGGCCGCCTCCAGGTGGTCCCGCAGGTCCCGCCCGGTTCACCGGGTCTGTCGGGGGAGAACATCCGCCTGGGAAGGGGATGGGTGAACGTTTCGGCCGAGGCCTCCGGCGGCACCTACCGTACGGAGGTCAGGGCGAAGGTCGACGCACGTGTGAGGTTGGGCCACACCCTTCCGTTCGGTGCGAGGGTCGCTTCGGTCAGGCTGAACGGCGCACCGGCCAACTACAAGGTCCGGGACACCCACCGGGGACGCGAGGTGCTCGTCAGGGCCGGTACGACGAGTGATCAGGAGGTTCTGGTGATCAGGACGTCCCGCTGATTACCGAACGGGCTTTCATTACACCCCGGAACCCACTTTCCGGGGCAGCGATGCAATGAAAGCTGGACCAGAAGGCCCCACGCTGTAAGCTGTATGCTGTATGCTGTAAGTATGCCGCACAGAACTCAGCTCTACCTGGACGATGATCAGTACCGCTGGCTAAAGCAGCGTGCGGGCCGGAGCGGCACCATAGCCGCCGTGGTCAGGAG
>Ga0136620_10000397_pt1 | contig 20096 bp, 23 predicted proteins | sample AntDrymUQ4162106_2_FD_104806 | JGI IMG/M metagenome (GOLD analysis project Ga0136620, IMG submission 104806) | Polar desert sand microbial communities from Dry Valleys, Antarctica - metaG UQ416 (21.06) | ecosystem: Environmental > Terrestrial > Soil > Desert | place: Antarctica: Dry Valley... | reverse complement strand
GAACTTCGGCACCGGCGCGACGGTCGCCGTCGCGCTGCCCGGCGCCGTGCTCCCGGGCGGGGTGCAGCTCGAGCGCAGGAAGCTGCGCGGCGAGCTGTCCGAGGGGATGATCCTCTCCGAGCGTGAGCTGGAGCTCGGCACCGACCACTCGGAGATCATCGTGCTGGACGAGGGCGAGCCCGGCATGCCGCTCGCCGACGTCCTGCCGCTGCGCGACGTCGTCCTCGACCTCGAGATCACCGGCAACCGGCCCGATCTCCTTTCGGTCTACGGCGTGGCTCGCGAGGTCGCGACGCTGTACCGCCTCGACCTCGCACCGCCGCCGGGCCGCGACCCCCAGCCGGTCGGCGACGAGCGCGTTGACGTCGCGATCGAGGACTTCGAGGGCTGCCCGCGCTACATCGGCTGCCTGTTCCGCAACGTGCGGATCGGCGCGTCGCCCGCGTGGCTCCGCGTGCGACTCGCGGCGGCGGGCGTCCGCCCGATCTCGAACGTCGTCGACGTCACGAACTACGTGATGGTCGGACTCGGTAACCCGCTGCACGCGTTCGACCACGACGCGCTCGCCGGCGGCAGGATCGTCGTGCGCCGGGCGCGCTCGGGCGAGCGGCTGCGCACGCTCGACGGCGTCGAGCGGGCGCTGGAGCCGACCGACCTGATGATCGCCGACGCGGAGCGGTCGGTCGCCCTCGCGGGGATCATGGGCGGCGAGGAGACGGAGATCGGGGAGAGCACGACGAACGTGCTCCTCGAGGCGGCGAACTTCGAGCCGACGGCGCTGTGGCGGACGTCCGAGCGCCTGCGCCTGAGGACGGAAGGCTCGAACCGATGGGAGAAGGGCGTCGACCCGTACCTCGCGGAGCAGGCCGCCGCGTGGGCGAGCGAGCTGATCGTGGACCTCACCGGCGCCCGCTTCGTCGGTCACACCGACGTGAAGAGCGAGCTGCCGGAGCCGCAAGTCGTCCCCTTCCGTGCCGAGCGCGCGAGCGCGTCGATCGGGCTCGAGATCCCGGTGGGCGAGCAGGTGGAGATCCTCACGCACCTCGGCCTCGAGCGCCGCGACGGCTCCTACTGCGTGCCCACCTGGCGCGCGCGCGACCTCACACGCGAGGTCGACCTGATCGAGGAGGTGGCACGGTTCAAGCTGGCCGAGGTTCCGTTCACGCTGCCGCTGCGCAGGGAGATGGAGGGGCAGCTCGCACCGGCGCAGCGTGTGCGTCGCCGCGTCGAGGACACGCTGGCGGCGCTCGGCTTCGCGGAGGTGTACACGCCGTCGCTGTGCGAGCAGGACGACCACCGCGACGCGCTGACGCTGCCGGAGCCGATCACGGTCGAGCTCGCCGTCCTACGCACCGAGCTGCTCCCGTCGCTCGTCGAGGCGGCACGACGGAACGCAGAGGTCGGAAACGACCGTGTCTCGCTCTTCGAGGTCGCGCGTGTCTACCTCCCGCGTGGAGCGGGCGAGCTGCCGGAGGAGCGGCTCCGTGTCGCCGCGATCGCGCAGGGCGGCTTCCTGCGCGCGAAAGGGGCGGTCGAGGCTCTCCTGCGGTCGCTCCATACCTCCACATTGTGGGAGCGGGGCGAGCACCGGCTCCTGCATCCCGGAAAAACCGCGCGAACGGAGCTCGGCGTCGTCGGCGAGCTCCACCCGGCCGTGCTCGAGGGGTCGTGGAGCGGCTTCGAGCTGGACGTCGACGCTCTTGCGGCGGCGGCGCGCGAGCCGGTGCCGTACGAGGACGTGCTCACGTTCCCGGCCGTGAAGCAGGATCTGGCGTTCGTGGTGGACGAGACGGTGACGGCGGCCGAGCTCGAGGCGGCGGCGCGCGAGGTCACAGGATTAGAGCTGCGCTCGATGCGCGCCTTCGACGTCTACCGCGGCGAGCAGATCGCCGCCGGCAAGAAGTCGCTCGCTTTCCGGGTCGAGTTCCAGTCGCCCGAGCGGACGCTCTCGGACGACGACGCAGCGGTGCTGCGCCAGCGGATCGTGTCTGTGCTCGCCGAGCGCTTCGGCGCTGAGTTGAGGGCGTGAGCCGGCGGCGCTAGATCGAGGCCGGCGCCAGGCGGTCGGCGAGCGCCTGGAGCACACGCAGCTGGATGCGCGGAGAATGCTCGAGCAGCGACCGGAAGCGGCCCTCTGTGACCACGAGCAGCTCCGAGGGCGACGTCGTCGTCACCGTCGCAGTCCGCGGCGAGCGCGAGACGAGCGCGATCTCGCCGAAGAAGTCGCCGGGGCCGAGCACGTTCACCTTCCGGCCGCCGCGCCGAACGATCGCGGACCCCTCCAGCAGGACGAAGAACTCCCGGCCCCGGTCGCCCTCGCGGGTCAGCTCCTTGCCCTCCGGCAGGTCGATCTCGTCGGCGATCTTCGCGATCTCGGCCACCTCGGCGCGGCTGCAATGCGCAAAGAGCGGCACAGCGCGAATGTGATCGATCTTCGCGTTTCGTCCGAGCCCCATCCCGATGCGAGTCTAGGACATTGAAGGCTCGAGGCCAATCCGGACCGGCCGCCGCTGCGTAGTCCGGGGCGATGCGGTTTCGCACCCTGATCCTCCTCGCGCTCGGAGCGACGCTCCTCGCACCGGGCGAGGCGCTGGCCCAGAACACGAAGCTCCAGGCGAGCGTCGGCCCCGGCTTCTCGATCCGCCTGCTCGGCCCCGGCGGCGCGGCGGTCACGCGGCTCGCGCCGGGCACGTATGACATCGTCGTGCGAGATCTCTCGGAGGAGCACAACTTCCACCTCCGGGGGCCGGGCGTGGACGAGACGACGAGCCTGGAGTTCGTCGGCACGGTCACGTGGACGGTCACCCTCCGTGACGGTCGCTACACGTTCGTCTGCGATCCGCACAGCGACTCCATGCAGGGCAGCTTCGTCGTCGGCGAGGAGCCTCCGCCTCCGCCGCCACCGCCCGTCGTTCAGAAGCTCGTCGCGACGGTCGGGCCGCGCGCGGCGATCACGCTGCGGAACGCGAACGGCGGGGTCCCACGCAACCTGAAGCCGGGCCTCTTCACGATCGTCGTCCGCGACCGCTCGAAGCTGCACAACGTCCACCTCGCCGGAGCCGGCATCAACCGCAGGACGCGGATCGCCGGGACGGGCACCGTCACCTGGAAGGTGCGGCTGACGAGAGGGACGCTCAGGTTCTACTCCGACGCGAGCCCGAGGCGGCTCAGGGGCAGCGTCCGCATCGGTTGACCCTAGGGCCGGCGGCTGGGCTTGACGAGACCCGCCCCGGCGCCGCCTGCGGCGTGGACCTCCGCCTCCCGGTCGAGCTCGGAGTTCAGCTCCGCGCCGAAGAGCAGCGCGAACGCGGAGTAGTTCAGCCACAGCAGCAGCACAATCCCGCTCGCCAGGGCGCCGTAGGTCTTCGAATACGAGTCCGAGAAGCTCGTGTAGAGCGCGAACAGGGCGGAGAGCGCGAGCCACGAGAGCCCCCCGACGAGCGAGCCGGGGGAGATCCACCGCCACCTGCGAACGTCGACGTTCGGCGCGAGGTAGTAGACGAGGGCGAAGAAGAGCAGGATCGCGACGAAGGCGAGCGGCCAGCGGACGATCGTCCAGACCAGGTCGAAGGCGCCGCCCAGGCGCGCCTTCTCCGCGATCGCGTTGCCGAGCGGGCCGCCGAAGACGACCAGGAGCAGCACCCCCGCCGACGTGATCCCGGTCAGCGTGACCAGCAGGATCGCGATCAGCCGCGTCTTCCAGAAAGACCGCGTCTCGACGCGCTCGTAGGCGCGGTTGACTGCCTTGATCACCGAGCCCATCGCCCCGCTCGCCGCCCACGTGGCGCCCGCGACACCAACGAGGAACGCGACCACAGACGTCGATCCGGACGAGTCCTCCTGCAGCGTGTCCACGGTGTCGAGCACGGCGCCCGGCGCGATCGGGGCGAGGAAGTCGCGCAGCGTGTCGTAGGCGTCGACGATGCCGAGGAGGCCGACGAGGAAGACGACTGCGGGGAAGAACGCGAGCAGCGAGCTGTACGCGATCTGCTGCGACAGGCCCATGCAGTCGTCGGCGAGGAACTCTCGGAACGTGCGCTTCACGACCGCGATCCACTCTGCTCCCGAGAGACGATGCGGGCTCGCGGGGATGCGGCCGACATCTGCCCGCCCGGTCTCCGCCACTAGCGGTCGCGACCCTTGCGGGCGAGGAAGCGCATGGTCGCGCCGATTCCGCCGGCAAGGAAGAAACCTGCGCCGAGGGCGCCGGCGGCGACCGCAGGGAGCCTTGCGCGAAGCTTCGCGGCGACATCGGTCGCGTCGCCAAGGCCTTCCCTCAGCTCCTCGACCGCGCGCGCGAGTCGTTCTCGCTCCGACATGATCTCCCGCCGGACCGTCTCGGGCGTGCGTCCGTTGAAGCTAGTGGTCGCCATTCGCCTTCAGCGCCTCCGTCGTGAGCTTCGCTTCCCGGATCGCCTGCTCGGGGAGCGGCGGCGTGCCGCGCCTGATTCGCGAGAGCGCGAGGAAGCCGAGGATCCCGGCGATGACGAGAATGCCGACCGTCACGATCAGGAGCGCGAGCCACGTGTCGAGCACGAGCGCGAGGGCCGAGGCGATCGTCGCCAGTCCGAAACCGAGGCCGAGGATCGCCAGCAACCCGGCGGCGAGGCCGAGGGCCGCGCCCGCACCGAGTGCGCCTGCCTTCCGCTTCAGCTCGAGGCTCGCGAGCTCGAGCTCGAGTCGTGCGAGCGCGCTCGCGTGCTCGGCGACCTGCTTCGCGGCGCCGCCGACGCCCTGCTTGGGGCTACCGCCGTGGATGGGCATGTCCCCTCCAGTCGATCAGCTTGGCGAGCACGGTGCCGAGCCCGAAGGCCGCTCCGGCGACGACGAAAGGATTCGGCCCGCTCTTCGCTCCCGGCCGCCCGCGAGGGTCGAGCTGGGGGGCACCAGGGCTCTTCCGCGCACCCGTGCCCGGCTCGGCGTCCTTCGGTGCCTCACCCTTTGCACGCGCCACGATCAGCGAGGGCTTCAGCTTGCGGAGGAAGCTCGCATCAGCGGCGAGCTCGTCGGCCAGCTTCCCCGCGAGGCCGCCCTTCGCGGCGGCCTGACCGGCGAGCGTGTCGAGCTTGTCGGCGCCGCTCTCGACGACTCTGTCGCCCTTGTCGCTCATCGCTTGGCGGGCGGTTTCTCGCCCGTGAGGACGCGCCAGATCCCCGACGCGGCCCGGCGCGCGGCCATCGTCGCGGCGGCCCCGAGGGCGCCGTACAGGGACATCCAAAGGGCTTTGCGGAGCATGGGCGAGAGGTTGCCGGGAGGCCGCGACGGCAAACCTCCGAGTGACCCTGGGCTCTTGCATAGTAAGCTGGCCCCTTATGCAGCCCGAGCAACGCCGGCTGGGAAAGCCCGCTCGCCAGCGGCTGATCGAGAGCGTGATCGAGAGGCGCCGCGTCGGCACGCAACAGGAACTCGGCGCTGCGCTCGCAGCGGCGGGGTGCGTCGTCACCCAGCCGACGCTGTCGCGGGACCTGCGTGAGCTCGGGGTCGAGAAGGTGCGAAACGGGCTCGGGCTTCCGCGCTACCTGCTCCCGGGCGGCGCACGGCCGCCCGAGCCCCGGGCGACGCTCGCGTCGATTCTCGCCCGACACGGCCGTCGGCTCAGCGCGGCCGGGAACATCGTGGTGATCAGGACGGAGCCCGGCACCGCCGGTGCGATCGCGCGCGCCGTCGACCGGGCCGAGCACCCGCTCGTCGTCGGCACGCTGGCCGGCGACGACACCTGCCTCGTGATCGCGCCCGACACGGCCGCCGCCGCCGAGCTCGCGCGCGAGCTGTCCTAAGCCCCGGGCAGGTCGGTCGTGTCGGGGCGGATCTCGGCGCTCGGCGGGATGTCGCCGTGCTCGTCCAGGCGCCCGAACTCGTCCCGGTCGAGATCGATCTCGATGCGACCCTCGACGATCGTCCCGACCCGCTCGGCGGGGACGTAGCGGGCCGAGCGCAGGAAGCCGGGCGAGACGGCGAGGCCGTTGAAGATGTCCTTGTCGGTGTCGCCCACGACCTCGTGCACGCTGCCGAGCTCGGTGCCGTCCCGTCCGACGACGTCCCAGCCCTTGTCGATCAGGAACCACGAAACGGGGTCGCTCATGCGCTGTTCTCCTGCGTATGAGCAGGGGAGGGGGTGTGGGGGAACCGGGAGGTTCCCCCACACAATGAGAAGAAGGGGGTTCGTGGGGGAAACATGGTTTCCCCCACGGGAGCGAGCCGAAGGCTCGCGACGCTCATACTGGTTTTCCTCCGAGGTACCAGACCGGTCCCTGAGTCGCGACGTTGTGCGTGTCGGAGAGGGCACGCAGGATGCTGACGCGTCCGCGGATCCCGTCCCCGTCCACCCGCTCGAGACAGCGACGCGCCATCTGTGGCGACGCGCCGTAGCCGAACCGTCGGGCGACGCGGAAGCGGAACGCGACCTTCGCCGGATCGCGCGTCGGGTTCAGGGGGGAGAGCAGCAGCGCGGTCCTCTGGAGGTAGTCGGTCGAGACGACCTCGAGCTCGCAGAGGAGGTCGCTCCAGTCGGCGGGAAGGGTGGCGAGCGCCGTCTCCCACCCGGACGCCAGGGTGGCGGTAACGATCGACTCGACCTCGGATGCGGCCGCCTCGACGCTCGCCACGAGCGCCAGCGTGCCGGCGATCCGCTCCTCGTCGAGCCGTCCGAGGAGACGGGGTACTGCGTCCGGCCCCACTCCCCCGCCCTCGCGATTGGCCGCGAACAGCAATGCGTCTTCCGAGCGGCCGGGGTTGGCGGGGCCGAGCAGCGCCGCCGCGCGCGCGAGCTCCGAGGAAGCGGCGACGGTGAGCGAGAGTCGCGCGTCGCGCCAGGCGGGCGGGAGCTCGGACTCGATCCGGCGCCACTGTGCGACGAGCCTCATGGGGTGTCAGCTTAAATGAACCGGACAATGGCCAAGGTCGAGAAGAAGCCGCGAGCCGGCGAGGGCCTGTCCGACGAGAGGCTCCGCGAGCTCTTCCGCGAGATGCTGCTGATCCGGCGCTTCGAGGAGAAGGTCGAGGAGCGCTTCCGCGCCGGCGAGCTGCCGGGGTTCCTCCATGTCGCGATCGGCCAGGAAGCGGTAGCGACCGGGGTGATGGCGGGCCTCGAGGAGGACGACACGATCATGTCCACCCACCGCGCGCACGGGCACACGCTCGCGAAGGGCACGCATCCGAACGCGATCATGGCGGAGCTCTACGGCAAGCTCGAGGGCTGCTCGCACGGCTACGGCGGATCGATGCACCTCTACGACGTCGCCAACGGGATGCTGGGTGCGAACGCGGTCGTCGGAGGAGGGCTGCCACAGGTGACCGGCACGGCGCTCGCGTACCAGTTCCGCAAGCAGCCGCGCGTCTGCGTCGCCTTCTTCGGCGACGGCGCCACGAACACGGGTGTCTTCCACGAGTCGCTCAACCTCGCGCAGCTCTGGCGGGTGCCGGCGCTCTTCGTGCTGGAGATGAACGGCTGGGCCGAGTCGACGCCGCTCCACCAGCACGTGCCGATCGAGGACCTCTCGCAACGCGCCGTCGCCTTCGGCATGCGCTCGATCGACGTGGACGGCCAGGACGTGGAAGCGGTCTACGCCGCCACGCGCGAGGCCCGCGAGCACGCCGTCTCGGGCGCAGGTCCCGTCTTCCTCAACGTCCGCACGTACCGCCTCGTCGGCCATTACATCGGCGATCCCCAGGTCTACCGCGAGAAGGACGAGATCGAGGAGCTGCGCGAGACGAAGGACCCGATCGAGCTCCTGCGCGCCCGCCTCGAGCTCTCGGACGAGGAGCTCGAGCAGCTCGACGCCGAGGTGACGGGAATCGTCGAGGCCTCCGTCGAGTTCGCCAAGGCCGGCACGGATCCGAACCCCGAAGACGCCCTCAAGTACGTCTATGCCTGAGCTGACCTACCGCGAGGCCGTCCGCGACGCGCTCTCCTCGGCGATGCGCGAGGACGAGGACGTCTTCATCATGGGCGAGGACATCGCCGAGATGGGCGGCTCGATGGGTGTGACTCAGGGGATGCTCGCCGAGTTCGGCCCCGAGCGCGTCCGCAACACGCCGATCTCCGAGATGGCGATCGTGGGCGCGGGGATCGGCGCCGCCATGCAGGGGATGCGACCGGTCGTCGAGATCATGTATCAGGACTTCCTCACGCTCTCAATGGAGCAGCTCGTCAACCAGGCGGCGAAGCACCGGACGATGTCGGGCGGTCAGCTGAAGGTTCCGCTGACGATCCGGACCCAGGGCGGCGCGGGCTGGAGCCCGGGCGCTCAGCATGCTCAGCAGGTGGAGGCGTGGTTCGTTCACGTCCCCGGCCTCAAGGTCGCCTTCCCCTCGACGCCCGAGGACGTGCGCGGCCTCCTCTGGAGCGCCATCTACGACGACAACCCGGTCGTGTTCTTCGAGCACCGGCTGCTCTACCCGCTCAAGGGCGAGGTGCCCGAGCAGCTCGAGCCGATCCCGTTCGGGAAGGCGCGAATCATGCGCGAGGGCACAGACGTGACGGTGATCGCGATCGGCCGGATGGTGCCCGAGGCGCTTCGGGCCGCGGAGGAGGCCGAAGCCGAAGGGATCTCGGTCGAGGTGCTCGACCCGCGCACCCTCCTGCCGCTCGACGAGGAGGCGATCATCCGCTCGGTACAGAAGACGAATCGCTGCGTCACGGCGCACGAGGCGGTCACACGAGGCGGGTTCGGCGCGGAGCTGGCAGCCGTCGTGCAGGGCGGCGCCTTCGACTACCTGGACGCGCCGGTCGAGCGGGTGGGGGCGAAGTTCGCGCCGCTCGCGTTCGCTCCGGCGATGGAGCAGTGGGTCGTGCCGCACGCGGCCGACGTGCTCGCGGCGATCAAGCGCACGGTGGCCAGGGCGGCCTGAACGATGGCGACCGAGGTCAAGCTGCCGCGGCTGGGCCAGGGGATGGAGTCCGGCACGATCGTCAAGTGGCTGAAGGGCGAGGGCGAGCCGGTCAAGAAGCGCGAGCCGCTCTACGAGCTCGACACCGACAAGGTCACCCAGGAGGTCGAGGCCGAGACCGACGGCGTCCTGCTCAAGATCGTCGTCGACTCGGGCGAGGTCGAGGTGGGGCGGACGATCGCCGTCATCGGTGAGGAGGGAGAGGACGTTGCCGAGTCGGCTTCGGACGCTGACGCGCCCGAAGCCGATAGCCGCGATCACGAAGCCGCTGTAGAGGAAAAGGACGAGGATCAGACCGAAGGCTCGTCGGCGCCGCAGATGGCCGATCAGCGGCGTCGCGGGCAGGAAGCGGCCGCCGCGACCGCCGAGGCCGAGCCGGTTGTCGCTACCGAGGGCAGCACCGACGGCCGCGTCAAGGCCTCGCCCCTGGCGCGCCGGCTCGCCCGCGAGAAGGGAGTCGAGCTCGCGCAGATCAGCGGCAGCGGGCCTGAGGGCCGGATCGTCGCCGAGGACGTCGAGCGCTTCCAGCCCACCGCCCAGACGGCGCCGGGCGCCGCGCCCCCTGCAACGGGCGAGGCCGAGGAGATCGCGCTCACCTCGACCCGCAAGACGATCGCGCGCCGGCTCACCGAGGCATGGCAGGCGCCCGTCTTCCAGCTCACCGTCTCAGCCGAGATGACGCGCGCGCTCGAGCTGCGCGAGCGGCTCGTGGCCCGTCTCGCGGAAGGGGAGACCAAGCCGACGGTGAGCGACCTGCTGACGAAGGTCGCCGCCGCCGCGCTCGTGCGCCACACCGCCGTGAACGCGCACTTCACAGGCGACGCGATCCGGCGCTTCCCGGTCGCGCACGTGGGGATGGCCGTGGCGGCGCCGAACGGCCTGATCGTGCCGGTCATCCGTGAAGCCGACCGCCGCACGATCCAAGAGATCGCCACCGCACGCGCCGACCTCGTGGCGCGCGGCCGGGAGGGCAAGCTCCAGCGGACCGACCTCGAAGGCGGCACCTTCACGATCTCGAATCTCGGCATGTTCGGGATCGAGCAGTTCATCGCCGTGCTGAACCCACCGCAGGCCGCGATCCTCGCGGTCGGCACGACCGAGCAGCGGGCCGTCGTCCGCGACGGCCGGGTCGAGGTGCGGCCGATGCTGACCCTGACACTCACGTGCGACCATCGCGCGATCGACGGCGCCGACGGCGCGGACTTCCTGCGCACCGTCAAGGAGCTGCTCGAAGAGCCCGGTCTCGCGCTTTGACGGCCTGAATCGTGCCCACCGTCTGGTATCGCGTCCGGGAGCTCGACGCGGCGCGTGCCTTCTACCGAGACGTGCTCGGCTTCGAGGAGACGTTCGTGAACCGGGACGATCGGTGGGCGAAGCTCGTCCACGGTGGGATGGAGATCGCGGTCGCGGAGGGCGAGCCCGACGCCGAGAGCGGTGTCGCGCACGTCGACGTGGAGGACGTGAAGGCGGAGGCGGAGCGGTTGCGCGCCGCCGGGGTCGTCGTCGGTGTGGTCTTCGAGCTGACGGGAGAGATCAGGCTCGTGGACGTCTTCGATCCGGACGGCAACCGGCTCCAGCTCGCACAGCAGCTCTGAGCCGATGAGCCTGGTGATTCGACGTGCCGGGACGCAGGACGCTCGCTTCCTGCGCGAGATGCTCCGGCATGCTCTCTACTGGCGCGAGCGGGTCCCGGGCTCGCTCGCGTCGCGCTACGTGCGCGGGTGGGGGAGACCGGGCGACACGGCCCTGATCGCGCTCGAGGGCGGCTTCGCGGTCGGAGCGGCCTGGTACCGCGTCTTCAGCGCCGACGAGCCGGGCTACGGCTTCGTCGACGAGCGCACGCCCGAGCTCGCGATCGCGGTCGTCCCCTCGAAGCGAGGTCGCGGAATCGGCGAGCAGCTGCTGACGGCGCTGATCGAGCGGGCCCGCGCGGGCGGATACGAGGCGCTCAGCCTGAGCGTCGAGCCGGGCAATCCCGCCCGCAAGCTGTACGAGCGAAACGGCTTCGAGGTCGTCCAGCAAGGCGTCGAGGCCTGGACGATGCGCGCGTCGATAGCATCGCCAGCGACTACGGACCGAGGAGTGAGCCGAGATGGAATGTGACGTCGCCGTCCTGGGCGGAGGCCCCGGCGGGTACACCGCAGCGATTCGCGCCGCCCAGCTGGGCGCGAGGAGCGTCTGCATCGAGCAGGAGCCCGAGCTCGGCGGCACGTGCCTCCGCGTCGGCTGCATCCCGACGAAAGCCTGGGTGCAGACCGCGCACGCGATCCACCAGGCCGAGGATACGTTCGGCAAGCTCGGCGTGAACGTCGGAGCGCCCGAGCTCGACTTCGCCAGGGCCGCCGAGTGGAAGAACGCCGTCGTCAAGCAGATGACGGGGGGCGTCGCGGGCCTCCTGAAGGCGAACGGCGTCGAGTGGATCAAGGGCAGGGGCCGCTTCACCGGGCCGAACACGATCGCGGTCGAGGGCGGGGAGGACGTCACCTTCCGCTCGGCGATCGTCGCCACAGGCTCCTATCCGCTGCGGCCGCCGATCGAGGGGCTCGACTCGCCCCGCTGCGTCGACTCGACCGGCCTGCTCGCCGCGACCGAGGTGCCGCGCCGGCTGGTCATCCTCGGCGGCGGCATCATCGGCTGCGAGTTCGCCTCCATCTTCGGACGGTTCGGCTCCGAGGTGACGATCGTCGAGATGCTCGAGACGCTGATCCCGCAGGAGGACGCCGACGCAGCGAAGGAGCTCGCGAAGGCCTTCGGCAAGCGCGGGATCGCGCTCCAGCTCGGCAAGCAGTGCACGAAGGTCGAGGACGACGGCTCGCACCTCACCGTCCACTTCGGTGAAGGCGAGTCGGTGCAGGCCGACTTGATGCTCGTCTCGGTCGGACGCGGGCCGGTCGTCGAGAACCTCGGTCTGGAGGAGCTCGGCGTCGAACTCGATCGGCGCAAGGGCATCGCCGCCGACGAGCACCGACGCACGACGGTCCCGCACATCTACGCGGTCGGCGACTGCGCCGGTTACTGGCAGCTCGCGCATACCGCGTTCCGGGAAGGAGAGGTCGCCGCGGAGAACGCGACCGGCCACGAGGCGACCGTCGGCAGCCCCGCAGTCCCACGTCCGATCTACACCGATCCGGAGATCGCCGGCGTCGGCCTCACCGAGGCGGAGGCGCGGGAGCTGCACGGCGACGCGGTGGCGGTCGGGGTGTTCCCCTGGGCCGCGAACGCGCGCGCGGTGATGCAGAACGAGACGGTCGGCTGGGTGAAGTCGATCCACGAGACGCGCTACGGCGAGCTGCTCGGCATCGTCATGGTCGGCCCGCACGTGACCGACCTGATCGAGGCGGGAACGGTCGCGATCGACGCGGAGGCGACGGTCGAGACGGTCGCCGACGGGATGGCCGCGCACCCGACGCTCTCCGAGGCGATCAAGGAGGCGGGTCTCGTCGCGCTGGGACGCGCGATCCACCTGCCGAACAAGAAGCGGGCGGCAGCTCGGGCCTAGCGGTGTCGGGCAGCGGGCTTCGGAGCTCGTCCGAGGTCGCCGGAGAGCGGGGCCATGGCGAGGGACGGAGCGAGCGGCTCCTCCTCGAGCCCATCCTGCTCGGGCGCGGGCTGTGACTCCTCCCGCCGCAGGTCGCGCACGCTCGGCACGAGCAGCAGGCTCGTGTTCGCCACCACGCCGATTCCGGCCGCGAGCGCGAGCGTCAGGTCCACTCCGATCGTCTCGGCCAGCGGCCCCGCCAGGACGTAGCCGAGCGGCATGAACACGAGCGAGATCATCCAGTCGAGCGAGCTGACGCGCGAGATCGACTCCGCCGGGATGTGCTGCTGGAGCATCGTGTCCCAGAGCGCGTTGCCGATCGCGATGCTCGCGACCGCGAGCACGGCGGCGAGCATCAGCACCGCCACCGGGAGTGGTGGGATCAGCGCGACGAGTTGGGCGAAGACGAAGAACATCAGCCCGAAGGCCGGGATGAGCGGCCGCGCCGGCTTGTAGCGCAGGGCGACGAAGCTGCCCACCAGTCCACCGACAGCGCCGGCGGTCAGCAGCAGGCCCCAGTCGGAGGCCCCGCCGAGTTCCCGCTCGACCACGAGCGGCCCGAGCACGAAGTACATCGCAATCGTGACGTTCGAGATCGAGAAGACGATGAAGGACGACCAGAGCCACGTGCGGGAGAGCACCTCGCCCAGCCCGTGCCGCGCGTCGGCGAGGAAGCTGCGCCGCTCCAGCCGCGCGACCGCCGAGGGGAGGCGCATTCCGACAAGGCAGACGGCGCTGGCGAGGAAGGTGAGCGCGTCGACGGCGAAGATCGGGCCGAAGCCAACGAAGACGACGAGCGCGCCGGCGCTCACGGGGCCGAAGATCTGAACCGCGTTCTGCGACATGCCGATCAGCGCGTTCGCCTCCTGGAGTCGCGCGGGATGCACGATCGACTTCACGAGCCCCGTCGAGGCGGGGCCGAAGAACGCGCTCGCGCCGCCGAGGACGAACGACGCCGCGATCAGATGCCAGAGCGCGACGCTGTCCGTGAAGAACGCCACGGCGAGCAGTGCCTGAACGCCCGCGCGGACGAGGTCGGCAGCGATCATCACGAGCTGGCGCGGCAGCCGATCCGACCACACGCCCCCGGCCAGCATGAAGATGACCCGGGCGCCCATCATCGCCGCGAAGACGAGCCCGAGGTCGGCCGCGGAGCCGGTCAGGTCGAGGACGGCGAAAGTGAGCGCCAGCGGCACGAGCGCGTCACCAAGCGCTGAGATCAGCTGACCGAGCCAGAGCAGCCTGAACTGACGCTCCTTGAGCGCGTCGAAGCTCGCGAGAATCCCCCTCACGCGGGGATTGTCTCACGACCGGCGGTGGGGTCGGACAAGAGACGAGCGCTGTGGGTGCGCCGTTTTCGGTTAGCCTCCGGGCATGAGCATCCTGAACAGGCGCAACGCCATGCTCGGCTGGCTCACCTGGCTGATGACGAAGCGCGCCCTGAAGAAGAAAGCGAAGGACGCGGTGCCGGGTGTGGTGGAGGGGTCGAAGCGGCCGAACAAGGGCGCGATCGTCTCTGCTCTCGCGGTGCTCGGGGGCGCGCTCTGGTTCTGGCGCCGCGAGAGCTCCGACGAGCCGCCGTCAACCGAGGGCTAGCCCCACGTGAGTCTGTTCCGGCCGGCTCTCGACGGACTGGTTCCGTACGAGCCGGGCAAGCCGGAGGAGGAAGTCCAGCGCGAGCTCGGGCTCGATCGGGTCGTCAAGCTCGCCTCGAACGAGGGGCCGTGGGGGCCGTTCCCGGCCGCGCTCGAGGCGCTCGAGGTGAGCGCGCCGGCGCTCAACCGCTACCCGGACGGCGGCACCTATCACCTGCGCAACGCGCTCGCGGATCGGCACGGCGTGCGCCCGGAGCAGATCGTCACCGGCGCGGGCGCGGACGCGATCATCGGCCATCTCTCGGTCGCTGCGCTCGATCCCGGTGACGAGGTCGTCACCGGCTGGCCGTCCTTCATCAGCTACGTCCTCGACGCGCTGAAGCTCGGCGCCGTGCCGGTTCGCGTAGCCCTGCGCGACCACCACCTCGATCTCGAGGCGATGCTTGCAGCGATCGGGCCGCGTACGAAGCTCGTCTACATCGCGACACCGAACAACCCCACGGGCACGATGACCGGCCGCGTCGAGCTGGACGCCTACTTCGAGCGAGTGCCCGAGCACGTGCTGACCGTGCTCGATCAGGCCTACCTCGAGTACATCGACGATCCGGACTACCCCGACGGGATCGAGGACTTTGCGAAGCGCGACCGACGCGTGCTCGTGCTGCGGACGTTCTCGAAGATCTACGGGCTCGCCGGTCTCCGCGTGGGTTACGGCATCGGCTCGGACGAGACGATCGCCGCGATCGGCAAGGTGCGGCGCGCCTTCGACGTGAGCACGCAGGCGCAGGTCGCCGCGCTGGCGAGCCTCGACGACGCCGCGGAGCTCGAGCGGCGCCGCACGCTGACTGCGGTGGGCCGTCACGAGCTCGTCCGAACCCTGCGCACCCACGGGCTCGAGCCCGTGGGCCCCGCGGTGGCGAACTTCGTCTTCGCCGAGGTGGCCGAGGATGCGGGGCCGCTCTGCGCCGCGCTCCTGCGGGAGGGCGTGATCGTCCGGCCGCTGCGCGCCTTCGGCGCGCCCGGCGCCCTGCGGATCACCGTGGGCACTCCAGAGGAGAATGCGTTCTTCGCCGGGGCGCTGGCCTCCGTGACCGCCGCCGGCATCACCTAGCCGTCACACGCGTCGGCTATCCTGAGCCCCTTCGCTGGCGCCCGCCGCCTGCGACTCCCCCATGCGGACGACGACGAAGAGAGGTATCGGCCGCAGCGCGGCCGTGAACGGGAACGGCAGGCAGGTCCTGCCGCCTGGAGCGCTCTCCCCGATCACCGTCTACCGGCAGCCCGAGCCGGCCAGGCGCAGCCGCTGGGCCGTCGTCCGCACCGCCTTCCTCTGGCTCTTCGTCTTCCTGCTCATGTGCGCCGGCGCGCTCGGCGGCGGCGCCTATCTCTGGTTCCACGAGAGCGTCGCAGCCGTCGTCGCGAAGACTCCCGACGTGAAGATCGCCGCGAAGCGGCTCGACATCGCGCTGCCCGGCCAGGCAGCCACCGCCCTCGTCGTCGGCTACGACAAGCGGAAGGGCGAGGACGCGGGGGCGCAGGCGCGCTCCGACACGATCATGTTGGTGCGCGCGGACCCCGACACCGACTCGGTCTCGCTGCTCTCGCTGCCCCGCGACCTGCTCGTCAACGTCACCTGTCCCGGAAAGCCGAGCTTTCCCGGCAGGGTCAACGAGGCGTACGCGGAGTGCGGGACGAAGGGGACGCTCGAGACCGTGCGCAAGTACACGGGGCTGCCGATCCACTACCTGATCACGGTGAACTTCCGCGGCTTCCGCCAGCTCGTGGATGCATTCGGCGGCATGTGGCTGGATGTCGACCGCCGCTACTTCAACGACCGCGGCGGGCCCGGAGGCTACGCGACGATCAACCTCGCGCCGGGTTACCAGAAGCTGACCGGCTACAAGGCGTTGGACTTCGTTCGCTACCGGCACACCGACAACGACTTCTACCGGCTCGCCCGGCAGCAGCTCTTCGTGCGGAGCTTCAAGTCGCAGATCAAGTCGGAGTTCTCGGCGACGACGCTGCCGAAGGTGATCTCGACGATTACGAAGAACGTCGAGGTTGCGCGCGGCGGCTCTGCGGAGATCGACCTCGACACCGTGCTCAGCTACGCCCTCTTCGCGTACGGGTTGCCGCCCGGCAGCTTCTTCCAGCCCAAGCTGGAGGGCTTCGAGGAGGACTCACAGTTCCGCGTCCTCGTCCCGAAGGCGAACGTCGACCGGGCCGTGCAGGAGTTCTCGCACCCCGACGTCGAGTCACCGGAGAAGGCGACCGCCGTCGCGCTCGGCGAGAAGCCGAAGAAGACGCGGGCCCCGCCGCCGCGCGAGACGACGATCACCGTCCTCAACGGCAACGGCGTCACCGGCGCCGCGACCAACGCGAACGGGCTGCTCGCGGAACGCGGCTACACGATGCGATATCCGCCCGACGGCAGGTCCGGCGACGCGCCGAACTGGGACTACTTCAAGACGCAGATCGCCTACGACCCCGGCCAAGCGCGGGCCGAGCAGGCCGCGGCCAAGGTGGCGGCGCTCTTCGGCACCGACGACGTCATCGAGCTGACCCCTCCGCTCGAGGCGCTCTCGAACGGCGCGATGCTCACCGTCGTGGTGGGCCAGACCTTCCACGGCACGATGGCACCGGCAGCGGTCGACAAGACCCCGCTACGCCAGAAGCCAAACGTGACCTCCGGCCGCGACGCCTCGATCGAGCTCCTGCGCGAGCGGGCAGCGAAGATGAAGTTCGCGCTGATGGTTCCGACGGTGATCGAGCGCAACTCGTGGATCGACCGGGAGAAGCCCGTGCGGATGTACTGGATCGACGGGCCGGACCGGGAGCACAAGACGATCCGGCTTACCTACCGGACGGGCGCAAGCGAGTACTGGGGCGTGCAGATGACCGACTGGGAGGATGCGCCGGTGCTGGGGGAGAGCAACGTCACGCGGACGATCAAGGGCCGGCGTTACGAGCTGCATTACACGGGGCCGAAGCTGCACATGGTCGTCCTCCGCCAGGGCGGCGCGACCTACTGGGTCGTGAACACGCTGCTCAACTCGCTCTCGAACGAGACGATGCTCGCGATCGCCAAGGGCCTCAAGCCGCTTGCCAGCTTCAAGTAGGTAGGTTCCCCCCCGTGTCCAGAGTCGCAGTCTTCGGCGCCGGCTACGTGGGCCTCGTCACCGGCGCCTGCTTCGCCGACCTCGGCCACGACGTGACGATCCGAGACGTTCTCTCGGAGCGGATCGAGGCGCTGCGTCGCGGGGAGGTGCCGATCTACGAGCCGGGGCTCGAGGAGCTGCTCGCCCGGAACGCGGAGCGGCTGACCTACACCCTCGACGTCGCCGATGCGGTCCGCGCTGCGGACTTCCTTTACGTCGCCGTCGGCACCCCGCCGACGTACTCCGGCGACGCCGACCTCTCGGCCGTCTGGACGGTGGTCGACGAGCTCCGCGGCCTCGAGCAGCCTGCGGTCATCGTGATGAAGAGCACCGTGCCGGTGGGGACGGGGGCCACGGTGCGCCACCGCCTGGACGCAGCCGGCCTCGGGCACGTCGGCTACGTCTCGAATCCCGAGTTCACCGCGGAGGGGACGGCGATCCGCGACTTCCAGCAGCCCGACCGGATCGTGATCGGCGCGTTCGAGGATGCGGACGGCGACGAGGTCGCCGCGCTGCATGGGGGGATCGAGGGCCCGATCGTCCGCTGCGACGTCGCCTCGGCGGAGATGATCAAGCTCGCTGCGAACGCTGCGCTGATGACACGGATCAGCTTCATCAACGAGATCGCGAACGTCTGCGAGGCGACCGGAGCCGACGTCGTGCGCGTCGCGGAGGGGATCGGACTCGACCGGCGCATCGGCCCGAGCTTCCTGCGCGCCGGGATCGGCTACGGCGGCAGCTGCTTCCCCAAGGACTCCCTGGCGCTGAAGCAGCTCGCTGCCAGCTCCGGCTACCACTTCCAGCTCCTGAACGCGGTGATCGAGGTGAACGAGCTTCAGAAGCGTCGCGTGATCGGCAAGCTGAAGCGTCACCTGGGCAGCCTGCGCGGGAAGTCGGTCGCGCTGCTCGGGCTCGCCTTCAAGCCGAACACCGACGACACGCGCGAGGCGCCGAGCCTGGTGCTGGCCGGACGGCTGGCGGCGGAGGGCGCCGCCGTTCGCGTGTGGGATCCGATCGTCGACGGTCGCGCCGTCCTGCCGCAGGCCACGATCCACGAGACTCCGCTCGACGCGCTCGCGGGAGCGGACGCCGCCGTGCTCGTGACGGAGTGGGCGCAGCTCGCCGGGCTCGACTGGGCGGAAGCCGCGCGCACGATGCGGAACGCGCTCCTCGTCGACGGGCGCAACATGCTGGATCCCGCCGCTCTGCGCGCCGTGGGCTTCGTGTACGAGGGAATCGGCCGAAACGGCCCATGAGCGAGTGAGCCTGCCCGCGGTCATCCTCGTCGGCGGCCTGGGCACGCGCCTGCGGCCGCTGACGGATCTGACCCGGAAGGACATGCTGCCGCTCGTCGACCGGCCGCAGCTCGCCTACACGTTCGAGCACCTGCGCCGCTACGGCGTCACGCGCGCGATCGTCTCGTGCGGCTATCTGCCGACGCAGATCCAGGAGCACTTCGGCGACCGCTACGGCGACCTCCGCCTCGAGTACAAGGTGGAGGAGGAGCCGCTCGGCACCGGCGGCGCAATCCGCTTCGCCGCGGAGGGCCTCGACGAGCCGTTCTTCGCCCTGAACGGCGACTCGCTGCGCGAGACCGATCTCGACGCTCTGGTCGCCTTCCACCGCGACCGGCGGCCGCGCGCGACGATCCTGCTCACGCCGGTCGACGATCCGACGCGCTACGGGCTCGTGCGCACAGGCGGCGAGGGCCGCGTGCTCAGCTTCCTCGAGAAGCCGCGCCCGGAGGAGATCGACACCGACCTGATCAACGCCGGGATGTACGTGCTCGAGCCCGATGTCCTCAACCTGATCCCACCCGGCCGGCCGATCTCGATCGAGCGCGAGGTCTTCCCGCGTCTCGTCGAGGAGGATTCCGTCTATGGCGTCGCCTTGCCCGGCTACTGGCTCGACGTCGGCACGCCGGGTGCCTACCTCCAGGCGCACCGCGACGTGCTGGAGCGGAACTTCGTCACCGAGCTCGGGGAGGAGCTCGGGCCTGACTACACGCTCGTGGCCGACAGCGCACAGGTCGACGCCGGGGCGCGACTCGTGCCGCCCGTCTACGTCGGCGCGGATGCAGTCATCGGCGCCGGCGCGAGCATCGGCAGCCTCGCCGTGATCGGCGCCGGCGCGCGTGTGGTCGAGGGTGCGGCGGTGGAGTCAGCCGTGGTCGGCGCCGGCGCGACGGTCGGCCGCGACGCAAAGGTGACGGGCTCGATCGTCGGCGAGCGGGCGGAGATCGGAGCCAGTTGCGGCCTCGCCGGCCTTTCGGTCGTCGGCCCTGGCGCTAGGGTTGGCGATGGGAATATGCTCGACCACGGGATCCGGATCGCAGCCGGCGAGACGATCGCTCCGAACGTACTCCGCTTCTCGTGAGCCCCGACATGACCCCCGACATCGATTCTCCCAATCTCCAGTCGCTCGACCGGTGGGCCTTCGAGGTGCGCAAGGTCGAGAAGCCGTGGGGGCACGAGCTGATCTGGGCTCTGTCGGAGCGGTACTGCGGCAAGGTGCTGTTCGTGACGGCGGGCTCCTCCCTCAGCCTGCAGTTCCATCACGAGAAGGAGGAGTCGTGGCTCGTGCAGTCGGGCAGGGCGAAGCTCGAGCTCGGCGTCGTGGGGCAGGCGGTGCTGAACGAGGAGGTGATCGGGGCGGGTCGCGCCTTCCACTACCGCCCCGGCACCGTGCACCGCGTCACCGCGATCGAGGACACGACCATCCTCGAGGTCTCGACGCCGCACCTCGACGACGTCGTCCGGCTCGAGGATCGCTACGGGCGCGAGGGTACCTCGGCGCCTTAGAGCCTATCCCGCTAGGGCTTCCGCGGTCGCCATCCGCTAGCTGATCAGTCCACAGGCGAGTTGGAGCAGGGCGCGGTGGTTTTCGGGCTTCTTCGACCAGCGGATAAGCAGGCCG
>Ga0136620_10000396_pt1 | contig 20101 bp, 17 predicted proteins | sample AntDrymUQ4162106_2_FD_104806 | JGI IMG/M metagenome (GOLD analysis project Ga0136620, IMG submission 104806) | Polar desert sand microbial communities from Dry Valleys, Antarctica - metaG UQ416 (21.06) | ecosystem: Environmental > Terrestrial > Soil > Desert | place: Antarctica: Dry Valley... | reverse complement strand
GCATCGAGGCTTCCCGACCGGGCGGCTAGCCGTCGAGCTGCTCGAGCTGGGTTCGCGCCCACTCGCTGTGCGGGTCGAGCCGCCGCGCGATGAGGAGCTGAGCACGCGCGTCCGCCGGCCGGCTCGCGGCTCGATACTGATTCGCGAGCAGGAGGTACAGCGGCGCTGAGCGAGGCTCGCGCTCGAGCGCCCGACGGAGCGGCGGGATCGCCGTGCGCGGACTGCCGGCGAGCGCGCTCTGCGCAAGGTAGGGAGAGATCGACAGCGGATCCAGCCGGCGCGCCAGCCCGAGGCCGTCGGGATCGCGGGTGCGCAGGGCGTGCTCCGTCACGCGAGCCGACACCCAGGGCGGTGCGAAGGCAAGCAGCGTGACTGCGGCGGCGGCTGCGCCCGCGGCGATCGTCGTGCGGCGGCCCAGGGTTCGGCTGGCCGGTACTCGGCCGCCGCCGCCGTTCGAGGCTGCGATCCCGAGCAGCAGGAACACGGACAGGCCGAGGCTCGGTACCGTCCACAGCCAGTCCCCTGCGGCATGGGCGAACCAGTAGGAGCCGCCACCTAGCGCGGCCACTCCCCAGGGAGTTCCGCAGCTGCGCACGGCGATCGCCAGGAGTGGCACCAGGCCGAGCGCGAGCAGGGCGATCCCGACGATTCCCGTCTCGGCCAGCACGTCGAGTGGCAGCGAGTGCGCGCGCTCCGGATGCTCGTCGGTGTCCCCGATCTCCGCGTAGACGGTTCCGAAGCCGCGGCCCCCGACGCCGGCCGCCGGATGCTCCCGGAACGCCGTCAGCGCCACGCTCCAGATGTCGGGACGCTCCGAGCCGTAGCTGACGAAATGGCTGCTCTCCGACTCGACCTCCGGATCCGCGCCGAAATCGTCCCACCGCTCCTGAGCGAACTCGGTCGGGCTGCCGACGAGCGTGACGAAGGCCGCCGCAGCGCCCAGGGCTCCCAACAGCGACACGACGAGCGCCGCGCGTCCGACGAGACGCCGTACTCGCGGGGACATCGAGAGGCGGCGATCCACGAGCGCGTATACCAGGCCGACGACAAAGGCGGCCGCCGTGATCAGCAGTAGCGTCGTTCCCGCGTCGCGGATGGCGCTTTCGAGGTCGAGCGCGGCCGCGTTGTAGGGCGCGGTCAAGGGCCGCGCGGCGAGGACGACGAGCGCCGCGGCGAGCGCGGCCGGGACGAGCAGCCGCAGCCGCTCGCGCGCGACTGCGAGGACGACCACGGCCGACCCGACCAGCGCGACGCCGCCCCCGGCGCTCTGGGTCAGCAGCCAGACCGCGAGGCACGCGACCGCCGCAGCGAGCCCCGCGGCGCGCAAGGGCGGCGCGCCGTCGCGGCGCGCGGCCAGTGCGAGGGCGGGCCACACGCCGACGAGCGCGAGCGCCGCCTCCGCGTTCACATAGGTGATGGGAAAGTAGAGTCGGCCGCCGCGGAAATGGTCCTGTGGCGACTCGCCCAGGACGAGGACGGCTCCCGTCGCGACCGCGACGGCGCCGAGGGCGAACACGACCGCCGCGAGCGCCAGCAGTCGCTCGCCATCGCTCCTGAGGATCAGGGGTGGCGTTATCACTGCAAATGCGTACAGGGTGATCAGGAGCGCCTCGTCCCGGGCAAGCGAGGGGACGGGCGACCAGATGAGGGACAGGGCTGTCCAGGCGGCGAGTGCGGACAGCCCGGTGAACGCGGCAAGGGTAAGGCGCGAGGGGCGTGGTATGCCCTCGCCGAACAGCACGACGGTGGAAAGGAGACAACCCAGGAGAATCGCGTAGGGGAGCCAATCGGCGGCGACGATGCTGCCACGTTCGCGCCACGCAAGGGCGAGGACGAGCGCCAGGACAACGGCGATCGGCACCACTCGTACGAGGGCGGCCGCGGGCGGATTCGAACCGCGGTGGGGGGACGGGCGAATCAATGCGTAACGGAAATTGCGATGATCTCGTTTAAAGGGCTGAAGTCGACTGACCAAATCCGAACAATTAGTCAAGCGGCGCGCGCGCGGCTAAAATGCGGCGTACGACAACTGCGGTAACTGCGGCGAGAGGAACAAGATGAATCGTGGGCGGATCGTAACGGCACTATTGGCGACCCTGGTGGTCGCCGCATTCGCGGCACCGGCGGCGCTGGCAGCGTCGTCGTCGCCGCGCGAGATCTATGCAGACTTTGCAGACAACGGAAGGCTCGACGGGCAGTACTCGACGGCCGAGCTCGAGCGTGCGCTCCAGGACGCCGAGGCGCAGGGCTACCCGGGGGCCGGGACGGCGCCGGCGCAGGCCGCGATCCAGGAGCGGCTCGGCGAGCAGCAGGCCGGCGGAGTCGGCGCGGTCGGACAGGGTGGCGGCACGCTTCCCTTCACCGGCCTCGACCTGGCGTTGCTGACGGCCGGCGCAGGCGCTCTGTTGCTGCTCGGCTTTGGCTTCCGCAAGCTGGGGAGGACCCGCACCTAGCGTCCGCTTCGCGTTTCGAGCCAGATCGTCATGGTGCAGCTTCTTGAAGCGGCTACGAGGGCTGAGGCCGGTGTCCTCGAGCGGACCGGAGGCCCCCAGCCGAGGTCGTCGCGCCTGGGCCGGCGGGCCGGTCTGCCGTGTAGCGTGGCACGCTTCGTGGTCGACGGTGCGATGCTCGTGCTCGCCGTCGCAGCCACCACTTTCGGCGCGGCGGCGGCGGGAGCTGCGCCACCGTCGCCGCCGTGGACCGCGGCTTTCGGCCTGATCGTCGTGTTGCTGCTGGCAGTGCGCGGCCTCTACGCACCTGCATTCCAGCTGCGGACGATCGACGACGTCCGCCGTGTGGCCGCGGCGACGAGCATCGCGGCGATGTCGCTGATCGCGCTCGCGGCGATCGTCGGAGCCGGGCGCGATCCCGTCGACGAGCTGCTTCGCCTCTGGCTGTTCGCGACCGCCTACGTCGCGGCGGGTCGCGTCGCGCTCTACTGGTCGCAGGCGCAGGCACGGCGCGCCGGCGAGGGCCTGCGACCAACGCTGATCGTTGGGGCGGGGAAGGTCGGCCGGCTGGCCGCCCGGCGCCTGCTCGACTCGCCGCAGCTCGGTCTGAAGCCGGTTGGCTTCCTCGACAAGGACCCACTCGCCGACACGGGCGCCGACACGGCGCTGCCGGTTCTCGGAGCCAGCTGGGATCTCGAGTCCGTGGTGCGCGAGCACGGCGTCGAGCAGGTGATCATCACGTTCTCGACCGCCCCGAGCGACGTGTTGCTGCGGCTCGTCCGCCGCTGCCAGGCGCTCGGTGTCGCCGTGGCGATGGTGCCGCGGCTGTACGAGCGGACGACGACCAGGATGACCGTCGAGCACATCGGCGGCCTGCCGCTCGTCTCCGCCCACTCCGCCGATCCACGGGGCTGGCAGTTCGCCGTCAAGTACACGATCGATCGGATCGCCGCCACCGCGATCTTCCTGCTCATCTCCCCGGTCTTCCTCGCCTGCGTCGCGGCCGTGTACCTCTCACTGGGCCGCCCGATCTTCTTCCGCCAGGCCAGGGTGGGACTGGACGGGCAGGAGATCAGCATCCTGAAGTTCCGCTCGATGCGGTCAGTCGATTCCTCCGAGGCGGCGTTCGCGCCCGATCGCGGCTCCGCTCCCGGCGGGGTCGAGGGTGCGGATCGCCGGACGGCAGTGGGCCGCTACCTGCGCAAGCTCTCCCTCGACGAGCTGCCGCAGCTCGTCAACGTGATGCGCGGTGAGATGAGCCTCGTAGGCCCGCGCCCCGAGCGGCCCGAATACGTCGAGAGCTTCTCGAGCAGCGTCTACCGCTACGGAGAACGGCATCGGGCGAAGGCCGGAATCACGGGCTGGGCGCAGGTTCACGGCCTTCGTGGGCAGACCTCTCTGGCCGACCGCGTCGAGTGGGACAACTACTACATCGAGAACTTCTCGCTCTGGCTCGACGCGAAGATCCTGCTGATGACCGTCGGTGCGGTCGTCGAGTCGTTCAAGTCCGTCGAGTAGGCGCCGCGAGGTCACCCTCAGGGCGACGCGTGAGGCGTCCGATACGATGAAGGCACACCTTCGACCGGGGGCGGGTGATCCGACCTCCGGAGATCGCGACGGAAGGAGGGTCGAAGGGATTGTTCGAGCGCTTTACAGAACGGGCTCGCCAGGTCGTCGTCCTCGCCCAGGACGAGGCACGCGCCCTCAAGCACAACTACATCGGGACGGAGCACATCCTGCTGGGACTCCTCCGCGAGGAGGAAGGTCTTGCTGCACGCGTCCTCGAGTCGCTGGACATCACCGTCGAGGAGGTGCGCGCGCAGGTCGCTCGCATCGTCGGCCAGGGCGACGAGGTCACGACGGGTCAGATCCCGTTCACTCCGCGCGCCAAGAAGGTCCTGGAGCTGGCGCTCCGCGAGGCACTCTCGCTGGGTCACAACTACATCGGCACCGAGCACATCCTGCTCGGCCTCGTGCGCGAGAACGAAGGTGTCGCGGCCCGCATCCTGCTCGACTTCGACGCCGACGCGGAGAAGATCCGGAACGAGATCATCCGCATGCTCTCCGGCCCGGGACGCCGTCAGGGCGGCGGCGCTGCCGCAAGCGGGAGCGAGAAGTCGAAGAGCTCGAAGCTGCTCGACCAGTTCGGCCGCAACCTGACGAAGGCCGCCACCGAGGGCAAGCTCGACCCCGTCGTCGGGCGCCAGACCGAGATCGATCGGGTGATGCAGATCCTGTCACGCCGCCAGAAGAACAACCCCGTGCTGATCGGCGAGCCGGGCGTCGGCAAGACCGCCGTCGTCGAGGGCCTGGCCACCCGCATCTCCACGAATCAGGTGCCGGAGCTCCTAAAGAACAAGCAGATCTACACGCTCGACCTCGCCGCGCTCGTGGCCGGCTCGAAGTACCGCGGCGAGTTCGAGGAGCGCCTGAAGAAGGTGATGAAGGAGATCATGCAGCGCGGCGACATCATCCTCTTCATCGACGAGCTGCATAACCTCGTCGGAGCGGGTGCCGCCGAGGGTGCGATCGACGCCGCGTCGATCCTGAAGCCCGCGCTCGCGCGGGGCGAGCTGCAGACGATCGGCGCGACGACGCTCGACGAGTACCGCAAGTACCTCGAGCGCGACGCGGCGCTCGAGCGGCGCTTCCAGCAGGTACGGGTGGACGAGCCGTCGATCGACGACACGGTCCAGATCCTGCGCGGTCTGCGCGACCGCTACGAGGCGCACCACCGCTGCCAGATCTCCGACGACGCGCTGCGCGCCGCCGCGGTTCTGGCCGACCGCTACATCCAGGACCGGCAGCTGCCCGACAAGGCGATCGACCTGATCGACGAGGCCGGCTCGCGCCTGCGCATCAAGACGATGACGGCGCCGCCACGCTACCGCGAGCTCGAGGACGAGATCGAGCGCGTGCGCACGGACAAGGAGAACGCGATCGAGGCGCAGGAGTTCGAGAAGGCCGCGTCGCTGCGCGACAAGGAGCGCAAGCTGACGCAGAAGAAGAAGGAGCTCGAGGAGAACTGGCGCACCGAGGAGGCGGAGGAGCAGCCCGAGGTGGGCGAGGACGAGATCGCCGACATCGTCTCGATGTGGACGGGGATCCCGGTCTTCAAGCTGACCGAAGCGGAGTCGCAGAAGCTGATCCGGATGGAGGACGAGCTGCATAAGCGCGTGATCGGCCAGCACCAGGCGATCGTGGCCGTCTCCAAGTCGATCCGGCGCGCCCGCGCGGGGATCAAGGACCCGAAGCGGCCGACCGGCTCGTTCATCTTCCTCGGGCCGTCCGGCGTCGGCAAGACCGAGCTCGCGCGTACGCTCGCGGAGTTCCTCTTCGGCGACGAGGACGCGATGATCCAGGTGGACATGTCGGAGTACATGGAGAAGCACTCCGTGTCCCGGCTCGTCGGATCGCCCCCCGGCTACGTGGGGTACGACGAGGGCGGCCAGCTCACGGAGGCCGTCCGGCGCAAGCCGTACTCGGTGCTCCTCCTCGACGAGATCGAGAAGGCGCATCCGGATGTGTTCAACATCCTGCTCCAGATCCTGGAGGAGGGAAAGCTGACGGACTCGCAGGGCCGCAAGGTCGACTTCCGGAACACGATCGTGATCATGACGTCGAACATCGGTGCCGCTCAGATCGCCAAGAACCAGACGCTCGGGTTCTCGATCGGGGACGAGGTCGGCCTCTCCTACGACGAGATGAAGGGGCGCGTGATGGGCGACCTGAAGAAGGTCTTCCGGCCCGAGCTCCTGAACCGGATCGACGAGACGATCGTCTTCCACAAGCTCGAGAAGAGCGAGATCCTCACGATCGTCGACCTCCAGCTGAAGCGGCTGCGCGAGCAGATGGCGACGCACGAGGTGGCAATCGAGCTCACCGATGGTGCGAAGGAGGTGCTCGTCGAGCAAGGCTTCGACCCCGCGATGGGTGCCCGCCCGCTGCGCCGGGCGATCCAGCGCTTCATCGAGGACCCGCTCGCCGACTACGTGCTCGGCCGCGAGCTCAATCCGGGTGCGACGATCGTCGTCGACCGCCGCGAGGTGCTCACCGGCGTGGAGGACGAGTCGCTCGTCGAGATCCGCATCGTCGAGGGCGAGCCGCCGGCCAAGCAGGCGGAAGCGGAGAAGGTGACGGTGCCGCCCGACGAGCCGGCCGAGCCGGAGGAAGCCTCCGTCGAGGAATAGCTGTTCTCGAACGGAGGACGTAGCTGCCGGGAGGTCGCCGCGAGGCGGCCTCCCTGTATCCAGCCTGGCAGCGTCTCTGACACCGTCTCTGACACGGTGTCAGAGACGGGGTGGCCCTCTTGGACACGTCATTCGTGCCGATTGAGGAAAGGAAGTCTGACGAGACCGTGTCGTTCGCCGGTGGCTGTCGAGAGCCGCGCTAACGTCGCCGTATGGGCCACAAGCTTCGCTCCTTTCCACCCGGGTGCGCGACTCACCTCACGGCGCGCGGTGTCGACGACGAGCCGATCTTCCGGGAGGAGCTCGATCGAGTTGCGTTCCTCGCCATCCTGCGGCGCGTGACGGAACGGGTCGGTTGGCGAGTGGTCGCATGGTGTCTGATGGACACGCACTACCACCTGCTCGTCGTCACGGCCGCCGATCCGCAGGTGCCACGGGCGATGCAGACGCTGAACGGCATCTACGCGCGGGAGCTCAACCGCTGGTACGACCGGCGGGGACACCTGTTCGGCGCGCGGTACCGCGACACGCTCATCCGCGACGACGCTCACCTCGAAGCAGCGCGCGCCTACGTCCTGCGCAACCCGGTTACGGCCGGAATCGTCCGCCGCGTCGAGGACTGGCGCTGGTCCGGCGACGAGCGGCTCGAGCCACGAACGATCGGCGGTACGTTCTAGCAGGGCGACAGATGAGGGGAGAAAGCGCACGGCGGAGACTCCGCCTGGCCGCAGCGCTGGCAGTCGTCGGGACAAGATCGAGGAGACGTTCGGTTAGGGCGTCACGGGCCTGCGAGTCCCTCTACCGGCGTGAGGCGATGCCCGGCTCACGGCGGGGGAGGTGTGACGAAGTCGTTGCAAAGGCCGTCCACCGGCGTGGCTAGGGTGGCCGCATGGCCAGGGCGGCAGTTCAGTTCGCGTGTACGGAGTGCGGCTACTCCGCAGGGCGCTGGTTCGGCAAGTGCCCCGGCTGCAACGCGTTCGGCTCGCTCGTCGAGGAAACCACGGCGCCTGCACCGACGGCGACCGCGAAGCCGCTGCTCAGGCTGGTCGACGTCGATGCGGACGAAGCGGACCGGATCTCGACCGGCGTGCCCGAGCTCGACCGAGTCCTCGGTGGCGGGCTCGTGCCGGCTTCGCTCGTGCTCGTCGGCGGCGAGCCGGGCGTCGGCAAGTCGACGCTCCTCCTCAGCGCGCTGGGCGCCGTCGCGGCCTCCGGACGTCGCGCCCTCCTCGTCACCGGCGAGGAGTCGACGGCTCAGGTGAAGTTGCGCGCGGCGCGCCTCGGGGGAACGGACGGCGTGGAGATCCTCGCGGAAACCGAGCTCGACGCGGTCTGCGCCACGCTCGAGCGCGAGCGGCCCGACGTCTGTGTGATCGACTCGATCCAGACCCTGTACGCGCAGGATCTGGGCTCGGCGCCCGGCTCGGTCGGCCAGGTGCGCGAGGCGGCGGGGCGTCTCCTGCGCGTCGCGAAGGAGCAGGGCGTTGCGATCATCCTCGTCGGTCACGTGACGAAGGACGGCGCCGTCGCCGGCCCACGCGTCCTCGAGCACCTCGTCGACTGCGTCCTCCAGTTCGAGGGTGACCGCTACCACGCGCACCGCGTCCTGCGGGCGGCGAAGAACCGCTTCGGCTCGACGAACGAGCTCGGCGTCTTCGAGATGACGGGAGCGGGGCTCGTCGGCGTGCCCGATCCTTCCGAGCTCTTCGGCAAGTCGCTGCCGGGCGAGATCGGAGCCGCGGTGGCCTGTGCGCTCGAGGGCACACGGCCGATCCTGCTCGAGATCCAGTCGCTCGTCGCTCCCACGGATCTGGCCATGCCGCGGCGGGTTGGTACCGGCGTCGACCCGAAGCGGCTCGCCATGATCGTGGCCGTTCTCTCGCGCCACGCGGGCATCGCCCTGGGCTCGGCGGACGTCTTCGTCAACGTCGCGGGCGGCCTACGGATCGACGAGCCGGGGGCCGACCTCGCGATCGCGCTCGCGATCGCGTCGGCCGCGCGCGGGGCGGCCGTACGCGACGGGCTCGTGGCCTTCGGCGAGATCGGGCTCACCGGTCGGCTGCGAGTCGCAGCCCAGTCGGAGCGGCGGCTCGAGGAGTGCACGAAGCTCGGAGTTACGGTCGCCGTGGCGCCCACGGAGACCCGCAGCCGCAGTTCGATCGAGGTCGCGGAGGTCGACACGCTGCGGGAGGCGGTGCGCGTGGCGCTCGCCGCGCCGACGCAAGAAAATCCCCGCAAATAGCAGAAATAGTCCTGGAAAAGCTGCTTTTTCCAGGGATTTCTGGTAGAGTAGCTCTCGCGCACGCCGGCGGGAGCAATCAGACCGCCGGCTTTATTCCGTGACGAGGCGATCTTGAACGAAGGGGAGGCTGACTTGTTCGATGTCGGCGACAAGGTGGTGTATCCGCACCACGGGGCAGGCACGGTCATCAAGAAGGAGAAGCGCGAGATTCTCGGGCAGACGCGCGAGTACCTGACCATTCAGATCCTGCACAACGACATGACCGTGAACGTGCCCGTCGAGAACGCCGAGAAGGTCGGCCTGCGCGGGGTGATCGAGGAGGATCTCGTGACCGTCGTCGTCAAGGCGCTGACGGCCGGTGAGTCGGAGATGCCGAAGAACTGGAACCGACGGTTCAAGCACAACCGCGACAAGATGAAGACCGGCGACATCTTCGAGCTCGCCGAGGTGGTCAAGAACCTCTCCCTGCGCGATCACGAGAAGGGCCTCTCCACCGGCGAGAAGCAGATGTTCGTGAAGGCGAAGAAGATCCTCGCCTCCGAGCTGATGTACGCCAAGGGTGTCGACGAGGAGGCCGCGGCCGAATGGCTCGACGAGGTCCTCGCGGGCGTCGGCGAGAAGCCGGTGGCGAAGAAGAAGTCGAAGGCCAAGGCCGCAGCCGCGGCTTGATCCCGCGGCGCCAGGGATGAGCGTCTGGGCGCTCCTCGTTGCCGCCGGCTCGGGCGAGCGGCTCGGTGAGGAGCGGCCCAAGGCATTCGTGCGCCTGGGGGAGCTGCCGCTGCTGGCCGAGCCCCTGCGCCGGCTCGACGAGTCCTCCTGGATCGACGCGATCGTCGTCGTCGTGCCCGCGGGCTGGGAGGAGCCCGCCATCCTGCTCGCCGAGGAGCTCTCCGCCTCGAAGGTCGTTGCGAGCGTCTCCGGTGGAGCGACGCGGGCGGAGTCCGTTCGCGCGGGGCTCACCGAGGTGCCGCAGGACGTGCGCGTCGTCCTCGTGCACGACGGGGCCCGGCCGCTCGTGAGTGACGCGCTGATCGAGCGCGTGTTGGCCCCGCTCTCGGAGGGCTGGGACGGCGTCGTGCCGGGGCTCCCGCTCGCGGACACCGTGAAGCGCGTCGAGCGTGACGCGGTGGTGGAGACGGTGGATCGCGCCGGGCTCGTGGGCGTGCAGACGCCGCAGGCGTTTCTCGCGCCGACGCTGCGCGCAGCCTACGGCGGCGAGCTCGGCGGCGCGACGGACTGCGCCTCACTCGTCGAGGCCCGTGGTGGCCGCGTGCGATGGGTCGAGGGCGACCGTCGGCTGCTCAAGGTGACGACGCCCGAGGACCTGGAGCTGGTCTCGTCGTGGCTGTGAGGGCCGTCGTCTTCGACGTGGGTGAGACCCTCGTCGACGAGACGCGCGCCTGGGGCGTCTACGCCGACAGAGTCGGGGTGACCCGACTCACGTTCTTCGCAGCGTTGGGAGCGGTGATCGAGAATCGCCAGGATCACCGCAACGTCTTCGAGCTTCTCGGTATCACCGAGTGGGTCGACTGGATCCCGTACGAGCCTGAGGATCTCTACGACGATGCCGCTCCCTGTCTGCGCGAGCTGCGGGCCCGCGGGCTCTGGCTCGGGCTCGTCGGGAACCAGCCGACGCGGACGGAAGCGTTCCTGCAGCAATGCGGGTTCGAAGTGGACCTCATGGCGTCGTCCGAGAGCTGGGGAGTCAACAAGCCGGACCCCGCCTTCTTCACTCGCTTGGCTGACGAAGCAGACTTCGACCCGAAGGAGATCGCGTATGTCGGGGATCGGGTCGACAACGACGTCCTGCCCGCGCGAGCTGCCGGAATGATCGCGGTTCTCATCCGTCGCGGCCCCTGGGGCCACCTCCATTCGCACTGGCCCGAGTCGCGCGAGGCGCACGTTCGGATCGACTCGCTCGCCGAGCTCCCGGAGGCACTGGCTGTCCTCTGAGCTGCGCATCGGCCTCGGCGTCGACGCTCACGCGCTCGAAGCGGGCGTGCCGCTGATCCTCGGCGGCGTGACGATCGAGCATCCGCGCGGGCTCGCCGGTCATTCCGACGGCGACGTGATCGCGCACGCGCTCACCGACGCGCTGCTCGGCGCAGCGGGCCTGGGCGATATCGGGTCGCTCTTTCCGGCGGGCGACGAGCACTGGCGCGGAGCCGACTCGCTCGACCTGCTGCGCGACGCCTACGGGCAGGTAACCGCCGCCGGCTACAGGCTCGTCAACGCCGACTGCGTCCTGATCGGCGAGGAGCCAAGGATCGCGCCGCACCGCGAGGAGATGCGAGCCCGGCTCGCAGCTGCGTTGAGGGTCGAGCCGAGGCGCGTGAACGTCCGCGCCACGACGACCGACCGGCTCGGTTTCACCGGTCGCGGCGATGGCTTGGCCGCCGAGGCGGTCGCGCTGCTGCAGAAGGCGTGAAGCTCGTTCCCTAGACGGGAAGCACCACGAGCTCACCTTCGCGGCGCACGAGCCCGTCGCGCTCGAGCGCCTCGACGGCGTCGGTGTCGAGCTCGAGCAGCGACCGCGGCTTCGCGGCGACGAGCCGCAGCACGGCTGCGCGTCTCTGCCGAAAGGAACCCTCGAAACGTGCCTGCTTCCGCAGCGGCTCGTAGCGGCGCCCGCGCGAAGGGCAGCGCGCCATCAGCGGGCAGGTCTCGCAGCGAGGCACGCGAGCGAGGCAGATCGTGGCGCCGAGGTCGAACAGGGCCTGGAGCAGAGACGGCGCGAACTCGTGCAGGGTTCGTGCCTGGATCCGGGCGACGTTCGTGTCGACGGGGAGGACGGGCTCGCCGAAGGCCTGATTGCGGATTGCGGCCGCCGTGTAAGGCCCTACCCCGGGCAGCTCGGTCAGGTCGGCCGGCCACCCGTGCTCGGCGATCGCCAGGGCAGCCCGGTGCAGGCTGACGGCCCGCCGGTTGTAGCCGAGCCCTTGCCACTCGCGGATGACGTCGCCCGCGGACGCTGCCGCGAGCGCCGCGGGCGTCGGCCAGAGCTCGAGCCAGCGCAGCCAGCGCGGGAGGACGCGCTCGACCTGCGTCTGCTGCAGCATCACCTCGCTGACGAGGATCGCGTACGGATCGCGCGTCCGCCGCCACGGCAGGTCGCGACCGTGAGCCGCATACCACGTGAGCAGGAGCTGGTCCACGCGGCAACGCTAGCGGCCACAATGCCTCGATGAACGAAACACGCGAGGCCGAGGAGCTCGTCCGGCTCTGGCAGGAGCTCCAGGAAGCGCAGGTCGCAGGCGACGGCCGTGCGCTCACCGCCCTACGAGCCCGAGCCGCCGCCGAGAGCCGGCGCGAGGGAGCCTCCGGCGAGTGGGAGCTGCTCGAGCGGGAGGCCGGCCGGTTCGCCGAGCGGCTCCTCGAGGCGGTCGGCGCCCAGCCGAGCGCCGGTGTCGGGGACGAGGCAGAGGCCGTGACGGTCGACGCCGAGTCGGCGCCCGAGCCCGTCGCGGGGCGCCGGGGGCGCGGGAAGACCGGCACTCTGATCTGGCTCGCGATCCTGCTCGGCTGGGTCGTGCTGCAGATCCTTCAGGGCGTCGGAGGGGAGTAGCGGTCGCCGTAGACTGAACCGCATGAGCGTCCGCGTCCGCTTCGCGCCGAGCCCGACCGGCTCGCTCCACCTCGGTAGCGCCCTCTCGGCGGTCGCGAATCGCCGCCGCGGCGACTGGTTCCTGCTCCGGATCGACGACACGGACGCGGGGCGGGGGGTCGAAGGGGCCGTGGACGAGATCGTCTCGGACCTGCGCTGGCTCGGGATCGACTGGGACGAAGGGCCCTCGGCCCAGAGCGAGCGCGCGGGGCGTCATCGCGAAGCGGCACTCGCGGTGGGCACGGAGGACGCCGACGGAGCTCTGCGCTTCGGCCGCGTGACCCTGCTGCGTGCAGACGGCACGCCGACGTACCACCTTGCGAGCGTCGTCGACGACCACGACTTCGGCATCACTCACGTCGTCCGCGGGGCCGACCACCGCCCCAACACCGACCTCCAGCAGGAGCTGGCCGCCGCGCTCGGCTTCACGCCGCCGGAGTATGTCCACCACGGGCTGATCCTCGGCCCCGACGGGAAGAAGCTCTCGAAGCGATCGAGCGAGATCGCGACGCTCGCCGATCTGCGCGAGGCCGGCATCCCGGCCGGTGCCGTTCGTGCCTACCTCGAGGAGCTCGGTGAGCCCTCTCACGACGTCCGCCTCGACCTGCCTCGCATCCGCCGGCTCGCGATCGACGCGATCGCCGAGATGGCCGACGAGGAGCTCGCGACTCACGCGGCGGCTCCTGTCGAGCTGGTGCCTGCGCTACGCGGCGCGCGCGATCTCGTCGAGGCGCGCGAGATGGCGCGCTCGATCCTCGAGCCGGAGCCGGCCGAGCTGCCCGCCGACGCTGCGCCGACGCTTGCACGTTTCGTCGAGCTGGAGGCGAGCGGGCTCGAGCCGCGCGCGCTCGTGCGCGAGCTGAAGGCGGTCGGCGGCGACCTGAAGGCGCTGCGCCTCGCCCTTACCGGCCGGGAGCGGGGGCCCGAGCTCTGGACCGTGATCGCGGCGCTGCCGCGGGAGGAAGCGCTGCGGAGGGTCGGTGCGGCTCTCTAGCACCCTCCAGCGCGAGCTCGTTGAGTTGCCGCAGCCGCCAGGCCCCGTCGGCATGTACGTCTGCGGACCCACGGTCTACGCCCGCGCCCACGTCGGCAACGCGCGGCCGTTCGTGGTCGGCTCGTGGTACGCGCGCTGGCTGCGGCTGCGTGGCTACGAGGTCACGCTGGTGCACAACATCACGGACGTGAACGACAAGATCTACGAGGCCGCGCCGGGGGCGAGTGCGGCGCGAGCTGCGGAGGCGACGGAGTGGTATCTCGAGGACGTCGCCCGTTTCGGGCTGGAGGAGGTCGACCACTTCCCGAAAGTGACCGACTCGATGGACGGGATCATTCGCTTCGTCGCCGACCTCGTCGAGCGCGACTTCGCGTACGCGGTCGACGGCGACGTCTACTTCCGCGTGGCGAGGCAGCCGGAGTACGGACGGCTGTCCGGCCAGAGGCCGGACCAGGTCGAGGAGCAGGAGCCGAATTCCCGCAAAGAGGACGCCCGTGACTTCGCGCTCTGGAAGGCGAACAAGGAGGGCGAGGACACGTGGTGGGACTCGCCGTGGGGCCGCGGCCGGCCGGGCTGGCACATCGAGTGCTCGGCCATGGCGGAGCAGTTGCTTGGACCCGCGTTCGAGATCCACGGCGGCGGCCTCGACCTCGTCTTCCCCCACCACGAGAACGAGCTCGCGCAGTCGAGCGCGCTCGACTACGAGTTCGCTCGCATCTGGATGCACAACGGGATGCTGCGGTTCACCGGGGAGAAGATGTCCAAGTCGGTAGGCAACGTCACAACGATGCAGCAAGCACTCGACGAGTGGGGGCGAGAGACGCTGCTCGTCTTCTTCCTGACCGCCCATTGGCGCAGCCCGATCGACTTCTCGGAGGAGACGATGGGCTCGGCGATGGTGCGCGCAGAGGGCTTCCGCGAGGTCTTCCGGAACCCGTCCCGCGCAGCCTCGACCGAAGCGTGGGAGCGCTTCGAGGAGACGCTCGACGACGACTTCAACACCGCCGAGGCACTTGCGTTGATGCACGACTGGCGCGACCACGAGCTGCTGCGGCGCGGACTCGAGGTCTTCGGGCTCGCATCGCTGGCAGATGTCGCAGCTGTTCCAGCAGAGCTGGACGAGCTGGCGCGTCGCCGGCTGGAGGCGCGGTCGGCGGGCGACTTCGCGGAGGCCGACCGTCTTCGTGCGAAGATCGAGGCGGCGGGGTGGGAGGTGCGCGACGATCCCGGTTCCTATCGCCTCGTGCCGCGGAAGTGACCCGGACGCGGGAGCAGGTCTACGGCCGTAGACCGGTGCGCGAGGCGCTGCGCGGCCCGCGCGAGGTGCTCGAGCTCTGGGCGACGGAGCGTGCTGTCTTCGCGGAGACATGGCTCCAGGAGGCAGCTCGCTTGCAGGAGAAACCCGACCGGGAGCTGTCCGAGGCGGCCGGCACCCGCGACCATCAGGGCGTGCTCGCGTGGTGCGAGCCGTACCGCTACGCGGACGCCCACGTGCTCGCCGGCGCGGACCTGCCGCTGCTCGCCTGCCTCGACCAGGTCACCGACCCTCGCAACCTCGGCGCAGTCTGCCGCACCGCCGAGGGTGCCGGAGCCACCGGAGTCGTTGTTCCGGCGCACGGCTCCGCCCGCGTCACTGCGGCTGTGTGCCGCTCCTCGGCGGGCGCCGTCGAGCATCTGCCGGTCGCCGTCGTGCCGAACCTCGCGCGCTACCTGAACGAGATCAAGCGGGGCGACCTCTGGATCTACGCGGCGGCGGCCGATGCCGGCCAGTCGCTCTGGAGCGCCGACCTCGACGGCGGGCTGGCCCTCGTCTTCGGCGCGGAGGGCAAGGGGGTCCGGCCGCTCGTGCGGCGGGCCTGCGACGCCGCGATCTCGATCCCGCTCGCCGGCCGCGTGGAGTCGCTGAACGTGAGCGTCGCCGCGTCGCTGCTCCTGTACGAGGCGGCGCGCCGCCGCATGGCCTCGGAGCCGACTTAGCTGCTCTAGGCTGCTCCACCAGGACCGTCTAGAACTGACACCACCGCGTCATGTCGTCGGAGACGCTGAGGCGTTCGTCCGCGCGATGCAGCCCGGAGGATCCGCCCGGCCGCGGGAGTACGAACATGTGTTCCTAACAAAGCTGATCGGTTGCAAGGGACTTGTAACTTGCAGATAACACTGCTATGTTCTGCCTCAACTTCAGGGTGAGAGTTGAGTGTTCGCCGCGCGTGCTCTCACGGCTCTTCCCCGCGAAATCCAGGGAGAACGAGATGTCGGCACGCACCGCCACCGTCGCTCAAAGCGCACTGAAGGTTCAACGAGAGCTTGAGGATCTGCAACTCGTGATGAAGGCGCGGAACGGCAGCCAGGACGCGCTGGACACGCTGATGCGCCGCTACACCGGGTTCGTGCGCCTGAAGGCGAGCTCGTACTTCCTCGCCGGCGGAGAGTCGGACGACCTGATCCAGGAGGGCCTGATCGGCCTCTACAAGGCGGTGCGCGACTTTCGCGCCGACAAGGAGACCTCGTTCCGGAGCTTCGCCGAGCTCTGCGTGACTCGCCAGATCATCACAGCGATCAAGACCGCCACGCGGTTCAAGCATCAGCCGCTGAACCAGTACGTCTCGTTCAGCCACACGCCGGCGGGCCAGGACTCGGAGGGCGACTGCACCCTCGGGGACGCGCTCCCCGGGCCAATGACGAACGACCCCGCCGTTTGCGTGATCTCCACCGAGGAGCTCCAGAGCCTGATCTTCACCCTCGGGACGGGGCTCTCGGGCCTCGAGGCGGACGCGCTCCGCTGCTACCTGGAGGGCCTCTCGTACGAGGAGATGGCGGAGGAGCTCGGCTGCGACTGCAAGACGATCGACAACGCGCTCCAGCGGGTCAAGCGCAAGATCGTCGCGCACCAGAAGGCGCGGGAAGTCCTGAGCTAGCTCCCGAGGTTGGCGATCTCGTGGGCCGCTGCGAATCTGATTCGACGGGTCTGTCCGTTTCGTCGTGGGTCGACGCGCAAGGCGACCTCGCGTCTGGCTTCGGCGTCAGCGATGGGAACGAGGTAGACCCCAGCTGTCTCCGCACAGTGAACGCCGAAGTAGTCGATCTGCCCGAGGTAATCGCGGCGAAGCACCTCCGGATTCGGTGGTGTGCGTAACAGCTGCATGCCGCGAAACGAACGGCGCCTGCACGTAGCCGGCCCGTCTTGCACTGAACCCGTGAGAGCGTCACGCCGTCGTCGATGACGAGGTCGTAGCGCGTGTTCTTGCCGAACGGCAGCAAGATGTCGTAGCCGCATTCCTGCAAGGCGAGCATCACGGCCAGGGTCGTACGGTCGCCAAATCGACTTCGCATGCTTCATCACGCGAGCCTGCCGGACGCATCGGCTGGGCCATGGCCGCTTGGGACACCAACCGCCTGCCCTACGATGCGTACGTCCGCCGGAGTAGCTCAGCTGGTAGAGCATTCGCCTTGTAAGCGAAGGGCCGTGGGTTCGAGTCCCGCCTCCGGCTCTCTCCCCAGAACGGGAGAAGCCCCGCACCCTCTCTTTTGTGAGGGGCGGGACTTCGTCGTTCTCGAGGTGTCGCTAGGCCGCGTCCGGCACGGGCTCCGCCTTGATGCGCGGCTCGTCTCCGTGCTCGAGCTTGGGGAGCCACTCGAGCCAGCGCGGCAGGTACCAGTTCCAGTCGCCGAGCAGCTTCATCGTCGCCGGCAGCAGGACGCCGCGGATGATCGTGGCGTCGATCAGGACGGCGGCCGCGAGGCCGATCCCCATCTCCTTCATGTCGATCACCGGCAGCAGCGCGAACACGCTGAACGCCGCGACCATCACCGTCGCCGCGCTCGTGACCACACCCGCCGTCGTCTTGATCCCGTGCGCGACGGCCGCCTCGGTGTCGAGACCACGGTCATAGGCCTCTCGGATCCGGCTCAGGATGAACACGTGATAGTCCATCGAGAGCCCGAACAGGATCACGAACAGGAACATCGGCAGCCACGGAGTGATCCCGCCGTTCGACTCGAAGCCGAGCAGGGTCTCGCCCCAGCCCCACTGGAAGACCGCGACGAGGATGCCGTACGCGGCGCCCACGGAGAGCAGGTTGAGCAGGATCGCCTTGAGCGCGACCACGATCGAGCGGAACGAGACCAGCAGCAGGCCGAACGCGAAGAGCAGGACGAAGCCGAAGACGAGCGGAGCCGTCTGCTTCATCTTGCTGCTCCAGTCCTGGCTCGCCGCCGTCGTGCCGGTGACCGCGTACTCGACATCGGCCACCCGGCCGATCGTGCCCGGCAGCAGGTCGTCGCGCAGCGTGGCGAGCGCGGCGTTCGAGGTCTCGTCCGAGCCGTTGCCGGCCAGCGGGATCTCGATCGTCGCGACCGTGCTGTCGCGGCTCGCCTCCACGTGGATCGGAGCGTTCATCTCGCCGCTGGCGAGCGCCCGCCGCTTCAGCTCCGCGATCGCCTCCTGCACCGGCTCGACACGCACGTCGGCGGCCTTGACCGCGACGACGGCGGGCTCGGGCCCGCCCGGGAAGGCGTCCACGAGGGCCTTGTACGGCTCGATCTCCGGGATCGAGATGTCGCCGAGCCCGGTCTGCGTCGTCGTGAGCGAGAACGCTGGGATCGTCAGGGCGACGAGCACCGCGCCCGCGGCGAGCGCGGAGCGGACCGGGCGGCGGAGCACGCGATCGAGGACTGCGCCCCAGACCCGCGACTCTCCGTCGCCCCGCTTCAGCCGGTGGACGAACGGGACGCGCACCTTCTCGACCCGGTCGCCTAGCTTCGACAGCACCGCTGGCAGGACGGTCAGCGAGCCGATCATCGCCACGGCGACGACCATCATCGTGCCGATCGCGAACGACATGAACGTCTTGTCGCCCGCGAGGAACATGCCGGCCATGGCGATCATCACTGTGATGCCGGAGATCAGGACGGCGCGGCCCGATGTCGCGGCGGCGGCCGCCAGAGCTGCTCCTTCGCTCCGGCCCGCGGCACGCTCCTCACGTTCGCGGCGGAGGTAGAAGAGCGAGTAGTCGACGCCGACAGCGAGCCCGATCAGGAGGATCACCTCTGAGATCGACTCGTCCATGGGGACGATCTGGCTGGGCAGTGCCACGAGGCTCATGGTCGCGAAGACGGCCGTCAGCGCGAGGAGCAGCGGCACGGCGGCAGCGACGACCGAGCCGAACACGAGCAGCAGGATCACGAGCGTCAGCGGGATCGAGATCATCCCGGCCTTCGCGAGCATGCTGTTGAAGGCGGCGTCCGTCGCCTTGCCGGTCGAGGCGCTACCGGATTCGTCGATCGAGAAGCCCGGGTGCCGCGTCTGGACCTCGTCGACCGCGGCCTCGATCGTCTCGATGTAGGCGATCGCCTCGTCGTAGTCGCCCTTCGGGCTGAACTCGATCAGTGCCGAATGGCCGTCCGGGGAGATCTGGCCCGCACCGCCCGTGTCGAGCGGCGAACGGAGCTTGCGCACCTGCGGGAAGGCGTTGAGGGTGCGCGTCGCGTCCTCGATCGCCGCTTCGAACGCGGGATCGTCGGTCGTGAGGGTCTTCGACTGGAGCAGGACGAACTCGGCTTGCTCGTCGTCCCGGTTGAAGCCGGCGTCCGCGATCAGCTTGTCGGCGCGCTTGGCTTCGCCGACGTTCAGCTCGCTCGGCTCCAGGAACTTCGTGCCGAGCGCGCCGCCGACGACGACGGACGCGATCACGAAGGCGAGCCAGCCGAAGACGGCGATCTTGCGATGGCGAGCGCTCCACCGACCCATGCGGGCGGCGAAGTTGCTCGAGTGCTTCAGAGGTGCCATGGCGGTTGCTCCTTGGGATCGAGGGCAGCGGGATCGCTGTAGTGCTCAGGCTGCACGGGCGCGGGTGCCGCTACCGTGCGGCGCCCAGGCGTCCTGCGGTGCGGCCAGCCTCACTACGGACGGGCGCGGAAGCGCGACCCGGCCGGCGAACCACCACCCGGCGGCGATCACGAGTCCGCCGGCGAGGGCGTCGAAGAAGAAGTGGTTGCCCGTCGCCACGATCACGAGCAGCATCAGCACGGGATACGACGCGAACGTGATCCGGAGGCTGCGGTGCGAGGCCACGCGAGCGAGCGCGACCCCCACGGCGAGCGCGTAGCCGAAGTGCAGGCTCGGCACCGCGGCGATCGGGTTGTAGAGGCTCCCGAGCACATCGGAGCTCAGGTTCAGCCCGGTGTGCGTGCTGACGGTGTCGGCGAAGCCAAGGTCGGAGAGTCGCGGCGGCGCGGCCGGGTACAGGATGTAGCCGGTCAGAGCGAGCGCCGTGCTGACGATCAGCGTGGTGCGCAGGTGCGCGAAAGCGTGTGGGTGGCGGCGGTGTACCCAGACGAGCGCGGCGCCGGTGCCGCCGAAGTGGAGTGCGACGTAGAGGAAGCCGAGCAGCGCGGGTGCGCCAGCGACCGCGGAGAACGCTGCCTGGACGTCGCGCTCGACGAAGAGCCCGACGCGCTGCTCGAGCGCGACGATGTCGGCCGTGTTCGCGCGGGCGGCGACCAGTTCTCGCCGCCGAAGCCCCGCACGAGCTCGTACGCGCCGTAGAGGACGGCGAGCGCGGCGAGCTCGACGCGGCCGGAGTGCGGCAGGGCGGCGGTGCGGAGGACGCGGGTCGCGGACAT
>Ga0136620_10000395_pt1 | contig 20105 bp, 16 predicted proteins | sample AntDrymUQ4162106_2_FD_104806 | JGI IMG/M metagenome (GOLD analysis project Ga0136620, IMG submission 104806) | Polar desert sand microbial communities from Dry Valleys, Antarctica - metaG UQ416 (21.06) | ecosystem: Environmental > Terrestrial > Soil > Desert | place: Antarctica: Dry Valley... | reverse complement strand
GAGCTGGCGGTCGGGGCGAGCCCTACGCGGCATAGAGACACACGTTGATCTCGACGCTCATCAAGGGCAGCCCCGCCCGTCGTCGAATCAACCCGATCACACGCTGCCGGGACCAACCCCATTCAGCTATGCAGGGACCGACGACGGACAGGGCACCGACCACCAGCTTGACCAAAACGACTCACGCTGATGAGCGGAGGCTCAGCCGTTGATGTAGTTCTCCAGCTGCCGGCGTTCGGTCTCCAGCTCGTCGATGCGGAACTTCACGATGTCGCCGATGCTGACGATGCCGCGCAGGGTCCCGTCCACGACGACCGGGATGTGCCGGATCCGGCGCTCGGTCATCGCCCGCATGAGGTCGTCGATCAGATCCTCCGGCACGCAGGTGTGCACGCTCTCGGTCATGATCGAGGAAACCGGCCGGGACAGCAGGTCCGCGCCGCTGTCGTGCAGCCGGCGTACGATGTCACGCTCGGAGACGATGCCGGCCAACTGCCGGCCGTCGGCGGAGACCACCAAGGCGCCGACGCCGTGCTGGCTGAGCGCCGCCAGGAGCTCGAGAACGGAGGTCTCGGGAGGCACCGTCGCCACTGCCGAGCCCTTGTGCCGCAGAACGTCCTGGATGCGCATCGTCGACCTTTCCCACCCACCCCTGCGCCGACCGTCTCACGCACAGAGCCTAGTTGTCGGTCGCTGTCGGTTTCGACCACTGCCGGTTGCCGGGTACTCTGGCAGTGTTGCCCGGCGAGGGATGCCTGCGTGGCTCCGTGATCGACGCGCCGCTGTCCTGCCGGGCTGCTGTCGGCCATGGTGGCCGGTGCCATCGCCGCCCCGCAGACCAGGAGAGCACTCGCCGTGTCCGAAGTCCGTATCGATGCCCAGACCCGTACCGAGTTCGGCAAGGGTGGCGCCCGCCGTACCCGTCGCGCCGGCAAGATCCCGGCAGTTCTCTACGGCCACGGCCTGGATCCGCGGCACATCTCACTGCCGGCCCGTGAGTTCGCCCACGCGATGAAGGGTGGCGCCAACACGCTGCTCACCGTCGGTTTGGAAAGCGGCGCCGAGCTGGCGCTGCCCAAGGCGATCCAGCGCGATCCGATCCGCGGCACGGTCGAGCACGTCGACCTGCTGCTGGTACGCCGCGGCGAGCGGGTGACGGTCGAGATCCGGGTCGTCCTGACCGGCGAGCCCGCCCCCGACACTTTGGTCAACCACGACCTGCAAACCCTGAGCGTGGAGGCGGAGGCGACGCACATCCCCGACCGCGTCACCCTCGACATCTCCGGCTTCGACGTCTCGCGCAGCATCCTGGCTCGCGACGTGCGGTTGCCCAGCGGGACGACGTTGCTCACCGATCCCGAGGCGTTGGTGGTCGGCTTCCTCGGCGCCCCGACCGCGGAGCAGCTGGAGGCCGAGCTCGCCGAGGCCGAGGCAGAGGCCGGCATCGAGCACGAGCCCAGCGACGCCGACGTGGCCGAGGCCGCCGAGGCTGCTGCAGATGGCGAGGGCGGTGCGGCCGACGCCTCCGGATCGGGCGCCGAGCAGGGTGACGACGGCTCCGAACGGTCCTGACCCGCGCGGTGAGGGTCTAGCGGCAGCCGCCCCGGCAGCCTGGCTACTAGAGGACCCGGCGCTCGTCGTCGGCCTGGGTAACCCCGGGGCGACGTACGCCGGGCACCGCCACAACGTCGGCTTCCAAGTCGTTGATCTGCTGGCCGAGCGGATGGGCGGGCGGTTCAAGGCAGGAAAGCTGCGCGCGCAGGTGCTGGAAGGCCGGCTGGACGGCCGCCGGGCGATCCTTGCCAAACCCTCGACGTACATGAACCTGTCCGGCGCCGCCGTGGCTGGACTGCTCCGGTACTACGGGGTGCCGCCCGAGCACGTCGTCGTGGTGCACGACGAGCTGGACCTTGCCTTCGGCGCGGTGCGGCTGAAGTTCGGTGGTGGCGACAACGGGCACAACGGCCTGCGCTCGATCACCACCGCACTGGGAACCAGGGACTACCTGCGGGTGCGGTTCGGGATCGGCCGGCCGCCCGGCCGCCAGGACCCCGCTGACTTCGTGCTGCACGACTTCGCCGCCAGCGAGCGACGCGAACTCGGTGAACTGGTCGGGTGGGCGGCCGACGCTGTGGAGTCGCTGCTGCGCCGCGGGCTGGAGGCCAGTCAGAACCTCTTCCACGCGCGCCCTGAGCACTAAGTGACGCTGAGTGACGCTGAGTGACGCTGACCCCCCTACTCAACGTTACAGTTCATGTGACCGGGGTGACATTCGGCTAACGTGTGGCACGACGCCATCACCTTGTGTATATCCTTCACCCGTACGAGGGGTACCGTCTTACCCGCTGGGCATTCTAATGTTGGCTCATTAGTCCACCAAAGTGTTAACCAATCCGGAGCGCCGCACGCAGGGAACGGTGGGCGCGTCCGGGCATTGGCTGTCCGCCTGTCTGGCAGCCCAGCGGCATACCGGACGTCCCACGGGGGGCGGCCGCGCAACTAGCCGGGAGGCCCGAGTGACCACGCTTCTCGGCAGATCGCATGAGCGCAGCGACGTCGGCGTGTTAACCATCGGTACGGCGGCGCCTCCCAAGGCTCCGTCGGCAGTGGAGCCCGAGGCGCTGGACGTCGCTGTGCTCGACCCGCCTGTGGCCTCAGCACTCGTGACGCCGATCGCCGTTGCGCCGATGCCCGCGGCGCCGGTGACCTCGCAGCCCATGACCTCGCAGCCGGCCGAGCCGTATTCTGCGCAGCGCCAGACGCTGCCCCCAGCAGGTGCCTGGCAGCGCCGCTACATGCGCCAGACACTGCTGTTGGACACCGTCATCGGTCTCGCTGGCGCATTGCTCGGCCTGATTGTCAGGTTCGGGCCGGGGCTACCGACGCCGTACCTCATCGTGACCGTCGCCCTGCCGGTGGCCTGGCTGGTCAGCCTGGCCGTCGCCCGCGCGTACGAAGTACGCTTCCTGTTCGTCGGCTCCGACGAGTATCGCCGGGTCACGAACGCCGCACTGTGGCTCGTCGCCGTCGCCGTGGTGGCGTCTTACGCAGTGAACTTCGAGCTTGCGCGTGGATACGCGACCGTCTCGTTCTCGGTCATAGTGCTGGGCACGCTCATGGGACGGTACCTGCTGCGCAAGCGGCTGCATCGTGCGCGCGCACGTGGACAGTGCATGCATCCCGTCGTTGTGATGGGGTACGAGCGGGCCGTCGCCGGCTTGTGCCGGCAGCTGCAACGGCAGCCACACCACGGGATGCAGGTCGTCGGCGCACTGCTCCCGGCCGGCCGGCTCCGGCCGGGGGTCTTGAGCGACGTCGGCGTGCCGGTCGTGGGTGGCTTCGAGGACGCCGCCGAGGCGGTGGAACGCACCGGTGCCGACACCGTGGCCGTCCTCGCCTGTCCCGAACTGGACGCGCAGGCGCTGCGCCGGCTGGCCTGGCAGCTGGAAAAGACCGACACCGATCTCATCTTGGCGCCTGCCCTAATCGACGCTGCCGGCTCCCGCACGACGATTCGGCCGATCGACGGCCTGCCCATGCTCCACGTCGAACATCCGGAATTCACCGGGGCACGCCGGTTGATAAAAGGCCTCATTGACCGCCTGCTTGCCGCACTCGTGTTGCTCGCGATTGGTCCGCTCATGGCGGTCGCCGCCGTCGTGATCCGCTGGGACAGCCAGGGTCCCGCGCTCTTCCGTCAGATCCGAGTCGGCCGGCACGGCAAGGAGTTCGTCCTCTACAAGTTCCGGACGATGGAGCAAAACGCTGAAGGCCGGCTCGCTGAGCTGCTGGCCAAGAACGAGGGCGACGGACTGCTCTTTAAGATCCGTGACGATCCGAGGATCACTCGGGTGGGGCGGTTTATGCGCCGCTATTCCATCGACGAGCTGCCTCAGCTCTTCAACGTGATCTCTGGACGGATGTCGATGGTCGGCCCTCGCCCGCCGCTGCCGAGCGAGGTGCAGCAGTACCTTCAGGACACCCACCGGCGGCTGGTGGTCAAGCCGGGGTTGACCGGGTTGTGGCAGGTCAGCGGCCGCTCGGACCTGTCGTGGGAGGACTCCGTCCGCCTCGACCTGCGCTACGTCGAGAACTGGTCGCTTACGTCAGACTTCGTCATCCTGCTGCGGACAGTCTCGGCCGTTGTGCGCTCCTCCGGCGCGTACTGATCCAATGGAGATTCCCTCGGGAACGACCCGGTAGTGGGCAGGTGCCGGGAGGGGGCCCGACAGCGGCAGACCTGCTCCCACCGCCGCCACTCGGCTCGCGCCGTCTTGCGGTCCCTTACTGTCCGGGGCCGTCGCGCGGCGGTGCGGTTACACGGTAATCGGCGGGCCCGCCTCAGCGTTCACAGCTGGCCACAACCACCGCGACCGCCGTCTATTGGCGGTCCCGACCGACTGCGACCGGTGAGGCCTGCGACGGTGACCGTCCGGTCCGGCCGAGTGCCACAGCGAGGTAGAGCTGCACGAGCAGGACGCCGATGACACCTTCATGGACTCGCCCGACGTACTGCAGCACCTCGTGGAAGCCGCCACCGCTGCGGGCGCCGGTGCCGAGCAGGACGACCGCGACGGGTACGGCGATCAGCAGGGCGTACCAGCCGTAGCGCAGACCCGCCCGCGTCACCGTCGACGGATCGAGGATCCCGCGGTCAACGAGATCAAAGGCGGGCGGCACGAGGATCAGCGCTGCCATCGTCTCGGCGAGCAGCACGACCGGCGAATCGGCGGGGCTGACCGCGACGCCGACGACCACGCCGACGAATAGGGCAGCGGAGACCAGTAGTGGCCAACGCCGCAGCGGTCGGTGCAGGGTCAGGTACGGCAGGATCAGCGTCAGCGCGAAGAAGGTCTCGTTGAGCGTCTTGAACCGGCTCGGGACGTCGCTCAGGTAGAGCACGACGGCCAACCCCAGGAAACCGGCGGCGACCGCCCAGGTGACCCGCCAGCGCATCGCCTCGGTCAACCGCGGCCGCACGAATTGGATCCACAGCCCGAGGACGAGGGCCAGCAGGTAGCCCTCGCTGTTGAAGCCGATCCGACTCGACAACTCCGCCGGTAGGACTCGGTCCAGCAGCGTCGTCAGGATCAGCGCCAGGAGCAGGAGCAACCCGCCGTAGTACGCCGCTGCCACCAGGCGGTGCGGATCGGCCGACTTGGTACCCGAACGGCGCGCGTCGGTCGCCATGGTCCTCAGATTCCGTGCCCGCGCCGATGCAGGGTGGTCAGTATCAGCTCGGCGGGCAGGAGCCGGACGGCGACGGCCAGCGCAAGGACGCCCCGCGGTTCCCTCCACCGCTGCCGCAGTGACCGTCCCGCCCACCGCAGCGACGTACGCCGCTCGCCCAGGACCGCGTAGCCGAAGGCGAGCTGACCGTAGACCCGTGCGGCGCCGATCCGGTCGGCGGCGATGTCGGGATGACGGCCCAGCATCCACAGCAACGAGCTGATCCTGGTCTGCCACTGCCGGGAAAAGTAGGAGCTCTGGCCCCACAAGACACTGACGAGCGGCTCGTCGACGTGTGCGATCGGGTGCCGCCGGGAGGCCCGCAGCAGCAGGTCCCAGTCCTCGTTCTGGCTGCCCGGGATCGACTCGTCCAGCCCGCCGATTCCCTCCAGCAGGGCCGCCCGGCGCAGCAGGAAGGTCGAGGAGTGCAGCATCGCCAGCCGTGAGGGCAGCAGCTCGCGGTACTCGATCCGGTCGCGTCCGGCCAGCCTCGGCGACTGCCGGCCGGCGAAGGAAACGAGGATGCCGCTGGTGACCATCTCCGTCGGCGGGTCGCCGATGAGCCGGCGTACCTGAGCGGTGAGCTTGGTGCCGGCCCACACGTCGTCATCGTCGCAGAACGCGACGAGTGCGGTGTCCAGCACGTCGATGCCGGTGTTCCGGGCTCCGGCCAGGCCAGGTGTGCGGACGTTGGCGAGGACTCGGATCTCCCGACCCGGCGCCGTACGGCAGAGGCTGCCGTCGACATCCTCACCATCGAAGACCACGACGACCTCCACCGGGCCGGGATAGTCCTGCTCCCAGATCGCCGCCAGCGTGCGGCGCAGCAACTCGGGGCGGTCCATGGTCGGTACGACGACGCCGACGGTCGGCCAGTCGTCGTGGTAGGCCTCGGCTGCCGGTCTCATGCGGACACTCCGAGTGGGTAGCCGTAGCGTGACAGCAGGGGTGCTGTCAGCGCCCCGATCAGCCGTTGCTGACCGCGCGGCAGCTGCTTGCGCCAGGCGTCGTCGTGGTGGAACTCGATGCGTCCGGTCCGGAACCGCATTGGGTTCCCGGCGATCGTGTGCGAAGCACCTAGCTCGGCCGAGCCGGCGCCGATGAAACGCAGGTCGTCGTCTGTGACCGGCAGATCCGCAAAGCCGGCGATCCGGCGTACCGCTGCCTTCGGGTCGGCGACGAAGTCCTCGTAGCGCATCAGCAGGCGAGGCGTTCCCAGCCGACCGAGCACGGCGAGGGAGACGTTGTCCGCGTCCCACTGAAGCGCCGAGCGGATAGGGGAGTACCGCGTCATCTGCTGCCGGTCAGCGCCGGAATGCGGCCGGTCCATCTCCTTGGTCCACGAGTAGGCAACGCCGCGGCTGTCCCGTACGACGTGCACGACGCGGACGTCGATGTCATCTTGGTGGCGCAGGCAGAATGCCAACGAGGAGTGCTTGCTGGAGTCCACCACGACCGACGCGCCGGACACGGCCGCGATGGCAGCGTACACGTCGCGGTGGACATCGAGATAGGCGGCCAACTCGGCACCGCGTAAATGCACAGCCGTGGGCGCCATGAGCAGCGGCAGATAGCGCGTCCGGTCCACTCGCCTGCGCAGGTCGAGCATGCGCCGCGCCAAGGGCCTGCTCCACCCGGGCCGGCCGAACGCGGAGCGACCCACGCTCGCCCAGAACTCGCAGTCGTTGAATGCGGTACCACATCCGCAGCGCTCCCCGTCGAGAATTCCCCACTGCCACACGTGGACCAGCTCGCCGGCGGAGTACACGCTCGGCAACTCGCCGAGCACGCGCTCGATCAGCGTGGTCCCGCTGCGGCCGAGACCGCCGAGGAAGACGACTCGGGTGCCAGTCATGCGCGCGCCGGTTCCTTTCCTCCCCGGCCCCAGGCGGCGCCGACATCGACCACAGTCTGTCACGATTCAGCATGGTTCTGCCACACTTCACCCAAAAGATGCTGAACCCGCCCAATTGGCAGTCACAACCGCTACTCTATGTATATGAAAGCCATCAGCGCACGCGTCCCAGTGGGGACGCTGGCCTTTGACCCGCTGACCGAGCAGCAGGTCGTCACACGGGTGCTTGCCGCGCTCGCCGAAGGGGACGGTGGCTGGATCTCCACACCGAATGTCGACATCCTGCGGCGCAGCTCGAAGAATGCCGAGGTACGCCGGCTCATCGGCGCCGCCGACATGGTCGTCGCCGACGGAGCGCCCGTCGTGTGGGCGGCCAGGTTGGGTGGTCGCCCGTTGCCGGAGCGGGTGGCCGGATCCTCCCTGCTCTGGTCACTGAGTGAGGCGGCGGCCACCTCCGGTCGCGGCATCTACCTGCTGGGTGGAGAAGCCGAGGTGGCCGACAGGGCCGCGGACCGGCTGCGCCGCCATGCTCCCGGCTTGCGCGTGACGGGCACATTCGCTCCGCCGTGGGGGTTCGAATCGGAGCCCGCGCAGGTGGAAGCCATCCGCGACCGGCTGGTGAGCGCCGATCCCGACATGGTCTTTGTCGGGCTGGGGTGTCCCAAGCAGGAACTGCTGATCGAGACGCTGTCGCCGGATCTTCCGCGCACGTGGTGGCTCGGCTGCGGGGCGGCACTGGCCTTCGCCGCGGGACAGCTGCACCGGGCCCCGGCCTGGATGCAGGCCAACGGCCTGGAATGGGTGCACCGGTTGGTCAGCGAGCCGCGACGATTGGCGCGGCGATACCTGATCGACGACGCACCGTTCGCACTTCGCCTGCTGGCCGCAAGTGCAGCGACGCGAGCCGGGTGCACCCGCGGCCAGGTGCTCCCGACGAGCGTGACTAGCTGACCTGGCGTCGCCGTCCGACGTACACGACGTTCGTGGAAACCGCAGCGAGGAACGGCAGCCGGCTCGCCACGTCGTCGATCGCGGCGGCGACGCGGCGCAGCCCCCTAGGTCGATACGCCCCTTTCGGGAGAACGGCGAAACCGTGCATCGATTTCAGGGTGAAGCCGAACCTGGCGAACAGGTCCGCAACCTGCGCAGTGGACAGTTCGTTGAACCACTCGTCGGACCGCCGCCGTCTGCGGCGTCCGAGGTGACGCAGTGACCGTCGGTTTCCATGGTTCTCGACGACGAGCAGACCGCTGCCCGGAGCGGGTAGGGCGCTCGCGGCAAAGGCCAGTGCACGATCCCGTACCGCAGTGCCGGTGTTCAGGAACAGCCGGAAGACCGTCACGATCGACGGACCGTCCGCCTGAACGGGTTCGGGCGGCGCACCGTCCGCGCCGATGAGGTGGAACTGAGCGTCGATGCCCTTCGTGAGCGCGCGCTCCAGCATGGCCGCCGACGTGTCGTAACCGTGCGCTGAGCGAACCGTGCCGGCCAGCGACTCGAGTGCTCGCCCCGTGCCGCAGGCGAAGTCGTGTTGGGTCACCTGACCCGGACCGAACTCGGCGGTCACCAAGGTCCGCAGCCACTGGCGTTGCCTGCGGTTGATCTGTGCGGCGTAGCTGTCCTCGGCGTACACCACATCGTCGTACTTGGTCACTGCGTCCGTCTGCTGGAACACATCTGCGTAGTCATCCTTCATCGTGGTCCTAGGTCCTCTCGCTGGCGGGTTGCTCGGACACCAATGGGTAGTCGAAGCGGGCGGCGACATCGGCGGTGAGATCGCGAATGCGGGCGATCTCGATGGTCGACAGCCGCCCCTGGTACGTGCTCAGCGCCCGTGCCGGTGACATGGGACGGTAGGCCGTCCGCGACGGCCCGCCACGCAGCGACCAGGTATGGGAGCGGTCCGGACCTTCGGTCCTCGTCGCCGCCGCGACCACTCGGGCGCGCGCATGCTCACCCCAGGTCAGGCCGAGGTCGGCGTACAGGTTCTGGAAACCGGTCACAGGTGCGCGGACGAGGTCCTCATAGCGCACGACACGGACGTTGCACAGTGGGCGCAACGAGGTGTCGATGACGTTGACGACTGCCCGCCACAGTAGGCAGATACGTGCCAACCAGTCCTCGGATCCGATCATCGCCCGCATGTCAGCGACGTACCCACCGAGGTGGTCCCGGACCAGCGCCGGTTGCTCGAGCAGTTCGTGGAAATGGATGGTCCACCCCAACGCGCGCCAGCTGCCGACGAACGACACGGGGTCTCGCACGAGAACGACGGCGTGGACGCCCATCTGCTGCACGAGCCAGCCGGTGGACAACACGGCGAAGGGATCGTCGAGCATCGCCCGTTTTCCCAGCAGGCGGCCACGCGTGAACGCGGTCATATACTTGGCCGTACGGGCCAGGTCGTAGCCTCCGCGGTTGCGACGGAGTTCGGCAGCGAGGCGGAAACGCAGCCCGAGCGTGTCGGCGAATGCCGCCTTCCACCCGTCGTCGTTCGCCGTCGAGATGTATTGGAAGCGCCTGGTTACCGCCTTGTTGAGAACTCCGGGCGAACAGCCCGGCGGGTGCTGCGGATTCATCGGCTCGTTGACGTACACCACCTGCCCGGAGGCCTCGAGCATTTTCCCGGCCCAGCTGGTGCCGCTGCGCGGTAGCCCGGTGACCAGCAGTGGCGGCCCGCCGGCGCTCACGCCGGATCCGTCGGCGGACGGCTCGAGCGCCGAAGGGCGTGCAGGCTCATCAGCGCCAGCGTTTCGCGGTGCCGCCAGCAGCCCCAGACGAACCCGGCGCCGCCGACCAGCGTCGACAGCAGGAGCGCGATCAGCGCTGAGGCTCCCGCCAACTGGGTGAGGCCGGGCAGCACACCGAAGCCGAGAACGGACAGGACGGCGGCCGTGCGGGTGGCCTTCCCGAACGGATGCAGGCCGAGGGCCAGGCCGACCTGAGCCAGCGGCAGCAGGTTGTTGACCAGGATGGCCACCGACCACGCGATGGCCGCGCCGAGAATGCCGAGGGGTGGAATGAGCCACAGGTTGAGGGCGACGTTGATGGCCAGCGCCAGCAGGCTGTTGGTCAGGTTCCAGCTCGTGCGCCCGGCCATACTCAGCACCATGTCGACCATCCCGCAACCGGTGGCGACGAGCATCGTCAGGCAGAGCACCGTCACCACTACGGCACCCTGGGCGTAGCCGGCCCCGAAGACGGCCAGGAGGTACGGCGCGAAGGCGACCGCCATCAGGTACAGCGGCCAGGTCATGAGCACCAGCCAGGCGGTGGCGGTCCGGTAGAGCTTGTTCGCCTCGTCCAGGTTCTCCCGAGCCAGGTGTACGCCCAGCTGCGGCTGCACCGCCAACGCGATCGCCTGGCTGCCCAGCTGGCCGACCACCAGGAAACGGGTGGCCGCGGTGTAGATGGCGGCCTCGGCGGGTCCGCGCAGCGCGGCCACCAGCACGATGTCCAGCCGCTGCAACGCGAGTTGGGCGACGCTGGCCACCGCACGTGGCGCGGTGAACCGCCAGAAGACCCCGAGCTGAGTCTGCGCACCCACCCGGCTGCGAGGTGAGCGCCGGTAGAGGCGGCGCAGGGCGAGCAGCGCGAGCACGGCGGCGGGGAGGTAAGGGCCGGCCCACGCGGCACTGAGCAGCGGCGTCGTTCCGATGACGGCGATCGCGAAGATCAGCAGGAGCTGCAGCGAGGGGCGCAGGACCCGGTCGATGCTCACGGTCGAGCGCATCTCCCCGAACCCACGGGTCGCGGCCAGGCAGGTCTCCGACAGCGCGGCCAGCGGAAGGAAGACGGCCGAGATCTGCAGCAGGGTGACGAACTCACCGGCATCACCGCGGACGACGGACTCGGCGATGCGAGGTGCCAGCAGGACGAGGGCGAGGCCGCTGATCAGGGCCAACGCCAGCACCGGGACCAGAGCCGCCTTGAGTACTGGCAGGTTCTGCTCCGGCCGCTTCAGCGCCCGATTCCTAGACAGGAAGTAGACCAGGCCAGTGGTGGTTCCCAGCTTGGCGACCGTCTCGATGATCAGGAACACCGACGTGACCGAGAAGAAGATCCCGGCCGTGGTCTGTGAGAAGTTGCGCGTGATGACGAGCACGATCAGGACGTTGACGGCGGTGGCCACCGCGGCGCCACCGATGTTCAGGACACCGCCTCGTGCCACGGACCGGACGTCGGAACTGCCAGCGATCGGGGGAGCTGACTGCGCCTGGTGGCTCATCGACGCCAGCTGGGAGGCGCGCCCAGCCACCGCGCAAGGCGCTCATCGTACGGCTGGAAATGCTGCTCCAGCCGCCTGCGCAAGGCGTCGGGAAGCGGAGACCGTGGTCGGGCATTGTGCCGCTCGAACGTGGGGGTGCCCATTGCCGGTAGCCCGAGGAAGGTTAGGACGTCGGCGTAGGCGCTCTCCGGGCGCTGGAAGAACGCCTGACTGTCGACCACGTGCAGGCGATCGCGACCGAAGAGGCCGGCCAGGTCCTCAAGGTAGTCGATGTACTGCCCGCGGACGAGGTAGGCGTTGTGCTGGTGTTCGTGACTGGTCGCGTTCGGGTCGGCGGCCAGTCGTTCGCCCTGCCCTTGCAACCGGTCGGACTCCATGGCGAGGGCGCGTTCGAAGGGCTCTGTCTCGAAGCCTCGGGCCAGCTCGTGGGCGTGCCCGGAGTAGGCCCGTTCCACCGGGTCCCGCAGCAGTACCAGCAGTTTGACCCCCGGCAGGTCAGCGGCGATTCGGGCCGGAGCCAACGGATGAACCATGTAGTACGGACTGGATTCGAAGGTCTGGGGGGCCACCCCGAGGCTGCGCTGCAGCCGCCGAGCCGCAATCTCGAGCGGGAAGTGTGCCCGGTACCAGTTCGGCCCGCGGTGATAGTTCAGGTCGAAGTAGTGCACCCCCTTGTGCAGCACGGCCTTGAGTACGGCGGGGTGCTGGCTCAGCGTCCGATACATCGAGGTCGTGCCGCTGCGCTGTGCGCCGACGATCAAGAAAGCGGGCAGCATCCGCTGCCGAGCCGTTATTCGGCCCGCGGCTCGGGAGGCCACATGCACGCCGCGCTTGAGCGGTGGCGTGGCCTTGCTACCCCTGCTCATCGTGGTTCCCGTGCGCATCCGGCGAACGCCCTTGACGTGGTCACAGCGCAGCCACCCGGGCCAGGAGCTCGGGCAGCAACCATTGGCCCAGGACGCCCAGCCGGGCGCCGGCCTCGGCCTGCCCGTCACCGAGATAGCGAGTGGCGAGATCGACCAGGTACAGCAACGCGGTCAGTTCCGCCTCCGGGGGGGCGAGCCCGAAGGGCGTCAGGAGCTCCGGCGCGGCGAGGACACACGCGGCCACCGCGCTGCGCGGATCGTCGCCACCTCGGACGACGGCTTGCTGGAGCCGGAAGTGCACGGCGTCGAATCCGAGGGGTACGGGGCTGGTGAACCGTTCCCAATCCCACAGCAGAACCGAGTCGGTGATCGAGGCCATGTTCCACGGGGTCCAGTCGCCGTGCCACGCACCCATGCGCAGCTGCGCGGCACCGCCTCGGTCGGCCAGGACAGCAGCCGCCTCGTGCAGGGAGTCCGCATCCGGTCCAGGTTGCAGGCGGTCGAGTCGATCCAGCAGCGAGCACCAGTACGGACTGACCGCCAGGTGATGGCCGGTCAACCCGCCGACAGCGGCCACCTCGAGCATCGACTGGGCCAGTCGGGCGGCGCTGATCGGAACCCGGGTTCGCTCCACCGGCAGCGCGGAGAGGACGAGCACTTCCAGATCGTTCCAGCGACCGGCGTGCAGCACCCGAGGGACGGTGGTGTACTGCCAGGTCACGCTGGCCAGCTCTGCCAGCGAAGCCCCCTCCGCGAGGACCAGCCGCCGGGTCAGATCGTTGATTCCGATCTTCGCAAAGCCCAGTAGTTCGCCGGCGGCCGACAGCAAGGACAGGACTGGCTTGCGGTTCGCTCTGGCCGGCCCGATGTGCAGGCTCACTCGCACTTCGGTCTTCAGCGCCGCCGAAAGATAGCTTTCGATCGTGTCGGTCGGATCGTCGTGTGCGGCGCGCACCTGAACCCGATCCGGCATCAGGACGCGGCCGACACCGAAGCGCAGGGACAGCGCGAGCAACTCGAGGCGAATGCTGGCCAGCCGGGAACGCGGTTCGCTGTAGCGGCGGACCGCGGTCGCGGCGGCGCGGGGCGCGTCCAGGGGTAGCAGGAGCCGCGGCTTGCGCAGGTTCGGTACGACGACGAACTCACCGACGAGCCGACCTGGGGCGGTGTCCACCCGGCCGATGCTCGTGCGGAGAGGGCGCGGCCACAGCATGCCGGTGACCTCGCTCAGGTACTCCGTCCGCAGGCGTGCTTCGGTCCCGGTGAGGCGGTTCGGCGCTCGGCGGACCGGGCTCACCGCACACCCGCCGTGCTCGCCGGGACGGCCTCCGCGTCGCGCCGAGCCTGGTCGTTGCGCCACAGCAGCGCGATGGACACGAGCGAGATCAGCAGCGGCATCACCAACGCGTTGTAGATGAACATGTAGAACAGCGGCAGTACGCAGGCCAGCCAGCCCGCTGCGCCGATCGAGGTTCGATCCCGTCGATAGGCCCAGGCCGACCACACGAAGAACGCGATGTACAGCCCGGCGCCGACGAAACCCTGGGCGATGAGCAGCAGCCACAGCTGCCCGTTGCTTCCGATCGTGGGATTCCCGCAGCGCTGGCAGTCGGCGCTCTTGCCCACGGCGATCGACTGGCTGCTGCCGATCGCCGCCCGGGTGGAGCCGAATCCGAGGATGGGTGAGGAGGCGGCCGCCTCGAGCGTTGCCTCCGTCGTGAACTCGCGAATGTTGTTGCTCTTCGGGTTGTCTAGTCTCGCCTCCACGATGCCGTTCAGCGGTGAGGCGAGGAAGACGACGATTCCGGCGACCACACCGAAAGCCATCACCGCGATGGCCACGAACCGGCCCTTCAGGGCCAGCCGGACGGCGGCATAACCGGCGGACAGGCCGAGCGCGATCCACAGCCCCCGGTTGAGCGAGTAGACGACCGGCACGGCCGCGACGAGCACGATGAGTACGCCGATGAGACGACGACCCTTGCCACCGGCCACCAGCCAGCTGATGGCGAACCAGCCCGACAGCAGGGACAGGCAGTTTCCCCACGTGTTGGTGTAGCCGAAAGGAGCAGACGGGCGCGGCGCGGTGTATCCGAGGACTTCCTGCAGTTGGGCTGCCGAGGGATGGACCAGGCTCTGCACGAAGGAGTTCTGGGCTATCGAGTTGGGCAGCAGCATTTCCAGCGGCGAGGTGAACTCGAAGGATGCGAAGAAGGTGCCGATGACGCCGCCGACGACGATGACGATGAAGAGGGTTCCGAGCTGGCGAACGATTCGCGCCCGAGGCAGCTGCCGTTCGGTGAGATTGCCGATGTACAGCAGAATGATCGTCGCGGCGAGGTAGCCCCCGATGTTGTAGCCGACGGAGATGATCCGGTCGGAGGCGTTGCCGCGCACCGTTCCTGGGGGGCTGTACTGGAGCATCGTCGTGCTGGCGAGCACCCAGACCAGGAACAGCAGCCAGAGTCCGAATCCCGGGGGAACCTTGATCGGCCGTTGCCTGGCCAGGTGCACCAGCATGGGAACGGGCAGCACGAAGACGATGAGAGTGGCCATGCCCAGCGCCCACCACAGCGGGTAGAGCACCAACAGGGCCGTGAGCGGCCATCCAGGGCGCAGCCTCAGCAGGCTCGAGCGTTCCGCCCGCTGCGGTGGCTCGGGCAGCTGGTCGAGGGTCGCGGTCACTTGGCCGAGCGCGACACCGCGTCTTGGCCCGAGCGACGAGGCGCGCGGGGCGAGCTGTCACCCGCACGGACCTCTATGACTGCCTTCGAGGTGTTGCCCGGCCGGGCAGGGACAACCTCCTCAACTGCTTCGCCCGTCGGTTGGGCTGACCGTCTGGGGGCACGCTGACGGTGCAGGAAGGCGGGTCGTCGTCCCTGGACCAGCACCGCGCCCAGCAGCGGCGTTCGCATCTCGGTGAACTGAGCTGCTGCGTCGATGAGATCCGCGGTGCGGGTCTGTCCCGACTGAACCACGACAATGACCAGATCGGCCAGCGTGGCCAGCGTCTGGGCCTGCCCGCTCGTCGTAGTGGGCGGCGCCTCGACGATGACGAACCGGGCGGTCGTGCGGAGGTGGTCCACCAGCTGACCGGCCGCGGAGGTCTGCAGGAGGGTGGCTGCTCGCTGCGGGTCCAAGCCGGGGCCGAGAACTTGCAGCGTCCGCGGCTCGGTCGCCCGCTGAAGGGCAGAGCCGGCGGGCACGTCGTCGGCCAGGACTTCGGAGAGCCCGGCCGACTTGCTCGCCAGCGTCAACCGGCTGACCGTCGTCGACCGAGGATCAGCGCTCAGGAGCACAACCTCCGACCCGGCGCGGGCCAGTGCGGCGGCAAGGTTGGCCGCCACCCCGCCGATCTCCCTGCTGACGCCGGCGACGAGCACAACCTGCTGGTCAGGCTCGATCGTCGCCGTGATCGCGTTGCGCAGGCGTACATACCCGTAAGCCGCGTCGCCGTCCCCGGCAGGCAGGACGGACCAGGCGGCGCCCCGTGCGGCGATGCTGGCCAGGACGGGCAGCCCGGTCTGCCCGGGCAGATCGCTGGCCTCTCGGAGGTACCGGCCCGATCGGTGCCGCAGCACCGCCAGGCCGCAACCGGCCAGCAGCCCCACCATCGCTCCTCCGGCGAGGTTCAGGGGCAACAGCGGGCTGCTCGGCGCGGTCGGTAACGATGCCTCGGTAATCGTTCGACCGGGAGTGACCGGCGTGGACTCCAGCTCGGTCAGCTCCGCGTTCAGCAGCACGATCTGGGCGCCGAGGGAATCCGCCTGCGCCTGTGCGATGGCTCGCTCGGCGGAGTCTGCCGGCAACGTGACCAGCGAACCGGTCAGCTCCCGGAGGGTGGTGGTCAGGCTCGTCAGCAGCAGTTCCCGTGAACCGCGCCGTGCGGACAGCTCGGCTTCGGCCGTCTCGGCCCGATTCGCGAGGTAGGCTTGGGCGAAGGACCGGGCTCCCACCTGTGCCTGGACCGGCGTTGCGGCGGTGAAAGAGATCGCAATGACTTCGGTGTTGGGAGGGACCGTGATGCGCACCCGCTTGACCAGTTCGGCGGCCGTTTCCTCACCGCCCAGCAGCTCTGCGGCCGATTGAGCCACTGACGTCGACGTGATGAGCTGCGCCTCGGTATCCAGGTTGATCTCACCTCTCGTCCGACCGTTGGCCAGGACCGAGTTGTCGTCTACTCCCGTTGCCGTCACGAGCACCTCGGTCGCGGAGGTGTAGATCCGCGGTTGGCCCGAGGTGTAGAGGGCCGCAACCATGACGCCAAGCAACGGCAACAGCACGAGCAGCCACCACTGACGGCGTACCAGACCGGTGAGGTCACCCAGCTCCGGCCCAGGGGCGGCACTGCCAACTGCATCCATTGCTACATAACCCCTCGTCTAAAGTTACGGACAGTGTGCATCAGGACGGCCGCTCCGTGCACGCGGTCAGGGCACCATTCACCCAACCGGGTGAGATTTCGAGGCAGTATCCTGGGAATGAACACTCAGCGTTATATCGTAACGGGGAGCCGAGACCTGCGGCCGTGGTCCGGGGCGGCCCGAAGCACGGCCCGCTCACTCACGGCCCCACATCGAGGTCGGAGGAAAGACATGTCTGGTTGGCTCCGCGCGGGCAGCCCTGCTGCTGGCACCGGCGACCTGATCGACACCGCAGCGCGCAGCGGCGGATCCACCCACAAGAGACGGGAATTCATGGCGGGGAAGAAGATCGGGCTGGCGCTGTTGCTCGCGGCGGCGGTGCTGGGGACAGCCCTGCCGGCCGCAGCCACCCACGCGGCCCATCCGGCGAGCGTGGAGGCCGTTCCGTCCACGCTGACGCCGGGCATCCTGGATGGCCACGTCTACGCGATCACTCAGGTGGGCTCCACGATCGTGGTCGGCGGCAGCTTCACCCAGGCCCGGTCCGCCGGCAGCACGACGACGCTCGCCCGGTCGCGGATCCTCGCCTTCGACGTCGCCACGGGCGTGCTCAGCCAGTCCTTCGCGCCCGTCCTCTCCGACTACGTCGAGACGCTCCTGCCCGGGCCCTCACCGGGCACCGTCATCGCCGGCGGCAAGTTCAACACCGTGAACGGAGTGAACCGCAAGGGTCTGGTCACGCTGGACCTGGCCACCGGGCAGGCGGTGAGCACCTTCGCCCCGCCGTACCTGAACGGCATCGTCCAGGACATGGACCTGCGCGACGGTCGCCTGCTCGTGGCGGGGACGTTCACGACGTACGGCGGTCAGCCGCGGGGCGGACTGGCCTCCGTCGACCCGGTCACCGGAGCGCTGACGGGGTACCTCACGGCCTCGGTCACCGAGCACCACAACTACGACGGCACCGGCGCGATCGGCGCGGTGGGGGTCACCCGGTTCGACATCACCCCGGACGGCACGAAGATGGTGATGATCGGGAACTTCCGCAAGGTCAACGGCCAGACCCGGCGGCAGATCGCGATGCTCGACCTGTCGCCGTCGACGGCCACCCTGTCCACCAGCTGGTCGACCACGCGTTTCAGCTCGGCCTGCAACCGCAAGAGCAGCGACAGCTGGATCCGAGACGTCAGCCTGAGTCCCGACGGCTCGTACTTCGTCGTCGTCGGCAAGGGTGGGTACTTCCCCGGGACCATGTGCGACACCGCCTCGCGGTGGGAGACCGGAGCTACCGGCAGCGATCTGAGCCCGACGTGGGTCGCCGTGACCGGCGGTGACACCCTGCTGTCGGTCGCGATCACCGGCGCGGCGGTGTACGTCGGAGGGCACCAGCGTTGGCTCAACAACCCCAACGCCCGTGACGCGGCCGGCCCGGGCGCCGTCCCGCGGCCCGGAGTGGCCGCCCTGGACCCGGCCAGCGGCGTGCCGCTGACGTGGAACCCGGGACGCAATCCGCGTGGCGCCGGCGCTGGCGTCCTGTACGCGACCTCGGCCGGCCTGTGGATGGGCAGCGACACCGAGTACGTCGGCTACTTTCAGTACCGCCGCCCCCGCTTGGCGTTCTTCCCGCTCACCGCAGCGGCCGGGCCGGACCTGCGCGCGCCGGCGTTGCCGTCGCACGTGTACTTCGGCGGGCCGACCAGCGGAACCCTGGGCGCGGCGACGACGTACGGCCCGGATGACCTGGCCCGCCGGATGTACGACGGGGTGAGCGTGCAGCCGTCGACCCTGCGCGGTTCCGGCGGCATCGCCTGGAGTCAGGTGCGCGGGGCCATGGTGCTCGGCTCGACGCTGTATTACGGCTCTTCGGACGGGATGCTCTACCGGCGCTCCTTCGACGGGGTGAGCTTCGGACCGGCCAGCGCCGTCGATCCCTACAACGACCCGGTGTGGTCCACGGCCAAGACCGGCAAGGCCGACGGCCAGACCTACCGGGGATTCGCGCCGAGCTTCTACGGCGAGCTGGCCTCGGTGACCGGGCTGAGCAGTGCCAACGGCCGGCTGTACTACACCCTGTCCGGTGACCCGAACCTCTACTGGCGGTGGTGGAGTCCGGAAAGCGGCGTAATCCATCCGGTGCGCGCCGTTGTCTCCGGTGGGCCTGTCGGTGCCACTCAGGGCATGTTCGTCTCCGGCAATCAGCTGTACGTCGTCGCCGCCGCGGACGGATCGTTGCGCCGGTGGACCCTGCAGGGCGCTGCCCTGTCGGGCGGCGCGACGCTGGTCAGCGGGCCATCCGTGGACGGGACGGACTGGCGGGCTCGGGCGGTCTTCCTCAGTCCCTGAGCCCGGTAATTTTCTGCTACGAACTGCGGCCTTGCGGGGGCCACGAGATGACCCTCAGTAGAAGGTCGTGGGGGATGGCGGCCGATCCCGTCACGCAGCGTCGACAGTGGCCCCATAGTCCCGAGCACCCTGAGTCATCGATCGTCTTCACGCCTGCTCGCCCGATTTTCGATGACGGTTTGGTAACGGTACGGTTCGCGCGATTCCGACCGGATGTCGATACCTGGGGCACGTGGTCGGGCTACGGGGCCACCGTTGTCGACGTAGGGATTGGCTCGATGCCACAGCACGCTGTCTGTTCCGGCCGGCACCGACACCCGGTCGACCCGGTCGACCGCGCCGGTCGCCACCGTCGCGCGGTACCTTCCCCCCGCCGTCGCTGGACGGCCGCGGCCGTCGTCGCCGTCCTCAGCGCGAGCCTGCTCGGAGCGCCGATGGGCGCGGCAACCGCCGAAGGGTCGCTGCTGCAGGTCGCCGCGAGTGAGGACGCCTACGTCTCCGAGTCGGCGCCGAGTATCACCTACGACCGCGGTCGCCTGGCCGTGGATAACCGCGACGGCCTGTACAAGGTCACCTACCTCAAGTTCGAGGTGCCGGCGCTGCCGGAGGATGCGACGGTCCAGGGCGCCACGGTGGTGCTCACCCGTCACCGAGGCCGGCTGCCCAGCTCGGTGGAGCTGTCGCACGTGGCCGACACGGGTTGGTCTGAGCGGTCCCTCAGCCTGGCCGATGCGCCCGAGGTCGGCCCCCGCCTAGCTCAGGTCGCTCCGGAACCGAAGGCGCGGGAGGTGAGGTTCACCCTCCCTGCCGGGACGGTCACCACCGCTGGCATGTACGCCTTCGCCCTCACGACGACCGCCCAGAAGATGGGGCGGTTCCGCGCCCACGAGCGCGGCGCGACCGGGCCCCAGCTCGTGCTGACGCTCCAGGGCGGCGATGACCCGCCGCCGCCGCCGTCAACTCCGCCGCCTCCGCCGCCGTCTGCGTCCCCTCCGCCGCCGTCTGCGTCGCCGCCGCCTCCGTCTCCGTCTCCGCCGTCTCCGCCGTCTCCGTCTCCGCCGCCGTCTCCGTTGCCTCCTCCTCCTCCTCCTCCTTCCCCGCCTCCCGGTGGTGGGGATCTGTCGGAGGTGTGGATCGGGGCGGCGGCGAACGAGCCGGTGGCTGGGGGTGGGACTGATTCGGGGATCGAGGTGTTCAACGAGTCGAATAGTGACATCGGG